>Ga0299913_10003209_pt1 | contig 13299 bp, 11 predicted proteins | sample RVTome_9_FD_201360 | JGI IMG/M metagenome (GOLD analysis project Ga0299913, IMG submission 201360) | Soil microbial communities from uranium-contaminated site in the Upper Colorado River Basin, Wyoming, United States - RVT155D38 (version 2) ... | reverse complement strand
GACTGCCTTGCCAATTGTGAAGATGTCGGGCTCGAGGGCGTGTGCACCACCGTACCCGTTGGGGCCGGCGCAGATCGTGTGTGTCTCGTCGAGAATCAGCAACGCGCCATGGCGCGTCGCCAGGTCGCGCAGGGCGCTGTGAAAGCCCGGCTCGGGGAGCACGATCCCGACGTTGGTGAGGGCGGGCTCCGCGATGACGCACGCAACATCGCCGAACGCCAGCTCTCGCTCGAGCGCGTCGACATCATTGAATTCGACGACGCGCGTGGTCTCGCACGACGGCACCGGCGGCCCGAGATTCCACGGGCGCGAGATCAGCCGGCCGCTGGCGTCGAGTGAAGCGAATGCTTCGTCCACCGACCCGTGGTAGCAATGGTTGAAGACCAAGACCTTCGCCCGGCCGGTCATCTGACGCGCGAGACGGATTGAGAAACGGTTGGCGTCGGTCGCTGAGACTGTGAACTGCCACTTCGACAGCCCGAAGCGCTTCTTGAGCTGTTCCGCGGCCTCGATGACCCAATCCGTCGGCAGCATGTACGTCAGACCGTCGTGCAGCTCGGCCACCAGGCCTCGCACCAGCACTTCAGGGGAGTGACCGGTCATCGCGCCGGTGTCGCCGAGACAGAAGTCGATGTACTCGTTTCCATCGACGTCAACGAGTCGCGAACCATGTGCCGCAGCCCCGAAGATGGGAAACGCGCCGGCTTCGTGCTCGATGGGAAAAGCGCCTGCCCACTTCAGCATCCAGCTCATCGGGACGCCCGAAAGCAGCACGTCCTGCGCACGCTCGAATCGCTCCGCCGATCGTGGTCCACGCTCGCGGTACAGATCGAGCTCGGCAGCGGTGAGCTCGGCCAGCCGCCTGCGGTCGATCTGAGCCTCGGCTGACGCCGGCTTTGGTGGATCCATTGGAGACCTCGGTTCTCTTGAGTGGGTCCGCTGTGACTCATGACGCCGGATGCAATGGCACCCAGCTCGCGACTCGGACAAATGTGCAACATTCTTCAAACGCCACCGGTCGACAGGCTCTGCGAGGAGGGAGCGTTGCCCGTCGACGCGGCGGCGGCCTTCGCAGCGACGTGGTCGGAGGCCTCGGCCTCCCCTCATCGGCGAAGTCGATGGAGGTGCACGGTGGGATGCGCGCCGTAAGCGGGCTCATGACCTAGCGGCGACGGCATCAGGGGGAGAAGCGCCGGCAGGTTCCTTCCAGGACGAGCACCAGCTGGCCGAGCGACTCGAGGCTCACCCATTCGTCGATGGCATGCATCCCGCCGCCGTCAGCCCCTGCGACGATCGTCGGAATCCGTGCGCTCTGCATGATCGACGCGTCGGTCCACGTGTTCTTCGAGTCACGCGCCGCGGGGGCGCCCGTCACCTCTTCGGTAGCGCCGTCGAACGCCTCGAGCAAGGCTTCGTGCCCCTCCGCTACGAAGGGTTCGTTCTCGAGCCGGACGATGACCTCGGCGTCGAGCGTCGGATGCACCTCACGCGTGCGCGCGATCACCGCGTCGATCGATCGCAGTCGGTCCGCGAGTGTCTCTCCCGGGTTCGTGCCGAACTCGAATCCGAGCGTCACTTCGCGCGGATAGGTTCCGTAATCGGTGCCGCCGCGCACCCAAGCGGTGTGGAAGAAGGCCTTGCCGATCTCAGGGTGCGGATTGGCTGCGAGTTCGCGATCGATCTCGGCAAGCCCCTTCACCAGATCCGCCAGCTGGACGATGGCGTCGGGGCTGTCGTCGGCAACGCCGTGAGCGGCCTCCGCGCGTACGACCAGGTCCAACGACCCGAAGCCTTGGTGCATCACGCACGCACGCCCGATCCCGAACGGCTCGAGAACGACGCAGGCGTCGGCGGTGAACGAGTTCACCAGCTGCCGGGTCCCCGCTGATGGTCCTTCCTCGTCGATCGCCCAGACCGCAGTGACGTCGACGGCGGGCGGCGCGTCGGCCAGCCGCTTGACGAGCGACATCAACGCAGCGCACTGAGCCTTGTTGTCGGCCGCGCCGAGACCGATCAGCCGGTCGCCGTCACGTGTCGGCGTCAATGCACGGTCCGGCCACGCTGCGCAATCGACGGTGTCGGTGTGGACGTTGAACGCGAGGTGCCCCTCACCCGCGGTCCCGCGGACGCGCGCGAGGACGTTCGAGCGGCCCGGGAGAACCTCGTCGACGACGACCTCGACACCGTCGAGCTCGCGCAGCCAGCTGCTGATGAGTGACGCCACCGCACCTTCGCCCGGCGCACCGGGGCTGATCCATGGGTTGATCGAAGGCGTGGCTATCAGCCGGGCGAGGAGCTCCTCCACCTCGGCCTGTGCGGCGCGGTCAAGTTTCAGCAGGGCGTTCGACATTTTGGATCCTCTCTTGGGGGTCAGGCGGTAATGCGCGGATCCGCGATCGCTTGCAGCACGTCCACGATCGCGTTGACGACGATGTAGGCCGCTCCGAGCAACAGCGTGGTCCCGGCGATCGCAGGGAAGTCGCCGCGCGGGATGCTCTGGGTGATGTAGAGACCGATCCCTGGCCAGGCGAAGACCTTTTCGACGACGGCGACTCCGGCGAACACGACGCCCGTCATCAACCCGGCCATCGCGAGTGCCGGCCCAGCGGAGTTGCGGAGGCAGTGACGGCCGAGGACGCCGAGCTCGCTGAGTCCCTTGGCCCGCGCGACCTGGACGTGATCCGCGCGCAGGTTCGTCAGGATCGCGCCGCGCAGGACGCGCCCGACCGCCACGGCCGGAACGCACGCCAAGCAGACCGCCGGCAGCACCAGGTGGCGCAGCGCATCCGCGAAGACGTCGAACCGGGCAGCGGCGAGGGAGTCGATGGTGAGCAGCCCGGTCGGACCCGTCGGGGCGTCCGGAATCGATGTGCGACCGCTCGCGGGCAGCCACCCCAGGTTCTTGTAGAAGATCAGGATCCCGAAGATGCCGAGAACGAACGGCGGCGCGGCAGCGAGGACCATCGTCGATCCGCGCAGCACGCCGGCGCCGCGACTGCGCGCGGCACCGGCGATGCCGAACAGGAGTGAGATCGGCACGGCCAGGGCGAGCGTGGCGAGCACGAGCTCGAGGGTCGCGGGCAACGCTCCGGCGAGGTCACTGGAGACCGACTGGCCCGTGCGCAACGACACCTGCAGGTCACCGGTCGCCACGTCCCCGACGTAGCGTGCGTATTGGGCCGGCAACGGGTCGTTGTAGCCGAGCCGTTCGCGCGTGGATTCGACCACCTCGCGCGACGCGTTCGGTCCGACCACGACGCGGACAGGGTCGATCGGCGAGATCCGTTGCAGCGCGAACAGCGCGGCGACGAGGACGAGGAGGATCGCCACCATCGCGAGCAGCCGCCGGACGACGAACGAGAGCATCAGCGATCCACCAGGTCTCGAAGCGTGTCGCCGGCGACGTTCGATACGAGGCACAGCAGGAACACGGCGAGCGCCGGGCACACGGCCAGCCACCAGGCCGTCAACAGTTGCGTGGAACCCGACGCCGTCATCGAGCCGAGCTCCGGGCTCGGCGGCGGCGTGCCCAGCCCGAGGAAGGAGAGACCGGCCAGCAGCCCGATCGCACCGCCCATGTCGAGGCTGGCCGCGACGATCGCGACCGGCACCGCGCCGGGCAGGAGGTGACGGACGACGAGGCGCAGGCGCCCACATCCCGCGAGGCGGGCCGCCTCGAGGTGGGGTCGCGCCGCGAGCTCGCGGACCTGAACTCGGATCAGCCGCGCGTAGTACGGCCACCACAGGATCGAAACGGCGATGACGATGTTCGTCAGCGACGGGCCCAACGCGGCGACGACGCTGATGGCCAGGACGGCGGCAGGCATTGCGAGGAACAGGTCGGTGATCCGCATGAGGACGGAGTCCACCCAGCCACCGGCTGCTCCGGCGACGAGACCGACGAGGCCTCCCAGGAGCACGCCGATGGCGATGACCAGCAGCGCCGTCAACCACGTCGTCTGCACCCCGAGCAGCACCCGGCTCAGCATGTCGCGACCGGCCTCATCGGTCCCCAGCGGGAAGGCGGCGCTCGGACTGGCGTAGGGCGAGCCGACCTGCCGCCGGGGATTGTGGGGTGCCAGCACCGGAGCGAGCAGGGCCACGGCGGTGACGAGTCCGAGCGCGGTCAGCGCTATCCGGTCCGGCACGCTGATCGACACCAAGCCGCTGAAGCGGCTGCGCCTGGGCAGCGCCGCGCGAGTGGTGAGATCGATCGGTTCTATCGCAGCCATCAGCGTCCCTGGTCGCGCAGACCTGGAATCGAGGCGATCAGCGTGCGTGTGTAGGACGCGTCCGGGCTTCGCAGCACGTCTTCCACGGGACCCATCTCGACGATGCGACCGGCGTGCATGACCGCGACGCGGTCGGCGATGACACGCGCGACGGCGAGATCGTGCGTGACGAAGACGAGCGCCATCCCCAACCGCCGCCGGAGGTCACCGAGCAGGTTGAGAACCCCCGCGGCGATCGAGACATCCAGGGCCGACGTCGGCTCGTCGCAGAGCAGCAGACGAGGTGGAACGATGACCGCACGCGCGATCGCGACACGCTGGCGCTGCCCGCCCGAAAGCTGCGCCGGCCGAGCCTTGAACAACCGCTCGGGAAGCCCGACCATCTCCATCGCGTCGAGCACCTTCGCCCTCCGCTCCGTGCGGCCCGCGCCCGCGGCGCGCAACCGCTCTCCGATCAGGTCGCCGATCGCGAGCCACGGTGTCAGGGAGGACCCGGCGTCCTGGAAGATCATCTGCGGGGCCGAGTCGCCGACCTCGAGGAGGCCTGCGGTGACCGGCATCAGACCCGCAGCCGCGCGGATGAAGGTCGTCTTGCCCGACCCGCTCTCGCCCACCAGCGCGACCGCCTCACCTTGGGCAACCTCGAGGCTGACACATTCGAGGATGCGGATCGGCTCGCGGCGGCGCAGCCACGCACCGCGCGCCACCGACACCTCGAGATCCACCGCACGAAGCGCCGGCAGGTCGTCGGCAGGCGCCGCGGGCGAATCCCACGCGACGCCACCTTCCACTTCCTCGAGAAGGTCGATCTCGGCAGCGCGGACACATGCGACCCCGCGCGCTCCGGCCCACAGGACAGGCGGTGGTGCGACCTCGCACTTGTCGCGGCGATAGCTACAGCGCGGTGCAAAGGGACATCCGGGCGGCGGCTGGCGGAGGTCGGGCGGTTGACCCGGCAGAGCGACGATCCGGCGAGCGCGATCGCTGCTGAGATCGAGGCGGCTGCGCAGCAGCGCGGCGGTGTAGGGGTGCTTTGGCGCCGCGAGCAACTCAGCGGTCGGACCGATCTCGGCTATACGCCCTGCGTAGAGAACCGCCACGCGATCAGCGACCTGCGATGCGACCGCGAGATCGTGCGTGATGAACAGGATCGAGCAGCCGCGCTCGCGACGCAGGCGGTCGAGCAACGAGAGGATCTGCGCCTGGATCGTCACGTCCAGTGCGGTGGTCGGCTCGTCGGCGACGATCAGCTGCGGATCGCCGGCAACGGCGATGGCGATCATGACCCGCTGCCGCAAGCCGCCGGAGAGCTCGTGTGGGAACGCCCGCAGGCGCCGCTGCGGATCGGGGATGCCAACCGCTTCGAGAAGCTCGACGGCCTCCGCGTCGCTGTCGACCACCTCGCGGAGCTGTGCCCCGACCCGCATCGTGGGGTCGAGCGACGTCATCGGGTCCTGGAAGATCGCGCCGAGCCGCTCGCGGCGCAGCAGCCGAAGCTCGCCTTCAGACGCCGCGAGGACGTCGACGCCGGCGATCGACAGGTCACCTGTCACCTGCGGCCGCGCCTCGCGCCGCAGCAGACCCAGGAAGGTCAGGCCGAGAACGCTCTTGCCCGATCCCGACTCTCCGACCAGCCCGACGACCTCGCCTTGCGCGATGTCGAGATCGACACCGCGCAGGACGTGGGAGGTCTCCTGCTTACGTGACAGGTCGACGTGCAGGTCGCGCGCACTGACGACGAGCGGCGCATCCGTTGCGGTCACGTCTGGAGGGGACGCGGCCACGGTCGTCGAGCGACTCACAGAGGTCAGTCCTCCTTGAGCGCCCCGAGCCTTACGGCGAGCGTCCAAGCCAGCTCCTTCTCGAACCCCGTGAGGCCCTTCCGCGCGACGTAGACGTCATTGGCGTCCGCGATGTTCAACCAGCAGTTGGACTTGCGATACGCCTCCGCGGCGGCGACGTTGGCCTTCAGTCCAGCCTCCTGCGTCGTCGCGCTGGCGGCCTCGTCGAGCAGGCGGTCGCCCTCGGGGTCCGTGCAGCCGAGCAGGTTGACGGGCGCGTCCTTGTACCAGTAGATCCGCGCGAACGTATCCGGCGCAACCGCATCGGGGTTGAACGCCGTCGCGAGGATGTCGGGCCGCTGGTTCGGCTCCTCCGGGAGGGAGAACAGGATCGACGGCGGATACTCGCGGACGGTCGCTTTCAGCCCGAGCGACTCGAGCTGGGTCTGCAGCCTCGACGCGAGCTCGCGGTTCTGAGACAGCGAGGTGTAGTAGCCGACCGTCACCTTCCGGCCCTTGTAGGGAGCCAGCGCAGGCGCGAGTTGATCGGGATCGTGCTCCGGCACGTCGGGGGCCGCGCCCTCCGGCAGCATGCCGGCGGGATAGACGTCCGTCGACGTCGTCCCGAAGTCCCCGTAGAGCTCCTTCGTGATCGTCTCGTTGTCGAGATACGCCCGCAGCGCCGCTCGGACGTCGGCGGGACCGAAGACCGGCGACTTCGGGTTGACCCAGAGCCCTGCCTTGAAGAGGGTCTTGATCGGCAGGACCTGGACCTTCCCCTCCTCCTTCAGCGAGACGAGATCGCGATAGGGAAGTCGCTGGAGGACGAGATCCTGCTGCCCGCCCTGCACTTGCAGCCGCTGGGTCTCCACGCTCGGGACGACGTTGAAGTTCACGGTCTTGAAGTGCGGCTTCGAGCCGTGGTAATGCGGGTTGGCGGTCAGCTGGTAGAGCGAGCCCCGCTTGACGGTGCCGAGCTGATACGGCCCGGTCCCGGCAGAGTGCGACCCGAACCACTTCGACGCGTGATCGTCCCCCACCGTGTGCTCCTTCACGGCGGTCGGGCTCGTCATAAGCGGGCCGTAGGGCGACGCCAGGTAGTCGAGGAAGACCTGCGACGGCTTACGCAGCTGCACCACGAACGTCAACGGGTCGGGCGTAGTCATCGACTTGACGTCCGCGAGCATGTACGAGGGACCGCCCTCGAGGTCGATGCGTCGCTGGAAGCTCCCCTTCGCGGCGGCCGAGTCGAACGCCGTGCCGTCGCTGAACTTCACGCCGTCCAGCAGCTTGAAAGTGAAGGTTCGGGCGCCGTCGGTCACCTCCCATGATTCCGCGAGCGACCCGATGATCTTCGACGAATCGTTCTCGTACCGGAGAAGGCCTTCGTAGACCGATGTGGTGATCGCGAGGCCTTCCGCCTCGTAATACGTATCCGGGTCGAGCGGCGCCGGATCGGCTGTCAGCGCGGTCCGGAGAAGATCGGAGCCCTTGCTCGTCGACTCGCCGCCGCATGCCGAGAACGACAGCGCGGCGAGGACCAGCACGACGGCCGCGAGGAAGCGCCCTGCGCCCGCGGTGTCAACCCTTCGCGGCCGGCGCACGGGTTGAAGGATTGTTGAAATGTTCGACATTGTTGCGAAGTATGCCGACCTGTCCGGAGGACCGCAAGACCTCATGCGGTCTGAGTTCGAGACCTCGACCTCGGTGATGCTCGGCTGGTGCGCGGCCGTGCTCATGCTCGCTCCTTGTCGATGGCGGTCAGCGCCAGCAGCTCGTAGGCCACAGACGCGGCGTTGAGGGCCGTGATCTGGCCCGGTCCGTCGAACTGGGGGGAGACCTCGACGACGTCGTAGCCGACGAACCGCACGCCCGCGAGGGCGCGCAGGAACGCAAGGGCCTCGTGCGGAAGCAGGCCCGCGGCCTCCGGCGTACCCGTCCCCGGAGCGAAGGCCGGATCGAGCGCGTCGATGTCGAACGAGAGGAATGCGGGCCCCTCCCCCAGCCGCTCGCGCACCCGCTCGGCGTACGCCGACGGCGTCCACGTCCGCAGCTCTTCGCAGGACAGGATCTCGAAGCCCCACGACCGTGGCTCGTCGAGGTCGGCGCTGCCGTAGAGGCCCCCGCGCATGCCGGCCAGCAGCGACCGCTGCGGATCGATCAGTCCCTCCTCGAGCGCGCGCCGGAACGGCGTGCCGTGGAAGTAGCGCTCGCCGTAGTACTCGTCCCACGTGTCGGCGTGCGCATCGAGGAGCACCACGCCGACCGGGCCGTGCACGCGCGCGTGGGCGCGCAGTTCACCCAGCACGATCGAGTGATCTCCGCCGAGCACCAGCGGCACCGCTCCATCCGCGATCACCGGAGCCAGCCCTTCGGCGATCTGCTCGGTCGTGCGCTCTGCGTTGCCGGGCGTGACCGCTAGGTCGCCGCCGTCGATCAGCGACAGGGAACCGAAGACGTCAACCCCGTGGACCGGGTGCCACGGGCGCAGCAGCTGGCTCTGGTCGCGAATCGCGGCGGGCCCGAAGCGCGCGCCGGTCCGGTAGCTCGTCGCCGTGTCGAAGGGCACACCGAGCACGGCGAGGTCGGCATTGGCCCAGTCAGTGGCGTGCGGCGCGCGCGCAAAGGTCCGGATGCCCGTGTAGCGCGGCGCGCGCGACGCGTCCGGCGGCTGGTACCGACTCGCCCTCATGGCAAACGTTTACCATATGTAAACGCATTAGTCGAGAGCAGGCGCGAGGAACCAGAGGACCCGGGTCGGCAGCGCGGCCGAGGGGTTGTGCCATCGGTGCGGAGCACTCGCGTCGAACGTCAGCGTGTCGCCGGCGCTCAAGTCGTAGTGCGTGCCCGCGACCTCGACGTGCAGCGTGCCCTCGATCACATGTGCCACCTCGGCGTCGGAGCCGAGTGCGTAGGGCTCGTCGCCGCTGCCGCCGCCGGGCGCGATCTCCGACAACAGCAACAGCACCCGCGTCTCGTCCGCCGGCGTCAGCCGGTACTCGCTCACGCCAGAGCCACCGAACGCGATGGGAGTCCGCTCGCCACCACGGACGAGCGGGGTGTGCGCACCGTCGAACAGGTGGCCGACCGGCAGCTCCAGTACCTCACAGAGCCGAATCAACGAGGCGACGGACGGCGCGGTGAGGTCGCGCTCGACCTGAGAGAGGAAACCCTTGGTCAGCCCGGTCCGGTCGGCCAGCGTCGCCAGCGACAGTCGCTGCGCACGGCGCGCGTCTCGCAGGCGCGGGCCGATCGGCGGCGTGCTCATGAGCCCGCGCCCAGGTCGGTGACGTTCTCGGCGGTCACGCCGTCGGCTGGGATGGCCGGGAGAGAACCGGGTCGGACTCGTTGATCGGAATCGACAGATCGGCGACGCGCAGCATGGGCGCAGCTTGACGGATCGCTCGTCTGCCCGCAGCTCGGTGCGCCCACTCGGCGTATGAGGATGACCTGATTTCGACCATGATGGGAGTTGACCTATGGTAAACCCCCTCCTAGCTTGCGGTTCCCCGCACCGCCCAAGACGGGATGGCCACATGCGCGAGAAGGCAATGCGAGCAGCGATCGAACAGGCGCGCCAGGCGGCGAGCAGCGGTGAGCTGCCCTTCGGCGCGGTGGTGGTCGATCCTGCGGGCGAGGTCGTCGCCGCCGCCTTCGACCGAGTTGGCGCGAGCGGGGACCGGACGCGCCACGCCGAGCTCCTCGCAGTGCAGGCGGCCGCCATCACCTACGGCCCGGAGCTCGCCGGCTGCGCGCTCGTCTCAACCTGCGAGCCGTGTGCGATGTGTTTCGCGGCCGCTTGGACGGCGAATCTCTCCGCCATCGAGTTCGGTCTGCCGATGGCACGACTGCGTGCTGTCTATCCCGCCGCCATGGACGAGGTCGTCATCGACAGGCTCGAGCTGAATTCCCTGGCTCAGCGGCGTCTCGAGATCACCTCGGGCACCCTCGAGGCAGAGTGCTGGGAGCTGTGGCGGCGACCGTGACGAGCGCAGCGCGAAATGACGGCAACGGTGTCGCCGCTCCGCCGCCCGCCCTTGGGTACTGCCCGCGTGTGGACTTGCGTGATGAGCTCCGCAATCCGCGTTTCGCCGAGCCTTGCCTCCGGGTCGGGCTCCCGCGGCAACATCTGTGGCAACACCCAGATCGTCCAACGCGTCCAATGCGTCCAGATTCGTGCTCGTTCTGGACGCTGGCGCACGATATGGACGGATCTGACACCCGGGTTACAAGATTGAGGGCCTGGTCCACACTTAGTGGGTGGAGGTTCGAGTCCTCTTCGGCGCATAGGAAGGTCCCGCAGAGCGGGGCCTTTCGTATTGGTTAGCGCGGATCGCGTGCCAGCGCCACGAACGAGCTGCGCACGGCCCAGTAGCGCAGCGACTGCACGCCTCACACCTTGGCGATGACGGCTCGCGACTCAGGCGGCGAGTTCGGCGGGCTGCGTCGCCAGGGCCCGTTCGGCAGGGCGGCTGTGGGTGGCGAGCATCGCGAGCGACGCCGCCACGGCGGTGGCGACCACGAACACCCAGGCGTCCTTAAATGCGTTCACAGCCTCGCCGCCGCCCGACGTTCCGACGATCGCGACGAGGATCGCCACGCCCAGTCCCATCCCGATCTGCCTCGCCATGATCAGCACCGCGGTGCCGGTGGCAAGGCGCGATGGCGGCAGGGTGGCGGTGCCGGCGCCCTGGGCGCTCGGGAGTGTGAGGGCGACGCCGATGCCGCCGAGCAGCAGTGAAGGGAGCAGGTCGCTCGCGTAGTCGGGCGTCACGGACATGTGCGTGAGCCACCACAGCCCGCCGAGCGCGAAGAACAGCGTGCCGATGACGCCCACGCTCGTCTGGCCGAGGCGCTGGCCGGCGAACGAGGCGGGCACCGCCAGCACAGCCACCATGGCCGGCCCGGGAGCGAGCATGAGACCCGCCGTCAGGGCCGGCTGGTCCCAGACGCTGGTGAGGAACAGCACGGTGCCGAGCAGCATCATCCCGAAGCCCATGAAGAAGACGACGATCGCGACGCCGGCGAACGCGAAGCCGCGGACCTTGAGCAGCTCCGGCTCGACGACCGGGGCCGGATGGCGGGTCGAGCGGGCGGCCACCGCGGCGACCAGCAGGATCGAGAGGCCGAGGAGCCCGAGGACCCGTTCCGAGCCCCACCCCCAGTCGGGCCCCTCGACGATCGCGAGGGCGAGGGCCCCGATGGCGCCCGCCAGGAGGGCGGCTCCGGCGGCGTCCGGAGGCGCCCCGGCCGGCTCGCGCGCCTCGCGCAGGACCTTGACGCCGATCGCGAGCGCGGCGAGCACCAGCGGAACGTTCACGAGGAACACGAGGCGCCAGCTTCCCTCGACGAGCAGGCCCCCGACCGGCGGGCCCGCAGCCGCCGCGGCGCCGCCCGTCGCCGCCCAGATCCCGACGGCGATTTGGCGTCGGTGCGGCGGGAACTCGGGTAGCAGCAGGGCGAGCGAGGTCGGGAGCATCAGAGCTGCGCCCGCCGCCTGCACAATCCGGGCGCCGATGAGGAACTCCACCGAGGGCGCCGCCGCACAGGCCGCCGACGCGATCATGAACAGCGCCAGCCCCGCGAGGAAGGCCCGCTTATGACCGGCGCGGTCCGCCCAGCGGCCGGCGGGGACAAGCAGCGCAGCGAACACGATGGCGTAGACGTTCAGCACCCACGAGAGCTCGGCGAGCGAGCTGCCGGGAAAGTCTCGCTGCAGGTCCGGGAAAGCGATGTTGACGATGAACAGGTCAAGGCTCGAGAGGAACACCCCGACGCAGACCACGACCGCGACCTTGGCGCGCTGGCTCATCCGATCACCCCGCGGCACCTGAGTTGCGTCACGCAACGGACCGTATCAGAGCGGGTTGCTTCACACAACTCAGGACGCTAACGTGGGTGCTCGCATGCTCCGACGTGACTACGCGGGCCAGAACTGCTCGATCGCGGCGACCCTCGAGCTGATCGGGGAGCGGTGGACGTTGCTGATCATCCGCGACGCCTTCCTCGGGATCCGGCGCTTCGACGACTTCCACGCCCGCCTCGGGATCGCCCGCAACGTGCTCCAGGCGCGGCTGGAACGGCTGATCGAGCACGGCCTCCTGAGGCGCGTCCAGTACCACGACCGCCCGCCGCGCTTCGAGTATCGGCTGACCGCGAAGGGCGTGGACCTCTGGCCGGTGCTGGTCGCGCTGATGAAGTGGGGCGACGAGCACGCCGCCCCGGCCGGCCCCCCGGTCTTGCTGCGCCATGCCGATTGCGGTGGCCTGGTCGATGACCGCCGGATCTGCTCGAAGTGCTCCACGCCGCTCGAGCCGAACGAAGTGGTGCCGGAGCTGGGCCCGGGCGCCACGCTCGGACAGGGCTCGCCGGGCGCCCCGGTTGCGGCTTAGCCACTAAGGTCGTCGTCGTTGCCTCGTGGGCGTGCGTTTGCGGCAGGTGGGCGTCTGCAGCGTGGTCATGCCCGGTCGTCGAGCAGCTTTAGGACCGTCTCCGCGCCGCGGGCGAGGAGCTGGTCGGACAGGTCGCGGTCTGTCAGTGCTCTGGCGAGTTGCAGGGTGCCGATCATCAGTCCGAAGATCGTGAGCGCGGCGGTTCGCGCTGCCTCGGCGGTTGTCGGGTCTAGGCGCGACGCGATGTCGTCGATGACGCCCGGTGCCGCTTTGACCACGACGTGGAAGACCGCGCCGACACAGACCATCAACGCCGGCGGCGTGGAGTTCGCCTACCGAGCAGCGGGTCCGCTCGTGGCAACATCCGCGGCAACCTCCAGATCGTCCATTACGTCCGATGCGTCCAGATCCGCGGACGTTCTGGACGATCTGGACGCATAGGACGTATCTGACATCCGGGTTACCAGGTTGAGGGCCTGGTCCGGGATAACCCGGGTGGAGGTTCGAGCCCTCTTCGGCGCTCGGGCAACGCTTGTTGCTTCTGCCTGAGGCTGTCGCGTAAGTCGGGGGTGTCGTCCGGCGGGTTTAAGACGATCCTGGGTATGGCTCAGCGCTTTGTCGCGTGTGATCGCGAGCAGTCGTTTCTGATGCCGCCCGATGTTCGGGACTGGCTGCCGGAGAACCACCTCGCCTGGTTTGTCATCAGCGCGGTTGAGGAGATGGATCTCGACGCGTTCTATGCCGCCCATCGCGTCGATGGGCGCAGCCGGCCGGCTTATGACCCGGCGATGATGGTGGCGCTGTTGCTCTACGCCTACGCGCGCGGGACCCGGTCGTCGCGAGTGATCGAGCGAGCGTGCTCGGAGGATGTCGCATTTCGGGTGATCGCGGCGC
>Ga0299913_10003208_pt1 | contig 13300 bp, 9 predicted proteins | sample RVTome_9_FD_201360 | JGI IMG/M metagenome (GOLD analysis project Ga0299913, IMG submission 201360) | Soil microbial communities from uranium-contaminated site in the Upper Colorado River Basin, Wyoming, United States - RVT155D38 (version 2) ... | reverse complement strand
TAGTACAAGGGCGGGCTCAGGTCGGACATGAGAAGGGCGCGCGTCAAGCGGCGAAGGCCGGCAGGGGGCTCGGAGTGCTCGAGATAGCGCTGGAGCTCCGAGGCCGGCACCGGCGCCGGCAGCTCGACGTAGTCTCCGAGCGCGGGCTCGGCGACGGACGCCGCGTGCTCGAGGCTGTGTCCGGTGGCCATGGCGAGCGAAAAGATCTCGTCCACCCACAGGCTCTGCCCGCGGAGGGGGCCCAGCCGCACGCCCACGGCGAGCATGGTGATCAGCAGGGCGAGGAGGAGGGCGGCCGGTCCGACCGCGAAGTGCCCGGACGGTCGTCTCACCGCCGCCTCGTCCCGGACCCCGGCGCGGCGGGGACGGCGTCGGGGGCGCCGGAGTCGCCGAGCAGCGCGCGGGCCGCGTCGAGACCCGAGCCGAGCGCCGTGCCCGTCGAGGCGACCGAGGGGTGCGTGCAGTGATTGCCCGCGTAGTAGAGGTTGGGGAAGGACGTGCTGCGCAGCGGAGGATTCCGGTACCCGGGGTCGAAGATCGGGGAGTAGAGGGGAATGCGGGAGAGGTGACGCCAGCCCGATTCGAGGGCGACCCCGAGGACCGCCCGCGCATCGTCGAGATACCGCTCCATCAGTCGATCCTCCGGCATGCGGAACAGCTCCGCGTCCGCATCGGCCAGATGGGTCACGAAGTTCAGGCAGGTCTCGCCTTCGTGCCCGATCGAGGGGTTCAGCGAGGTGAGATCGAAGATGGCGCCGGCCGTGCGATCCATCGTCGAGATCGTCAGCCAGTAGAACTCGGGATCGATCGGCTGCCTCGTCGCGCACACCAGGGAGAGAAGGGCCGTGTAGCGGATCGCGGCGATCTCCGGGGTCGCGTCGTCGGGGAGGAGGCGTCGATGGACGGGGGCCGGTACGGTGCTGACGAGGGCGTCGGCGGAGAGCACCTCCCCAGACTCCAGCTCGACGCCCGTCACCCGACCGTCCCGATGGAGGATCCGGCCTGCTGCCGTTCGCGTCCTCAGCTCGCAGCCGAGGCCCTCGAGGGCGCGGGTGAGGCCGTCGCACAGCACCTTCGTCCAGTTCGTTCCCGGGATGTAGCCCAGCCTCGAAGCGCCCTCTCGCGAGTGCAGCCGGGCTCCGAGCCATGCCGCGCTCACCTCCGCACACGTGCGGTCGAACTTGAGCCGGGTCAGCGGTTCGAAGAGATGCTCGCGCAGGCCGCGCCCTCCCCAGGCGTCGATCAGCTCCTCGGCGCTACGGCCTTCCCACCTCGACCAGTCGTTCCTCGCGAAGGCATAGGCGGAGAGCGCCATCAGGCCCGCCTTCGCCGACGCCGGCATCGGAAACCGCAACAGACCCGCCGGATGCCCGAGCGCGTGCAGTCCGTCGCCGCTCCAGAACAGCAGGCGCACTCTGCGCCAGCGGACGGCGGCCGAGGCGCCGGCGACAGCGAGGAAATAGCTCAGCGTACGGTCGCTCGGGAGGATGTGGTGGTAGCCGAGGGGATAGAAGGCGCCGTCGTGCACGAAGCTGCCCGCCAGACCGCCGAGCTCCCGCTCGCGCTCGACGACCGTGACCTCGAGCTCCCCTCCGCTCCTGAGGGCGAAGGCCGCACCGATGCCGGCCATACCCCCACCGAGGACGATTACACGCCGTCGCGACAAGATCGTGCGAACCAGGCGCGGTCGGCCTCGATGCGGGCGAGGTCGCGGCGGCGTGCGGCGAGGTCGTCGCGGCGGTCGGCGGCGGTCATCACGGCCCGGTCCACGAGACACCCTCCGAAGGCTCGTGCAAGGGAAGACTCCAGTTCACGTCCAAGATCCAGCGCCGAGCGCGCGGCTGCGGAGCCCGCCCGGCGGCGCGATGCTACAGGACGCACCGGGCCGGGCGGTCCGAACGCCGCCTTCCGGCTACCATTCCCCTCATGGCGGAGGCTTCCGATCGGGTCGGAGCACACGAGCCGCTCGGAGACGGGAGGTCCGGGTCGGTGAGCCCCGCGTCGGAGCACGCTCGGCCGCGGGTGCTTCACGTCCTCGCGGTCAGCCATCCCCACCTCAACGGGTACACCGTGCGCAGCCGCAGGATCGTCGAGTCGCAGGAGCGCCTCGGGGACAGGCCGGTGGCGGTGACGTCGCCGTTCTATCCCGGAAACCCGGCGGCGATCGAGGACGAAGTGATCGACGGCGTGCCCCACCGGCGGGTGCCCCACCCGGTCGACGCCCGGGACCGGCTGAACCCGCCCGACCGCTTGCTCGCGATGCTGTATCGCTTGCGCCGCGCGCCGCGCTTCAGGGCGCTGATCGGCGGCTGGACCGAGGACGGCGTGTCCGGGTACGGCGGTGAGCCGGAGGGGAAGGCGGCACGACCTGGCGCACCCGGCCGCCGGGCCGGCCGGCCCCCGGGACCGCTCGGAGGTATCGGACGGCGGCTGCGGCGGGGCGCCGCCGCCCTCGGCGTCGTCGACCGCCTGCGCTTCGCGGTCGAGCGCTGCGAGGAGGCGTGGCTGCTCCGGCGGTTCGAGCGCGCGATCCGCCGGGTGGCGGCGGAGGAGGGGGCGACCCTCATCCACGCGCACTCGCCGTTCCGCTGCGCCCTGCCCGCCCTCGGCGCCGGCCGCGCCCTCGGCCTGCCGGTGGTCTACGAGGTGCGCGGCGTGTGGGAGGAGAGCGCGGTCGCCTCCGGGATGTTCGCGCGCGGCGACCGCCGGTACCGGCACTGGCGCCGGGCCGAGGACGCCGCGATGGCCCGGGCGGACGCGGTGATCTGCATCTGCGAGACCTTGCGCCGGGAGGTGGTCGGCCGCGGCGTTCCGGAGGAGCGGGTGTTCGTCGTGCCGAACGCGGCCGATCCGCCGGGGAAGGCGCGCGACGGGGGGGGCGCGGTCGTCGAGCCGGCGGCCGCTGCGGAGACGGGAGCCCCGGGCCGGGCGGGCGCCCCCGTCCCGACCCTCGGCTACGTCGGGAGCCTGCGGACGATGGAGGGCGTCGACGAGCTGGTGCGCGGCGCGGCCGAGATCGCGCGCCGCGGCCACGAGGTGGCGCTGCTGGTGGTCGGCGACGGCCCCGAGCTCGCCGAGCTGCGACGGCTGGCGGACGAGCTCGGCCTCGGCGACCGCGCGACGTTCCCCGGCGCGGTGCCCCACGACGAGGTGTGGGCCCACTACGCGCGGATCGACGTCTTCGCGATCACCCGTCCGGACACCGCGGTGACCCGGCTGGTGACGCCGCTCAAGCCGCTCGAGGCGATGGCGATGGGGACGGCCGTGGTCGCCTCGGACCTGCCGGCCCTGCGGGAGATCGTCGGCGAGGGGACCCGGGGGCTTCTCTATACTCCCGGCGACGTGGACGAGCTCGCCGACCAGTGTCTCCGGCTCCTCGGAGATCCCGATCTCCGGAGACGGCTCGGCGCCGCCGGGCGCCGCTGGCTGCTCGACCACCGGACCTGGCCGGCCGTCCTCGCGGCGCTGCCGTCGATCTACGCCGCGGCGGGCGCCCGCGCCCGCGTCGAGCGGTCCTCCCGATGACCGCGCTCTCGGCCACCGCGCAGCGCTACCTCACCCTGGTCCTCCACCGGGCCTATGCGGAGCTGCGCAGCGAGTCCGAGCGCACCTACATCGGCTTCTTCTGGTGGGTGATCGAGCCGATCGTCTTCATGGCCGTGCTGTACCTGGTGTTCAAGGTCATCATGCAGCGCGGCACGCCGAACTTCGTCCAGTTCCTGTTCATCGGCCTGGTGGCCTGGCGATGGCTCGAGACCTGCCTGGTCAGCGGCGCGAACTCGATCATCATGGCCCGGGGGCTGATGCAGCAGGTCTATCTCTCGAAGCTGGTGTTCCCGCTCGTGGTCGTCGTCACCAACACGGTCAAGTTCGCCATCGTCTGCCTGTTGCTCGTCGGTTTCCTGGTGGCGACCGGCTTCCCGATCGGCCTGCCCTATCTCGCCCTGCCGGCCGTCTTCGCCACCCAGCTCGTGCTGATCCTGGGGGTCACGATCGTGTTCGCGGGGCTGACGCCGTTCCTGCCCGACCTGATCGTCGTGCTGCGCAACGTCGTCCGGCTGTGGTTCTTCCTCTCCGGCATCTTCTGGGACATCAAGGATTTCTCTCACCGCCTGCAGGACGCGCTACGGTTCAACCCGATGGTGCCGGTCCTCGAGGCCTATCGCGATATCCTGCTCCACGACACGTGGCCCGACTTCGAGCTCCTGGCGATCATCGCCGCGGCATGCCTGCCGGTCTGCCTCGCGGGGGTCTGGATCATCCGCCGTTTCGACTATGTCTATCCCAAGCTCCGTTACTGAGCTGCCGCCGGTCGAGGACGCCGAGGCGGTCGCGGACGAGGCCGCCGAGACCGCCGAGACCGCCGGGGTCGCGCCGGCGCCCGCGCCCCCGGTCATCGAGCTGCGCAACGTCGGCGTCTGCTACCAGCGGAAGAAGGGCCTGTTCACCCGGCGCTCGGCCGGCCTGTGGGCGCTCGAGGACGTCTCGCTCGAGCTGCACCGGGGCGAGACGCTGGGGATCGTCGGCCGCAACGGCGCCGGCAAGTCGACGCTGCTGCGCCTTCTCGCCGGGATCACCAGGCCGGACCGCGGCACCGTGATCAACCACGGCTACCGGGCGACCCTGCTGTCGCTGCAGGCCGGTTTCGTGCCCCACCTCACCGGGCGCGAGAACGTGATCCTGAGCGCGATGCTGCTCGGTCTCTCGAGGCGGGAGATCCTCGCCCGGATGGACGACATCGTCCGCTTCGCCGAGCTCGAGGAGTCGATCGACGAGCCGATCGGCACCTACTCGACCGGGATGAAGGCGCGGCTGGGGTTCTCCACCGCGTTCCACGTCGACCCCCAGGTCTTTCTGCTCGACGAAGTGCTCGGGGTGGGCGACGCGGGCTTCGTCAAGAAGTCGACCTCCGCGATGAATGACCGCATCCGCTCGGACAAGACGGTCGTCCTGGTCTCCCACAACGGGGCGGTCGTGCGCAGCCTGTGCGATCGGCTGGTGTGGATCGAGCACGGCAGAGTGCAGGCCGAGGGGGAGACCCGCGAGGTGCTCGCCCGCTACGAGACGCACGTCAAGCGGCAGTCGAGGTAGCCCTACGCCGCGCACGGCCGGCCGGTGAAGATCGCCTTCCTTCAGCCGCACCTCCGCGAGAGCGAGGGGGTGCGCCACGCCCTCGAGCTGGGCAACCGGCTGGCCGGCCGCGGGCACCGGGTCGTCCACCTGGTGCCGGAAGGCGAGCCGCGGCGGTGCGGGTGGATGGCCTGCCGGGGGCGCGTCGCCGCGATCGAAGGCGCCTTCCGGGAGCCGTTCGACGCCCTCGTCCTCACCGATCGCTCGCAGTGGCACCTGGTCGGCCGCTTCGCCCGCGCCGAGCTCACGGTCCACTACCTCTGGCAGGAGGAGGGGGTGGCGGGCGCGCCGTCGGGCGAGCTCGAGAGCCGGATCCAGCCGGTCGATCTGCGGGTCGCGGCCGGTGCGGCGGCCGCCGGCGCGGCCGGAGAGCTCGACGGGCCTCCACCGATCGTGCTGCCGGCGGAGGACCCGGACGGAGGATTCGAGGAGCTCCTCGCGGAGCGCCTCGAGACGCGCCGTGACCTCACCCTGGCGATCGACCGGAGCTACGAGGATCCCGTCCTGGACGAGCGCCGCCGCCTGCGGGCGGCGCAGGTCGCGGCCTACACCCGGCCGCTGCCGCCCCCACCGACGCCGCGCGCCGCCGGGAAGGCCGAGCTCCTCTCCATCGTCACCCTGTCGTGGGACCAGCTCGCCTACACCCGGCGTTTCGTCGAGAGCGTGCGCGCCCACACCGGGGTGCCCTACGAGCTGATCGTCGTCGACAACGGCTCGCGGCCGGAGGCGCGCACCTACGTGGAGGCGGCGGCCGACGTCTGCCTGTTCAACCGGGACAACGCGGGGTTCGCCCGCGGCATGAACCAGGGGGCGCGGCGGGCGCGGGGCGACACCCTGGTCTTCGTCAACAACGACGCGGTGATGCCTCCGGGCTGGGCCGAGTCGCTGCTCGAGGCCGCCTCGCGGGCCGAGCGGCCGGGCGTCGTCGCGCCCGCCGTCACCGCGGGCGGCAGCTTCGTCACCGTGCGGTCCGAGCCGCACCCGGTCGTGCGCGAGGTGTTGCCGTTCTCGCTCCCGCCGGCGGCGGTGTGCTACTTCGTGCCTCGCGACGCCTTCGAGGAGGCGGGCGGCTGGAACGAGGCGTACCACCCGGGCGGCGCCGAGGACGTGGACCTCTGCTTCACGCTGTGGGCGCGGGGCCGCCAGGTCCTCGTCGACGAACGGGTCCTGCTCGAGCACCGGAGCAAGGCGACCACGGCGGCGAAGCTCGACGACTGGCCCGAGGTCTGGCGGCGGAACCGGGAGCTCTTCGTCGAGCGCTGGTCGGCGGCCGAGCCGCTCGTCGAGCCGGAGGACCCCCGGCTGGCAGAGGCGGTCGCCTCCCTCGCCGACGCCGCCGGAGACCGGGACCGGGTCGCGCGGATCGCGGACGATCTCGCCGCCTGGAGCGCCTCCCATTGCGCCGAGCTGGCCGCGCGGCGGGCGGAGCTCGCCGCCGGCGTCGCCCGGAGCTGGCGCGAGGCCGCGCGCCAGCGTCAGCTCGCCGAGGCGCTGCAGCGGGACCTCGACCGCCCGCTCCCGCTTCGCCTCGCCCGGCGGCTCCTGCGCCGGCTCGCCCGCTCGCGCGAGGCGTCCGCTCGCCGCTGACGGGAGGCCGCCGCGGGCTGTCCAGCCCCGGGCGCGAGCCCCGGGGTCCGATCCGCGTTGAATTTCAGCCCCTCAGCCGCTACTCTGCGCCGCAGGAAACCGGCCATGCAGCTCTTCGTCCTCGGCATGCACCGTTCGGGCACCTCGATGGTGGCCCGCGCCCTGAACCTGATGGGCTGCTACTTCGGCGCCGAAGGGACGCACACCGCGATGAACCGCGAGAACCCCAAGGGGTTCTGGGAGCGGGTCGACGTGCGCCGCGCGAACGACGCGCTGCTTCAGGGGTCGGGCTTCGACTGGGACCGGGTGAGCGGCTTCTCGCTCGACCGGCTGCCGGAGCGCCTGGTCTCCCGGTACCGGGACACCTGCGCCAGGATCTTTCTCGAGCTCGACGCGCACCGGCCGTGGTTCGTCAAGGAGCCGCGGCTCTGCCTGCTCCTCCCCCTGCTCCGCGACCTGCTCGAGCGCCCCGCGGCCGTCGTCGTGTCGCGGGACCCGGTCGAGGTCGCCATGTCGCTCGAGGAACGCAACGGGATCCCGCGGCCGGTCGGGGTGGCGCTGTGGGAGCACTACACGGTCCACGCCCTGCGGGCCTCGTCGGGCATGCCGCGCTGCTTCGTCCGGCACGGTGACCTGGTCGCCCGACCGGTCGAGACGATCCGGTCCCTGTGGAGCGATCTCGCCGCTCTCGGCTGCGACACCCTCCGCGAGCCGCCGGCCGAGGAGATCTCGAGCTTCGTCGATCCCGACCTGTACCGCCAGAGGCGGCCGGACGAGTCGACCGACGACGGGCTGCTCCGGAGCGTGCTCGCGCTGGACGAACGGATGCGGGAGGACCCCGAGGGGACGGCCGACGCGGAGGATCCCGCGGTGAGCGCCGGGGCGCTCGGGCTGCTCGGGCTGTACGAGCGCCTGCGGTCGCTCGAGCGCGACCTCGCCGCCGAGCGAACCGCGGCCGACGAGCTGGGGGTGGCGGCCGATCGGGCAGGCCACGGCCTCGACGACCTCGAGCAGGCCGTCCACAGGCTGTCGGAGGTCCTGCTCGCGCAGCAGCGCCGGCACGACGAGCTGCGCGACGTGCTCGAGGCCGAGCTCCGGCAGCTCTTCGACGAGCTCGAGGCGTGGGAGCGAGGGGTCGACGAGGTCGGCCGCCGCTGGCAGGAGGCCGCCGGGGAGGCGACGGCCCGGCGAGCACCGGCCGAGGTGGAGCTCGGCGGTCTCGCCACATCGGTCGTCAAGGCACGGAAGCTGGTGGACGCGACCCGCGCCTCGTGGCGGTGGCGGGCGGGGGACTTCGTCGCGTCGACGGTCCAGCGCCTGAGCGGCCGGGGCCGCCCCGACAAGCTCGCCGTGGACCTGGCGCTCGAGACTCTCGAGAAGGCCGAGGCGGAGATCCGCCGGCTGAAGGCCTAGGACGTGACGCCACCCGACTCGCAGCGATCGCCCCTCGCGTTCCGGAACGTCCTGCGCAACGGCGACCTGAGGCTCTCGGAGCCTCCGGACAGCCTCGTCCCGCTCGCCGGCCTCCGCGGCGCGCTGACCGCCTGGTACCTCGTCGACGGCGTCGGGGACTCGCAGTCGGCGTGGGCCGTCCAGCGCGGAACCCGCAGCGTCGCGGGGGGAGCCGGCGGCCTGCGGCTCGAGCTGCGGTTGATGGAGGTCGGGGCGAGCGTCATCTTCGGCCAGGTCCTGAACCTGGAGAAGCCGCCGGCCGGTCTGGTGCGGTTCCGGGCGGCGGCGCGGGCAGTCGGCCGGCTGTCCCGGGAGCCCGCGGCGCTCGGCGCGGTCCTCACCGGCGGCGGCCTGCCGCGCGAGGGCCTGGCATTCTCGGGCGACGGCGTCCTGTCCGAGGACTGGAGCGAGCTGGTCCTCGAGGCCACCTGGCCCGGGACGCCGCCGCTCGAGGGCACGCGTCCGCCGCTGCGGTTCGAGGTGGAGGTGCCCGGCCGGAGCCACCTCGAGCTCGCCCGGCTGCGCCTGGAGTGGCAGCAGGAGACCGCCGGCGGGGAGGACGCGAGCCGGACCGACTCGCCGGGAGGGGACGTCGCGCGGCGGGTCGACCTGCTGCGGCAACGCGTCGACGACCAGCGGGCGTCGCTCGACCGCCTCCACGGCGAGCTGGTCGTGGAGTCCGAAAGGGCGGTGCAGGACGCGGACGCGATGATGGTCCGCGCGAGGACACTAGGGGCGAAGTTGCGGTCGCTGCAGGTCCGAATGCTGCGCGTGGAGCGCGACCGGAGCCAGGCCGACGCGGACCGGCTCCACGAGCTCGGCGACCGGCAGCTCAAGGCGGTGGTCCTCGGCTGGGACCTCGGCCACAACCCGGCCGGCCGGGCCTACATGATCGCCGAGGCGCTCTCGCGGCGGTTCGACGTGGTGCTCGCCGGACCGCTCTTCCCGGCCTTCGGCGGCCGGCTGTGGCCGCCGATCGCCGGCTCGAGCGTCCCGATCGTGACCTTCGAGGGTCGGGACTTCCCCGGCTTCTTCCACGACCTCGAGCGCCTGGCCCGACGGGTCGAGGCCGACGTGATCGTCGCCGTCAAGCCGCGACTGCCGTCGCTCGAGCTCGCGCTGCTGATGAAGGAGAGACTCAACCGGCCGCTCCTGCTCGACGTCGACGACCACGAGCTCAGCTTCTATCCCGAGCAGTCGCCCGTGCCGCTGTCGAACCTCGAGGCCGCGCTGTCGGCGCCGGACGCGGCAAAGCCGTACCAGGCCACGTGGACGGGCGTCGCCGAGAGCCTGACGGCCTGCGCCGACCAGGTCCTGGTGTCCAACCCGAGCCTGCACCGGCGGTTCGGCGGGCTGGTCGTGCCCCACGCCCGGGACGAGCGCACCTTCGACCGGCGGCTCTACGACCGCGCGTCGGAGCGGGAGCGCTTCGGCCTCGCGAACACCGACCGCGTGGTGCTGTTCCTCGGGACGGTCCGCGAGCACAAGGGGGTCCAGCGGCTCGCTCGGGCGGTCCTGGAGATCGACGATCCCGCCGTCAAGCTCTGCATCGTCGGCGACGTGCCGGACGCGGCCGTCCGGCAGGAGCTCGATGCGCTCGGCGGCGATCGCGTCCGGAGGTTCCCGGCCCAGCCGTTCCACGACCTCGCGAGGACGATCGTCGTCGCCGACCTCGTGGTCCTCCTCCAGGATCCGGCGTCGCCCGTGTCGCGGTACCAGCTCCCGGCCAAGGCGGTCGACGCGGTCGCCATGGGCGTGCCGGTGCTCGCGACCCGGACGGAGCCGCTGGAGGACCTGATCGAGTCAGGCGCCGTCGGGGCGACCACCGAGGCCACCCTGGCCGGCGACGTCCGACACGCCCTGGCACTGCCGGCGGACGATCCCCTGCGGCAGGCCAATCAGCGGGCGGTGTTCGAGGAGGGCTACAGCTACCGCGCGATCGCCCGGACGATGGAGTCGGCCATCCTCGGTCTCCTGCGCGAGCGCCCGCTGCCGCCGCTGCACCCGAGCGGCTCCGCCCTGCTCGGCTTCCATCGCGAGCTCTACGGCGGCCCGGCGGAGGACGAGGAGCCCGGGGGCGAGGCGTCGGGGCTCGACCTCGTCGTCTTCTGGAAGCAGAACGACTCCGCCCTGTACGGACGGCGCGTCGACATGCTGGTGAAATACCTGGCGCGCTCCGGGCGGGTGCGGAGGATCGTCCTGTTCGACGCCCCGACCGAGGTGACCAGGCTCCAGGAGTGGGCGTCGCACCCGGCCGGCAGCCACTATCGGCGGAGCTACGAGCTCACCCTGGCCAAGCGCTGGGGGCTCCTCGACGAGGAGCGGGTGCGCTACGCGACCTTCGTCGCCGCCGGGCACAGCCGCACGAACCCGCTGCGGATCTGGCCCTACCCGTCGTCCCACGAGCACGTGGACTTCGTCCGGGCGACGCTGGCGGAGGCCGGCGTCGACCCGTCCCGCTCGGTCGCGCTCTGCTACCCACGGAACTTCCATCTCCCCCGGCTGATCGACGAGCTCGAGCCGCGCCTGGTCGTCACCGACCTGGTCGACGATCACCGCACCTGGAGCGACCAGACCCCGAAGTCGATCGCCGAGATCGAGACGAACTACGAGGAGGTCCTGCGGCGGTCCGATCTCGCGATCGCGAACTGCGAGCCGATCGCCGAGAGGATGGCTGCCTGGCACCAGCCGATCCACCTCCTGCCGAACGCCTGCGAGTACCGGCCCGCGAGGTCGTCCGAGGAGTGGCCGCGCCATCCCGTGCTCGCAGGTTTCACCGGTCCACTGGTCGGCTACCTGGGCAACCTGGAAGCCGACAAGATCGACTTCGATCTGCTGCGCGGGTGCGCGCTCGCCCGGCCGGGCTACGACTTCGTGCTCGTCGGGTCGACCCACATGAATCCCGCCGGCCTGGGGCGGCTCGATCTGCCCAACGTCCACCTCGTCGGCGTCGTGCCGTACGAGGAGCTCGACGAGGTGGTCGCCGCGTTCGACGTCGCCGTCCTCCCGCACCGGGTCACCGAGAAGACCAAGGCGATGCATCCGCTGAAGACGTTCGTCTACCTGGCCCACGACGTGCCGGTGGTGGCGACGGAGGTGCCGAACCTCGGCGAGCTCGCCGGGCACGTCCGGGTGGTCGACGATGCGGAGGATTTCGTCACCGCGATCGACGAGGCGATAAAGCGGGGCAAAGCGCCTCGCTCGAACGAGCTCGACGCCTTGCTCCGTCGCAACTCGTGGGAGAGTCGGGTGGCGGAGCTTCTCGACCTGGTCGAGGAGCACTCGAGCTCCAAGGTCTCGCCGCGATGAACGGAAATCGTGAGTCACACCACTTTCAAATGAAAGACGCGCGCGATGCAGAAGAGTGAGCTACTTATCCCAATTGACAAACCGAACACGGGAGCATTGCGCACCGCAGTCTTCCGTGAGCTGCTGCGCCGCCACCCGTGCAGTGAAGAGAGGAAGACGCTCGTAGATCTTGGGTGCGGGCCCTGTATTTTCGCAAGGATAGCCGCGGAGGCCGGCTATCAGGTGACCGCCGTCGACGGACGCGACGAACGAGTACCGGACGAGCTCGTGGGCTTTTCTTTCGTGAAATCCGATGCCCGTAGCTTTGATATATCCGGTTTCGACGTAGTTATAGCCCTGGGCCTCATGTATCACCTCGAAATTCGAGATCAACTCGACCTACTGAGACGGGTGCCGAACTCGTCACTCGCGATCGTGGACACGCAGGTACATATCGCAGGTGACGTACCAGCGGAAGGTCGAGCCAATCTATCGGAGTTGATCTCCGAAGGGGGGTTTGAAGGAGTGCTCTACAGGGAGAATAGGAATCCAATGGCGTCGATCGGAAACTCCCACTCTTTCATTCATACGCCGGAAAGCCAGGTGAGACTCTTCGCGGCGGCTGGTTTCAAGTCTTTGCAAATCGTGATTCCACGGTACGTCACGAAGTATGGTGCCCGGCTCTGGTACGTTGGAACCAAGGAGAAGGCGCAACACGCGACGACTGGACCTTCACCGAATGGACTTGGATGACCATCCGCCCAGGATCGTTCCTCTGGTTCCAGGCTCGAGACCGTAGCGCCATCGATAAGGACGACCATGCGACTTCCGAATCTGGTCATAGCCGGTGCGCAGAAAAGTGGAACGACCTGGCTTCATACTATGCTCGACATGCATCCGCACATCAAGATGTCGAGACCAAAAGAGCTTGGCTTTTTCAATAGGCCTTACAACATTGACGACCGCTTGGCTCTCGACCACTACATGTCTCATTTCAGCGACGCCGGCGAACACCGATATGTCGGCGAATCAACGCCCCACTACTTTTGGGTAAAGAGCCCAGAATGTCCGTTTTCGCCGAAGGGTAGCGACCATGACATTGCGAAGTTCATGCGGGAGACGCTCGGCCCTCTCGCAAAGATCATCATTCTGCTGAGGGACCCCGTGACACGCGCAGTCTCCGCCTTTCACCATCATTTTGCTATGGGGCGAATCGATTGTGGTTCATCAATTCTCTCCTGCGACCACAGCCTCGGGATCGTGGACATGGGATTCTACAAACGCCACCTCCGGCACTGGTCGGATGTTTTCCGAGGCGAGCTCCAGGTTTACGTCTACGACGACATCAAATCGAAACCGACCGATCTCTTGCGGTCTGTGCTTCAATCGCTTGAACTATCAGACGCAGAGCTTCCACCGAGAGAGCTGATCGATCGGAGAGTCAACGCTCGCACCGCCATTCTGCGGCGTTTCAGGGAAGCCGGAAGTGAATTTCCGGGCATTAGGTCTTCAGACGTGCCCGCGCTTCTCGATCTCTATCTGCCGAGCATCGAGTACGTCGAGAGTTATTTGCAGCGAGATTTGCCCACCTGGAAGGACATCGATTACTTAATGGCGGGTAACTGTGGATCGATGAAGGCCGTCTAGGCCCGCATTTCTCGGTGCGCCGTGCAAGGGCGGCGATCTCCAGTGGGTTCGAATCCCACCCCTCCCCGCGCATCTCGACTGCGTCCGCTGCTAGCATTGCGGGACCATCCGTTCGTTCAGGATGGGGTCTAGGAGCGAGATGACGAGCACCGAAACGCATGACGGCAAGGACCGGGATCGGCTCGAGCTCTTGCAG
>Ga0299913_10003207_pt1 | contig 13303 bp, 10 predicted proteins | sample RVTome_9_FD_201360 | JGI IMG/M metagenome (GOLD analysis project Ga0299913, IMG submission 201360) | Soil microbial communities from uranium-contaminated site in the Upper Colorado River Basin, Wyoming, United States - RVT155D38 (version 2) ... | reverse complement strand
CCAGGCCATAGTGTCGGCGGCCAATCTCGCCGACCGCTACCTCGCCGACAGGTTCCTCCCCGACAAGGCCATCGACCTCATCGACGAGGCCGGGTCCCGCATGCGCATCCACCGCAAGAGCGACATCCCCGAGATCATCGAGATCGATGGGAAGCTCGCCGGGATCCGCAGGGACAAAGGTGATGCGGTCACCGGCGAGAACTACGAGCGAGCCGCGTCCCTCCGGGACGAGGAGCGATCCCTCCTCATGGAGCGTGCCGAGCGCGAAGCCGCCTCCCACGAGAGTGGGTGGGTGATCGACGAAGAGGAGATCGCCGAGGTGCTCGCTCAATGGACCGGTATCCCCGTCCACCGGCTCACCGAGGAGGAGACGGCGCGGCTGGTCCACATGGAGGACGAGATGCACAAGCGCATCATCGGCCAGCACGACGCCATCCAGGCCGTCTCGAAGGCGATCCGCCGGACACGCGCCGGTCTCAAGGACCCCCGTCGGCCTTCGGGCTCGTTCATCTTCCTGGGGCCGTCGGGCGTGGGAAAAACCGAGACTGCCAAGGCCCTCACGGAGTTCCTCTTCGGACAGGAAGACTCCCTCATCCAACTCGACATGTCGGAGTACATGGAGAAGCACACCGTGAGCCGTCTCGTCGGCTCGCCACCCGGATACGTCGGCTACGACGAGGGCGGTCAGCTCACCGAGGCGGTGCGTCGCAAGCCGTTCTCCGTGGTCCTCTTCGACGAGATCGAGAAGGCCCACCCCGATGTGTTCAACACCCTGCTCCAGATCCTGGAGGAAGGTCGTCTCACCGACGCCCAAGGGCGCACGGTCGACTTCAAGAACACGGTCATCATCATGACCTCCAACCTGGGAACCCGCGACCTCCACAAAAAGACGGTCGGGTTCCACATGGAAGACCAAGAGATGTCGTATGAGCACATGAAGGAGCGGGTCACAGAGGAGCTGAAGAAGCACTTCCGACCCGAGTTCATCAACCGTCTCGACGAGATCATCGTGTTCCACGAGTTGGAGATGGACGAGCTCAAGCAGATCGTCGATCTCATGCTGACCCGGGTCACCGAACAGCTCGCCAACCAGCACCTCGACCTCGCCTTGACCGACGACGCCAAGGAGTACCTCGGCACGCAGGGCTACGACCCCGAGCTCGGGGCGCGGCCTCTGCGCAGGGCGATCCAGCGTCTGCTCGAGGATCCGCTCTCTGAGCGTGTCCTCTTGGGCGAGTTCAAGGCCGGGACGACCATCCTGGTGGGGTTCGACGGCGAGAATGACGAGCTGACGTTCGAGGGGATCACGTCCCCGGACACGCCACCAGTCGAGATGGCCGGCCAGGAATAACTCCTGGTCAATCTCTAAAGAGATAGCTCGAACCGGCCGATTTCGTATGGGCGCTAGCTCATGCCGAAAGTCTTTACCATCTTTGTCGTTCTGATAGCTGCACTCGGCCCGGGGGGGGAGCCCGAATACATCCCTGCCGGAGCCGAGGCCTACACGCTCGATCTCGAGCTGGACGGTTACCTCAACGGTCGGATGGACTCCGAACGTCTCATGACCGTCGACGGTTGCACCCTCGAGCGGGACGCCGCCTATTTGCACTCGTTGATGGTCGACGCTGCCAGGGAGGACGGTGTCGATCTCTATCACGAAGACTGCTATCGAAGCTTCGCTGAGCAGGCCGCCGCATACGAGCGTCGTTGTCCGGTGGTGGAGACCGAGATCTTTGGGGTCGACCCTACGACCGGTGAGAAGGTGCAGACCGGCACCAAACGTGAACGCGAGTGCAGCGGGCCCCCGGTGGCCCCGGCCGGTCGGTCAAACCACGGATGGGGCCGGGCAGTGGACTTCTCCAACGGGAGCGCGGTGTTGAGCTGCTACGACGAGGAGTTCGACTGGTTGCGAAACAATGCCCACCGATTCGGATGGGTCCACCCGTCTTGGGCCCGCTGCGGAAAGTCGACACAGGAGCCATGGCACTGGGAGTTCGCCGGGGTCACCGATCCCACACTGGTCCAATACATCACAATCGATCCCACCCTGGTCCCCACGTTGGAGTAGTCCGAAGAGCCCGTCGCAGGAATGCTGGTGATGTCTCTCCGGCCTCACTTCCCTGGCTGCGACCAACACATTGTCCACAGCTTCGGTGACGGACGGGCTTTTCTCCCTGCCAGATGGCTTCGATGAACCCGAAGACACCCTCCCAGGCAACGACAGACCACTACCGATGAGTTCGCCTGCGTGTCTCGAAGACAGAGGAAGCGGTGGCGACCACAACAACCGTCGTCGAGACCACGAGGAACCAGACGGTCCAGAAGACGACTGGTGAGCGAAGTGAGAGTCCGGGTGGACCGGGGAACGCTGTCTCCGGCTCGGGCGCGGCAGCCTCGACCGATGCACCGTTGTCCTTCTCCCCTGACAATTCGTGTCGTCCTTGCGAGTTCGGGCTGGCGGAGACGGTGGCCGGTACGTCGGCTTCCGGTGCAGAATCATCGGGCGGGGTGGCGCTGCTGATTTCGAGGCCGGCGATATCAGGTGAGTCCGACCCATCCGCTTGGTCCGTGGAATCGGACGTCGTGGGCGAGCCCACAGCAACACCGGGACTGGTCGTCGTGGTCGCGATCGTCGCCGGAGGCTGACTTGTCGAGGTGGGCCCGGGAGCGGCAGTGGGCCCGCGAGCGGCAGTTGACTCAGGAGTGGTTGGCTGGGGCGACGAGGTGGTCGGCCCCGATGCGGTCGACGGTGGGAGGGTTGTGGTGGTAGTGGGCGCGATGCTCGAAGTCGTGGTCGACGCGATGCTCGATGTCGTGGTCGACGAAGCGGGTGTTTCCTCTCCTAGTACCTGTACAGGAGCCGATGCGCATGTAAGGCCTTCCAGCGGGATCGTCTGACAAGCAGACACCTGAATGGAACCGGGCGCGGTGCTGGCGGGTATGACCGACTTCGTATCGAAACGGCCGGTGGCACCAACAGGGTGGTTGCTGCACCCGGTGTCCCCCCAACATAGGTTCACGTTCACGAGTGGGAGAAAGCCGGTGCCGGACACCTGAACGGACCGACCTGGCAATCCAGACTGTGGTGCCACGTTGAGTCCGGGGGCCGCCTCCGCCGGCACGGCCAGATGGAACACGAGCATCAGCGTCGCCAGGAACGTTCCCCCAGCCAGAACTCGCCTCGCGTGCCTCCCTTGGTGCACGTTTGCCCCTTCAGCTTTGCCACTACCTTAGCCATTCGTGGGCGATTCACCGGCGCCAAATTCCTCTGGCTTCCGCCGTCCCACCCTTACCCTGCTCTCGGTGGAAAGGGCGGTGCGGTGGTTGCTGGTGGTGAGTGGGGCGTATGTGGCCGCCCAGATGATGGCGGACGTGGCCAGTCTGCGGATCATCAGTGTGGGGGGGTATGCGGTGGACGCCGGGACTCTGATCTACCCGTTCACCTTCACGTTGCGTGACCTGGTCCACAAGATCGGTGGCAAGTCCGCCGCACGCACCCTCATAGTCCTCGCCGCCGCCATCAATCTGGTTATGGCTGCCTTCTTCGCACTGGTTGCCGGGCTGCCTGCAGATCAGGTGACTGGCCCGCAGCTCGAGTTCGGTGAGGTCCTGGGCCCGGTGTGGGGGATTGTGATCGCATCGATCATGGCTGAGGTGGTCTCCGAGTTGATCGACACCGAGGTCTACTCGTCCTGGGTCCGCCGTTTCGGCTCGCGCCGTCAATGGGGGCGGGTATTGATCTCCAACGCGGTGGCGATCCCGGTCGACTCCGCCATCTTCGTCGGTTTGGTCACCGTTTTCGGGGTGTTCCCCGCGGAAGTGGCCTGGTCGATCTTCTGGGTGAACGTGGTTTTCAAGGGAATCGTCACTCTGGTCTCGATTCCCTGGATATATCTGGTAAAGCCCACACCCCTGTCGGCATCGCAATAAGGGCCGCTGCACCACTATCCTGCCGCCGCGGGCAGGTGCACTGTCCGCGCTCACAATTACTGGAGGAAATTCAGCGTGAAACGCTATATGAGGTACCTCGCGATCTTTGCGATTCTCGGCCTCGTGCTCGCCGCTTGTGGCGAAGACGGAGGAGGCGACGCAACCACGACCACAGAGGCTGCCGAGGACACCACGACGTCTGAGGCGATGGCCGACACCACCACCACCGCTGCACCCGCAGGCTCGACCACGACGGGCGCGCCGGCTGGAGAAGGGGTAAAGACCTGTTTCGTCACGGACGATGCCGGCGTCGACGACCGGAGTTTCAACGCCTCCGGGTGGCAAGGAGTCCAAGACGCAGTCACCAGCGGCGCGGCTGCACCCGATCCGATCCTCTTGGAATCGGCGAGTGAAGCCGACTATCAGCCCCATGTCGAGACCTGTCTGGCTGAAGGTGCCGAGCACATCGTCACCTCCGGGTTCAAGCTAGGTCCGACCACAGAGACCTTCGCCGCGGCCAACCCTGATGTCCAATGGACCATCATCGACTTCCCGTCGAACGGGCCGAACGTTGCGGGCACCGAGTTCCAGACCGACGAGGCGGCCTTTGCCGCTGGGTATCTGGCTGCCGGGATGACCCAGACCGGTGTGGTCGCCACCTACGGCGGACAGAACATCCCGACAGTGGCCATCTTCCTGGATGGCTTCGCCCGGGGTGTCGCCCACTACAACGAGGTGAAAGGCGCGGACGTACAGGTACTGGGTTGGGACGTCGAGGCGCAGGAAGGGACGATGACCGGTGTCTTCGACCCGGCCGACCCCATCGTGCGGGCCACGTGTGAAAGCCAGCTGGACGAGAACGCCGACATCATTCTGCCGGTGGGCGGAGCGATCAACCTGCCCTGTGGCACGGCCATACAGGATCGCGGGATCGATGGAGCTCTCATCGGGGTCGATGCCGACGCGTTCGAGGCCATGCCCGCCGAGTTCCAGGACCTCTGGATGGTCACCATTCTCAAGGGACTGGCGTCGGGAGTCACCACTTCCATCGAGGCACACGCCTCGGGAGCGCCCTTGGGCGGTTCCAGCTACGTGGGGAATCTCGCCAACGACGGCGTAGGGCTCTCCGATTACCACTCGTGGGCCGATCGGGTTCCACCCGAACTCGACGCCGAGGTTCAGCAGGTCCTTGCTGACATCGAGAGCGGCGCCATCACGTGGGACAAGTTCGTCGTCGGCGGCGGCTGATCTCATTCGGATTGATGAAGAGAAGAGGGCCCTCGCAGCGCTGCGGGGGCCCCTTGCTATCGATATAGTGACCGTCCCGTAGGCGGTCGACCGAAGGAGCACGCGGGTGGCGCTGGAACTGCGGGGCATCACAAAGCGGTTTCCCACAGTCATCGCCAACGATGATGTGAGCCTGTCCGTCGAGGAAGGCGAGATCGTCGCCCTCCTGGGAGAGAACGGGGCCGGCAAGACGACCCTGATGAACATCCTCTTCGGCCTCTACTCGCCGGACGAAGGGGAGGTCCTGATCGACGGAGAGCCCCTGCAGCTGAGCAGCCCGACCGCCTCGATTGCTGCCGGAATCGGAATGGTTCACCAGCACTTCATGCTCGTCCCCGTCTTCACGGTCGCCGAAAACGTGATCCTGGGACTTGAACCGCTCAAAGGACTCGACTGGATCGACAAACGCGCTGCGAACGATCTGGTCAGGGAGGTCTCCGACAAGTACAAGCTATCCGTGGACCCGGACGCCGTGGTGGAGGACATACCGGTCGGGGTCCAACAGCGCGTGGAGATCCTCAAGGTGCTCGTCCGTGACGCCCGATACATCATCTTCGACGAGCCAACGGCCGTGCTCACCCCTCAGGAGGTCGACGAGTTCTTCGAGATCGTGCGACGTCTCAAAGAAGACGGCAGGGGTGTCATCTTCATCAGCCACAAGCTGAACGAGGCGCTCGAGATTGCCGACCGAATCGTGGTGCTCCGCGACGGCAAGTCGGTGGGTGAGGCGGATCCGAAGGCAGCCACGCCCGAGCGGCTCGCCCAGTTGATGGTCGGCCGTCCGGTGCTCCTCACAGTGGACAAAGACGAGCCGAATGTTGGCGAGGTCACCCTGTCGGTGCAAGGACTGGTGGTCCTCGACGATCGCGGCCATCGGACGGTGGACGGAGTCTCGTTCCAGGTGCGTGTCGGCGAAATCGTCGGGATCGCCGGTGTCCAGGGCAACGGTCAGACCGAGTTGGTCGAAAGCATCACCGGAATGCGTCCCTCGCTGTCCGGAAAGGTCCTGGTCTCTGGTCGAGACGTGACCGCGGACACCCCTCGGCGCATCCATGAGCATGCCGTCGCTCACGTGCCGGAAGACCGCCAGGAGAGCGGGCTCGTCCTGGACTTCACCATCACCGAGAACATGGTGCTCGATTCGTACTACGACTCCCCGTATTCGAAAGGTCTCCGGATGGACTGGGACGCCGCGACCACGGCCGCTGAACGACTGGTCGACGAATACGACGTCAAGACGACCAGGGTCGACGTGCCAGTGTCGACGCTGTCTGGTGGCAACCAGCAAAAAGTGATCGTCGCCCGAGAGTTCGACCGTGACGTGAAGCTCGTCATCGCATCGCAACTGACCCGCGGTGTCGACGTGGGGTCAATCGAGTACATCCATGCCCGGATCGTCGAAGAGCGAGACCAGGGTGCCGGCGTGCTGATCGTGTCATCGGAGCTCGACGAGGTGATGGCCCTGTCCGATCGCCTCCTCGTCATGTTTGGCGGACGAATCGTTGCCGAGTTCGATCCTGAGGTCGCCACCAACACCGAGGTTGGCCTGGCCATGCTCGGTTCCGGAGGCGGCGATGACTGACGCGGGCCCGGACAGGGAGTCAGCCACGACCGCGCCGGGGCCACAGGACGACGGTACGCCACCCGGGAGCGGAGGGACTCCCGAGTGGTTCGATCGGGCTACGGGAGTGGGGCGAGGGACGCTTCATGCACTGGTCGTGCCGACTTTGGCGTTGCTTCTGGCTCTGGTGGTGGGCGCCGTGATCATCATGGTCACCGATGTCGACGCCTGGCGGCTGATGGGGGAGGATCCAGGAGCTGCCCTGGGAGAGATGATCAATGGTGTATGGGTCGCCTACCGAGCGTTGTTCCTGGGTGCATTCGGGTCGGTGCGTGCCATCTCGGAGACCTTGTTCACCGCGACTCCCCTGATCCTGGCCGGCCTTGCCGTTGCGCTCGGTTTCCGTGCGGGTCTGTTCAACATAGGGGCCAGGGGGCAGATGTTCATCGGCGGGCTCTTCGCGGTGTGGGTGGCTCTCCACGTCGAGCTCCCATCACTGTTGCACGTGCCGTTGGCCCTGCTCGCAGCCATAGTCGGTGGAGGGATTTGGGGCGGACTGGCCGGCATTTTGAAAGCCCGGACGGGTGCTCACGAGGTGATCACCACGATCATGCTCAACTTTATCGCCGCCTTCTTCACGCTCTGGGTCCTCAAGACGTCGGTCTTCCAGGAGGAAGGCTCCAATCTGCCGCAGTCGGCGCCGATCCCCGAGACGGCGCGACTCACCCCGATCTTTGGTGACCAATACCGCGTGAACATCGGGCTCTTCATCGCCATCGGTGCGGTGTTCTTCGTCCATTGGCTGTTGTTCAGGTCCACGCTCGGTTTCGAGTTCCGCGCCGCCGGCTTCTCGCCCAGTGCGAGCAGATATGCCGGGATGAACGTTGCCCTCCTCTACACGCTGGTCATGTTCATCTCGGGGGCGCTGGCGGGCCTGGCGGGAGCGACCATGACCCTTGGCCTCCCCCCGTACACCGTCACGTCGAATTTTCCCGGAACGATCGGTTTCGACGCGATCGCCTTGGCGCTGTTGGGAAGGTCTCACCCATTCGGCGTTCTCTGGTCGGGTCTCTTGTTCGGTGCGCTGATCGCAGGCGGCAGGGCCATGCAGGGTGCGGCAGGTGTGTCCGTCGACTTGGTCATCGTCATGCAGGCCTTGATCATCATCTTCATCGCCGCTCCCAAGTTGGTGCGAGCTGTGTTCCGGCTGAAGGCCGCTGAGACCGAGCCGACCCAGCTGACCAAGGGATGGGGAGCATGACCACCACGGTCGAGAAAGAGCGATTGGAGCTCGAGCAGAGAAATCGCGCCACCCCGGAGGAACGACGCTCCATCATCATCGGTTGGGTGCTCATCGCCCTTGGACTGCTCGTCATCGTCTTCTTCGGTCTCGGAACCGACCCCGGAATGGACGCAACCTTCAACCTTTCGCTGCAAACCGACCGCATTCAGGACCTTTCCTGGGTCATCGACGCCCGCAATCTTTCTATCGCAGTGGGGGTGATCATCGTCGGGCTCGGTGTCTGGCGGTTGACGCGGAGAGCATTGGACTGGACCAACATCTCGCTCGCCATCGGGTTTTCGCTCTTCTCGCTGGCGTTCCTCGCCTGGGCGGCCGCCGGGAGCCAGTTCAGCCTGGTGGGGATGCTGCGGTCCACCGTGATCCTTTCGGTGGTGGTGGTCTTCGGCGCTCTCACCGGGTTGATGTGTGAGCGGGTCGGAGTCATCAACATCGGCATTGAAGGCCAATTGCTGGCCTCCGCGTTCGCCGGCGTCGTGTTGAGCAGTGCCTTCGGGACCTGGGCGGGGCTGGCGGGAGCCTTGATCACCGGGGGGCTTCTCGGTTGGCTGTTGGCCTGGCTGACGATTCGCTTTCACGTCGATCAGATCATCGCCGGGGTCGTGATCAACTTCCTGGCCCTGGGGCTCACCTCCCTGATGTCGGCCCGCATCCTCTCCGACGTCCAGTCCCTCAACGCCCCCGAACGGATACCCTCGTGGAAGATCCCCATCCTGGCCGACATTCCGGTCATCGGGCCGATGTTCTTCGACCACACCTTCTTCGTGTATGGGATGTTCGTTCTCGTGCTGGCGATCCACATGGGTCTCTTCTACACCCGATGGGGGCTACGGTCCCGCTCCGTCGGCGAGCATCCGAGGGCGGCGGACACGGCGGGAATCAACGTGTATTGGGTTCGATATCGCAATGTGATACTCGGTGGCATGATCGCCGGATTCGGGGGAGCCTTTCTCGGTCTCGCTCAAGTCGCTCGCTTCGAAGAGGACATGACAGGTGGCATCGGCTTCATCGGCCTGGCGGCAATGATCTTCGGACGCTGGTTGCCATTCGGAGCCCTCGGAGCCGGTCTCGTGTTCGGTTTCGCGAGGGCGGTGCAACAGAAGGTGGCCATCCTCAACATCGGACTGCCCTCCGAGTTCCTCCTCATGCTCCCATACGTGGTGACGATCATCGTCGTGGCCGGGGTGGTGGGGAAAACGCGGCCCCCGGCTGCCGACGGAAAGCCCTACATCAAACAGTAGGCGGCTATATGCCGCGTGATCCCTGGCTCAACCGCCTGAGGTCGTGCTTCCCGCCGGTGTCGTCGTCGTGCTGCCGTCGCCGCTCGGCTGTGTGGTCTCCGTGCTCGGGGTGACCGGGCGGCCGATGACCACTATCTCGTCGATGGCGAGCTCGTCGAAGCGGTTGTCGTCCACGACCTCGGCGTCGTACACCTCGACGATGTGGATCTCCAGTGTGGCGGTGTTCAACGCGGAGTAGGGCACCTGCTGGGTCCCCTGCTCGTCCTGTAGACGCACCGGCACCTCGGAGAGGGAGTCCTGAGCCACGATGGTCAGGCTCTGGGCACGGTAGTTCTGGCGGAATCTCGTCGAATCTTCGATGTTGGTCCACTGCAGCCCGGTGATGGCCATGGGCTCCAAGAAGCTGAGCCGGATCGTTATCCCCTGGGCGCTGTTCTCCTCCCAGCTCACCTGATATTCGTCCGGCGTTCCGGAGGTGAGATTTGCGCAGACGAAACTGCCGATGCCCTGCGGCTCACAGGTCTCGTCGAGGATCTCGATCGGTGCCGGCTGCTCCACGACCTGAGGCGCGGTCGTGGCCGTCGTCGAGCTGGGGTCGGCGGCGGGAGGGTCGTCTCCCGTGAAGATGTTGAAGAAGAGGGCGATGAGGATGACGCCGAGGAGGAGGCCGCTGATGGCGAGGGCGGCGCGGACACCGGCGGTGGCCTGCACCGCGGGTCGAGGCGCTGTCGGCAGGGGGCCTTGGCGGAGGCGGGCGCCACACTCCTGGCAGTGGCGGTTGTTGCCCGGGTTCAGGGCTCCGCACGACGGGCAATCGACCGAGCCGCCGTTGCCATTCCCGTTTCCCCGTGGCGCAGGCGGCCGTGGCGGGGCATCGTCACCCGGTGGCGTCGCGTCGAGTGAAAACTCCTCATACGGGGCATCGGAGGGGCCGTCGGAGCTGACGCTGATGACGTTGCCACCACGACTGGCGGAGCGCGGGCGCGGACGCGGTGTCGTCATGGGGTCCATGAACGCGCCACAAGACGGGCAGAACTGCTCGTCTCCTGCGACTATCGCGCCGCATTGCTCACAAGCCTGTGAAGCCACTTCCCTCCTTCGGGGTTATTGTGCCACGGCATGCTGACCCTGGCGCTGAGGACATATGAGCCGTGGAACCTGGCAACGATCCTGGGGGGATTGTTCCTGTCGGCAGTCCTCTTGGGGGTCTTGATTTTCGCATTGCGCCGCGGCAATCGTTAACTCTAAATGGCAACATCTTCCACATTCTCCTGCGACTCGTGCGGCTATCGATCGCCGAAGTGGATGGGATTCTGTCCACAATGCGGATCCTCCGACCCGTTGTCGGAGACAACCGGCCCGGCGCGATCCTCCAATCAGCGTTCCGCACGGTCCATTTCGATAGCTGAGGCCACATCCTCGCAGGTGGAGAGAGTGGCCACCGGCTGGAGTGAGGTCGATCGCGTCCTCGGCGGAGGTCTGGTGCGTGGCTCGGTCGTCTTGTTGGGTGGCGAGCCCGGGGTGGGCAAGTCGACGCTCCTCCTTCAGATGGCCGGCGGGTTGGGAAACCTCGGTGCGCCCGTCGTCGTCGCGTCGGCCGAGGAGTCGGCCCATCAAGTCGCGATGCGGGCCGAGAGGACCGGTGTCGTGGCCGCCAGGGTCGACCTGGTCTCCGACGACGACGTCGACGCCATCGTCGCCCTGGCCAGAGAGACCGAGCCGGATGTCCTGATCGTCGATTCCATCCAGACCGTTGGCGTCTCGGAGATCCCTTCTGCGCCAGGTGGCGTCGCTCAGGTGCGGGAGAGCGCGGCGAGGCTGATCCGCTTGGCGAAGACCTCGGGCATCGTGGTGGTCCTCGTAGGTCATGTGACCAAGGAAGGCGGTCTGGCCGGGCCCAAGATCCTCGAGCACATGGTCGACGTGGTCCTCTATTTGGAAGGGGACCCCGATCGCGGCTTCCGGGTACTGCGCAGCAACAAGAACCGTTTCGGCGCCACCCACGTCTCGGGGATGTTCGACATGCAAGGAGACGGCCTGGTCGAGGTCGAAGACCCGTCGAAGCTGTTCCTGGACGGCTGGGAGACCAAGGTGCCGGGCACCATCGTCTACCCCGCAGTCGAAGGTAGGAGGTCGGTGCTCGTCGAGATCCAGGCGTTGGTAGCGCCGTCCAATCAAGCTCAGCCTCGCCGCTCGGTGCGGGGCCTCGACTCGGCACGTGTCAATCAGGTGGTCGCGGTCCTCGACCGACACGCCGGGATTCGACTCGGCGAAAAGGAGATCTACGTCAATGTCGTCGGTGGCTGGAGACTCGACGAGCCGGGTTGTGATCTCCCGGTTGCCCTCGCGTTGGCTTCGTCGGCCGCCAATCAGCCGCTGGGCCGCATGGCAGCGTGGGGAGAGGTCGGTCTGGCCGGGGAGGTGCGGTCGGTCCCGTTCGAGACGAGACGGGTCGAAGAGCTCGACCGAATGGGTCTCGAGCAACGCGTCGCCCCTGGTGGTGGAGAGCCCATGCGACTCGCCGATGCACTTCGGCGCGCCGGGCTCTGACAAGACGACCTCTGATAGCCTGGGTGCTCGTGGGCGGTCCATCCATAAATGAGACACTCGAGAGGCTGGCGCCGGGCACACCTATGCGCTACGCCGTCGAGCGGATAATCCAACAGGGCAAGGGCGGTCTGGTCGTCCTCGGCCAGAACGACAGAGTCCGGGCCGCCAGCTCCGGTGGATTCACCCTCAATGGGGCGTCGTTCACCCCCGCTCGTCTCGCCGAGCTCTCGAAGATGGACGGTGGCATCGTCCTCGACGACTCCTGGGACGCGATTCTCGCCGCCAACGTCCACTTCATCCCAGACGGCTCGATTTCAACCGATGAGACCGGCGCCAGGCACCGCACAGCCGAGCGTCTCGCCCGGGAGACGGGCACACCGGTCGTCGCGGTCAGCGAGGGACGTCGCGTCGCCACCCTGTTCTACGGCGATCAGAAGATAGAGCTGGCGGCGCCGACCGAGGTGGCCGCATACGTCAATCAGGAGTTGCAGAGTCTGGAGCGGCTCAGGAGCCGCCTCAACGAGGCCCAGAGTCGTCTCACCAGGCTCGAGGTGACCGGTCTCGCCAGTTACAGGGCGGTCGTGACGGTCGTGCAACGGGCCGAGATGGTCAAGAGACTCGGTGCCGTTGTTCGGGATCGGACGCGAACCCTCGGCGACGAGGGGCGCATCGCAACCCTCCAGCTGAACGACCTGCTCACGGGGGTGCAAGCGATCGAGGAGATGGTCCTGGCCGATTACACAAAGCCACTTCGCTCCGGTGCGGTGGATCGCGCCCTGGAGCGTTTGACCGAGCTCTCGGGCTCGGAGCTCGAAGACCCGGTCCGCGTCGCCAAAGAGGCTGGTTTCACCGATCTCGACGACCCCGCAGAGGCCAGGGGCCACCGTTTGCTCTCCCAGATGGGCAGGCTCCCCGACGGTGTGCGCGAGGACATCGTCCGCTACTTCGGGTCGGTGACCAGGCTCCTGCGTGCGACGGAGTCCCAGCTCATCGACGTCGAGGGTGTGGGCGACACTCGGGCCAAACAACTGCTCAGCTTCTTCCACCGTCTCGAAGCGGCTGCTCACGAGTGGGAGCCGGTGCTGGATTGAATGAGCCTGGCTGTACACTGCGGCACCGTCAATGGCTTCAGATTCCAAGTATTCGGTAGGAGACAAGGTGGTTCACCCCCAGCACGGGGCAGCCACGATCAGCAAGAAGGTCCGTCAGACCTTCGACGGACAGCGTAAGGACTACTTCATCCTCGAGATCGCCACGGAGCAGCTGACGGTCATGGTCCCTCTGGAGAAAGTGGACGATCTCATCCGCCCCGTCATCTCCAAGACCAAGTCCCGCGAGGTGCTGAAGTCGTTGAAGGGCGAGCCCGAAGAGGCAGGCTCCAACTGGAGCCGTTGGTACAAAGTCCTCAATGAGAAGATGGTCTCAGGTGACATC
>Ga0299913_10003206_pt1 | contig 13304 bp, 12 predicted proteins | sample RVTome_9_FD_201360 | JGI IMG/M metagenome (GOLD analysis project Ga0299913, IMG submission 201360) | Soil microbial communities from uranium-contaminated site in the Upper Colorado River Basin, Wyoming, United States - RVT155D38 (version 2) ... | reverse complement strand
CGGCCGATACGGTCAAGCGGCTTCATCTCGAGCTCGGCGGCAAGGCTCCCGTGATCGTGTTCGATGACGCCGACATCGAGCTCGCGGCCGAGACCCTGAAGTCGGCCGGCTACTGGAATTCGGGCCAGGACTGCACCGCGGCCACGCGGGTCATCGCCGGCCCGGGCGTGTACGACAAGTTCGTGGCGGCGCTGTCCGACCAGGTCAGGACGATCAAGTGGGGCGATCCGGCCGAGTCCGACGACCTCGACATGGGCTCGCTCATCGCGAAGGCCCAGGTCGACAAGGTGGCCGGCATGGTCGACCGCGCGCGCGACGGGGCCGAGATCGTTCTCGGCGGGCATGCCCCCGACCGGAAGGGCTACTACTACGAGCCGACGATCATCGCCGGTCCCGACCAGCGCAGCGAGATCATCCAGGACGAGGTCTTCGGGCCGGTCGTGACCGTCCAGCGCTTCGCCGACGAGGAGACCGCCGTGAAGTGGGCGAACGACGTTCGCTTCGGACTCGCGGCATCGGTGTTCACGTCCGACATCGGCCGGGCCATGCGGGTCGCCAAGGCGATCCAGTTCGGGACCGTCTGGATCAACGAGCACTTCACGCTGACGTCCGAGATGCCGCACGGCGGTTTCAAGGAGTCGGGCTACGGCAAGGACGGCTCGATGTATGCACTCGAGGACTACACGGTCGTCAAGCACGTCATGATCAACATCGGGGCATAGCGGTCCGGGCCGGCGGCGCGGTGGCGTGAGTCGCGCTGGACTCGGATCGGGAAGATGCACGCTCGGCCAGGCCAGGATTCGAACCGCAACGGTCCGAATCGGGCAGCCTGCCCGCATGGAAATGCAGGATCTGAGTCGATGGCGACTCTGGCCGCGGCTGTGGGTCAGGGCGAGGGGTCAGGGCGAGGGGTCCGGGCGAGGGGTCCGGGATCGGGCGACCCATGGCGAGTCATCCGGACTCAGTCCGGAAACATCCACGCACGGTCGGAATCGGATTCGGACGGCGATGGTCGGAATCGGGCAGCCTGCCCGCATGGAAATGCAGGATCCGAATCGGTGGCGACTCAGCATGGGACGCACCAAGAGCTCGGTCGCGGCAGTGAGACGGCACGGGCCAGACCGGTGAGGCGGTGACGGACCTCGCAAGACCCGCTGTCGCAGCGGCCGTCTCCGGCATTCCGCACGCGGACCTGGCGGTGGCGCGCTGGTTCGGTGGCAAGGGCCGGCCGATCGCATCCGTCGAGCTCGCCGAAGCGTTCGAGCTGCCCGGTGAAGGCGGCTACGTCCTGGCGGTCGTCGACGTGGCGTATGCGCGCGGCTCCGCGGACCGCTACCTGGTGCCGCTGGTGACCGAACGTGCCGAGTTGCGTCTCGCGACCGAGGGCGACGGAACGCTGCGGGCGCTGGCCGTCGCGATCGCCGAGGGCCGAACGATCCCGGCACTCCCCGGCGATCCGGAGGCGTCCTCCGGCGAGGCCACCGCGACCGCGCCCGGACCGGTAAGCGCCGCGCTCGTGTGCCGCCCGGCCCGCGCCCTCGGCGAACTCGAACCAGGCGGACCCGCCGCCATCGCGGCCGCCCCGGAACGTGCCCTCGGTCTCGATCAGTCGAATACGAGCGTCGTCCTCGGGGAGCGGCTCCTGCTCAAGGCGTACCGCTGGCTCCAGCCCGGCCTGAACCCCGATCTCGAGCTCGTGGCCTACCTGACCGAGGAGGCCGCGTTCCCGGCGGTGCCGCCGCTGGCCGGATATGCCGAGCTCGTGACCCGAACCGGCGAGCCCGCAACCGTGGCGATGCTGCAGGCCTATGTACGTGACGGCGAGGATGTCTACGAGTCGCTCGCCGAGACCCTGACCGACTGGCTGCTCGCCCCGGGCGAGGTCAGTGTCGAATACGCCACCGAGAGCGCCGCCGATCTCGGGACGCTGACCGCCGGTCTGCACGCCGCGCTGGCGGCGGCGCGCGGCGTCCCGGACTTCGAGCCGCGCCCCGCGACCCGGACCGAGCTGCGCGGCTGGCACGAGGATGCGCGGGTCCAGCTCGATCGAGCGCTCGAGGTCACCCCGGGCGAAGCCGGCCGCGTCCTGCGCGAGCTCGCCTCGCGAATCGCCGCGGAGCTCACGTTGTTCGAAGCCCTGGCCAGCGAGCCCCTGGTCACCCGGGTGCACGCGGATTACCACCTCGCACAGGTGATCGTGTCCCCCGACGGGTACCGGATCGTCGACTTCGAAGGCGAGCCGACGCGCCCTCTGGCCGAACGCCGCGCGCATCGCTCGCCGTTGCGCGACGTCGCGTCAATGCTGCGCTCGATCGACCATGCCGGTCGCAGTGCCGGCCACCGGGCCGAACAGCGCAACGGCGGCCCGTTGCCCTCGCCCGGCCTGGACCTCGAGGCGTGGCTCGTCCGGGCGCGCGAGCGGTTCCTCGAGGCGTACCGGACCGGATTGCGCCGGGCCGGAGCGCCGATCGTCGTCGACCCCGCGCTCGTCCGGGCCTTCGAGATCGAGAAGGAATGCTACGAGTTCGTGTACGCGGCGACGTTTCTGCCCGAATGGCTGTGGGCCCCCACCGAAGGCATGCTCGGGCTGTTCGCGGAACGCGGGTAGCCTTCGAGCGGTGATGCAAGCACACCTGAGTAGAGACCGCAGGAGGGCTTGACCGGGCGGGATGCGCTCGCCTACCATCGGGCCTGTTTGCTGCCACAACCAACCACGAGGATCGAATCTTGCGTCCCACCCCGTCCTGCGCGCTGGTGGCCGTCCTGGCCGCCGGCCTGATCGCCGCCGCCTGCACGCAGCCCGGCACGCCCGCTTCCAGTGCCACGCCGACCGATGCGCCACCCGCATCACCGAGCGGGACCATCACGGTCTATTCGGGCCGGAGCGAGTCGCTCGTCGGTCCACTGCTCGAGCGGTTCGAGACCGACACCGGCGTCGACATCGAGGTCAAGTACGCGGGCACCTCCGAGCTCGCGGCAACGATCCTCGAGGAGGGCGACGCATCGCCCGCCGACGTGTTCTTCGGTCAGGATGCCGGTGCCCTCGGTGCGCTTGCCGCCGAGGATCGGCTCGCGGCGCTGCCCCAGTCGACGCTCGACCAGGTCGAGGCCCGCTTCCGGTCGCCCGAGGGCGAATGGGTCGGGGTGTCCGGCCGGGCCCGCGTGGTCGCCTACGACTCGCGCGTCTTCCCGGAGGGCGACCTGCCCTCGACGATCGATGCCTTCACCGGGCCGGAGTGGCAGGGCAAGATCGGCTGGGCGCCGACGAACGCCTCGTTCCAGGCGTTCGTGACCGCCTTCCGGGTGCTCGAGGGCGACGAGGCGGCGAAGGCATGGCTCGAGGCCATCCAGGCCAACGACCCGAAGGTCTACGACGGCAACACCGCGGTCCTCAACGCGATCGCCGCCGGCGAGATCGAGGTGGGGTTCATCAATCACTACTACCTGATGGTCGCGCTGGCCGAGCAGGGCGACACGTTCCCGGTGAGGAACCACTTCCTCGCGGGCGACGACCCCGGGGCCCTCGTCAACGTCGCCGGCGCCGGCATCCTCACGACCGCGTCGAACCCGGTCGCCGCCCAGGCCTTCGTCGACTACCTCCTGACCGAGGAGAGCCAGGAGTACTTCGCCGGCGAGACGCAGGAGTACCCGCTCGTCGACGGCGTCCCGGCGAACTCCGAGCTGCCGACGCTGGACGAGATCGCCTCGCCGGACATCGACCTCTCGGACCTCTCGGACCTCGAGGGCACGCTCCGGCTCATCCAGGAGGCCGGCGTCCTCTAGGACGCCGCCGGACGGTGCGATCCGATGCTCGACGCTGACGCGGTCCAGTCCCGCCGGCTCCTCGCCGGCTTCGGCCGCCGTGACGAGCCGGCCCGCCGCGCCCCGTGGCCGCTGCTGGCGGCCGGCCTGGCGATCGCGGGCCTGGCCCTGCTTCCCCTCGTGTACCTCGTGGTACGCGCGTTCGGGGCCGATGCCGCCTCGCTGGACCTCGTCGTCCGGCCGCGGACGTTCACCGTCGCGGCCTCGACCGTGGCCCTCGCGCTGCTCGTCGGGCTCGGCACCGTGGGACTCGGCGTGCCGATCGCCTGGCTGACCACCCGGACCGACCTGCCGGCGCGACGCGCGTGGGCCGTCCTGACCGTCGTGCCCCTCGCGATCCCGTCGTACGTCACTGGGTTTGCGTTCCTCGCGGCGTTCGGACCGCGGGGCGCACTGCAGGGCCTCCTCGCTCCGTTCGGCGTCGAGCGGCTGCCATCGATCGGGGGCCTGTTCGGGGCGACCCTCGTGCTGGTGCTGGTGACCTACCCGTACGTCGTCCTGTCGACCCGCTCGGCGATCCTGCGCACCGATCCGTCGGTCGAGGATGCAGCACGGCTGCTGGGCGACCGGCGCGTGGCCGTCTTCCGGCGGGTGACGCTGCCGGTGCTCATTCCGGCGATTGCAGCCGGGGCGCTGCTCGCGGTCCTCTATGCGCTGTCGGATTTCGGGGCCGTCTCGCTGCTCCAGTTCGACAGCTTCAGCCGCGCGATCTACGTCCAGTACCGCGCCTCGTTCGATCGATCGCTCGCCGCGATCCTCGCACTCATGCTGGTCGGGATGACGCTTGCGGTGACATGGGGTGAGGCTCGACTCCGCCGGCGTGCCGGGTCGTACGTGACCGGCGGACGGTCGACCAGGCGCCCGCCCACGATCGTGCCGCTCGGGCGCTGGCGCTGGCCGGCGTTCGGGTTGTGTGTCGCGGTCGTCGGGCTCGCGCTGGCCGTCCCCGCTGGAACGATCGCCTGGTGGCTGCTGCGGGCCGTCGGACAGGGCGAGCCGGTCCGGCTGGTCGTCGACGGCACGGTCAATTCGTTTATCGCCGGTGGGGGCGCCGCCCTCGGAGCGGTCGCGCTGGCACTGCCGATCGGGCTGCTCGTGGCGCGCTTCCCGTCGCGGCTGGCAAGCCTGGTCGAGGGAGCGACCTACACCGGCTTCGCGCTGCCCGGAATCGTGATCGCGTTGTCGGTCGTGTTCCTCGCCACGAACGTCGTCCCGGTGCTGTACCAGACGCTCGCGCTGCTCGTGCTCGCCTACGCCATTCGATTCCTACCGCAGGCCGTCGGTGCGGTCCGGGCGGCGGTCGTCGGAGTCGGCCCGCGCGTGGAGGAGGCCGGACGATCGCTCGGCGACGGGCCGGTTCGCGCCTTCGTGCGGCTCACGCTACCGTTGCTCCGCCCCGCGCTCGTGGCCGGCGGCGCGCTCGTCTTCCTCACGACCGTCAAGGAGCTGCCGATGGCCCTGCTGCTGGGCCCGATCGGGTTCGAGACCCTCGCAACCGAGATCTGGGACGCCGCGTCCGAGGGCTTCTACGCCCGCGCGGCCGGCCCGGCGATGCTGCTGCTCGCCCTCTCCGCGGCCACGGTCGCGATCCTCCTGCGCAGCGACGAGACGGGCCGGTGACCGACCGCCGGCCCGCTCCGAACGTTCCCGCGGTCCGCATCACCGGGCTGCGTCGGCAGTACGGTCAGGTCCACGCGGTGGACGGCCTCGACCTCGAGGTCCGGCCGGGCGAGATGCTCACCGTGCTCGGTCCGTCGGGCTGCGGCAAGACCACGGTCCTGCGCCTGATCGCCGGCCTCGAGACGCCGGACGCGGGCACGATCGAGATCGGCGGGCGACGCGTGGCGGGATCGGGTGCTTCGGTGCCGCCCGAGCGCCGCCGCGTGGGCATGGTGTTCCAGGACTTCGCGCTGTTCCCGCACCTGTCGGTGCGTGACAACGTCGGCTACGGCCTGCGGCGCGATCCCGACCGCGAGGTCCGCGTCCGCGAGCTGCTCGACCTGATCGACCTGGCCGACGCGGCCGGGCACATGCCGTACCAGTTGTCGGGCGGGATGCAGCAGCGCGTGGCGCTCGCCCGGGCGCTGGCGCCGCGACCCGATGTCGTGCTCCTCGACGAGCCGTTCTCGAACCTCGATGCGGCGCTGCGGACGCAGTTGCGCGGCGAGGTCCGCGAGATCCTGCGGGCTGCCGGGACGGCGTCGATCTTCGTGACCCACGACCAGGACGAAGCGCTGACACTCGGCGACCGGATGGCGGTCATGGTCCGCGGCCGCGTCGAGCAATGTGCTCCGCCCGAGGTCGTCTACGGCGAGCCGGCCACGCCGTTCGCGGCCACGTTCGTCGGGATTGCCAACCTTGTCCCCGCCGAGTGCCACGCGTCGCAGGCGATCACCCGGTTCGGCGCCGTGCGGCTGGTCGGACCGCGCGCCGCCCGAGCCGAGGGCCGGGCGCTGGTCGTCCTGCGGCCCGAGCACCTCGACGTCCTCGAGGCCCCCGACGGTCCGGCCGGTCTCGACGCGTGGCAGGTCCTGCGCCGTCGGTTCGCCGGAACCGAGATCCTGTACGAGGTGGTCGCCGCCGACGGGGAGCGGCTGTGGGTCGAGGCAGGCCCCGGGGTGCGCCGGCTGCGTGTCGGCGATTCGGTGGCGCTCCGGCTCCGCGACGTCGAGACCGTCGCGTTCCCGAGCGGCCCGTCCACGTCGGCGGGTGCGGTGTCGGACCCGCTGATCGAGGGTTCGACCGTCGCCTGAGCCGGCCGGGTATGCTCGCGCCCGTGCCCGCCGACACGCTCGTCGACCCCGACCCCGCGTTCACGCGCGCCGTGCTCGCGTGGTACGGCTTGCGCGGCCGAAGCCTCCCGATCCGCGTGACGCGCGACCCGTATGCGGTGCTGGTCTCCGAGGTGATGGCCCAGCAGACCCAGATCGACCGGGTCGCGGTCGCCTGGGCGGCGTTCCTGGAGCGGTACCCGACGATCGAGGCACTCGCCGGCGCGACACCGGCTGACGTCCTCCGGGCGTGGAAGGGCCTCGGCTACAACCGCCGGGCGCTGAACCTGTGGCGGACCGCCAGAACGGTCATGGACGAGCACGGTGGTCACTTGCCGCGGGACGTCGACGAGCTCGAGCGGTTGCCGGGAGTCGGGCCGTACACGGCCCGCGCGATCGCGGCGATCGCCTTCGGCGTCCCCGTCGCCGCCGTGGACACCAACGTCCGCCGGGTGCTTGGCCGCGTCGTGGCCGGCGCGGGAACGGTCATCGACCCGCGAAGCATGCAGCCGACGGCGGACCGCCTGGTACCGGCCGGCCGGCCCGGTGACTGGGCCCACGCCCTGATGGATCTCGGCGCGACGGTCTGCCTGCCGGCGCGGCCACGTTGTCCCGAGTGCCCGGTGCAACGCTGGTGCCGGTTCGCCGCGGAGGGGGCACGGGACGAGCTCCCGGCACGCGCGGCCGCCCGGCAGCGGCGGCTCCCGGCACAGGTGCCGTTTCCGGCATCGAGGCGCTGGCTTCGGGGTCGCCTGCTCGATCGGCTGCGAGAGGCACCCGACGGTGCCTGGACCGAGCTCGATGGTCCACTGGGGTCGCACTCCGCGGTCGCCGTGAGACGGGCCTTGGCGTCGCTGGCACGCGAACACCTTGTCGAGGTCGCAGAGGGCTCGGCCACGCTGGCCCGGCTGCCACAGCGAGATGGGCGCACCGCGCGGCGGGCGTCCTCCTAGCGGAGCCGTCTACGTCGGCCGACGGAGGAAAGGGGCGGACCTGATTCCGGCGCGATCGCGACGGGATCGCTATTGCGTCGGCACGGTCACCGGCTCCAGGATGAACCGGCGTTCCTCCCTCGACGCGAGGCCATCAATGGAACGCCGCCTCACCAGCCACCCCATGCGTCCGTTCGGATTGGCTGTGCTGGCCGTCCTGCTCGCCGCAGCAGGGGCCATCGGTTCGACTCACTGGGCGCAGGGAACCACGGCCGCGACGGGCTTCTCGATGGACCTGTACTTTCGTGCCGGGTATGAGCGCCAGGTCGACGGCCGGACGTGTACGGCGGCTTCGACCGCGATGATGGTGAACTTCATCGCGCGCCGCGATCTCCGGATGAATCAGCGCACGGTCCTGCGTTACGCACAGGCCCGCGATGCCCTGAACAACCGGACTCAACGCGGATCCGATCCGCTCGGCTGGTCGAGGGCAGCGACGTACTACTCGAGATACAGCGGCAAGGCGACGACCTTTCGGTGGGAGGCGTTCGCCTCCAAGACCGCGGCCCTCAACCGGGCGGCGATCCTCATGGCAAGGACGCGCAGGCCGGTCGGCCTCGTCGTCTGGGGTGGGCGACACGCCGTCGTGATGACCGGGTTCAAGGCCACGAGCGATCCAAGGAAGGGCAGCTTCAGACTGACGGCCGTGTGGATCAGCGATCCGTATGGCGCCAGCCACCGGCTCTACTCGGTCGCCGGTGTGCCGCTCGTGAAGTACCGCGAGCTCGATGCCACGCCGACGTACGACCGCGCGTGGTACGGGAAGTACGTGATCATCACGCCGGTCGAGGTCAAGCCGAAACCGGTGCCGACGCCAAGCCCGACGCCCACGCCGACGCCGAAACCGACGCTGACGCCGAGCCCGACGCCCACGCCGACGCCCACGCCGCCGCCGAGCCCGACGCCGACAGCAACACCCGCGCCGACGGTCGCCCCGACGCCACCGCTCATGTCGCCGTCGCCTGGGGCCAGCTGACCCCCGCCGGCATCCCTCCGACTCCCTCGCGGGACCTCCGCTACGCTTGCCCGACGATGACCGCTTCACGTCCAGCGACCCGCGACGCGGGCCCGCCACTGCCCGCCGACGACCCGGAGCTGTTCGAGCTCGACCTGCGCGGGCTGCGACGGCGGTGGGCGACACGCGCGGCGCTGCCGCCGATGAGCGCACAGGCGATGACCGGGGCCGATCGTCGGGCGCAGGCCGTTGGAGTCCCCGAGGAACGACTGATGGAGCACGCGGGGACTGCGGTCGCCGCAGCGGTCCGGGCACTCGCGGTCGATCTGGAGCGGTGGGGCAGGGGACCGATCGTGGTCTTCTGCGGGCCGGGCAACAACGGCGGCGACGGCTTCGTGGTCGCCCGGCGGCTGGCCCTCGCCGGCGCGGAGGTCGTCGTCGTCCTCGTCGCATCGGAGACGCGCCCGCGTGGCGCGACGTCGGCCCGCAACTGGGACCGGATCGCGCGTGACCGTGGCATCCGGATCGTCCACACGCCGGTCGCCCGCGACGTGGCCATCCTCGGCCAGGGGATCGACAAGGCCGCGGTCGTCGTGGACGCGCTCCTCGGGACCGGTGTCCGCGGCGTGTTACGGGAACCGATCCGATCCGCCGTCGAGGTCATCGGCAAGGCCTCCGGTGAGGGCATCCCGGTCGTTGCGGTCGATACGCCGACCGCGGTGGACCTGTCGAGCGGCGAACCGTCCGATCCAGCCGTCCGGGCAGACTTGACCGTCACGTTCCATCGGCCGAAGACGGGCCTGCTCACGAAGCGCGGGGAGGCCCACGCGGGGAAGATCCTCGTGGCGCCGATCGGGATCCCGGCCGAGGCGGACCGTGGCTGACGATCCCGGTCCGACACCGCCTTCGACGGTCGTGCCCGAGACCGGTGTGCGCCACGTCGTCCTGGTCGCGGCGGCCGTGGTGGCCGTGGTCGTGGCTGCCGTGGTCCTCACCGGCCTGCTCCCGGACGAGCTCGAGGCGGTCGTCTACGAGACGCCGCTCGCCATCGGTGTGCTGATCGTCGGCACGGCGCTCGTCCTGTGGCGCATCTCGAGACGCGAGCGGTCATAGCCGTCAACGGCGTCCGTGAACGAAAGTCGGGGCTGTACAGGACGGTTGCGCCCGCGTAGACTCTCGCCGGTAAATGCCGCGGCAGCGTCCACGGCCAGAATCGTAGCTCGACGCATTCGGACTCCTCTCACGGCTGACGCGAGAAAACCCGATGGGATCGCGCCGGCTACCGAGAGGAGTTTCGTTTTCGTGTACAACGACAAGAACCTGACCTGCGCGGATTGCGGACAGGAGTTCGTCTTCACCGCATCCGAGCAGGACTTCTACGCACAGCGTGGCTTCACCGAGCCGCGCCGCTGCGCATCCTGTCGCGCCAGCCGCAAGGCCGCGCGCGGCGAGGGCGGCGGCGGCGGCGACAGCTCGTACGGTAGCTACGGGGCCGGCGGCGGCTACTCGGCCGGCGGCTATGGCGGCGGCGGCGGTGGTGGCGGTGGATACCGCGACCGCGGCCCGCGCGAGATGTTCAGCGCCACCTGTTCGAACTGCGGCCGCGAGGCCCAGGTCCCGTTCCGCCCGACGAGCGGCAAGCCCGTCTACTGCAGCGACTGCTTCCGGAGCATGCGCGGCAGCTGATCCTCATCCTCTCGGCGCGGGCCGATCAACGGCCCGCCGAACCAGCGTGATCCACGACCCGGGTTGTCAGCCGACCCGGGTCGTTCGATTCGCCGGGCTCGGTTGCGGGACTCGCGACCGCCCGCGTACCATCGCGACGATGACCCACCTGCCCGCCCGGCCGTTCGTCCAACCTGTCGACGCGGCCGGCGCCGTGGCCCCGCGAGGCACCTGAACCATGGCCGTCGGCTCTTCCAATGACTTCGATCTTGTCGTGCTCGGTGCGGGCACGGGCGGCTATACCGCTGCCTTCCGGGCGGCCCAGCTCGGTCTCAAGGTGGCGCTCGTCGACGAGGACAAGATCGGCGGCACGTGCCTCCATCGCGGCTGCATCCCGACCAAGGCCCTGCTCGAATCGGCCGCGTTCGCGGATCGCGTTCGGCATGCCAAGGAGCTCGGGCTGAATCTGCCCGGCGAACCCGAGGTCGATTACGCGGCGATGGCCGCGCGACGTGACGCCGTCGTGAAGCGGATGTGGACGGGCCTCAAGACACTCGTCACCAAGAACAAGGTGACCTGGATCCAGGGCCGCGGCCGACTCGACGGACCGCGCAAGATCCGCGTGCTGCAGGCCGCTGAGGACGGCACGCCCGGTGGCGGCGGCGAGCGGGTGCTCAATGCCAATGACGTGATCCTGGCGACCGGCTCACGGGTCAAGTCGCTGCCCGGCCTCGAGCCCGACGGCAAGCGCATCGTGACCAGTGACGACATCCTCAGGCTCGACACGTTGCCGAAGGACATCGCGATCGTGGGAGCCGGTGCGGTCGGTGTCGAGTTCGCGTCGATGTTCCACGATGTCGGGGTCGGGGTGACGCTGCTCGAATACCTGTCGACGATCGTGCCGCTCGAAGACCCCGAGGTGAGCCGGGTCGTCGAGCGCAGCTTCACCAAGCGCGGCATGACGGTCATGACCAGCGCGCGCTTCGATCCCGCCGGCGTCACCACCGACTCGAAGGGCGTGTGCGTCGACGTCGGCCCGGAGGGCAAGGACCCGCAGGAGCTGCGAGCCGAGATGATGCTCGTGGCAACCGGCCGCGCCGCCAACATCGAGGACATCGGGCTCGAGACGACGAAGGTCGAGACCGACCGCGGCATCATCAAGGTCGACGGGCGGATGCGCACCAGGGAGTCGCACGTTTACGCGATCGGTGACATCGTCGGCGGGCTGTGGCTCGCCCACACCGCGGGCCACGAGGGGATCATCGCGGCCCACGTCATCGCCGGCGAGTCCGACGTCCACGAGATGGACTACACGGCGCAGCCGCGCGCGACGTACTGTCGTCCGGAGATCGCCTCGATCGGGCTGACCGAGCCGCAGGCCAAGGAGCAGGGCTTCGACCTCAAGGTTGGCAAGGTCCCGTTCCAGGCGATCGCCAAGGCGCTCATCGGCGGGGAGTACGAGGGCTTCGCCAAGGTCGTGGCGGACCGCGCGACGGACGACACGCTCGGCGTCCACATCGTGGGGCCGCATGCCACCGACCTTATCGCCGAGGCGTCTCTTGCGTTCCAGCTCGATGCGACGCCGTGGGAGATCGGCGCGGCGACGCACGCCCATCCGACGCTCTCGGAGATCATCGGCGAGGCCGCGATGGCGGTCGACGGGCGGAGCATCAACTTCTAGTCCGGCGAAGATCCGGCCGGTTCCCTACAGGGAGGCGTCCCGCAGCGATGGCCAGCACCAGGGATCGCGTCGATCACCTCGGGGAGTCGCTCGGGCTGTCCGACGACGAGCTGGTCGAGATGTACCGGCTGGTCGCGCTCGCACGGGCGGTCGACGAGCGCATGTGGATCCTGAACCGGGCGGGCCGGATCCCGTTCGTGATCAGCGGCCAGGGTCACGAGGGTGCCCAGGTCGGGATCGCCTGGCCGCTCACGAAGGGGCACGACTGGATCGCGCCGTTCTACCGTTCGATCGCGACGTGCCTGACGTTCGGGATGAGCCCGCGCGACATCATGACCGCGCAGTACGCGACGGCCAACGACCCGTCCTCCGGCGGGCGCCAGATGCCGGGTCACTACGGCTCGCATGCAAATAACCTCGTGTCGGTGTCATCGCCGGTCGCGACCCAGCTGCTCCATGCGGTGGGGATCGCGCTCGCGGCCAGGATCCGCAAGACCGGGCAGGTCGCGATGACGATCATGGGCGAGGGCTCGTCCAACCAGGGCGACGTCCACGAGGGGCTCAACTTCGCGGCGATCCACAAGCTCCCGTTCGTGTTCGTGGTCGAGAACAACGGCTACGCGATCAGCGTGCCGGTCGCGCGCCAGGTGTCGGTCGCGGACGTCGCCGAGCGGGCCTCCGGCTACGGCATCCCCGGCGTGGTCGTCGACGGGTCCGACGTGCTCGCCTGTTATGCGGCGGCCCGGACCGCCGTCGAGCGGGCGCGGGCAGGTGAGGGGCCGACGCTGATCGAGGCGAAGGTCACCCGGCTGACCGCCCACTCGAGCGACGACCAGCAGACGAAATACCGCAGCGAGGAGGAGCTGGCGGCGGAGAAGGCGCTCGACCCGCTGCCGCGCTTCCGGGAGCAGCTGCGCGAGGCGGGCATCCTGACCGACGAGATCCTGGGCCGCCTCGTGACCGAGATCACGATCGCCGTCGACGACGCGACGACGTACGCCGAGGCCCAGCCGGACCCCGATCCGTCGACCGCCCTCGACTGGGTGTTCGCCGAGCGCTGGCCGTCCGAGACACCGCCGCCGTGGGGCTTCGGGACGGTCGGCGGCCACGCGGGAGAGCACTGACGTGCCGGCGCGGACGTTCATCGAGGCGATTCGTGAAACGCTCGCCGACGAGATGCGTCGCGACGAGTCGGTGATCGTGCTCGGCGAGGACGTCGGCAAGAAGGGCGGCGTGTTCCTCGCCACCGACGGCCTGTGGACCGAGTTCGGGGATGAGCGGGTCATCGACACGCCGCTGACCGAGTCGATGATCGTCGGGACGTCGATCGGGGCGGCGGTCAACGGGCTGCGGCCGGTCGCCGAGATCCAGTTCGCCGACTTCATCCACCCGGCGTTCAACCAGATCGTGTCCGAGGC
>Ga0299913_10003205_pt1 | contig 13305 bp, 11 predicted proteins | sample RVTome_9_FD_201360 | JGI IMG/M metagenome (GOLD analysis project Ga0299913, IMG submission 201360) | Soil microbial communities from uranium-contaminated site in the Upper Colorado River Basin, Wyoming, United States - RVT155D38 (version 2) ... | reverse complement strand
CGCGATCACCGACGACCTCTCCGCCGGCGCGATCACCGCGCTGGGGACGGTTCGCGACGCGGCGGTCGCCTCGCTGGCGGCGGGCGCCGACCTGCTCCTCGTCGAGCGCCCAGGCGAGGCCCAGGAGGTGACCCGGGAGGCGCTGATTGCCGCCGTCCGCTCCGGCGTCGTGCCGGCGGCGCGGCTCGACGAAGCGGTCGGTCGGGTCCTCGAGCTGAAGCGGCGACTCGGCCTGATCCCCTCCGAGTAGCGCCCGCACCACCTCTGTGACCTGCCTCACAAAACTGCGTATATCTATGCGATATATCTGCCAGGGCCATGGAGCTCTCCCCCACCGCGAAGGTCATCCTCGGCGTCCTCGGCATGGGCCCGCGATCGGGCTATGAGATCAAGGCCCTGGTCGACCGCTCGACGCGCTTCTTCTGGGCCGCCAGCTACGGCCAGATCTACCCCGAGCTTCGCCGCCTCGGCGAGGCTGGCCTGGTCGAGGGAACCGACTCGCCGACCGGGGGGCGCAAGCGCACCGTCTACCGGCTGACCCCGACCGGCGAGGGGATCCTGCGCCGCTGGCTCGGGACTCCACCGGAGATCTACGAGATGCGCCACGAGGGGATGCTGAAGCTGTTCTTCGCCGATGCGCTGGAGCCCGCCGAGCGGATCGAGCGCCTGCGCGAGATGCAGACCCTGCACCGCGACAAGGTCGCCGCCCTGCGTGAGATCGAGCCAGCCGCCTCGGAGTTCCCCGACAGCTCCCCCTACCAGGTGCTGCGCTTCGGCATCGAGTTCAACGAGTGGGTCGTCGAATGGTGCGAGCGGGCCGTTGAGGAGCTCGAAGCGCGCCTTGCAGCGAAGAGGACCGGCTGATGCTCGACGCCCTCGCCCGCCTTGCCGATCTCCACGCCCGCCGGATCGGCCTGCTGGCGATCGTCTTCTTCCTCGCCGCGGGCGCGATCGGGGGCGGCGTCGCCGACAAGCTCGACCCATACGGCGCCGACGACCCCGACACCGAGTCGGTCCGCGCCCAGGAGATGCTCGAGGGTGCCGGCCACCGCGACACCGCGGTGATCGTCCTCTTCGAGGACGCTCCGGTCGAGTCGGCGTCGACCCGTCGGAAGGTCACCGCGGTGACGGACACGCTGCGAGCTCGCGACGACGTCGCCTCAGTGCGGGGCTACTACGGGACGCGCTCCGCGGACTTCGTCTCCCGCGATGGCGACGCGACCTATCTCGCGGTGGCGCTCTCGCCGACCGAGGACAAGCAATGGCAGGAGGCGGCCAACGACATCGAGCACCAGCTCTCCGGGCGCCCGGGAATACAGATCGGCGGACCGGCGCTCGCCCAGGAGCAGGTCAACGAGCAGGTCGAGTCCGACCTGCGGCGGGCCGAGATGCTCGCCTTCCCGCTGCTCTTCCTGCTCTCGCTCGTCTTCTTCCGCAGCCTCGTCGCGGCGCTGCTGCCGCCGATGATCGGCGCGCTGGCGATCGTCGGCACCTTCCTGATCCTCAGCATCGCTTCCGAGCTCAGCTCGATCTCGATCTTCGCGCTCAACCTGACCACCGGCCTGGGCCTCGGCCTGGCGATCGACTACAGCCTCTTCGTCGTCTCCCGCTACCGCGAGGAGATCGCCAAGCATGGACCCGGCCTGAGCGCGATGCGCCGGACGATGGCGACGGCGGGGCGAACCGTCCTGTTCAGCTCGCTGACCGTGGCTGCGGCGTTGGCCTCGCTGCTCGTCTTCCCGCAGCGCTTCCTCTACTCGATGGGCCTCGGCGGCGCCCTGGTGGCCCTGCTCGCCGCGGCCGTCGCCCTGACCGTCCTGCCGGCGGTCCTCACCCTGCTCGGCGAGCGCGTCAACTCGCTGGCGCCGCGCTTTCTGCAGCGGCGCGCGGAGGCGGATGCGCGACCGACCGAGGAGGGGTTCTGGTATCGCCTTTCGCGCTTCGTGATGCGGCGGCCGGGCCGGGTCGCGGCGCTCAGCGCCGCCTTCCTGATCGCGCTCGGGCTTCCCTTCCTCTCGATCAAGTTCACCACCGTCGATCCCGAGGTGCTCCCCGAGAGCGCCAGCGCCCGCCACGTCTTCGAGGTGATGCGCGCCGACTTCCCGCCCAACCGCGAGACGCCGATCCGGGTCGTCCTCGATGGCGGCGATGGCGGAGCGGCGCGGCAGGTGCGTAGCGAGCTGGCGGCGACGGAGGGCATCGCCGCGGTCGCCCCGCCGCGGTCGCTCGAGGGCGACATCACGGTGATCGAGGCGATTTCCGAGAGCCGCTTCATCAGCGAAGCGAGCCAGTCGACCGTCGAGCGAATCCGCGAGCTGCAGGGGCCCGCCGGAACCGCGGTGCTGGTCACCGGCGCGACCGCGGATTTCCTCGACTTCCAGGACAGCCTCGTCGAGCACCTGCCGATCGCCTTCGGGATCATCGTCGTCTCGACGCTGGTGATCCTCTTCCTGATGACCGGCTCGGTGGTGCTGCCGGTCAAGTCGCTGCTGATGAACGTGCTCAACCTCAGCGCCGTCTTCGGCCTGCTCGTGCTGATCTTCCAGGACGGCCGCCTCGAGGCGCTGCTCGACTACTCCAGCCAGGGGGCGATCGAACAGACGATGCCGATCTTGCTGTTCGCCGTCGCATTCGGCCTCTCCACCGACTACGCGGTCTTCCTGCTCTCGCGGATCAAGGAGGCGCGCGACGCGGGCATCCCCAACTCCGAGGCGGTCGCCGTCGGGCTCGAGCGCACCGGCCGGATCGTCACCGCGGCAGCGCTCCTGTTCGCGATCGCGATCGGCGCCTTCGCCACCTCAGAAATCATCTTCATCAAGCAGAACGGGGTCGGCACCGCGCTCGCGGTTCTGATCGACGCCTCGATCATCCGCGCCCTGCTCGTCCCCTCGCTGATGGAGCTGCTGGGCAAGTGGAATTGGTGGGCGCCACGGCCGCTGCGGCGCCTGCACGAGCGGATCGGTGTCAGCGAGGGGCCTGCCCCCGAGCGGGCCTGAGAGGAGGAGGCGATGTACAAGGCGATCGCAAGGCACAGGGCACGGGGGGTGTTTGCCTCGCTGAGCGAAGGCAAGTGGGAGGACTCTCTGCGCGACGTCGCAGACGACGTCCACCACGTCTTCCCCGGCGACAACGCGTTCGGGGGCGAGCGCCACTCCAAGGAGGCGATGGGGCGCTGGTTCGAGCGCCTCTACCGGCTGATACCGGAGCTCGAGTTCGAGGTGAAGCGGGTCGCCGTCCGCGGCTGGCCCTGGGACATGCTGGTCGCCGTCGAGTGGTCAGACCGCGGCCGCGCCGCCGACGGCGAGCCCTATGAGAACGAGGGCGCGCACTGGATCCGCCTGCAGCGCGGCAAGGCGACCTACATCCATGCCTACCTCGACACCGAGAAGGTCACCGCGATCGCGGATCGCCTCGCGGCGGCCGGCTTCGAGGAGGCCGCGGCAGCCCCGATCACGAGCTAGCGCGGGCGCTCCAGCTCGCCGCAGAAGTCGTGGAGCGCCTCGGCGAACGCCGGGCTCGTGCTCGGTTTCTCGGCGACCGCCGCCGTGCGGGCCGCCGGGAAGGCCGCGACGGCATCCTCGTAGCCCTCTGTCGTGTGACCGAGACACCCTTGGTGCCGGACGAAGAGCATCGGGACGTCGAGCCCGCGCAAACGTTGCTCGAGCGGTTCGTTCGGCGGCCGGCCGGAGGCGAATAGGTAGCCGGCGACATCGCGGGGGACGCGCTGGAGGAACTCCTCGACCTGCAGATCGCCGTACGCCCCTCTGGTCGCCTGGGCGTAGGAGCGCAAGGCGGTTGTCCAGCTCGCCTTGTAGAGCTGCGTCATCGCCGCCAGGATCTCCTTGGCGAGTGTCGGCCGTTCTCCGTCGACAGTGTTCTCAAGGCAGGCGTGACCGAACGCGAACCCGGCTGTCGCTTCCGGGCGCGCGCTCATCAGCCGCACCGCGGCCATCGCACCGAACTCGTCGGCGACGACGACGCACCGCTCCCACCCTCGGCGATCGAGCTCCTCGAGTCCACGCTCGGACACCGCCTCGGGACCGAACTCCGTGACACCGGGCTCGCCCCCAACCCCCGGGGGGTCAAAGGACGCAACTTCGGCCCACTCCTCCAGCAGCGGCTTGATGGCCCACTCGAGCTCCGTGAGGGCCGGAACGAGTAGAAGCCGCGGCCTGGCCATCTGGCCCGAGACTCTAGGTTGGCTCCACGCTCGGCGCTAGGCGAAGGCGCCGGCTGCCCGCCGGCGCAGCTCGGCATTGAGCATGCCGGTCACCTCGCTGGGGCGCTCGCCCGCGGAGGCGATCGCCGCCTCCTCGCCGTCAACGCCGGAGCGGAAGCTGAACAGCGGCGCATCGACGCCGAGCTCGCGGATCCTGGCGAGGATGCGGCCCGCGCTGGCCGGGTCGGCGGCGGGACCGCAGACGACGATCGCGGTCGGCTCAAGCGCGCCGAGCGCCCGCTCGAGGCGGTCCTCGCCGAGCTCGCTGGAGAGCAGCAGCACCCGGAAGCCCGCCCGCCGCAGCGACAGGTCGAGCGCCTGCGTGTGGACGGCTTCGGCGTCGTGGCCGGGGCTCGAGTCGAGCAGCAGGATCCCGGCCGGGCGGGAGGCGGTCGTCGCCAGGCGGCGGGCGCCGTGCAGCCACCCCATCGCCCAGCGGGAGGCGAACTCGAGCTCGGCTCCGCGCTCGGAGTCGGCGGCGAGGGCGTCGAGGGCGGGGAGCAGCAGCTCCTCGACGGTGCGCTCGAGCGGGCGGACGGCGAGGCTCTCCTCCATCGCGCGGTCGGCGGCCGACTCGTCGAAGCTCTCGACCGCTGCGAGCAGGTCGCCCTCGCTCGCCGGCGCGGCCTGGCGCTGCTGGGCGAGCTCGATTGCGGAGGCGATGTTGCCGGTCTGCGCCAGCGCGTCCCGCAGGGTCTGCAGCTCGACCAGCTCGTACTGGCGGTGGTTGCCGGGCGAGCGCCGCGGCCGCGGGTAGCCGTAGCGGCGCTCCCAGGAGCGCAGCGTGTTGGGGCTGACGCCGAGCACGTCGGCTGCTGCGTTTGTGCGGATGCCGGGGGTCATATGGGACAGGTGCCTGCGCTGGCAGGCCGATCAACCTTCGTGGCCGCCTCGAATTCTCCCACCGCCGCCGCGGGTTTACGCAGGTTATGCACGGGTTTTACGGAGCCTGTCAGCGATCTTGCAGACCGCCGAGCATCACCGACCGCCCCGTTGCGCGGGCCCGCCACATCGCGGTGTCGGCCTGGCGCAGCAGGCGCTCGGGGTCCTCGCCGTGCTCGGGGCAGGAGACGACGCCGGCGGAGATCGTGATCCTCAGCCCGCCGGCGGCCTCGAGGCTGGCGAGCATCGCCGCCAACCTCTCCGCCATCCGCTCGCCGTCCTCGGTCCGCTGGTTCGGGGCCAGGACGCAGAGCTCGTCGTCCTCGAGGCGAAAGGCCTCGTCGACCAGGCGGATGCTCTCCCGCAACGCCGCGGCGACGACGGTCAGCACCCCTTCCCGCCCCAGCTGGTCGGGCTCGCCACGCGCGCCGGGGCCCTCGATGTCGAGCAGGACGAGCGCGAAGGGCTGCTCGTAGCGGCGGGCGGCGGCGACCAGCTGCTCGAGGCGGTGCCGCATGTGGCCGGCTCGGAAGAGGCCCGTCGGCGGGTCGCGGCCGGCTTCCGTCTGCTCGAACAGGGCATCGACGGCGGTCCCCGAGATCACGCCGAACACGGACGCCAGCTGCTGCGCAGCCTCGGCGAACAGATCGGGGTCGGCGTCGGAGACCTGCTCGCGCAGGCTCGAGAGCAGCGCCGCGTGCAGCGCCGCGACCTCGCGGCTCAGCAGCGCCGGCGCCGCCTCACCGCGCAGCTGCGCGAGGCGGGCGGCGCGGGCGAGCCCCTCGCGCGAGATGTGAGCCGGACCCGGCTCCCCCACCGCCGCGAGGATGTCGCTGATCAACTCCGGCAGCTCCCTGCTCGCCCAACTCATCGGCATCCGCTCGACCTCGCCGAGCGGCCGCTCGCGGATCACGTCGACGAGCCAGGCCTTGGCGATCTGCTCGCGACGCCGCTCCACCTGCTCGAGGTGGCCTTTCAGCGAGGCTGCCCGCGGCGCGCCGTTGCCTCTCATCCCTTCCCCGCGGTCCGCCGGGGCCGCGACCGGTAGCTGACCCCAAGGGCTCGACATCTCACCGAGACACCTTTGCGGAGCCGTCGGACGCGGCCGGCGCAACGCGCCGGCCCGGTTACGTCATATGCGGCGGCTGCGCCGCCTGACCTGCCGGTGCCGGCGCGCAACGCGCCGGCCCATTTCAATCGAGCGAACGGCGGCCGGCGAACGCCTGGCCGAGGGTCACCTCGTCGGCGTGCTCGAGGTCCGCGCCGACGGGAAGCCCACTGGCGAGCCTCGTCACCGTCACCTCTCCGCGCAGCGCGGCGGCGATGTGCAACGCGGTCGCCTCGCCGGTGGTGGTCGGGTTGGTCGCCAGGACCACCTCCGCGACCTCGGCGCCGTCCACCCGGCGCAGGAGCTCGGCGATCCGCAGGTCCTCGGGGTCGATGCCGTCGATCGGGGACAGCGCGCCGCCGAGCACGTGGTAGAGGCCGCGGTACTCGTGGGTTCGCTCGATCGGGATCACGTCGGCCGGCTCCTCGACGACGCAGATCGTCGTCTCGTCGCGGCCCGGGTCCTCGCAGATTCGGCATCGCGGCCCCTCCGCGAGGTTGAAGCAGACCTCGCAGAGCCCGACCTTCTCCTTCACCTCGAGGATCGCCGCGGCCAGCGCCCGTGCCTCGTCATCGTCGGCACGCAGCAGGTGGAAGGCGAGGCGCTGCGCGGTGCGCTGTCCGATCCCGGGCAGGCGCGACAGCTCGGCGACCAGCCGGCCGAGCGGTGCGGGCCCCTCCGTGCTCAAGCGCCGGGCAGGCCGCCGAGGCCGCCCATGCCGCCGGGACCGCCGAGGCCGCCGGTGATCCCGCCCATCTTCGAGCTCGCCAGCTCCTGGGCCGAGCGGATCGCCTCGTTGACGGCCGCCTGGACCATCTCGGAGAGCAGCTCAGCCTCCTCGGGGTCGATCGCCTCCGGGTCGATCTTGATCTCGCGCAGGGTCAGGTCCCCGCCCATCGTCACCTTGACCATGCCGCCGCCGGCGCTGGCCTCGACGACCTCGTCCTTGAGCTGTTCCTGGGCCTTGGCCATCTCCGCCTGCATCTGCTGGGCCTGCTTCAGCAGCGCGCCCATGTCGAACCCTCCCGGGCCTCCGCCTCGCGCCATCGTCGCTAACTCACCTCCTCGGCATCGAACTCGCTCTTCAGCCTGCTCAGCAGCTCCTCCTCGTCGACCTCCGCATCGGGGGGCGGCTCACCACCGTCCTCCGCACCGTCGATCAGCACGTAGACGGGCCGAAGACGCTCGCCGACGATCGCCCGCAAGGCCTCGGTGAAGCGCTCGCGCTGCTCGGCCGCCTCGGCCTTTCGCTTGTTGAAGGTGGCGCTGGAGGGAAAGCCGATCCGCAGCACAGATTCCTCGCTGTCGAGCCCGACCGGGCGGGCGCCCTCGAACAGAGCCGAGAGCATCGCCGAGCCCGACTGCCGCATCTGGTCGAGGACCGTCGGCCAGAGGCGCACCACTCGCTCGAGGTCGAGCTGCTCGGCGCGCTGCTCCTCGACCTCCGCGCTCGCCTCGGCGGTGGGGGGCGGGGCTCCGGCCGCCTCGTCCGCGACATCGCCCTCGGCCGCGGCCGGCGCGGCGGAGGCCTCGGCCTGGCCGGCGCCCGCCGCGGCGGCCGGGTCGCGGTCCCCGCCGAGCCGGCGCTCGAGCCGCTCGACTCGCCGCGCCAGCCCCTCGGCGGTGCCGTCCAGCTCGGGGTGGGCCGCCTTCAGCAGCGCGATCTCGACCGCCAGCCGCGCCTCGTCGCCCTCGCGGACCGCGGTCAGCGCCGCGGCGAGCTCGTCGATCGTGCGCACGATCGTCGCCGCCCCTACCGCCGCCGCCTGGGCGCGCAGGCGATCCGCATCGGTCGCGGTGATCACGAAGGAGTCCGGCACCTCGCCGGTCTCGCGGGCGATCAGGAGGTGGCGAAGGTGGGCGAGCAGGTCGCGGGCGAACTGGGTCGGATCGCGGCCGGAGCGGGCCATCCGCTCGACCGCCGCGAGGGTCCCCGCCGCGTCCTCGGCGGCGACCGCATCGACGGCTCCGAACAGCAGGTCCGCGTCGGCGGCGCCGAGCAGGTCCAGTACGGCGTCGAGGCCGACGCTCCGCCCGCCGAAGGCGACCAGCTGGTCGAGGGTGCTGAGGGCGTCGCGGAAGCTGCCGCCGGCGGCGCGGGCGATCATCATCACGGCGCCGTCCTCGACCGAGATCTCCTCGGCGGCCGCGACCCGGCGCAGCACCTCGGCGATCTGCTCGAGCGTGGGGCGCTGGAAGTCGAAGCGCTGGCAGCGGTCGGCGATCGTCGCCATCACCTTGTGGGCCTCGGTCGTCGCCAGCACGAAGACGGTGTTGGGAGGCGGCTCCTCGAGCGTCTTCAGGAAGGCGTTCCAGGCTTCCTTGGTGAGCATGTGGGCCTCGTCGAGGATGTAGACCTTCCAGCGGCCCGCGGCGGGCGCGAATGCGACCCGCTCGCGGAGGTCGCGGACGTCGTCGACCGAGCGGTTCGAGGCGGCGTCCATCTCGATCACGTCGAGCGAGGTCCCGGCGGCGATCGTGACGCAGGACTCGCACTCACCGCACGGCGTAATGGTCGGGCCGCCCCGCTCGCAGTTCAGCGAGCGGGCGAGGATCTTCGCCATCGAGGTCTTGCCGGTCCCTCGCGAGCCGACGAAGAGGTAGGCGTGGTGGACGTTGTCCAGCTCGACGGCGTTGCGCAGCGTGCGAACGACGTGCTGCTGGCCGACCACCTCGTCGAAGGAGCCGGGGCGATGGCGGCGGTAGAGGGAGGCTGAGGCGCTCATCGGGCGAGTCGGGCCAGTCTAGCTGCGGGGTGGGCCGCTCCCCGCGGGCTTCCCAGTACTTTGCGCCGATGCTTGCCAGGCTTGTCCCGGCGCTGGCGATCGCGGCCCTGGCCGCGCTCCTCTGGCTGATCTTCCCCTTCGGCTTCCCCAACTACGACACGATCTACATGCTGGTCTGGGGCCAGGAGCTGGCCGCCGGGCTCGACCCTGACCTGGGGGCGCCGCTGGCGCCGACCCCGCATCCGCTCGCCGAGCTCTTCGGCCTGTTCACCGATCCGCTGGGCGAGGGCGCGGTCGCCGCGACGATGGTCGTCGCCTACCTGGCGCTGGGCGCGGTCGGCTACTGCGTGTACCGGCTCGGCGCGCTGTGGTTCGATCGCCCGATCGGCCTGCTCGCCGCGGCGATCGTGCTGACCCGGGCTCCCTTCCTCTCCAACGGCCTGCGCGCCTACGTCGACCTCCCCTACCTGGCGCTGGTGCTGGCGGCGCTGGTGATCGAGACCCGCCGCCCGCGCGCCGGCTGGCCGGTGCTGGCGCTGCTGGCGCTGGCGGGGCTGCTCCGCCCCGAGGCCTGGCTCTTCTCCGCCGCCTACCTGGCCTACCTGGCGCTCACCCCGAAGCCGTCCTTGGGCCCGAAACGCAACGCTGAGTCGCGAAACGGGCCCAAGGACGGGGCAACCGGGTGGGGGAACAAGGGCTGGCGGTTGCGCTGGCGCGGCGAGCGGGGCCGGCGCGAGCTGATTGGCCTGGCGGCGCTGGCGGCGGCGGCGCCGCTCGGCTGGGCGCTGTTCGACTGGATCACCGCCGGCGACCCGCTCTACTCGTTCACCGGGACCCGCGACACGGTCGAGACGCTCGAGCGCGAGACCGGCCCCCTCGACGTCGTCCTCTACGGGCCGCGCCGCCTCGGCGAGGTCCTCCAGTGGCCGGGGGTCGTTGGCGCCGCCGGCGGCGTCGTCCTCTGTCTCGCCTTCCTGCGCCCCCGCGCGCTGCTCGGCGTCGCCGCGACCGCGCTGGCGCTGCTCGCCTTCGCGCTGCTCGGCAGCGCCGGCCTCGCGGTGATCCCCCGCTACACGATGCTCGCCGCGGCGATCCTGGCCGTCTTCTGCGCGGCGGCGCTGCTCGGCTGGCGGTTGCTCGGGGGCGAGCACCGCTGGCGCGGGCGATGGGCCGCCTTCGCCGCGCTGGTGGCGGCGATGTTCGTGATCTGGGGGCCGGACCAGTACGACCTGCTCGACACGGTCTACAGCGACCTCGACGACCAGAGCCGGGTCGAGGACGACCTCGAGGAGCTGGTCGACTCCGGCGCCTTCGAGCCGCGCTGCCTGCCGATCTCGGTGCCCAATCACCGCGCGGTGCCGCGGCTCGCGTTCCAGCTCGGTGTGCGACCGAGCTCGGTGGTCAGCTCGACCGAGCAGCGCCAGCCGCCGCGGGGCTACTTCCTCGAGCCGGCCGACGATTTCGCGATCGAGCACTTCCTCCTCGACCCCAACGACCCGGCGCGCCTCGAGGTCGAGGTGCCGCCGGGGTTCGAGCGGGTGGCGGGCAACGATTCGTGGCTGCTCTACGCGCGCTGCGAGAACTGAATTCACCGTTCAACCGCGACCCGCTGATGCCGATAAGGGGCCGTGAGGGATGCATGACAGCCCCTGCCACGATCGAGATCCCAAACGGCCTGGTGCCCCCCAGCGGCAGCACCGATCCGCGCCGCCGGCTCGGCGACGTGATCGTCGAGCTCGGCTTCGCCGACCGCGAAACGGTCGACGCCGCGATCATCCGGGCGACCGAGAGCGGATCGCGGATCGGGCAGGCGCTGGTCGAGAGCGGCGCCGTCGACTCGGTGCAGCTGGCGCGGGCGCTGGCTGAGCGCAACGGGCTGCCTTTCGTCGACCTCAACGTCTTCGAGCTCGACATGGGCGCCGCGAACCTGCTCAGCGCCTCCCAGGCGCGGCGCTACCGGGCGATCCCGATCGCCTTCGTCGACGGACGGACCCTTCTCACCGCGACCCCCGATCCGGCCAACCTGATGGCACTCGACGACGTCGCGATGGCGACGGGCTACGACGTCCGCCTCGCGGTCGCCACGCCGGAGCACCTCGAGGCTGTCATCGGTCAACTCTCCCATCTCAGTGAGTCCGTGCACGAGGTGGAGGAGGCCCCACTCGAGGACCAGGGCCCGGAGGTCATCGAGCTGCTCGAGTCCGCCGGCGAGGCGCCCGTCGTGAAGCTCGTTCATTCGGTGATCGCCGACGCCGTCGAGCGTGGCGCCTCCGACATCCACTTCGATCCAGCCGACGGCGACATGCGGGTTCGCTTCCGGGTCGACGGAGTCGTGGTCGACTCCAACACGGTGCCGAAGCGCCTCGTCCCCGGGCTGGTTTCCCGGATCAAGATCATGGCCGAGCTCGACATCGCCGAACGGCGCAACCCTCAGGATGGACGCGTCGGCCTCACGATCGACGGCCGCTACGTGGACTTCCGTGTCGCCACCCTGCCGGTGATCCGCGGCGAGTCCGTGGTGCTGCGGATCCTCGACAAGGACCGCGTCGTCATGGACCTCGACCATCTCGGCATGGAGGGTCGCGATCGCGAGCTACTCGAGCACGCGATCAAGCGCGTCCACGGGGCGGTCCTGGTGACCGGACCGACCGGCGCCGGTAAGACGACGACGCTCTACGCGGCGCTCAACGAGGTCAACTCCCCTGACAAGACGCTGATCGCGATCGAGGACCCGGTCGAGTACGAGCTCGACGGCGTAAAGCAGGTCCAGGTCCAGGCCAAGAACGGCCTCACCTTCGCGGCCGGCCTTCGCTCGATGATCCGCTCGGATCCCGATGTGCTGATGGTCGGCGAGATTCGCGACCGCGAGACCGCACAGATCGCGATCGAGTCGGCGCTGACCGGACATCTCGTGCTCTCGACCCTGCACACCAACGACGCCCCGATGGCGGTCGCCCGGCTGATCGAGATGGGCATCGAGCCGTTCCTGGTCGCCTCCGGGATCGAGTGCGTCGTCGCGCAGCGGCTCGCGCGGAGGCTTTGCGAGGAGTGCAAGCAGCCAGCCACGATGAGCGCCGCGGACCTCGAGCGAAACGGGTTTGACTCGGGAGGAGAGGGCATCGACGGGTACGGCCCGGCGGGCTGCGTGAGCTGCAAGGGCAGCGGCTACCGCGGCCGGATCGGCATCTACGAGGTGATGATGCTCTCGTCCGAGATCCGCTCCTTGATCCTGCAGAGCCGCTCGACCGCGGAGATCGGCGCCACCGCCACCGCCGCCGGGATGCGGCGCCTGCGCGAGGACGGCCTCGAGAAGGCTCGCCGCGGCATCACCTCGGTCCCCGAGGTGCTGCGGGTCCTGGGCAGCTGAGCCAGCCCGCCTTCCGCGGCTGCCCGGCCGCGGGATCGAAAGTGGACCGTGCACCCGCCCTCGAAGCGAGGTCACCGGGCGTGCCCGCCGCGTTTGGCTCGGGCCAGGCTCGCCTGCGGCACCCGCGGCTTCCGCTTAAGGCTGCTTCCTTCCGGACCTGACCTGGTTCGCGGGCCAACGTCGCGCAGGACCTGGCCGTCAACGCCGCCCCCGGCGTACTGGCCCCGACGGCCAGCCCCTCGGAACGGGATTCGGCCCCGCTAGAGCGGATTGCGGGTCACAGGGCACCGCTAATTCCCCGCCTAGCACGGTCCTCCGCCATCGTAGCGGGGTGCGGAACAACGCGGGGAGGGCGAACCGATCGGCTCGCCCTCCCCGTTCGCAGCGGAGCAGCGGTCCGGGCCCCGCCCCTACCGCGGACGCCTAGCAGCTGGCAACACGCTCACAGCGGACGACCCGCAGTTGCTTGAACACCTTCGCCCGCACGTCGCCGACTCTGACCTCGTAGCGGACGAGGATCTGCTGCCGCCGCTGGACCCTGCCGCGGAACGCCGCCGCCAGCGGCAGCCTGGCGACTCGTTTGGCCTTCGCCCGGACCGCGGCCGTGCGGGTCCCGCTCGCGGCGGGACCGCGACGCTTCCACAGAGCGGTCAGCTTGAAGCGGCAGACGCCGCCCTGCTGGGTGGCGCGGCCGGGACAGCGGACGAGCACCTCCAGGGCGTTGCCGCGCAGGCCCGCCCAGTTCCTCGTGTTGTTCTTGATGAACGAGGTGAGGAACGCAGCGTCGAGGACGTTGCCGCCCCGCGGACCCTGGGGCCCCTGCGGGCCCGCCGGTCCACCGGTCCCCGGACCGCCCGGTGCGCCCGGATCGCCGGGATCGCCGGAGCCGCCCGGATCGCCCGGACCGCCGGGCACGGCCGGGTCGTCGATCGCGGTGAGGACGATGTCGTCGTAGTCGACGCTGCCGCCCGGCGAGACGGTGCTCCCGAAGGCGAACCGGGTG
>Ga0299913_10003204_pt1 | contig 13306 bp, 12 predicted proteins | sample RVTome_9_FD_201360 | JGI IMG/M metagenome (GOLD analysis project Ga0299913, IMG submission 201360) | Soil microbial communities from uranium-contaminated site in the Upper Colorado River Basin, Wyoming, United States - RVT155D38 (version 2) ... | reverse complement strand
CAGCGGGTTGGTTGCCAGCGTCCGAAGGTGCGAGTTGCGGGCCAATTCGGTGAGCAGGGCGTCGCGTTTCATCTCGATATCGATATGCACGCTGGCATCGCGGCAAGCTGCGATCGCTGCCGCATGCCATCGCATCACGAAAGTGACGATGTCCAGTTGGCTCAACGGCAGCAGTTCCACGCAGCGGAATCCCGCTTGCAGTGCCCAGCCGGGCGGCAGTGCCGAACGTCGCGTCGTAAGCATGAAGACATTGCCGTTCTCGGTGGCCTCTTCGGCGAAGTCCGCCAGGCGATCTAGCGCCAGGCCGCGTATGCCGGCGGGGAGCTCATCCAGGCCATTGACCATGATCAAACCGCGGCCGGCACGCAGCTGCCGCTCAACCCAGCCCTGAGGGATCGAGCCCGACCAGTTCCGCAGCACTGGATACAGGAACTGCTCCGGATCTGGCAACCCGTTATGCAGCCTCAGAGGCACGTAGAACGGGAAGCGGCCGTTAAGCTCAGTCAGCGGCGCGGCGAAGGACTGCTGGGCGGCAAGCCGGAACAGATGTTTGATCAGTGTGGTCTTCCCAATCCCAGGATCGCCCATCACACACAGCCTGGAACTGCCGGCCAGCGCGTGCTCGGCGGGCAAGATCCTTCCTGGATGGTCATCAGTGCGCGCCGGCGACTGCATGTACGCCTCGACTAGCGGATAGCGGCGCCACATCGGGACGAGACTGCTATGCAGGTCCACCTTTCCCAGCGCACGCGGACCGTGTGCCCGGTAGAGATGATCGAACGCCGCGTCGCTAGATTCAGCAACTCTTGCGAACAGCCGCTCCGGAGCATCGATCAGTTGAGTCACCAGCACACGCGAACGAGCAAGGATCTCGCCCAGCGCGGCCGCACGGATAGTGGGCAGTTCCCCAAGCAACAGCACAAGGTCACGGCAAGTCCTGGCCAGAACGAGATCATACAGTTCACGGGCGTCAGAGGACAATCCTTCCGAGGCGACAACTATAGCGCGGCGCCCGCGCAAACAGGCCAGCATCCCCTGGACGGTCAAATCCGTGCTAGCCACATCAAACACGGCCTCGTCGTCAAAGGTGCGGGCCACAGCTAAAATAGCTGCAGCGCACTCATTGTCGACCAGGTCACGGAACTCATGGCCATACTGCTTGATCACTTGCTCGGCAATCGCCTCGACAAGGCTGGTCAACTCGTTGCGAATGTCACGTAGCTCACGCTTACGTGAACTCCCGATGCTCTGCGTCCCCCAACCAGCGAGTTCGCCAGTCAAGGCAGCAACGACCGGGTTGGCAAAAACAAAGGCACAGGCGGTCTTCAGGAGGACCTCGACGAGCTTCCGCTCAATCTCCTCCGACCGTCCCACTGGGTACTGACCCTCCTTGCCGTCCGACGTGGTGGCACAGACTACGCGTGGCAGTGTGCGGTTGACAGCCGGCTCGGTTCTGCGAGATGCGTCTGCTCCGGCGCTGGCTCGTCAGGGCCGGTCCGTGTGCCATCGCTTCAAGCTCGGCAGCTGCAGCGCTCCTGCGGTCACCGGCGCAGGAGCGACGTCCGTTCGTCGGCACAGTCGGACCCGAAGCATGCGGCGTACCAAGATCGCCCACAACGCGCGCATATCAAGCATGAGGGTGCGTTACGAGTCCTACTCCCCGAGCAGGGGCATACCAAGGGGAACTGTGCTGGCAGGACGTTGTTGAGTGCGGTCCATGGCGGGCCGAACGTCGGCGGTCGCGGCCGAGGGGTCGTCCAGCTCGTCGTTGAGTCCGGTGGGCAGCAGCAGGTCGGGCTCGAGCTCCGCCTGACCCTGCGGATCGCGCTACACCGGGCCGCCCGATCCGGTCACGGCGGATTTGGGGCGCCACCACAGAGCTCCTAGCCCAACGTCGGGCTCGCGGGTGGCCCGGCCCGTGGTGGCGTGTCACGGCGGGGGCCGGTGCCTTTCTCGGGACGCGGGTCGCATCTGCCTACGCCAGCGGTATTGTGTCGAACAGTTGACACAAAGGAGCTTCGGTGACGACCGTGGTGCTGGTCACGTCGACGGTCTTGGTGTTGTCGGCCGTGGTGGTGGGTGTCGTTCGTCCGCCGGGCGGGGCCGGGTTGCTGCGGCGCTGGGGGATCGTCGAGCTGGACGGCGACAAGGCTCGGACGGCGTCGCGGTACCTGCGTGAGCGGCGGGTGCTCACGCTGGTGGTGATGGTGCCGGCGCTCGTGGTGGTGTCCACGCTGTGGGTGAATGTGAGTACCTACGAGCTGCTGTCCGAAGCCAGCATGTATCTGGTGCTCGGCTCGGTCCTGGTGTCGATGCTGGTGGCGGAGTGGTGGGCCGGGCTGCGGCGGCCGCAGGCGTCAACCAGGGTGGCGGTGCTCCGTCGGCGCCGGGTGTCCGACCTGGTGCCGACGTATGCGCTGGTGCTGTACCTGGCGATGACCGCGCTCGCGATCGCCGCGGACGTGGCTGGCTCGGTTGTCCGTCCGTGGGCTCAGCGGATGCTGCAACGATCGCCGCCGCCGGCGGAACGCGAGCGCCCGTTCCTGGCCGGTGACCTCTATCGCGACCTCGCCGCGATCCCGCCCGACTGGCCCTTCCTCGCGGGTACGGCGGCCTGCCTGGCGGCGGTCGCCGGGGTGGTGTGGTTAGCGGTGACCCGACCCATGGCAACCGAGGACGACCGGGTGGATGCCGTGTTGCGGGCGCGCAGCGCCCGGGTGGCGGTCGGGCTGGGCACGGCCCTCACCGCCACCATCACCCAGGCCGCGCTTGCCCGGTTGCGGCCACAGTCGTTCCTGTTCGTCCAGGGTGCGCCCGACTGGGTCACCACTGCCGGCACCGCCCTGTACTGGGTCACGGTCCTGGTCTGGCCACTCGGCATCGTGATCTGGATCTGGGTCACGACCCCGCCCCGCCGCCGGCTGGCCCGCACGCCATGACCGCGGCCGCGCCCCGGCTGGTCGTCGACCTGGACAGCGGCGTGCCCCCGTGGCGGCAGGTCCGCGACCAACTCCTCGGCCTGATCGCCGCCGGGCACCTGACCGTCGGCGCCCAGCTGCCCACCATCCGCCAACTCGCCACCGACCTCGGCCTCGCCGCCGGCACGGTCGCCCGCGCCTACCGCGAGCTGGAGACCGCCGGCGTGCTGCACACCGCCCGCCGGCGCGGCACCCTGGTCGCCGCCATCCCAGCCGCCCAATCCCAGACCGCGCTCGCCACGCTCGCCGCGGACTACGCCACCAGGGCCCGCGCCCTCGGAGCCGACCTGGACACCGCACTCGCCGCCTGCCGCGCCGCCTACACCCACCAAGAACACCGGCAATAACCCACCCGCACTCCATAAATCCTGCACACCGACCACCCTCAGGTGAACACCCGGCCCACCGGAACGTCCCCGCTTCCCCACCCGCGCGACGGCGCCACCACACACGCGCCGCCACCATCACCCGCTCTACCGAGCTCGCCCTGCACACCGCGGACCCGCAGCGCCCCGCACCGACCGCCGCAGCCCGACCGGGCTTCCCGCGACGCTGAGCGCGCAGCTGCGCCAAGACCACTGCTCGATCTCTGTTGACGGGGCCGCACGGCAGCGGACGCACTGTCCGGCCGCACGCTCATAGCGCCCTGCGCCTGTCGATCGGCTGACCCGGCGTGCGGTGCCGGTGTTGCCCCGTCGTCCCGAGGGCCGTCGACTCTAGGTCGTCGCCGGGGCTTGGCCCACCGTCGCAGGACCCCGGGGCCGACGCGGGTGAGACGGGCCTCACTGCGTTCGGTCGCTACGCGATCCCACCCCGGTCGGCCGAGCCCGCCGCGGCCGGGCCGGCGCCTGCCGTCGACGACCTGCCTCGAGTCGCGGCCCGGACGACCGGGCGGCCCAATGTCACCGGCACCCGCGCCGGTGCCCGGGTCCGACTCGAAAGGAATATGTGATGACCGCTGCACCGCACACCGAGACGGTGCTGCTGATCGTCGTCGCCTTCACCGGCCAACTCGCCGTGACCGCGGCGACCGGCACCGGGCCGGTCGAGATCAGCACCTGCCAGCCGCTGGCCCAGTTCCTCGCCGGCACCACGCCCGCCGCGCCCGACACGGACCAGGTCGCGCGGTACGTCCCGGACGGCACGCCGATCCTGCGGTTCGACCTGTCCGGGTGGGAGTGCGCCTACGCGTTCGGGTCCGGCTCGGCATCAGTGGACCGCCCGAAGGTCAGCACACCGCGGACGGGCAAGCGGCGATGAACCCCGGACCGCCTTGATTCCCTCGAACCAATGACGCGTGCACGATCACGGTCCCTTTCCGGTGTGTGTTGTTCACCCGCTGTGGCTCACGTTGCTTGGGCGGTGACGTCCCAATCGGATAGCCCGTGATGGTTGTTGTCGGTGCATGGCCATGCTGGCGGGCTGGCAGGGTCGGCCGTTGTTCCGTCGCCTGCCCACCGTCGGCGTCGACTAGCGCGTATGGCCGGGACGATGGCAAACCTGCTGGTAGGCGCCGGCCTCGCGGCCGAGCTGCCCCCGCCGGCTCGGCCATGGTGGAGCCCGACATCTGCCTGAGCCGGCGCGGTCGACACATCGCGTTGCTGCTCGGCGGACGGCATTGCCGCCGGTTGTCCACCCTTTCCCGCAGTGTCGTCAGCAGTAAGCTCAGCTTGGTATTCGCGGTACCACTGCACCAGCGACCGGGATGCTACTAACAGGGTCTTGCCGTGGGTGGTCAATTCGTACCACGATTTGGCTGCGAAGTCTCTGCGTTCTCGGCGTTTGACGACGAGTTGGGCGTCGACGAGTGGTTTGAGGGTGTCGTTGAGCACCTTGTACGACAGTGGCTGATCGTTATCGGCTCGCGGATGATTGTCGTTCACCTCATCCAGCAGGTCCCCGGCCCGTAGCGGCCCGGCTGCGAGCGCGAGCAGGATCGCGGCCGCCCATTTCCCTCGCACCAGGGCGATGGCACTGTCCAACGCCTGCCCATAGGGCATGTCGTGGTCGATCGCCGCGAATCGGCGCAGGCTGCGGTGCAGGGGCCAGCGCCGCGTCATGCCGGCACCGCCAGCATCATGGACCGGCCGGTCATGCGGCGAGGACCGTGGCCAGCCGAGCGGCCACCTGCTCGTCGAGGTCAGGCAGCAGGTCATTGTCCGCGTTGAACACCGGGTTGCTGCGGAACTCCGCCGCCACCGCCGGCACGGTGTGCGGGTTGATCGCCGCGTGCGGCACGCCGTACGGGATGAACAGGTGCTGCCCGGCCACCTGCGGCAACTCGTGCATCTCCCCGTGCTCGTCCCACCACAGCGTGACGGCCCGACCCTGCAGCACCAGCACCCCCACCCCCGTGTGGTGATGCACATGCGCGAACGACGTGTGCTGCGGCGGCATCCACACCTGCGCCGAGGACAACCCGAACGTCGGCGCCACCTCCGACGTGATCACCGGAACCAGCGGTTGGCCTTGTCGCGAGGTGATCCCAGCCAGCCGAACCGGGTCGAACACCAAGGGCCGCCGACCGACCGGCACGACCTCCAGCTGCCGCAGTTGCGCCTGGACCTGCTGGCGGCGGTGAGCCAGCCGAGCCCAGGCATCCGCCGCGCCGGCGACGGTCGGCTCCAGTTCGCCCATCAAACCCGTGAGCACGTCGTATTCGACGTGCAGGTGTTGTGCATCGGTATCCGGTATCCCCGTGGTGTGGCGCGGTGCTCCTGCTTGTGGCATTTCAGTCACCCCTCCGATTTGTCGTGCTGAGCGTTTGCCGCAACGTTGGCAACCGCCCGACCCGGCGGCAGGTCCGTCCGGCGGACCGCCCCGCGGTCGCGGTTGTCATCGCCTCTGGCCACTGCCGCCGGCGCAGGCGCCCGCAGGAACGACGCAGCGGCTGCCAGGAATGCGTCGTTCTCCTGCGGCTCGCCGATGCTGACCCGCACACCGGCGGCGGCGAATCCCCGCACCAGCACGCCATGGCGCAGGCAGTGGTCGCGGAAGGGGACCGTGCGCTGGCCCAGCGGTAGCCAGAGGAAGTTCGTGTGCGACTCGGGTACCTCGAGACCGACGGCCAGCAGGGTGGGACGAACCCAGTCGTCGCGTTCCAGGATGATGTTCCTGCATCGGGCAGCCAGCTCGTCACCAGCGTCCAGTGACGCGATCGCCGCGCGCTGGGCCAGCGAATTGACCGAGAACGGCACCCCGACCCGCCGCAACGCCGTGATCACCTCGGGCGCGGCGATGGCATAGCCGATCCGCATGCCAGCCAGCCCGTACGCCTTGGAGAAGGTCCGCAGAACCGCAACATTGTCCCGGCCCTGGAGCAAGTGCGCGCCATCGGGCACGTCCGAGTCGGTGACGAACTCCCGGTACGCCTCGTCGAGCACGACCAACACCGACTCCGGCACGTTGTCGAGGAATCGGGTCAGCTCAGCCCGGTGCACCGCGGTGCCGGTGGGGTTGTTGGGGTTGCACAGAAAGATCAGCCTGGTGCGCCTGGTGATCGCGGCGAGCAGGCCGTCCAGGTCCAGGCCGTGGCCGGCGGTAGTGGGTACGGGTCGGGATCGGGCGCCGACGACCCTGGCGACGGCCGGGTAGAGCTCGAACGAGGGCCAGCCGAAGACCACCTCGTCGTCCGGATCGCAGGTGGCCTGGACGAGGTGCTGGCACAGGTTCGCCGAGCCGCAGCCGACCGTGACTCGGTCGGCGGTGGTGCCGACGTGCCGGGCGATTCGGTCGACTAGCGCGGCCGCGGTCGGGTCCGGGTAGCGATGCACCGCCTCGGCGGCCGACCTGATCGCGGCGACGGCGTGCGGCAGCGGACCATCCGGCAGTTCGTTGCGGTCCAGCCGGATCGCTGCGACCGGTCGCTCGCCGTCACTGGTGCACTGCAGCGCGGCCAGGTCGCCCCGGATGTGCACGGTCATGGCTGGATGCCTCCTGCCGTCGTTGGTCGGTGCAGGTTCCGGTCTGATCGAGCAATGGGCAGGCGCAACAGCGGGCCGGTGGCGGCGGTGGTGAGCACAGCGACCAGGACCAGACCGGCATAACCCAGCGGGCTGATCAGCCCGTGCTGCAGGCCGATCGTGGCCAGCACGAGCTCGGTGACACCGCGGCAGTTCGCCAACACGCCGAGCCGCCACGCCTCGCCGGCGGGCCAGCCGACCAACCGGGCGGCACCGCCGGCACCCGCGAGCTTGCTGGTCACTGCGGCAAGCACCAGGACCGCGACCGCGAGCCAGTGCGCCCCCTCGGTGCCGAACAGCCCGATCGCGGTGTGCAGGCCCACGCCGGCGAAGAACAACGGGAGCAGGACCATGGTGGTGACACCGTGCAAGGTGCGGCCGAGCCGCTGCGCTGCGGCCGAGCCGCGGGGCACGGCCAGGCCGAACAGGAACGCGCCGAGCGCCGGGTGCAGGCCGATCAACTCGGTCGCCGCACCGCAGCCGATCGCGCCGATCACCAGCACGGCCAGGCCGAACCGGTCGGTGCCCTCCTCCCGACGGCCGAGCCACCGGTCAAGCACAGCCAGGCCCGGTCGCACACACAGCCAGACGAACACCACGAACGCGACCGCGGAACCGACAGTCGCGCTCCACCGCGGGATGCCGTTGTCCGTGCCGGCGGCAGCCAACAGCACCGTGAGCCCGGCCCACGCCAGCCCGTCTCCGACCGCGGCCGCGGCCAGCGCGACCGCGCCGACCCGAGTGCCCTCCAGCCCCTGGTCGGCCACCAGCCGACCGAGCACCGGCAACGCCGTGACGGCCAGCGCCACACCGAGGAACAGCACGCTGGCCATCCGCGACCCGCCGCTGCCAGTCAGCAGCCCGCCGGTCGCCAGCGCCACCCCGACACCGGCCAGCAGCGGCACGCCGGTCGAGCCGGCGACCACCACGCCGAGCACCCGACCGCCCGGCAGGCGCACCGGACGCTGGCAGCCGAGCAGGAATACGAACAGGATCAAGCCGACCAGGGCCATCCGATCGACGTGCACGAGCACCACCGGTGGGAACAGCCACGCCGCGACCGGCGGCCACACCAGACCAAGCACCGACGGACCAAGCAACAACCCGCCCACGATCTCGCCGAGCACCGGCGGCTGCCCCACCCGGCACAGCAGCGCACCGCAGCCATGACAGACCACCAGCACGACCACCACCGCGATCAGAAACCGGACCGCCGAGTCTGGTCCGCCACCCGGTCCGGCGTGCTCGACCAGATCGGATCCCCACACGCCCACAGCCCCGGCCAGCACGAGCAGCCCCACCACCAGCAGCGGCCGACGTCCAACCGGCGCCACGGTGATCACAGCGGCGCCCCATCCAACGCCGCCGGCCAGGCAGCGAACTGCCGCAACCCGTACAGCAGCGGCACATCCACACCCTGCTGCTCAACGTGCAGCACCTCGCCGAGAACCACCGCATGGTCGCCCACGGTCGAGCAGGCCGTCACCTGGCACTCGACCACTGCCAACGCGGCCTCGTACAACCAGGGCTGCCCGGTCCGCGGCGTCGGCGTCCACGGCACCTGCGCGAACCGGTCCAGCGTCCGCGGGCTAGCAAACAGCTCGGCAACCGCCTGCGCCCGCGCATGCAGGAAGTTGACCGCGAACTGGCCGCGGCGCACCGCCGCCAGCGTGCCGCTGCGCTCATCCAGGCACACCAGCAACGTCGGCGGCTCCAACGTCACCCCGGTCACCGACGTGACGGTGCAACCGTGCCGCCGGCCGAGCACGCCCACCGCCGTGACGACCGCAACCCCGGTCGGCCACGCGCTCAGCACGTCCCGGAAGCAAGCCGCCGGCACCATGCCACCGTGTGAGCCATCCACCAGTGCCGCCCTCACCGCTGCAGGCCGGCCAGGTACTCGTGCGCGCTGGGCAGCGCGGCGACCAGCCGCGCACCGTCAGCGCGCACCCGCGCGAACTCACGCTGCGCCACCGCCGGGCTCATGTGCGCCAGCGCCGGCCGCGGGTAGTGCGGCTCGGCACCAAGCCCGAGCAGCATCGTCACCCACGAATAGCTTTCGAACCCGTGGTAGTACGGGTAGATCGTCTGCTCGTCCAGGAGCTGCGAGCGGCCCAGCTCCAGCCGCGCCGCCAACCCGTCCGGGATCGGGCGCAGCTTGGCCTCCTTCCAGTAAGGCGTGTCGTCCCGCGCGGCGGCCCGGTAGTGCAGCACCAGGAACTCCTTGACCCCGTCCACCGCGTGCGCGATCCGCCGGTTGTACGCGGCGACCAGGTGCGGGTCCCAGCGGTGGTCCGGGAAGTGCTTCACGAGCTGCTCGACGGCATGCTGGATGAAGAAGATCCCGGTCGACTCCAACGGCTCCACAAACGCACTGGCCAGGCCGATCGCCACACAGTTACCCACCCAGGAACGGCGGCAGCGACCGATCCGCATCTGGACGTGGTTGGCCTCCACGTCCTCCCCGGCGCCAGCGAACTCACGCAGCGCCCGCTCCGCCTCCTCCGGCGTACAGAACTGGTCGCAGTACACATACCCGGTGCCATCCCGCTGGTAGAGCGGAATGGTCCAGATCCAGCCCGCGGGCATCGCCGTCGCCGTCGTGTACGGCCGCAGGTCCGTAGCGTCCGCACGAGGCACCCGCAACGCGACGGCCCGGTTGTTCGGCAGCACATCGGTGAACGACTCGAACGGCTCCCCCAACACCTGATTGATCAACAACCCACGGAACCCGGTGCAATCCACGAACAAGTCCCCGACCAGATCACCATGCTCGCCGGTGCGGACCTGGCTGATCCACCCACGCTCGTCCAACCCGACATCAACGACGTCGTCGACGACCCGGCGCACCCCACGCGCGGTCGCATGCTCGCCGAGGAAACCGGCGACCAGGTCGGCATCGAAGTGATACGCATACGGAAACTGCGCCCGCTGCTCCTCCAGCGTCGACCGGCCCAACGACCCGCCCAACCCCGCGCCGAACAGCGAGCCGTCCAGCAACCGCGGCGACCGGTTCGCATCACACAACGCCGGCGTGAGAAAGCACGCCCGGTCAAACGAGCGACTCAGCGAGCCACGCCGCAACCACCAGTCCGCCAACGTGAACCCGTTCGCCGTACGCAACCGCTCAAACGGGTGGTAGAAGACATGGCCCGGCTCCCGCCAACCCTCGAACCGGATCCCAAACTTGTAACTACCAGCACACTTCGGCAACCAATCCCGCTCATCCAACCCGAGATAGTCAAAGAAATGCCGCACCGTCGAGAACGTCGCCTCACCAACACCGATCCGCCCAACCCGCTCCGACTCGACCAGCGTCACATCCAACCGATCACCGAAAGCCGCATTCAAGTAGGCCGCAGTCATCCACCCCGCCGTGCCACCACCCACGACTACCACGGACTTCAGCACGATGCACCCCTCAGCAGATCGACGGTCATGGACATTGCCGGGTGGTGGCCCGCGCCCAACTCGGCCATCTCCCCAGGCCGCCATTGCCAACCGGCGTTGTCAACATCCGCAGCCGCGCCTCGGCCCGCTCGGACAAACGCCTGACCACAACCACCGTGGACCTGATGGCCCTCACCTGCTCCGGCCCGACACCCGGCGTCTCCGCCGCCAGATCACCCAACTGGTCGATCCACAACCGAACCCGCGCAAGCTCCCTAATCGCGATCCGCAACTCCACGGGATCGTCAATCACTTCATAAGCGCGCGGCACGTCGAGATTCGTCATTGATCGCCCGTTCACGGTTCAGCACGTCAGCGAATGGTGCCCGCCGGGCGGCCACCCTTGACGGCGGCGGATTGGTGGCCGCCCGGCGGGAGAAGGCAGCGCGCGGCTGCCAGGTCTATGGCTCCCCGCACCCGATGCCACGCACTCAGGCGCATCGATACGCATCAGCAGGTGCGGGGAGCGCTGATCCCCTCGGTCTAACAATCCGGGCGTGCGGCCCGCGGAATCGCGAGCACACCCATCGGGCACCCATCGATGACAGAGTCCGGCACCATCGGGCAATTCCGACAGGCGTCCGGAGTTGGCGGCCGGACAATCGGTTCTGCGGCCGCGGTGTACGCCGTACCGATCCCCGCCGCGGCAACGACCAAACAGACAGCGGCGATCTTGTTGGTCAGGTGCATTGCGAATCCGTCCCCTCGGTTGTCCGGTCAGCCGGGCACCCGCCTACCACCAGACTGAAGGTGCAGCGGAACGCCCTGCCATGTGGTGCCGGCGGAGCCGAGCGAGCCGAAGACCATTGGCCCGTGTGGTACGCGGCGCGGTGTCACCCTTTGGCCCTGGCAGGCCGGCCGGTACCGAAAGGGACTCACAGCCAGCTCTCACCTGTTACGTGAGGGCTGCTCGCAGGCCCCGCCGACGACTCAACTCGTACACCGCACCCCGGTGCTCATTGCAACGCGAGAGAGGTACTCGCTCCGCCGCTAGTTCCGCGTGGAGTCGATCACTGCCGTCCGGCATTCACCCGCTTGGACTACTACAACCGGCGGTCGGACTGGCTGGCGCCGTGTTGATCTCGGGGCTCGGTAGCTGCCCCCGTATGACGCAACTGCGAGCACTCAGGCTCAGGCCGCGCCGGACTGCGCAGCCTTGCCCCACCGTGCGAGTGACGGTAGAGCTGCGACCAGGCTGTAGCCGCGATCAGTCAGCTCGTACCTGACCGCCGGGTGGGTGATCGTCTCGTCGTGGCGCAGTATCAGGCCGTCTTCTTCCATCCGGTCCAACGTCTTCGCCAGGACCGACCAGCCCAGCGGCACCTTGTGCTCGCGCCGGCCGACGGTGTCCTCGACAGAGTTGATCTCGACCAGAATGTCGGTGGGGTTCAACGGACCTAATGCGAGCGCCGTCAGAACGGCGATCTCCCAATTCCCACGTACAACCCGCCGGGCTGCTTCAGCCGCCTGTCGATTGGACGATAACCCTACTAAGCCATCCTGGGTCGCGGGCCGGAGGGTCAGGTTCGGTCGAGCAAACCGGGCCTGACCCTGTCCGAACGTTTGAGCATTGAACAGTGCAGCAGTGGCGACAAGCAGTAGCCGGTGCAATGTCAGCCCCGAGTCAGGGAAAACAGCGCCGCCCGCGGACACCGTGACCTTTATCGCGGCGTGCTCGACGGCTCCGTCCAGTTCGATCACCACGGCATTGACGGCATTCTGAAGGCGGTCGGCGACCTCGACGAGATCCCGCGCCGTGACCATGGAAAGCAGGATGCCGAACTCGGCATCGCCGAGGCGGCCGAGCAAGTCGTCGTCTCGCCGTAGGTTCGCCTGGAGTACGTCCGCGACGCGACGCAGAACAACGTTCGCAGCGCGTTCGCCGTGCTGGCGACTGAGCATGTCCAGGTCGTCTACACCGATGAACAGCACGCCCACCGTGCTCTGTTGCAAACGAGCTCGGTCCAGTGCGTTCTCGGCCAGATCGCGCCAGAACTCCGCGTTGGGCAGGCCGGTCGCCGGGTCTCGCTTCGCGGCACCCTCGATCTCCCGGGCCAGCAAACTGCGATGCACTACCAGCACGACTACGGCTAGCAGGGGCATCTGTAGCGTTTGGTGGTAGGTCACCACGGCGACTACCCAGCCCAAGCCCAGCGAGCCGCATTCGATCAGGTCGGCGGTGGTGAAGCCGAATGCCTTGCGCACCGTGGTATCCGGATCCATCAGCACCAAGGCGCCTCGTGTGAAGGTCCGGTTCACAAGCCATCGAACGGCTCCTGCGACCGGAATCATGATCAAACCTGATGCGCCGGGCGGTAGATCTGGATATGTGTGCGGATACGCGGCTACGAGCAGGGCTCCAGCTGCTGCCGAAGCCAACACGACGTTGCAGGCCGAGAACACCCAGCGGTGGACAAGGATTCGCTTCGAGACTCGAAACCACACGTGGGTGTAGGTGATGACGATCAACGCAGCCACCAGAGGTGGTGGCAGCAGCAGCAGAGCTGAGAAGGTCCAGATCGACTTGAAGTTGCTGTAGATGTTGCCTGCGGAATTGAGCTCGCGTATCCGCTCGATGTGCCGCGTGACCTCCAGGTGCACAATCGACCCGACCGCGAGACCCGCAAACCACATCAAATCGCGGCTGCCGATCGGCACAATCGTGGCTGTCAAGGCAATCACCGCTACCGCGGCGGCGTCGACGGCCAGCACGTAGACGAGGAACGGACGCGACACAGTCCACAGCGACCAGCGTCGAGGGCCAACAAGCCGTGGCGTATTCCGGCGCCTGGCTTGGTTGACGCGCCGCCGGTGGCCCACACTCATTCCCGTCACCCCCCGGTAGGCACCGCGCACACACCGGTCGTTCACTGTAACCGCTGGTGAACGCAGGGTAAGGGTCTATCCGGGTGAGCA
>Ga0299913_10003203_pt1 | contig 13307 bp, 13 predicted proteins | sample RVTome_9_FD_201360 | JGI IMG/M metagenome (GOLD analysis project Ga0299913, IMG submission 201360) | Soil microbial communities from uranium-contaminated site in the Upper Colorado River Basin, Wyoming, United States - RVT155D38 (version 2) ... | reverse complement strand
GGAGCCCGAGGAACCGCCTGTCCGCGCGCTGCGGGAATCAGACTGTGATGACGGTACCGCGAGACAGCATTCGGATGTTCTTGTCCGGCGCGGCGGCAATCACCTGCGACAAGATGCGCTCTTCCTCGCCCGGCTTCATGCCGGTCAGCCAGATCTCGGGCTCGTGGTTCAGCAACGCGAGATCGCGGCATAGTGTCGCCGGGCAGTAATGACCCGCCGTGTCCGCAAGTTTCGCAAGCTCGTTCGGAAAGGAAACTTCAATCACCAGCGCTTTCAGATCGTCACAGGCATTGAGAACCGGCCAGAGCGTTCTGTTGGACTTTGTGTCGCCGCTTACCGCGAAAACACCACCTGAGTTCTGCACGGTATAGCCGATGGACGGGACGCTATGTGCGACGTCGACGGCATGGAACTCCCGGTGGCCGATCGTGACGGTATCCCCCGGGTTGCACACCGAATAGCGCAGCATCGGCTGTTCGGGACTGGGCAACTCGGCAAAGTCCGGCCAGATCACCCAATTGAAGAGATGCGTCCTGATCGCATCCAGAGTTTCCTGCCGGCCGTATACGGTCACGGGAACGTCGACGTCCTCGGCAAAGATGCTGTCGATGAGCATCGGCAGTCCGGCAATATGGTCGAGGTGCGCGTGGGTCAGAAATACGTGTCGGATCGCAAAAAGATCCTCGAGCGCAAGGTCGCCAACGCCCGTGCCGGCATCCAGAAGCACGTCGTTATCGATCAGCATTGCAGACGTTCGCGATCCGGCGCCAATCCCGCCGCTGCAACCCAGTACTCTTATTCGCATAACGCTACTGCCTTCGCAATACCGCAGTCCATTCGGTGTATCCTGCAATATAGGTGCCCGGCGGATGCGTCAGGTGGCCGTATTGCGAGGACGCAATGACAGGTCCAAGGTTCTATTGAATTGCACCGTATGGGATGATTCGCTCTAACAAAAATTAGGATATACCCGGTCCGGATTCTGTGTTTCAAATCACAATTCTATTCTTGTACGTAGTCGCCGGCCTTTCCCTCGCGCTGTCACGCCTTCCGCGCTTCTCGCGGTATTGCGGGGCCTTGCTGTCAAATGCACTGATCGTCGGCGTTATTGCCGTCGTCTGGCATGGAATTACGCTGAAAAGCACGATTCTGTTGCCGGACGGATTTACCCTGTCACTGGGGGATACGGCATCGTTTATCGGCCTGTTGCTGGGCCTGACGGCCCTCGTGACGAGCCTCCAGCCCATGTTGCGCGGGCTCGCCTCGGGAATGCTCGTACTTGCTGGCATTGCGGCCGTTTTTACCGGCTGGTCCGCAGTACCGCCTGAAAGCACTACCCTGACCTGGCAAGTCGAAGCGCACATCCTTATCTCACTGTTCGCCTACGGATTGCTCACGGTGGGCGCCATCGTCGGGGTCTACGCCGTTGTGCAGGACCAGCGACTCCGTGCGGGCAGGCTGTCGCCGGTCAACGAGTTATTTGCGCCGCTGGAAACAAACGAGCGGCTTTTGTATGGCATAGCGGCAGCCGGGCTTCTCGCCCTGGTGCTTGCCGTATTCTCCGGATTCGCGTTCGTCGACGATCTGTTCGCACAACACCTCGTGCACAAGACAACGCTGTCGCTGCTTGCCATTGTGCTGTTCGGGATCCTGCTGGCCGGCCGGCAGTTCGCAGGATGGCGGGGTCGTCGTGCCGTGTCGCTATACCTGTGGGGTTTCGTCACCCTGGGCCTGGCATATTTCGGCAGCCGTTACATTCTGGAACAGATACTCGGCCGAACCTGGACCTAACCGACGGTTCGTGGCAGTTGGCAATCGGTTAGCCGGGAGAACGGGTTATCCGAAGGCGTGTTCGAGCGCTTCCTCGAGCGTCGTCACGCCGATCACGTCGATGCCCGGCGGAGGTTTCTTCGGGACGTTCGATTTCGGCACGATCCCGACGGCAAACCCCTGCTTTGCGGCTTCCGCAATTCGCTCCGTACCGAAACGTACGGGCCGCACCTCGCCCGCCAGCCCGAGTTCCCCGAAGCTCATCATCCGCTGTCGGCAGGGACGATCGCGCAGGCTGGAGACGATGGCAAGCAACGTCGGCAGGTCGGCGGAGGTCTCGCCGATTCGCAGTCCGCCGACCACATTGACGAACACGTCCTCTCCGGCCAGCGAGATGCCGCCATGCCGGTGCAACACGGCGACGAGCAAGGAAAGCCGGTTCTGGTCGACGCCCTGGGCCAGCCGTCTGGCATAGTTGCCGCCCGCCTCCGAAACCAGTGCCTGAATCTCGACCAGCAGCGGTCGGCTGCCTTCCCAGGCTACCGAAATCACGCTCCCGGCACTGCTCACCGGGGACTGCGACAGAAAAATGGCAGACGGATTTCTGACTTCGCGAAACCCTGCCTCGGTCATCGCGAACACACCCATTTCGCTGCTCGCGCCGAAGCGGTTTTTTACCGCCCGCACTATCGAATAGCGGCTGCCGGGGTCGCTTTCGAAGTAAAGAACTGTGTCGACCATGTGCTCCACGACCCTCGGGCCCGCAATCGCGCCTTCCTTCGTCACGTGCCCTATGAGGAAGAATGCAACATCCCTCTGCTTCGCAAACTGCACGACGCGCCCCACGCATTCTCTGAGCTGCGCCACGGACCCCGGGGCCGATGGCAGGTCATGGGTCGCCATGGTCTGTATAGAATCGATGACCACCGCGCGAGACTTCGCGGCGGCCACGTGCTCGAGGATATTGTCGAGAGAGGTATCGGAGAGCAGTTTGAGCGACGACTCGCTCGTGCCGAGCCGTCGTGAGCGCTGCGCGACCTGGCGCAGGGATTCTTCCCCCGTGGCATAGCAGGTACTGAGGGACGCCGGCAACTGTGCGGCCACCTGCTGCAACAGCGTCGATTTGCCGACACCGGGGTCCCCGCCGAGAAGCACCACCGAGCCGGGTACGAGCCCGCCGCCGAGCACGCGGTCGAACTCCGCAAAGCCCGTCGGATGGCGAAACTCTACGTCGTCCCCGAAGGAGGACATCGCAGCCGGCGGTGAGCTCTTCGCGCTCAGAGCGGCGCTGCCGGCAACCGGTGCCTTGACAAGGGTATTCCACGCCTCGCAATCCGGGCACTGCCCCTGCCATTTCACGCTGTGTGCGCCGCAATCGCCGCATACGAATGCCGTTTTCGTTCGTGCCATGTGGTCGACAGATGCCTCGAGGTAAACGGATGCGGCATGATAGCACCGGCTCCGGAGCGCACGGCGTCAAAACTGCCAACCCTATCTCACTAAAAACCCTTGTTATTTTCTATACTTCGCGCGGCATACAGAGAGCGGTAATTTGGACAAGCACAAGAAAGAACGCCGGGACCGCCTGGTCTTGCTCGGTTTTGTCAGCGTGATGCTGATACTGGTGTATGGTCCGACGGCCGGTTGGTTCCTGGGCGCCGACCGCGTCGTGTACGACGGGATCGCCACTCACATAGGCAACGAGACACTCAAGGACGGCGTTATCGTCACCGTCGGTTCGTCCAATAGAAGCAAGCAGGAAGTCTCCGATCTCTACCGCAAACTGGTGCAAGCTTTCGCCGATATGGGAGCGAGAAGGATCGTCATTTCCGACGGCCCTGAAATCGACCCCGGCGACCTCCCTGCATGGGCCGCGACGTTCAGTCACGGCACACCGGTTTTCGTCCCTCGCAGCCATCCGTTTGCAGACCTTTCGACCCGGACCGGGTTTTTCACCCTCGAGCCGGACAGTGACGGCGTGCTGCGTCGGCTGGCGTTATGGCAATTCGAAAGCGGCGTCATGTTCCCTTCATTGCCACTTTCGATCGCGTTGAGCGATCCGGAAACGGCCGCAAAGTCGCGGATCTCGAGCGGCGACGACGCCATCTATCTTTCGAACTACCAGGCGGTTCCGCGACTTTCCCCCGAAGAGATTCTTGCCGCCGACTTCGCGCCGGCGCGCTTGAGGGGTAGTACGGTGTTCGTGGACTCCGAGCGTCCCCTCGTTGACGCAGCCGCCCTCCTGCCTTCCGGTCAGTACGTAACGCGCTCCGAGATTACGGCAATGCTGCTGGCCAACATCGAACAGGACGAAGCCATCGTCGCGCCAACCTGGGTCAGCGCGCTGCAATGGCTCGTTCCGGTGCTGCTTGCGATCGTTGGTGTTCTCTTCGGACCCGGACGCAGTCGACGCGACATACTCGCTTTTGCCGCGGCCGCGGCAATCGTACTCCTCGCCTTTGAAGCGATGATGCTGGCGTTCGGCCGCGTACGGTTCGATCTCGGGCGCGCGATCATCATCCTTCTCGCTGTCTCGGCCGTGATGTGGTGGCTCGCGGGTGTCCAGAAGAAAGCCGCCGTCGACGCCTTCAAGAAGGGCTCCGATTTCCTCTCGGCCGGCAGGCTCGAACCCGCGTTTGCCGAATTCCGGAGGTGTGACCCATCCGAAACGCTCGCCGCGTTGATGTACAAGCTGTCACTCGCGTTCGAGGGGCAGGCGAAACCGGAACGGGCAGAAGCCGTGCTGCAATGGCTGAGACAGACGCAGACACAGGGTCCGAGCAGGGAGAAAAGCCGGTCGTTGCATGATTCGAATGGCGTGCCCGAACGCCTTGGACGCTACGTCATCGAAAGAAAGCTCGGACGGGGTGCAATGGGCGCCGTATATCTGGCGCGGGATCCCAGAATCAACCGTCCGGTCGCACTGAAAGTCATCCCGATCGAGAAAGAGTTCGAGGATGAGGAACTGGAAGAAGCGCGGTTGCGGTTCTTTCGCGAAGCCGAGTCGGCCGGGCGCCTCACACACCCCAACATCATCACGGTATTTGACGCGGGTGAAGACAAGCACCTTGCGTACATCGCCATGGAATACCTGGCGGGGCTGCCCCTCACCCACTACACGGACCCGAAAAAACTGCTGGCGCCCAAGAAGGCTCTGGAACTTTGCGCCCGAACGGCCGAGGCTCTCAACTATGCTCATGACCAGGGTGTGATCCATCGCGACATCAAGCCGGCGAACCTGCTGTATGACCTGAAGGCCGACATGTTGAAGATCAGCGACTTCGGTGTTGCCCGGCTGACGGATAACAACAGGACCAAGACCGGGATCGTCCTTGGCACGCCCATGTACATGTCCCCGGAACAGCTGGGCGCCGAGACCCTTACCGGGCACTCGGACTTATTTTCGCTTGGTGTTACTCTATACGAGCTTCTGACCGGTGAAGTGCCGTTCAAGGCGAAAAACATCGCGGTGTTGATGACCAAGATTACGACCGAAGATCCAGTACCGGTATCCAATCGCAGACCGGGCGTCCCGCCGAGCGTCGACGCCGTTTTGTCGAAGGCGCTCGCCAAGCGGCCCGAGAAGCGGTTTGCCAACGGAGCTGCCATGGCTGTCGCACTTCGCAATTGCGCGACGTACGCGTCTGCTTGAAAAAGAATAACCCTATGAGCCTGCGCGCGAAGATCAAGTTTTCTGAAATCACGGACACTGGCAAGGTCAGGGAACACAATGAGGATGCCATCGGCTCGAATGCCGATATTGGTCTGATGGTCCTGGCCGACGGTATGGGCGGATACAACGCCGGCGAAGTCGCCAGCGGCATCGCCGTGCAGACCATCACGGAACTTGCTACTGAGGGAGCGTCCCGGGAGAAGCGCAACGAGATCGATCCGTCGACAGGATTTATGCGCCAGTCGATTGTGCTCCGGGACGCAGTCGCCCGCGCCAACAAGATCATCTTCCAGACCGCACAAAGTCAGACGCATTGCGAGGGTATGGGAACCACTCTGGTTACCGCCATGTTCTACGACAACAAGGTTTCCATTGCCCACGTCGGCGATTCCCGGGCCTATCGGCTGCGGGGCGACAAATTCGAGCAGTTGACCCTGGACCATTCGTTGCTTCAGGAACTGGTGGACCGTGGCTTCTATTCAGAGGAGGAGGCACAACGCTCGACCAACCGGAACTACGTGACCCGGGCCCTCGGCGTGGAGCCATCGGTCGAAGTCGAGGTACACGAGTTCGACGTGCTGCCGAACGACGTCTACCTGCTGTGCTCGGACGGACTGCCAGACATGGTCGAAGATGAAGATATTCACTTAACTATCAGCACTTTTAATGCTAGCCTTGATGTGGTTGGTCAACAATTGGTGCAATTGACCAACGATCACGGCGGACGCGATAACGTATCCGTTATGCTGGCTCAGGTACTCGAGTCATTCGCAGCCAGGAGAAGCTTGATCGCCAGGCTGTCTGGTATGTTTCGTTCGTAGGGGAGGCGGGGTGCCCGAGAAGGCATCCTGCAGGTATTGGACTTACAGAAAACGGCAAGAATAATATGGCACGGTTAATCCTGAGTCTGGACAGCCAGGTCCTGGCTGAATACAACATGTCGAAAGAGCGCTACACCATCGGGCGCCTGCCCGACAACGATGTGCGCATCGACAATCCTGCCGTCAGCGGTCATCACTCGCTCATCATCAACATTCTGAACGACTCCTTTCTGGAAGACCTGAACAGCACCAACGGTACTTACGTCAATGGCAAGCTCATCAAGAAGCATGCGCTACAGCACGGCGACGTCATCACGATAGGACACCATCAGCTCCGCTTCTCCGATCAGCAGACCGGTGACGTAGAGCAGGACGAGTTCGAGAAGACCATGGTCATACCGGCCGGTCACCAGAGTGCAGAGCAGCTGGCGAGAGCTGAACGGGCTGCCGCCGCCGCTGCCTCTCAGGCAGCGCGCGACCGCAGCGACGTTCGCGTGGACATTCCCAAAGCCGAGCCGAGGTCGCACACGAGCACGGCTTCCGGACTGGCCGCGAAAGCGATGCCGAGCGCCCTGCCGCTGGCCAAGCTTCAGGTATTGAGCGGGGCCTTTGCCGGCCGCGAACTGGAGCTGACAAAGACACTCACCACGCTGGGGCGTCCCGGGGTGCAGGTTGCCGCCATTACGCGCCGCGCGGAAGGCTACTTCGTCGTCCACGTCGAAAGCGGCGAAAAGGGAGACTATCCCCTGATCAACGGCCAGCCGATCGGCGCACAGGCGCAGAAGCTGACCGATAACGACGTACTGCAGCTTGCCGGCGTCAAGATGGGCTTTTTCACGAGCTGACGCGAGGGCCAGCTAGTCCAGCGCTTTGCTTCGCTCACGCCGGGTCAGGCCGGCGAGCAGCTGGTAGGGTATCGTCCCGGCGCGGGCCGCCACTTCTTCGACCGGAAGGCCTTCGCCCCAGAGAGTCACTGGCGCTCCGACTTCGTCCTTCGCATCCGCGCCGAGATCCACCGCGGCCATATCCATGGACACCCGTCCCGCAAGGGGAACGCGACGACCGTCCACGAGTACGGGCGTTCCGGAGGGCAGAAATCGCGTGTAGCCGTCGCCATAGCCGACCGACACGATGCCGAGCGTGGTTCGCGCCGGTGCTCGCCAGGTACCGCCGTATCCAACGGTGTCGCCCGCGCGGAGCGACTTCACTGCGATCAGCTTCGATACGAAGTCCATCACCGGCTGGAGGCCGAAATCGAGGCCCGAGGTGCCTGGAAACGGCGATACCCCGTACAGGCAGAGCCCGGCCCGAACCCAGCTCCGCGAGGGATCGCGGCCGGCAGCAACGGTCTCCGGCCAACCGAAGAGCCCGGCCGAATTGGCAATGCTGAACCCGCCGTCGAAGTGCTCGAGGATCGACTGGAACGCGGCAACCTGACGCGGAGTGGCGTCGTCCTCCTTTTCGTCGGCACGGGCCAGGTGAGTCATGAGTCGGACTTCCCTCACCGAGCGGCAGTCATTCAGCCGGGCGATCAGGTCGTCCGCCCTGCCCGGCTCGAAGCCCAGCCTTCCCATGCCGGTATCCAGCTTGAGCCAGACCGTGGCGTCACCGGTTGTCGACCGTTCAAGTAGCTCCACCTGCCTCTCGCAATGCACGACGAGCTCAAAGCCGCGCTGCACCGCGTCGGAAAGTTCGGAGGAATCCAGGCATCCTTTCAGCAAGACGATCGGCGTGGCTATGCCGGCGTGGTGGAGTTCCACGGCTTCGGAATAACGCGCAACCGCGAAACTGTCCGCATCCGGCAGGGTCCGGGCAACCGTTTGCAAACCGTGACCGTAAGCATTCGCCTTGACGACAGCCATGACCCTGGCGCCGTTTGCCGCCTCGCGAATACGATCGAAGTTACTTCTGAGAGCGCCGAGCCTGATAAGCGCCCGAGCACCGAAGCTCACGAATAGGCCTCATCCGCATAGCTCTCCGGCACCCAGTTTTCGAACTTCGTAAAGCGTCCTACGAACGTCAGGGGGAAATCGCCGATCGGGCCGTTCCTCTGCTTTGCGATGTTGATGTCGGCGATACCCTTCCGCGGCGTGTCCTGGTTGTACACTTCCTCGCGATAGATGAAGACGATCACGTCGGCATCCTGCTCGATGGCGCCGGACTCGCGGAGATCGGACATCACCGGTCGCTTGTCGGTGCGCTGCTCGACGCTTCGATTGAGCTGCGAGAGGGCAATGATAGGCAACTCCAGCTCCTTCGCCAGTGACTTGAGAGACCGCGAGATCTCGGAGATTTCGGTGGCCCTGTTCTCTGTATTGCCGTGTACCTGCATGAGTTGGAGGTAGTCGAGCACGATCAGGCCGAGACCATGCTCTCGTTTCAAACGCCTCGCTCGAGCGCGAATCTCCGTCGGAGACAGAGCCGGAGAATCGTCGATGAAAATCGGTGCATCCGACATCAGTTGCACAGCCGTGTTGATTCGCGACCAGTCTTCGTCGGGGAACCTCCCGGTGCGCAGGTGTGTCTGGTCGACCCGGCCCAGTGACGAAATCATGCGAAACGCGAGTTGCTGCGATGGCATTTCCATCGAGAAGATTGCCGTCGGCACCTTGTGACCTATCGACACATTCTCCGCGATGTTGATCGCAAGCGTCGTCTTGCCCATGGACGGACGGCCGGCAATGATGATCAACTCGCCCGGCTGAAGCCCTGCGGTCATCTTGTCGAACTCGTGATAACCCGTCGGAATTCCGGTTATGTCCCCGCCGGACTGATGGAGCAAGTCGATTCGGTCAACGGTGTCGGGCAGAATCTGTTTGAGCGATCTGAAACCTGTGCGGCCCCGGGAGCCCTTGTCTGCAATTTCAAAGACGCGCCGCTCTGCTTCATCGACGAGCTGGGCCGCCGTTCTGCCGTCCGTCGAATAGGCACTGCCGCTGATCTCGTTACCGGCATTGATCAGCGACCGCAGCATCGAGCGTTCGCGGAGAATATTGGCATAAGCGCGGACGTTCGCCGCTCCCGGCGTCTCGTTCGCAAGGGTCGCCAGGTACTCCAGACCACCGGCCTTTTCCAGCTGATTGCGCTGGTCCAGGAACTCCGAAACCGTGACGACGTCGCAGGGATGGCTGTTCTCGACCAGTTCCGCGATTGCCGCGAACACCAGGCGGTGATCCCTGCGGTAGAAATCGTCCGCGATAACGACATCCGCAACCTTGTCCCACGCGGTGCCGTCGAGCATGAGACCGCCGAGGAGCGACTGCTCCGCTTCCACCGAGTTCGGTGGCACCTTGAGGCGTTGCTCTGCGGCGTCCGTGCCTGCCCTTTCGTCGAGCACTCGAACCATTTCTGCTTATCCGTCCGTATTCACGGCGTGAGCGGCCGTCCCGACGAAAGCCTTATTCGTCGGCGACGACTCTTACTGTAACGCTGACGTCGAGGTCCGAGTGCAAGTGTACGCCGACCGTGAATTCGCCGGTTTCATGTATCGGTCCTTCCGGCAGACGTACTTCGCTTCGCGCGACTTCCACGCCGACTTTGGAGAAAGCCTCCGCGATGTCGACGGTGCCGACCGAGCCGAAGAGCTTGCCTTCGGCTCCGACATTGGCCGAAATCACCAGTTCCATCCCGCGAATGAGGTCCGCCCTCGCCTTTGCGGCCTTGAGTTCCGCTGCCGCAGCCTTCTCGATCTCGGCGCGCCGTGCTTCGAATTCCGCGATGTTTTCTTTGGTTGCCAGCGCAGCTTTGCCGGACGGAAGGAGGTAGTTGCGTCCGAACCCCGGCTTCACCGTGACCAGGTCACCGATGTTGCCCAGGTTTTCAACGCTATCGAGTAAGATCACGTTCATTTTTTGCTAAACCCTGTTCCAAGTATTGTCTGTATTCTAAACGATTGTCCTGTCCGGTCCCGCCTCAAATCGCCGGCTTGCGCGTGCGAAAACCGAACCATGCGTCGATATATCCAACGACCGCGAGTCCCATCACCAGCAGGGCGTTCAGCAACGGTATCAGAGCATAAACCAGAATGACGACCGCCAGCGGCACCCGCTTCTGCGCATGCAGCCAGTGGATGATCGCAAGCCCCTGCAGCCAGAACAACGCAAAGATCACGAATGCGAAGTTCTGCAGCCATACGGCGCCGGTCAGCATGGCGATGACGGAGGCGACGGCCATAGTCAGCGCCAGTACCCTCCCGAAATTCAAGTCGCGAAAAAGTCCGAAGTTGCCGGTTATTCCCGGGAGGGTCCGGTACACCGCATACCCGAGAAGGAGCACTACCGCATACAGGGACCAGGTCGTAATGACCACGAGGACCGTCATCTGCGGCGCGATGATGTCACGCTCCTCTACCAGGATGTCCGCATGCTGGGTAAGCCCCATGTCGCGGAACGAATCGGAAATGCGGAGCAGGATCTCGCCCCAGAATACGTTGGGGTCTCCAAGGACAGCGTAGAATCCCAGCGTTATCAGCATTGCCGCGATGACGGTGACCTGCAGCGTGAGAGTCAGTGAGCGCCACCCGCGCATCATCACGACCAGCAGAATGACGGGCACCCAGATGAGGAGAGCATTCCCCAGCACCTGCGACACCGACGCACTCACCAGCAACGAAATGACCGCCAGAATTGCGGTGGCGACCGCGCCTTGCGCCGCCGCTACCGCCGCACCGTGCTTGAAAACGAGGAGCGCCATGACCGTGCCGCTGATGATCTGCGCAAACGGCAACAGCAACGTTCCGGCGAGGCCGATCACGGCGTTCTGAGGCCGGGCCACCAGCCACGAGGCTATGGGTCGCATGACTTTGATCGACAAGCCGACGCGCCTGCAGGGAACCGGAGTCTGCCCTGCAGATCCGGACTCAGTGCCTGTCGGTATACGGCAGCAGGGCGAGAAAACGCGCGCGCTTTACGGCCGTCGCCAGCTGCCGCTGGTAATGGGCCTTGGTGCCCGTGATTCTGCTCGGCACAATCTTGCCGGTTTCGGTTACGTATGCCTTGAGCAGTCCGAGATCCTTGTAGTCGATCTCTTCGATGCCTTCAGCCGTGAAGCGGCAATACTTCCGTCTGCGTGAATATCGGCTCATCTTTCAGATCTCCCTCAGGCGCTTTTGGCTTCGTCGCGTGAATCTTCATCGTCCGCGTCGTCGTCGTCTTTTTCGGCGATGTCGTCGTCTGCCGATTCAGCCTCCGCCACGCGCCGGCCGGACCGACCGCCGCGATCGGCCTCGTCGCCGCCCTCGTCGTCGGCCGCAGTATCGGTTGTCGCCCTGGCATCACGTCGCCTTTGCGATTCACGCTCCCGGGTCTTTTCTTCCTCGACCTGAACGGCCATCGGGGAGGCTTCGGTAATGGCTTTGTCGCGCGAGATGATCAGATGGCGAAGAACCGCGTCGTTGAAGCGAAACGCGCTGCGGATTTCCTCTATTGCCTCGTGACCGCATTCCACGTTCATGAGAACGTAATGGGCCTTGTGCGCTTTGTGGATCGGGTGCGCCAGCTGACGCCGGCCCCAGTCTTCGTTCCTGTGAACGGTACCGCCGGAACCGGTGACCATGCCCTGGTATTTCTCAACCATGGCAGGAACCTGCTCGCTCTGGTCCGGGTGCACCAGGAACACGATTTCGTAGTGTCTCATTGTATCCCCTTACGGATAAAAGCCTCCCGGCCGTTCCGGTGAGGCAAGAGGGTCTTGCAGCCTGATTGTTCGCCGGCGGGGCCGGCGTGGAGGATCGGGCCCGTCCGTCGCAGGGACGGAGGGAGGCGCATCCTAACCAAGCACGGGGGGTTCTGCAAGCTGGCCTGCGCTGCCCTTGCGTGGCCGTGCTGACCCGCGGCATCCGTGAATGGTTGGGCCCGGCCGTCCAATGCTCGTAGGGATCATCCAGTGCCGGTTTGGCGGCGTTGGCGCAGGGTTTCGTAGAGGCAGATGCCGGTCGCGACCGAGACGTTGAGGCTGGAGACGGTGCCGTGCATAGGGAGGGCGACCAGGTGGTGGCAGCGCTCGGCAATGTTCTTGCGCAGGCCCGAGTGTTCGCGGCCCATGACGAGGGCCATGGGTCCGGTGAGGTCGGTGTCGTACAGGCTGTGAGTGGCCTTGTCACTGGTGCCGACGATGGTAACCCCGTAGTCGGTGAGCCAGGCGAGCACCTTGCCTAAGTTTGCGACGGTCGCGAGCGGGACGCGTTCGGCGGCGCCCGCAGCCACTTTACTGACGGTGGGCGTCAGGCCGGCGGCGCCGTGTCTCGGGACTGCGACCGCGTCGACACCCACGGCGTCGGCTGTGCGCAGCACGGCACCCAGATTGTGCGGGTCCTGAATGCCGTCGAGCATCAGCAGGAACAGCGACGGGTTCAGCGGTTCGGAGAGTCGTTTTTCCACCAGGGTGCGTAACGCAGCCTCGTCGAGGCTGGAGGTGCGCCTGATTTCCGCGACGATGCCCTGGTGCCGCGCCTCGCCGCTCATCTGCTGCAAACGGGCGCGATTCGCCGGCTGGATCTCGATGCCCTGTTCGCCTGCCTGCGCGATCACGGCCTCGACTCGCGGATTCGGCGTTCTGTACTCGGCATAGATCCTGCGGATCTCGGAGGACCGGTTCGTCAGCAGCTCCTCGACCGCGCGAAGCCCGGCGACGAACCTGGACTTGCTCATCCCGTCTTCCTTCGCCTCCTGCCCGTTCTTTTCTTGCGGCGCGGACTGATGGCGCCTCCATGCGACAATTCGACGGCGCTTTCGCCAGCCAGTCGAAAATCAATGCGTTTGGTCTCGAGCTCCACCTTGGATACGAGGACACGCAATTTGTCACCAAGGCTGTAGCGCTTGCCGCCGCGTTCACCGACCAGGCTCTGCGAACCCGATTCGAAATGATAGTAGTCATTGACCAGATTCGTGACGTGCACCAGCCCGTCGATCATCAGGTCGGTCAGTTGCACGAACAGGCCGAAGTTGGTCACGCCCGTGACGACGCCGTCGAATTCCTCCCCGACCTTGTCTTCCATGAACTGGCATTTGAGCCACGCCTCGACCTCGCGGGTCGCCTCTTCCGCC
>Ga0299913_10003202_pt1 | contig 13307 bp, 11 predicted proteins | sample RVTome_9_FD_201360 | JGI IMG/M metagenome (GOLD analysis project Ga0299913, IMG submission 201360) | Soil microbial communities from uranium-contaminated site in the Upper Colorado River Basin, Wyoming, United States - RVT155D38 (version 2) ... | reverse complement strand
GGGACCTTGGCGATCTCGTCCTGAAGCGCCTCGAGCGACCCCGACACGTCGGCCTTCAACAGCAGGTTCAGCTCCTTGATCTGCCCCTCCTGGGCCTTGGCGAAGACGTCCTCCAGGCTCACGTGACGGGCCTGGCGGCGAGCGAGCTGCTCGGTCTTCAGACGCTGCTCGCGCTCGCCTGCGAGCTGGCGTGCCCGACGCTCGTTCTCGGTGCTCTCGAACCGCTCCCCCGCCTCGCAGACGCCGTCGAATCCAAGCACCACCACGGGATCGCCGGGCGCGGCCGAGTCCAGGCGCGCGCCGGTGTGGTCGTGCATGGCGCGGACCTTGCCCCAGACCGGGCCTGCGACCACGGCATCGCCGACGTTCAAGGTCCCGCGCTGGACCAGCACGGTCGCGACCGGACCGCGCCCGGGATCGAGGTGCGACTCGATCACGACGCCGCTGGCCGCGGTATCGGGGTTGGCGCTGAGCTCCTCGACCTCGGCGACCAGGAGGATGCTCTCCAGCAGGTCGTCGAGCCCCTCCTTGGTCTTCGCCGAGACGTTGGCGAAGATCGTGTCTCCTCCCCAGTCCTCGGGGTTGAGGCCCTGGTTCGCCAGCTCGCCCTTCACTTTGTCGACGTTGGCCGCCGGGAGGTCGATCTTGTTGACGGCGACGATCATCGGAACGTCGGCGGCCTTCGCGTGGTCGATCGCCTCCACCGTCTGCGGCATGACTCCGTCGTCGGCGGCGACGACGATCACCGCGATGTCGGTGACGTTGGCGCCGCGGGCTCGCATCGCGGTGAAGGCCGCGTGGCCCGGCGTGTCGATGAACGAGATCGTCTTCGAGTTCTGGCTCACCTGGTACGCGCCGATGTGCTGCGTGATGCCGCCGGCCTCGCCCGCGGCGACCTCCGTCTGACGGATCGCGTCGAGCAGCGAGGTCTTGCCGTGGTCGACATGGCCCATGATCGTGACCACCGGCGGGCGGTCCTTGAGGTCGCCCTCGTCGTCCTCGAAAACGGGCTCCTCGACCTCCTCCTGCGCGGCCGAGACGACCTCGACCTTCTGGCCCAGCTCCTTTGCCAGCAGCTCGATCGTCTCGTCGGCCAGCGTCTGGGTGAGGGTTGCCATCTCCCCCAGCTGCATCAGGGTCTTGATCAGGTCGGCGCTGTTGACGCCGAGGGTCTCGGCTACCTCGCGGACCGTCGCCCCGGAGGGCACGCGGGTCGCGTCGGGCTCGACCGGCGCGGTCGGTTCCTTCGGCGGCTCCTCGAGCAGCGGCCGCCGCCGTCGCCCGCCCCGGCGGCGCGGTGGCCGCTGCGGCGGGGGTGCGGGCATTCGTTCGCGGCGCGAGGCCTGGGAGTCGATCACGACGCGACGCATGCGCCTTCCACCGGAGCCGGCCTTGGCGGCCTGCTTGGGCTTGCCCTCAGCCTTTTGGGCAGCTGCCTCGGCCTTGGGGGCGCTCGTGGGCCGGGGCTTCGGCGTGGCGGAGGGCCTCTGCTCGCTCGCCGCCTTCGGCTCCGGGCTTGCCTTGAGAGCGTCGAGGGCGACCTGCTCCTCGACGCTCGACGCGGCGGCCTTCGCCTCTACACCGGCGGCGTTGAGGGCAGCCAGCAGCTCCTTGGACTTGATCCCCTGCGCCTTGGCGATCTCGTGAACGCGCTTCTTCGCCAACCCGATCCCCCCTACGCCGCCGATGTCTCCTCGGCGGCATCGCCCTCTGCCTGGGCCGTCTGGTCGTCCGCGCCGTCCTCGCCGGGGTCGTCGTCGGTGGTCTCGGCTTCGGCCGGGGGCGCCTCCGCGGGGGACCCTGCCTCCTCGACAGGCTCCTCGTCCTCGGCGGCGACCTCCTCGGCGACCTCCTTACCCTCGGCGAAGTCGGGCTCCGCGGGGTCGACCGCCGCTTGATCGGGGGCGGGCTCCTCACCCTCCTCCTCGGCCGCGGGCTCCTCGGCCTCCGCGGCCTCGAGGGCCGCCGCCGCCTTCTCCACGAGCGGCGCGATCTCCGCCTCGGCCGCGCCGGAGTCGGCGAGCTTCGCAACCTCGTCCTCCTCGAGCGCCGCGACCATGGTGACCTCGTTGGTCTCGAAGCGTGCCAGCGCCTGGTGCTGCGGCAGGCCGCAGTAGCGCGAACCGGGGAGCGAGGCGTTCGGGCAGCGCCGGCCGGCCGAGAGCACGGCGGCGCAGCGGCCGTCGGCCTCCTCGGCGCCCTCGATCTCGATCTCCTCCTCTTCGGTGGAGAAGTCGGTCTCCGACTTGATGTCCACCCGCCAGCCCGTCAGCTTGGCGGCGAGCCGCGCGTTCTGGCCCTCGCGGCCGATCGCCAGCGAGAGCTGGTCGTCCGGTACGACGACCGTCGCCTGCTTGTCCTGATCGTCCACGAGGACCTCACGGACGCGTGCGGGCGACAGCGCCTTCGCCACGAAGCGGGCCGGCTCCTCGTTGAAGGGGATGATGTCGATCTTCTCGCCGCGCAACTCGGAGACGACCATCCGCACGCGCGAGCCGCGCGGGCCGACGCAGGCGCCCACTGGATCGACGCCGTCCGCGTGCGAGATCACGGCGATCTTCGAGCGGTAGCCGGGTTCGCGGGCAACGCCGACGATCTCCACCAGCCCGTCCGCGACCTCGGGCACCTCGAGCTCGAACAGCGACTTGATCAGCTCCGGGCTCCGGCGCGAGACGACGATGCTTGGGCCCTTGCCCTCGGCCGAGACGTCGGTGATCACGGCCTTGATCCGCATGCCGTGGTCGTAGCGCTCGTTCCACACCTGCTCCGAGCGGGGAAGGAGGGCCTCGACCCGCTCGCGAAGCTGCACCAGCGTGTAGCGGTTGTCCGACTGCTGGATGATCCCGGTGATCAGCTCGCCGACGCGGTCCTGGTACTCGTCGAACATCATCTGGCGCTCCGCCTCGCGAATGCGCTGGAGCACGACCTGCTTCGCCGTCTGGGCCGCGATCCGGCCGAAGTCGTCCGGGGTCACGTCGCGCGACTGGATCTGGTCCTGGTAGGGGGCGAGCATCTCCGGGTCCAGTTCGGGCTCCTCGGGCTCGCGCAGCTCTCCGGTCTCGGGGTCGATCTCCTCTTCCTGCTCCTCGGCGACCCGCTCCAGCAGCTTCTCCTCCAGCTCGGCCGGGAGGATCAACTCGAAGACGCGGAAGTCGGCGGTGTCGCGGTCGAGGTCGACGCGGGCATACTTGGCCGCGCCAGGTGTCTTCTTGTAGGCGGAGAGAAGCGCGTCCTCGAGCGCCGCCATCAGGGTCTCGGCGTCGATTCCCTTCTCCTGCTCGAGACCCTTGATGGCCTCGACGATCTCGCGGCTCACGCGGCACCTCCTGGTGTATCAGGCACGAGGTTCGAGCGGCGGATCCTGGAGAAGGGGATCTCCACCACGCCCGTCTCGGAGTCGAGCGAGACCCCGGACTCTCCCGCCGCGGCGATCCTCCCGGTGAAGTTGCGCTGCCCGGCGATCGCCTCGCGGGTGCGAACCTGTGCGCGGCGACCGAGGAACTGGCGGAAGTGCTCGGGCTTGGCCAGGGGCCGATCCGAGCCCGGGGAGGACACCTCGAGCGTCCAGCGCTCGAGCAGGTCGCGAAGCTGTCCGGTGACGCGCTCGCAGAGGCCGATGTCCACCCCGTCGGGGTGGTCGACGTAGACGCGAAGCGACTCGGCGGCCGGTCGTTCGACTGCGATCAGCTCGATCGCAGGGTCGAACTCTCGGAGCCGGCGCTCGATCGTTGCCTCTGGCTCGGCTGTTTCGCTCACTCTTCCTCTGTGCGTTTTGTCGTCTTGTCTCCCCGCGTCCGAGCCCAAAAAAAGGTGGGCCCGGGCCCACCTCAGCAAAAGGGTTCGGGTGCAAGAAGAGGTACCCCGAGTATAGCTCGGAGCGTGGGTTCCGCCGGGGTCGCTCAGGCGTCGAGCACGAGCGTGACCGGGCCGTCGTTTACGAGCGCGACGCCCATGCAGGCGCCGAAGACGCCGCGCTTCGCCCCGAGGCGCTCGCAGAACCGCTCGTAGAGGGGCTCCGCCGCCTCGGGCGGTGCCGCCTCCACGTAGCTCGGTCGATTCCCCTTGCGCGCATCGCCGTAGAGGGTGAACTGACTCACGCAGAGAACCTCGCGGTCGCCCAGCGGCTCGTTCATCCGCCCATCGGGGTCGTCAAAGACCCGCAGCGCGCGGACCTTCTCCGCCAGACGGTCCGCCTGCTCGGGGCCGTCGCCCCGTCCGATCCCGAGCAGGACCAGCAGGCCGGGCCCGATCTGAGTCACGCGCTCCCCCTCGACCTCGACGGCGGCCTGGCTCACCCGCTGGACGACCGCTCGCACGGCTCGCTACGACGATGTCCGAAGGCGGTCGCGGAAGAGGCGGTAGTCGCCGCGCTCGGGTCGCAGGTTGGAGGCGAGCGCGAGGTGGTGCCGCGCCCGCTCGCGTTGCCCGCATTTGGTCAGAGCGCGGCCGAGGCAGAAGTGGGCGTAGTCGTCCACGGGGTGCGTCTCGACGATCGCCTCGAACTCGGCAGCCGCCTCCCCGAAGCGGCTGGAGCGGAAGTAGGCGCGCCCCAGCGCCTCGCGGATCGAGGCCTTCTCGGGAGCGATGCGCGCTGCCTTGGCCAGCGGCACCGCCGCCTGGGCGTAATCCCCGGACTCGAGCAGGGACATGCCCCGCTGGTACAGCGTGTAGAGGTCGGCGGACTCGGATTCAGCCACGCTTCGAGTGTAGGCCCGAGCGCAAGCTCTCCACCCGGTCGAGGATCGCATCGGCGACCTCCGTCTTCGGGGCCAGCGGTATGGCGTGCTCGGCCTCCGCCTCGACGATGGTCACCTCGTTTCGATCGGAGTCGAAGCCGATCTCAGCGCGGGAGACGTCGTTGAAGACGATCGCGTCGAGCCCTTTGCGCGACAGCTTCTCCCGGGCGCGCGCGATATCCGCGGCGCCGTGCTCGGCGGCGAATCCCACCAGGATCTGCTCGGGCCGGCGCCCCGCGGCGAGCGATGCGAGGACATCCTCGGTCTCGGCCAGACGCAGCTCGATTCCGCCGCTCCCCGCACGGGCGAGCTTGTCAGGGCTGGCGGCCTCGGGGGTGAAGTCGGCGACTGCGGCCGCCATCAGCAGGACGTGACAACGCGAGAACTCGGCTCGCACAGCCGCTGCGAGCTCGGCCGCGGTCTCGACGTCGACACGGCGGATACCCGCCGGCTCGGCGAGGGCGACGTTGGCCGCGATCAGCATCACCTCGGCCCCCCGTGCGCGTGCGCGCTCGGCGAGGGCAAGGCCCATGCGCCCGCTGGAGCGGTTCCCGATGAAGCGCACCGGATCGATCGGCTCGCGCGTGCCGCCGGCGGTCACCAGTACCCGCAGGCCGTCCCATGGGCCCGAGGGCGCGGGCAGAAGCGACTCGACGGCCTCGAGCAGGCGCTCCGGCGCAGGCAGGCGCCCGGCGCCCGATTCCCCGCGCGATGCCAGAGGCCCCGTGTCCGGGTCGATGACGTGAACGCCGCGCGACCGGAGCGTCTCGATGTTGGCCTCGGTGGCGGCGTCGGCGAGCATGCGGTCGTTCATGGCCGGCGCGACCGCCCGCGGCGCCGCGCAGGCAAGGAACGACGTGGTCAGCATCGAGTCCGCGGCGCCGGCCGCGAGCTTGGACAGGGTGTTGGCCGAGGCCGGTGCGACGAGGTAGGCGTCGGCGTTCGCGGCCACCTCCAGGTGGCCGATGGGATCATGGCCGGGCGGGTCCTCGCCCGGGTAGGCGCCTCGCATCGGGTCGCGCTCGAACTCGTCGATGAGGACCGGGGCACCGACGATGCCCTCGAACGATGCGGCGCCGACGAAGCGCCGTGCGGCCGGGGTCATCACCACGCGAACTCCGTGCCCGGACGTGGTCGCCAGGCGCGCGAACTCGAGCGCCTTGTAGGCGGCGATCCCACCGGTCACTCCGAGGAGAATCCGGGCCATGACTGGATGCTACGCCGTGGTCACGGCCGCAGGCGGGCGCCGCTTCCCGGACTCACATGCTGCTTTCGGGGCTAAAGCCCCTCACCGTCAGACCCGGTACTCGTACTTGATCTTCTTGGCCGCCAGCTCCTCGAGGGCGATCGTCAGGTAGTTACCCGTGTCGGTCTCGACCATCGGGGGCGTGTACTCCTCGTAGGAGCCCTCGCCGAGTGCCCTGTAGTAGCTGTTGAGCTGGCGGGCACGCTTGGCCGCCACCAGGACCGCCGCGTAATGCGAGTCGGTCTGGTCGAGCAGCTTGTCAACTCGTGGCTTGATCATTCGGCGGCGATTGTAGAGAGGCTGGCGCCAGGCCCGGCTCAGGCCAGCTCCTCGCACACGATCCGTTCCAGATCTCTCGCGGCACGCTCGACGTCGTCGTTCACGACCACGTGCTTGAACTCCTGCTGGGCCTCGAGCTCCTGCTTCGCGGTTTCCAGGCGGCGCGCGATCGCATCGTCGGAGTCGAGGCCACGACCGGCGAGGCGCTCGCGCAGCGCCGCCGGGTCGGGCGGGGCGATGAAGATCAGCACCGCCTGATCGGGCAGGGCGGCGCGGACCTGCCGCGCTCCCTGAACCTCGATCTCGAGGACGAGCGAGGTGCCCCGCGCGAGGCAGCGCTCCACCTCCGAGCGCAGGGTCGCGTAGCGGCTGCCCGAGAAGGTGGCGTGCTCGAGGAACTCGCCGGCATCGGCCCGCGCGGCGAACTCCTCCGGGGAGAGGAAGTGATACTCGCGCCCATCCGCCTCGCCCTCCCGGGGCGCGCGGGTGGTCGCCGAGGTCGACAGCTCGAGCTCGTCCATCCGCTCCAGCAGTCGCGAGATCAGCGTCCCCTTCCCCACCCCGGAGGGCCCGGTGATCACGAAGACCTTCGCCACGCCGCGCATCCTGACCTACTGAGGGGCGGGAACCCGCGAACTCGCCCCCGCGAGGGCGCTAGCGACGCAGCATGTGCACCAGCTCGCCGCGCTGGCGCTCGGAGAGGCCGCCGATCGTCTTCGACGGGGAGATCCGGCACTGGGAGAGGATCCTGTTCGCCTTGACCCGGCCGTACTTCGGGACGGCGAGGATCATGTCGAAGGCCTTGGCCGACAGCACGTACTCGGGCGGATCGAGCAGGAGCTTCTCGATCTTCACCTTCCCCGCCTTCAGGTCCCGCTTGAGCTGAGCCCGGGAGGTGCGGATCTCGTTGGCCTTGTTGAGGGCCCTCATCCTCTGCTCGCTGGTCCTCTCGGGGACGGCGGCGGAGGTTTCGACGGGAGGGGCCATCGGGCGGCGGCGATTATACGTGCGGCTGGCGCGCGCGCAAGGGTGTTCTGCGACTTTCGCCGAAATTCGCTTCGACCTCAGGTTGAGGTCGACGGGGCGGCGATCGGATCCGAGGCCGAACCGGGCCCGCCGCGCGCCACCGGCCCCCTCCGATCGACCTCCTCGGCCAGCTCCCGGCGCACCCTCTCCCCGGCCGCCGGATCGCGAAACGAGGCCGTGCCGACCGCCACCGCGGTCGCTCCGGCGGCGAGGAACTCGTACGCGTGCTCGCCCGACTCGATTCCACCCATCCCGATCGCCGGGATCCCGACGGCCGCGGCCACCCGCCGAGTCTGGTCGAGCGCCACGGGCCGTACCGCCGGCCCGGAGAGCCCACCGCTCGCCGCGCCCAGCCAGGGTCGCGAGCCGCCGGGGGCGATCGCGGTCGCCTTCAGCGTGTTGATCAGCGAGACCGCGTCGGCCCCGCCCTCCTCGGCCGCGACCGCCACCGCGGCGGGATCGGCCGTGTTGGGGGTGAGCTTCACGATCAGCGGCTTCTGCGTCAGGGGCCGCAGCGACTTCAGCAGCGCCAGCGTCTCGGTCGGCTGCTCGCCGACTATCAGTCCCGATCTCACGTTTGGGCAGGAGACGTTCAGCTCGATCGCCGCGACCGCCTCGTGCCCGCCGACCCGTTCCACCAAGGCGGAGAACTCCTCGCGGCTCGTCCCCATCACCGAGACGATCAGGGGCACGGGAAGCCGCGCCAGCTCGGGCAGGTCGGAGGCGAGGAAGCCGTCAAGGCCCTTGTTTGGGAGGCCGATCGAGTTGATCATCCCGCTGGGGGTCTCGTACAGCCGCGGAGGCGGGTTGCCCGCCCGGGGGTTTCGCGTGATCGTCTTCGAGACGAACGCCGAGAACGGGAACCGGTCCAGCAGTCCGTCGCCGAAGGCGCGGCGTGCGGCGATCGCGTCGAAGGTTCCGCTGCCGTTCAGCACCGGGTGCTCGAGCGGGATCCCGCACAGGTCGATCTGAAGATCAACCGCCGGCGCAGTATCTGCGGCACCCCCGGAGGGCGTAGCCCGAGGAGGTGCCGTTGTCTGAGCGCCGCCGGCGCCGGGCTCGTCGCCGCGCATCCCCGGACGCGAAGCGGAGGAGATGCGCGAGTTACTCATAGTGGCCCGCCCCCGCCACGAGCGCGGTCTCGATCTCCCGGGCGTCGACCACCGGCCCGTCCACGCAGAGGCGCATGTATCCGCCGGTCGCCAGGGGGACCGCGCACCCGAAGCAGGCGCCGAACCCGCAGGCCATGGGCGACTCCATCGCCAGCTCGGCCGCCACCTCGTGCTCCGCGCACAGCGCCCGCACCGCCTCCAGCATCGCGGGCGGGCCGCAGGCGTAGACGACGGCGGAGTCCGCCTCGTCCCCGGCGAGCATCACCGCGAGGAGGTCGGTGACGTATCCCCGATGCCCCGCATGCCCGTCCTCGCTTGCCAGCCTGACCTCCTCGCATCCGAACAGCTCCTCCACCCCGCCCGAGTGCCGGCGATCGCGGAAGCCGAGCAGAACGCGCTGGGGGACGCCCGTGCGCGCGAGCGTGCGCCGCAGGATCGCGAGCGGGGCGATGCCGATACCACCCCCTACGAGGATCGCCCCGGCGGCGTCGTCGAAGAGCTCCCGCGGCCCCGAGAACGGGCGGCCCAGCGGACCGGTGAGCAGCAGGCCGTCGCCTTGCTCGAGTCCCGCCAGCCGGGAGGTGCCGGGCCCGACCGCCTCGACCAGGAAGCCCAGGTGCACGCCCCCGCTGCGCTCCTCGACCGAGGCGACGGAGAAGGCCCGTGGCAGGAACGGCCTGCCCTCCTCCCCGCCCCAGCCCCCGGCGGTTGCGAGCATGTAGAACTGGCCGGCCAGCGGCATCGGGCCATCCCGGTCGAGCGCCGAGAAGATCCGGTAGCCGCCTGCCTCCCGGTTCCCGGTGATCTCGGCCAGCCGCCGGGCCGCCGGCGGGGTGACGCGCCCGTTCACGCCGTCTCCGCGGGCTCGCGTTGGCTCGTCGCCCGGTGCAGCTCCTGCAGCGAGATCGGCTCGAACCCGCGCCCGCGGGCGGCGACGATCGCCCGAGTGGCGGCCGAGGCCCCGGTCATCGTGGTGATGCAGGGGATCCCCTTGCGGGTTGCGGCCGAACGGATCTCGTAGCCGTCGGCACGGGCGCCTTGGCCGGTGGGGGTGTTGATCACGAGGTCGACGCTGCCGTCGCGGATGTGATCCACCACGTGGGGTGAGCCCTCGGCGATCTTGTTGATCGAGCGCACCGGCACGCCCATGCGCGAGATCGCCTGGGCCGTGCCGGCGGTGGCGATGACCTCGAACCCGAGGTCGTGGAAGCGCGCGGCGAGCTGGGTCGCGGCGGGCTTATCGGTGTCGGTCACGGTGATGAAGACCGTCCCCTCGGTCGGCAGCGCGACGCCGGCGGCTGCCTGGGCCTTGCCGAACGCCGTCGGGAAATCGGTGGCGATCCCCATCACCTCGCCCGTAGACTTCATCTCCGGGCCGAGCACCGCGTCGGTGCCGGCGAAGCGGGCGAACGGCAGCACCGCCTCCTTCACCGAGACGTGGCCGTTGTGCATGGTGGGAAGCGGATGATCGGCGAGCGACTCGCCCAGCATCAGGCGTGTGGCGATCTTCGCCAGCGGGGCTCCGATCGCCTTCGAGACGAACGGCACGGTGCGCGAGGCGCGCGGGTTTGCCTCGATCACGTGAAGCCTGCCGCCCGCCACCGCGTACTGGATGTTGATCGGACCGATGACGCCCAGCTCCAGGGCGATGCGGCGGGTGGTCTCGGTGATCTCATCGAGCATCTCGGCGCCAAGGCTCATCGGCGGGATCACGCAGGCCGAGTCGCCTGAATGGACGCCGGCTTCCTCGACGTGCTGCATGATCCCCGCCACGGCCACGTCGGTCCCGTCGGCGAGGGCGTCGACGTCCACCTCGATCGCGTCCTCGAGGAAGCGGTCGAGGAAGAGCGGGTGCTCCTGGTCGGCCATCACGTTCGCCTCGAGGTATGACGAGAGGTCGTCGAGCGTGTAGCAGATCTCCATCGCCCGGCCGCCGAGCACGTAGGAGGGCCGCACGAGGAGGGGAAAGCCGACGTCCTCGGCGATCACCATCGCCTCGTCGGCCGAGAGCGCGGTTCCGTAGGGCGGGTGCGAGATCTCCAGACCACGCAGCAGGGCGCCGAACCGGCCGCGGTCCTCCGCGAGGTCGATGGCGTCGACCGGCGTCCCCAGCAGCGGCACCCCCGCCTCGACCAGCGCCGCCGCCAGGCGCAGCGGCGTCTGGCCGCCGAACTGGACGATCACGCCCTCCGGCCGCTCCACCTCCACCACGGCCAGCACGTCCTCGGCCGTGAGCGGCTCGAAGTAGAGGCGGTCGGACGTGTCGTAGTCGGTCGAGACCGTTTCGGGGTTGCAGTTGACCATCACCGCGTCGCGGTCCAACTCGCGCACGGTCATCGCGGCGTGGACGCAGCAGTAGTCGAACTCGATCCCCTGCCCGATTCGGTTCGGGCCGGCGCCGAGGATCACCACCGAGGCGCGCTCGCCCCGATCCACCTCGCCCACCAGCGGTGCGTTGCGCTCGTGGCCGGAGTAGAAGTAGGGCGTTCGCGCCTCGAACTCGGCGGCGCAGGTGTCCACCGCCTTGTAGGTGCGCTCGAGGCCCTCCGTGCCCTCTCCCTCGGTCGCGAGCGCCTGCAGCTCGCGCAGGAACCACGGGTCGATCGCGGTCCGGCGGTTGACCTCCTCGACCTCGACCGCGCGCCGGAACGCCTCGGCGACCAGGTCGAAGCGGTCCCAGCTGGGCCGCTCCAGGCGGGCCAGCAGCTCGCCGGTGTCCGCCGGGGGGTGGGACCGGGAGTCCAGCTCGCGGGAGCGCATCGCCTTCGCGAACGATTCCCGGAACGTCCGGCCGATCGCCATCGCCTCGCCCACCGACTTCATGTGCGTGGTCAACTCGCCCTCGGCCCCCGGGAACTTCTCGAACGCGAAACGCGGGACCTTGGTGACGACGTAATCGATCGTGGGCTCGAACGCGGCGGGGGTCGCGCGGGTGATGTCGTTGGGGATCTCCTCGAGGACGTAGCCGACGGCGAGCCGGGCGGCGATCTTCGCGATCGGGAACCCGGTCGCCTTGGAGGCGAGCGCCGAGGACCTCGACACCCGCGGGTTCATCTCGATCACGACGACCTCTCCGGACTCCGGGTTCACGGCGAACTGGACGTTGGAGCCGCCGGTCTCCACGCCGACGGCGCGGATTACCCGCAGCGCCTGGTCGCGCAGCTCCTGGTAGAGCGGGTCGGTGAGCGTCTGCGCGGGGGCCACCGTGACCGAGTCCCCCGTGTGGACCCCCATCGGATCGACGTTCTCGATCGAGCAGATGACGACGACGTTGTCGTTTTGGTCGCGCATCACCTCCAGCTCGAACTCGCCCCAGCCGAGGACGGACTCCTCCACCAATACCTGGTTGATCGGGCTCGCGGCCAGCCCCTCCGAGACCACCTGGAGCAGCTCCGTATCGGTGTGCCCGGCGCCGCCGCCCTGGCCGCCGAGGGTGAAGGCGGGGCGCACGATCGCGGGCAGCCTGATCTCCCCCGAGGCGAGCCCGCGCCCGACCTCGCCCACCGAGCCGACGATCAAGGACCAGGGCACACGCAGCCCGGCCTCCTCCATGGTCGCGCGGAACGCCTCGCGGTCCTCGGCGCGGTGGATCGCGTCATAGTCGGCCCCGATCAGCTCGACGCCGAAGCGCTCGAGCGTGCCGTCGTCGTGCAGCGCCTTCGCCAGGTTGAGAGCAGTCTGCCCCCCGAGCGTGGGAAGCAGGGCATCGGGTCGCTCGCGAGCGATGATCGCCGCCACCGACCCGGGGGTGAGCGGCTCGACGTAGGTCCGGTCGGCGAACTCGGGGTCGGTCATGATCGTCGCCGGGTTCGAGTTGACGAGCACGACCTCGTAGCCGTCGGACCGCAGCACCTTGCAGGCCTGCGCGCCCGAGTAGTCGAACTCGGCGGCCTGCCCGATCACGATCGGCCCGGAGCCGATCAGGAGGATCTTCGAGATGTCCTCGCGCCTAGGCACTTGCCAGCTCCAGGAACTCGTCGAAGAGATGGCGTGCGTCGTGCGGGCCGGGGCCGGCCTCGGGGTGGTACTGGACGGTCCGGCCGGGCACGTCGCGGAGCGTCAGGCCCTCGACCGTGCGGTCGTAGAGGTTGAGATGGGTCAGCTCGGCGGCGCCGAAGTCGGTGTCCCAGCTCACCGGCTCGTCGGCCTCGATCCGGCCGCTGCCGTCGGGTGTCGCCACGGCGAAGCCGTGGTTCTGCGAGGTGATCTCGATCCTCCCGGTCTCGAGCTCCTTCACCGGGTGGTTTGCGCCGCGATGCCCGAACGGGAGCTTGAACGTGTCGAGGCCGACGGCACGGCACAGGAGCTGATGGCCCAGGCAGATGCCGATGACCGGCCGCCTGCCCACCAGCTCGCGCACGGTGGCGACCACGTAGTCGAGCGCCGCCGGGTCGCCGGGCCCGTTGGCGAGGAAGACGAGGTCGGGGTCGCGCTCGAGCACCTCGGCCGCCGAGGCCGTGCACGGCAGCAGGGTGACGCGGGCGTTCCTGGCCCGGAACTGGCGCAGGATCGAGAGCTTGATCCCGGTGTCGAGGGCGACGACGTGCGCTCCAGATCCGGCAAGCTCGACCGGGTTCTCGGGGGTGACCGTCCGTGCGAGGTCCGCGCCCTCCATCGCGGGCTCTGCGGCGATGCGCTCGCCGGCGTCGGCCTCGGGCACGTCTGCCGCGAACAGCCCGCCCCGCATCGCCCCGCGGTCGCGGATGTGCCGGACCAGTTCGCGGGTGTCGACGCCGCTGATCGCCGCGACGCCGCAGTCGCGAAGCCAGTCGAGCCAGCCGCCCTCCGCCGAGGCCGCGTCCTCGGGGTTCTTGCCCTCCCGCATCACCACCGCCCGCGCGTGGACCCTGTCGGACTCCATCGCCTCGGCGGCGACCCCGTAGTTCCCTACCAGCGGGTAGGTGAAGG
>Ga0299913_10003201_pt1 | contig 13308 bp, 12 predicted proteins | sample RVTome_9_FD_201360 | JGI IMG/M metagenome (GOLD analysis project Ga0299913, IMG submission 201360) | Soil microbial communities from uranium-contaminated site in the Upper Colorado River Basin, Wyoming, United States - RVT155D38 (version 2) ... | reverse complement strand
CGCTCGCCATGATCGCCTACACCATCGACACTTCGGATCCGGAGAAGGAGGCGGACCACCTCCGCTTCTCGACCGAGGTGCTGCCCCGGATGGAGGAGCGCAGCGTCGAGCTGGCCCGCCGGCTGGTGGAGTCGGGGCACCGCAGCCCCGAGTTGGACACCACGCTCGCCCGCTTCCGCACCTCGATCGAGATCTTCCGCGAGGCCAACGTCCCGATCTTCTCCGAATTGGAGGAGCTGAGCGCCAGGTACCAGCGGATCACCGGCTCGATGACCGTGGAATGGGAGGGGCAGGAGCGCCCGCTGCCGCAGCTCCAGCCCTATCTCAAGAGCCCCGATCGGGCCGTGCGGGAGCGCGCGTTCCGCACGGCCGCGGGTCCCTACATGGAGCAGCGCCCGGCCCTGGCCACGCTCTTCGACCGGATGTACGAGCTGCGCCAGCGGGCGGCGCGCAACGCCGGGTTCGCCAATTTCCGCGACTACATCTTCCCGGCCAAGTTCCGCTTCGACTACACCCCCGCCGACTGCGAGCGGTTCCACCACGCGGTCGAGGCGGCCGTCGTGCCCGCGGTCGAGCGCATGCTGGCCGTGCGCCGGCGCCGGCTCTCGCTCGACACGCTACGCCCGTGGGACCTGGCGGTGGATCCCTACCGCAAGTCGCCGCTCCGCCCTTTCGCCACCACCGAGGACTTCGTCGGCCGGGCACGCACCGTGTTCGACCGGGTGGACCCGGCCTTCGGCGCCGAGTTCCAGACCATGATCGACGAGCGGCTCCTCGATCTCGACAGCCGCAAGGGGAAGGCGCCGGGTGGGTACTGCGAGACGCTGCACCACCGCGGGCGTCCGTTCATCTTCATGAACGCCGTGGGGCTGGTGGACGACGTGATGACCCTGCTGCACGAGGCGGGTCATGCCTTTCACGCATTCGCCTCGCACGACCAGCCGCTGATCTGGCAGCGGCACCCGGGGTCCGAGGCCGCGGAGCTGGCCTCCATGTCCATGGAGCTGCTGGCCGGCCCTCACCTCGTCCAGCCGGTCGGTTACTTCACGGCCGAGGACCACCGGAGCGCCTGGCTCGAGCACTTGGAGGACATCCTGCTCAGCCTGGCGCACATCGCCTCGGTGGACGCCTTCCAGAGCTGGATCTACACCAGCGGCGAGGGTGGGGACGCGGCGGCCCGCGACGCCGCCTGGCTCGGCCTCCGGCAGCGGTTCGAGCGCGGGGTGGACTGGAGCGGCCTCGATCGGGAGCGGGTGGCCCGCTGGTACCGGCAACTCCACATCTTCATGTATCCCTTCTACTACATCGAGTACGGGATCGCGCAGATCGGCGCCCTCCAGGTCTGGCGCAACAGTCGGCGGGATCACGCCGCGGCGGTCGCCCAGTACCGCCGCGCGCTGGCCCTGGGCGCCGTGCGTGGACTGCCGGACATCTACCGCGCGGCCGGGGCCGAGCTGACCTTCGACGCGGCGAAGCTCGGTGAGCTGGTGCGGCTGGTCGAATCGGAGATCGAGCGGGTCCGCGCCGAGCTGCCGGCGGCCTAGTCGCGGGGCCTCCGCGCACGGAGGTGCGGTTGCACGGATGTTGCTTCCCGGCCCCCGCCCGGCAAGATTCCACGCCGTCCGGCCCCGGGTGTCCGGCGCCGTGAGAGTGGGTTCCCGCAGCGGAGAGAGTGGATGGCGAAAGAAGAAGGGATCGAGATGGAGGGGGTGGTGACCGAGGTCCTGCCCGACCGCAACTACCGGGTCATGCTGGAGAACGGCCATGAGATCCTGGCGTACGCCGCCGGGAAGATGAGCAAGTTCAAGATCCGGGTGCTGGAAGGCGACCGCGTGAGCGTGGTCCTCTCTCCCTACGATCTGACACGGGGACGGGTGATCTACCGGCACAAATGACGTGACGCTCGCGGGCAAAACAGAACGGGCCGCCAGGTGGCGGCCCGTTCTGCTTGCGGGTCCGATGCTACTTGACCTTGACGACGTTCTCGGCGGCGGGGCCCTTCGCACCCTGCACGATGTCGAACTCCACCCGGTCACCCTCGGAGAGGCTGCGGAAGCCGTCCGCCTTGATGGCGGTGTGGTGGACGAAGCAATCCTTGTCCCCATTCTCCGGCGTGATGAAACCAAAACCCTTTGCGTCGTTGAACCACTTCACCGTGCCGAGCGTGCGAGCCATTGGTCCTACTCCATTGTTGTTTGACTGCGTCGGCGCACCGGACTCCCGGTACACCGAGTTTTCATGAGCGCAGGCCAGTCCTGCGTCATAAAAAATGAAAGACCCGCCGCGAAGATCCCGGGTCTCAGAAATCCTTATGTGGTGCTGTAAGAGCTCCGAAGGGCGTTTCGCGCGGACAAATCTGCAGAGCCGCTGCGTTTAGTCAAGGGGGGAGCCGCGAAGCCAGCGCGCGGCCGCCCGGGCCCAGTCCGCCACGGGCTCCCGGGGGCCAGTATCGGCCGCCCGGTTCACCGCCTGAAGGAACTCGGCCGCCGAGCCGTACCGGGCCTCGACATCGGCCCTCAGGGCGCGGTCCAGGACCGCCCACAGGGCCTCGCTCACGTCCTCCCGCCGCTCCACGGCGTCCGGCAACTGGTCGGTCGTCTGCCGAGCGAGCACTTGCTCTGGCGTGATGCCAGGGAAGGGTGGCTGCCCGAGGAGGGCGTAATAGGCCACCGCGGCCAGGCTGTACAGGTCGGAGCGCTGGTCCACCCGCTCCCCCAGCAGTTGCTCGGGGCTCGCGAACTGGGGCGTGCCGCTCTGGCTGGTGGCGCCACCGAACTTTTGCCGAAGCGCCAGCGCAAGACCGAAGTCGGTGATCTGCAGGCTGCCGTCCCGCGCGATGAGCAGGTTCTCCGGCTTGATGTCCCGGTGCACGAGGCCGAAGCCGTGGGCGTGCGCCAGCGCGGAGAGACCCTCCCGCAGGATCCGAAGCACCTTGTCGAGCGGCAGCGGCCCGTTCCGCTCCACCAGCTGGGCCAGGCTGGGACCGTCGATCAGCTCCATGGTGTACCAGATCAGCCCCGACCGCCCGCCGATCTCGTAGATGTTGACGATGTTCGGGTGGTCGAGCCGGGCGGCGAGCTGGGCCTCGCGGCGGAAGCGCTCGACCACGCTCGGGTCCCGGATCAGCGCGGGATGCAGCACCTTGAGCGCCACCTGCCGCTCCAGCTGGAGGTCGCGCACCCGATAGACTCGGCCGAATCCCCCGGTGCCGAGGAGATCGAGCAGCTCGTAGTCGTCCCCCAGCGCCCGCCGGAGCTGCTTTTCCCAGCGGGTCCGGTCGTCGTCGCCCGACAGGGCGCCGCCCAGCGTCGGCGGCGGGATGTCGTAGGTGCCGGCGTCGGACGCGAAGTCCTCCAGCATCTCGGCCGCGGTGAAGTACCGGGCCTCGGGCAGGGGCCGGAGCGCGCGGAGCACGATCCGCTCGATCACGCGGGGACAGGTGGGCCGGAGCTCCGTCGGGCGGCGCACCTCGGCGGGATCGAGCGCGGGCTCGTGGCCGGTGACGGCGAAGTAGAGGATCGCCCCCACAGCGTAGATGTCGGAGGCGGGGTCGCCCGGGGCCCCGGCGCGCACCTCGGGCGCCATGAACGCCAAAGCCGGCGGCACCGTGCCCTCCGGGATCGCCGATAGGCAGTAGCTGCAGTAGCGCAGGTCGGTGACGGTGGCGCGGCCGCCGGCGCTCACCAGCACCGACAGCGGGGAGAGGATGCGCACGATGATCCCGCGCAGGTGGGCATGCTCCAGCGCGCCGAGGAGGTCGCGCGCCAGCGCGAGGATGGCGGGGATGGGCCGCGGTCCCCGGCGGACCGCCTCGCCGAGTCCCTCGCCGTCCAGCCAGTTCCCGATCCGGTAGGCGAGGTCCCCCGCCACCCCGGCATCGTAGACGTGGAGGATACCCGGGTCGTCGAGCTGGCCCAGGGCCTCGGATTCGCGCATGAACCACGCGCGCACCGTCTCGTGGTGGTAGAAGTTGATCCGGATGCCGACCCGCCGCTTCAGCACCTCGTCGTACCCCTGAAACAGCACCCGCTCGGCCGAGGAGGCGACGATGCGCTCCAGGCGATAGCGGGACCCCAGGACGTCGCGCGTGCGCTCGAAGGCGGCCCGCGGGTCGGGGGCGGTCAGCGGAGCAGCCCCCTGCGGCGCTCGACCCGGAGATTGGCGCCGCAGGTCTCGGGGTTGCACCAGCGCCGGCTCCGGGTGGGCGACGAGTCGGCGAAGAAGAGCGAGCAGGTCTCCCCGGCGCAGCGACGGACGACCACCGCGCGGTCGGCAAGCGTGCTCGCGGCGGAGCGCGCGATCGCCTCGAGCGGCGCGAGCGCGCGCGCGGGCTCGAAGCGGAGGTGCCACTCGCCACCGACCCTGATCAGGCGGGCGCTGCCGGTGCAGCCGGCCAGGATGCCGTTGAGGGCCGCGATCGCGCCGGCCGGCGGCTGCAGGTCGGCGGCGAGCGCCCCTGCCAGCTCGGTGAGTCGGGTTCGGAGCTCGTGCACCGTCTCGTAGCGCGGGCCGCCGTCGAGCTGCATCAGTCGCTGCGCGTGGGCCCAGCGGGTAAAGGCCGCGGCGTCGGGCAGGAGGTCGGGGGGGCCGGGTGTGCGCCCCAGCGCGGAGTTGACGAAATCCAGCCAGACGGCGTCGCCGAGCAGGGTGAACTCGGGATGGGCCATCGCCCTAACCGTCCGCGACCTCGACGGCGTTGCGACCCGCCCGCTTGGCCTTGTAGAGCGCGCTGTCCGCGGCCGCGAGGACGCTGCTCACCGTGGTGCCGTGCCGGGGGGATTCGGCGATGCCCATGCTCAGGGTGCAGGGGCCGAACTCGGGATTGCTCTGCTCCATCTGGCGCAGGCTCCGTTGGACCCGCGCGACGAACACCTGGGCCTCCTCGGGCTTGGTCATGGGGAGGATCACCAGGAACTCGTCGCCCCCGAGCCGTCCCACGACGTCGAGCGCCCGGCACTGCTGCCGGAGGACGCGGGCGACCTGGATGAGGAGACGGTCGCCCGCGGCGTGTCCCATGGTGTCGTTCACCGCCTTGAAGCGGTCGAGGTCCAACAGGAGCACGCTGGTGTGGAGCTGGTGCCGGAGGCTGCGGGAGATCTCGGCGGCGAGCCGCTCCTCCAGGGCCCGCCGGTTGTAGAGCCCGGTGAGCTCGTCGGTGGTGGCGGCGCTGTGAAGCTGCTCCACGAGCTCCGAGTTCTTGAGCGCGATCGCCGCCGCGAACGACAGCGTCCCCGCCAGCTCCAGCTCCGCCCGGCCATAGAGCTTGTCGCTGATGCGCGAGCCGAGCACCAGCACCGCCATCCGCTCGGCCCCGGCGTCGAGCGGCACCACCAGCTCGGCGCCGGGGCCCACCAGCGAGGCCACGGCGACGTCGTCCGCGCCGGTGGAGGCGCTGCCCGCGGGCAGCGCCCGATCGAGGGCGGCCCGGTCGATCGGGGCCGGTCGAAGGCGGTCGTTGAGGGAGCGGAAGACCTTGGGGGCGTAGGCGGCTTCCTCGGGCCGGTAGAGGCAGGCCCACCAGGCGAAGAACACCTCCGCCATGAAATCGAGGATCAGTTGCTCGGTCTCTTCGGTGGAGTGCACCGAGGAGAGCAGCCGGGCCACCTGCCGCAGCGCGCGCAGCTGGAACACCGCGTCGTCGAGCGCCGCCTGCCGCTCCAGCAGGATGCTGCGCAGCTCGAGGACGACGCTGAGCCCGAGGGCGAGCGGCATCGCCACCGCCCGCATCTCCCCCACCACGGCGGCATCGGCGTGGATCACGACCTCGGTCTCGCCGCTCCCGAGCCGGGCCACCTCCACCGCCCCCTCGAACCCTTCGGGAGGGCCGACCCTGGGCAGGATCTCGCCGGGGGTGGCCAGCGCGAGCCAGATCCGCTCGCTCTGGAAGCGACGGACCAGCGCCACGCGGCAGCGCTCGAACAGCTCTCCCTCGGTTCGAGAGAGTCTGCAGGCAGCGGCGAAAGCACTTGGGAGACTGGTGAGCGCGGCCGGCGTGGACGCCATGTTCCTATAATACCCGGGGGCGCGGGCCGGAGGGAACGCCCCCGATCACCCCGGTGTGGAGCCCGCCTCCACGATCCTCCCGCCCGGCGGCGGGGTGACTTTCCCGTCGAGCGAATCGGCGAGGTAGCGGATCAGGAGATCGGCAGCCCGGGGGCTCTCCGCGGCCCGCGCGCAGCTCTCCTCGGCCTCCGGGATCCGGTACCCGTCGCCGCCCTCGCAGGCGGGATAGGCGGCCATGGCGACCTCGACGGTGTCGCCGGGGCCGATGACGCCACCGCCGGGGCGCCGCAGGTCTCCCACCAGCCGGTCGGCCGAGGGGCGGGAGCGGTCGAAGGTGAACGCCACGCCCGCCGCCTGGAGAAAGCCCCCCTTGCCCAGGGACGCGTCGGACACGCCGTGCTCCAGCACCTCGCGCAGCCGGCTCCCCGACAGGGGGAACGTGACGACCCGGGTCTCGTCCGCGAAGAGGAAGATGCTCTCCAGCTGGTAGTTGCTGACCGGCCCTGCGGGGATCACGTCGTCGAGCCGCATGGCGCCGGCGTTCAGCAGGGCCACGTCCGCGCCGGTGCCGGCCCGGAGGGCGTCGGTCACCAGGGCGCCGATGGGCGACTCCCGGCTGCGCGAGACCGCGTCCCGGGCGTCGATGGGAGCGCCGGCGGTGCCGATCGCGCGCTCGGGGCCGAGCCGCCGCCGCAGGCTGTCGGCCCACGCCTCCACGACGCGCGCGACGGCGGTGTCGTCGGGCAGCCGGGAATCGATGGTGACCAGGCCGACCGCCTGCCGCCACTCGCCCTTCCCGCCCCACAGCGTGACGAACTGCGCCGTCCGCGAGTTGGCGTCGGCCTTGAGCACGTGCCGGCCGGAGACCACCGAGTCGTGCGCCTCGTGCTCGTGGCCGCCGAGAATCAGCTCGATCCGCGGCTCCCGCGCCAGGAGGTCGCGGTCCGCTTCGACCGACTGGTGGGTGAGCCCGACGATCAGGTCCGCCTCCAGCGCCGTCAGACTGTCCGCGGCGACCACCGCGGCGCTGTCGGGATCCCCGCAGCGTACGTAGCCCCGGTAGTCGCCCGGCAGGGTGAGGCCGAACAGGCCCACCAGATGGCCCGAGACGCGCACCGTGTCCCAGGGCAAAACCCCGGGAAACCGGCTCCCGTCGGCGAGGGTGCAGTTGGTCGAGAGCCAGGTGAAGGAGGAGGCCTCGATACGCGCGATCAGGGTGTCGCGGGGGAGCTCGAACTCGTGGTTGCCGAAGGTGGCGTAATTCAGCCTGGACGCGTTCAGCGCCTCGACCATCTGGGCGCCGCCGTAGTACTTGCTCAGCAGGCTCGGGCTCAGGAAGTCGCCCGCGAGCACGAAGACGACCGCGCCCTGGTCGGCGAGGCGGTTCCGGACGGTGGCCACCCGCGCCAGCCCGCCGCTGCCGTCACTCAGCGTGTCGGCCACGTACACGTCGTTGATCAGCAGGAACCGCACGGGATTGAGCGGCTCGGGCGCCTTCGCGCCCGGGACGCAGGCCGCGGCCAGCAGCAGCCCCGGCCACCACCACTTCGACGTCACAGCTCCTCCTCGCTGAGCCGCAGGCCGCGCACCAGGTCGGTGCTCATGACCCGCAGCTCGGACAGCATCTCCCGGCGCGGCCAGTCCGCGCGGGACTCGAGCACCTCCAGCAGGGAGCGGTACCACCACACGGTCTGCTCCGAGCCGGCCCGTGAGAGGGTGCGCAGATACTCGACCCCGAGTCGTCGCAGCGCGGTGATGGTCGAGCCGCACGCGTGGAGCTCATCGGCGACGCAGATGTCGAGCCCGCGCGGCTCCGCGGCGGCGAGCTGGCCGAGATACTCCTGCTTGCAGGACTGCCAGGGGCGCTCCCCGCCCCGGCGGTCGTACTTGGGCTCCACCGCGTCGAGCGCGATGGCGAGCGCGACCGGCCCGAACTTGTCGGCGATCTTCCGCTCCAGCACCGGGCGTCTGGCGGGCCCGGCCTCCTCCAGCACGTGGTGGAGGATGCCGCCCACGATGGTCACCTGCTCGCACCCGTAGCGGGCCAGGATGATGGCGACGTTGGCCGGGTGGGCAAGATAATCCATGCCCGCACCCGCGGGCGCCACGGCGCCGTGGTACTTGGCGGCGAACGCGAGGGCGTGATTGATGCGATCGGAATAACCGTGCATGAGGCGGCGGGGCAGAGGGCAGCAGGGCTGCGGGGCCCGGCTGCCCCGCTGTCACGGAATGCCGAGAAGCTTATGCGTTTGCAGGCTGAGTCGCCAGCGCGGGTGCGCCAGGCAGTAGCGCAGCGCGGCCGCCGTGTTCTCCTCGCGGGCCGGGCCATCCATCGGCTGGAGGAAGAACTGGCCGAAGTCGAGCGACTCGAAGCGGGCCGGCTCGGCGCCCTCCTGGGGGTAGACCAGCTTGAGTTCGTCGCCACGCCGCACCACCAGCGGGGCGCCGGCCTTGGGGCTCACGCAGAGCCAGTCGATGCCGGCGGGCGGCTCCACCGTGCCGTTGGTCTCCACCGCCACCTCGAAGCCTTCGGCGTGGAGGGCGTCGAGCAGGGCGGGGTCGAGCTGGAGCAGCGGCTCGCCGCCCGTGCAGACGACGAGCCGCCGCCCCTCGGGGGCGCCACGCGGCCAGGCGGCTGCGACCGCGCCGGCGAGGGAGGCGGCGTCCGGAAACTTCCCGCCGCCCGGCCCGTCGGTGCCGACGAAATCGGTGTCGCAGAAGCGGCAGACCGCGTCCGGACGGTCGGCCTCCCGGCCGGTCCACAGGTTGCAGCCCGCGAACCGGCAGAACACCGCCGGCCTGCCGGTGTTCGCTCCCTCGCCCTGCAGGGTGTAGAAGACCTCCTTCACGGCGTACGGCATCGCGCCGGATCCTCCAGGCCGGCTTCCCGGAACCCCTTGGACCTGAGAATGCAGGCTTCGCACCGCCCGCACGGGGTGCCTTCGGGCGTCGGGTCGTAGCAGCTCCACGTGAGCCCGTAGTCCACGCCGAGCCGGGTGCCGAGCCGCACGATCTCCGCCTTGGAGAGCAGGATCAGCGGCGTGTGGATGCGGAGCCGGCGGCCCTCGACGCCCGCCCGCGTCGCGAGGTTCGCCATCCGCTCGAACGCCTCGATGTACTCGGGCCGGCAGTCGGGATAGCCGCTGTAGTCGAGCGCGTTGGCGCCCAGGAAGATGTCCGTGGCCTCCAGGGTCTCGGCCCAGCCCAGCGCGAAGGAGAGAAAGATCGTGTTGCGGGCGGGGACGTACGTTGCGGGGATGCCCGAGCCGATCCGCTCGAGCGGCGTGTCCTTGGGCACCTCGAGGTCCCCGGTGAGGGCGGAGCCGCCGAAGGCCCGCAGGTCGATCTCGAGGACCACGTGACGCCGGGCGCCGAGCCGCTCCGCCACCCGCCGCGCCGCCTCCAGTTCGGCGGCGTGCCGCTGCCCGTAGCGGAAGCTGAGCGCATGGAGCTCGAAGCCGCGGTCGAGCGCGACCGCGGCGGCCGTGGCGGAATCCATGCCGCCGCTCAGAAGGACGACTGCCCGGGGAGCTGCCATGGCGGAAAGCTACTGCGCCCTGGGCTCGTGGCGCCCCAGCACGTGCCGCAGGGCGGCCTCCAGCCCGGGATGGCGAAAACGGTACCCCGAGCCGAGGAGCCGCGAGGCGGAGAGGCGCTGTCCCGCCAGCAGCGCGGTGTCGGCCATCTCGCCGTACAGGAGCTTGAGGGCGAGGGCGGGCACGGGCAGGACGGCCGGCCGGCGGAGCACCCGCCCCAGGGTCGTCGCGAAGCCCCGGCCGGTCACCGGCTCGGGCGTCGAGGCGTTCACCGGGCCGTGGAGCTCGTCGGTGAGCATCGCGTGGTGCACCGCGCCGACCGCGTCGTCCACCGACAGCCAGCTCATCCACTGCCGTCCGCTGCCCAGCGGCCCGCCCACGCCGAGGAGGAACGGCGGCAGCATGCGGCGGAGCGCCCCGCCGGCGGGCGTGAGGATCAGGCCGAAGCGGAGATTCACCACCCGGATGCCCGCGGCCCGGGCGGGCTCGGTGGCCGCCTCCCAGTCGCGGCCGAGCTCGACGAAGAAGTCGGCCGGGGGACCTTCCGCCACCGCGTCCTCGGTCAGCACCTCGTCTCCCCGGTCGCCGTAGATGCCCATGGCCGAGGCCGACACGAGCACGGCGGGCGGGCGCTTCAGCCCCGCGAGCGCCTCGGCGAGGAACATGGTCCCCTCCACCCGGCTCTCCCGGATCCGCTGCTTGCGGTACGCGTTCCACCGGGTGCCGACGTTCTCGCCGGCGAGGTGGACCACCGCGTCCATTCCCTCGAAGGCGGAATGGTCGATCACGCCCGCGGCCGGGTCCCAGTGGATCGCGTCGCCCCGGGCCCTCCGCCGCGTCACCCCGGTGACGCTGTGCCCCCCGGTGGTGAGAAACGGGACCAACGCGGAGCCGAGGAGCCCGCTGGCGCCGGTGACGGCCACGTGCAGCCTGGGTCGGTCGCGGAACCGCCCGTGGGCCTCGAGATCGTCCCGGAGGGTCGCGTGGCGATAGGCCAGCATCCGCTCGGCGCGCGGCCGGGCCAGCCACGCCCCGGCGGCGGCCCCGAGGGTGCCGAACGGCGGGCCGAACTCGATCCGGTCGGTGTACCGCGAGGCGCTCGGACCGTCGGGCTCGAAGCGGTGCTCGTGCACCCAGTGGGCGAAGGGGCCTTCCACCTGCTCGTCCACGAACCGCCGACCGGCGACGTGCTCGCGGTGGACGGCCACCCAGCGGAACCCCGCCGGGCCGACGCGTACCCTGACCGCGGTTCGGGCGCCCTCCCGGATGCCGCCCGAGCGCTCCAGCACCTCGATCCCCTCCCACGGCGGGGTCAGGCGCTCGAAGGCGCCGGGCCGCTCGTGCCAGGCGAAGGCCTCGTCCGCGGAGACCGGAAGGGTGCTCGTGCGCTCGACCACCTGAAACGGCGATGCCATCGTGGAGCCCTTCTCCTAGATTCCGCCCATGATCCGCCACCCACTCGCCGGCCTCCTCGCCGGCGCGCTCGCACTCCAGGGCTGCGGGCCCGCCCCGGGGTCGGCCGCCTCCCCTCCGTCGCCCTGTGTCGTGGAGCGGATCGCGGACGGGGACACCTTCACCTGCCGCGACGGCCGAAAGGTGCGCCTCATCGGGATCGACACCCCCGAGCTGGGGCAGGGGGCCCCGGGCCGCCTCGCGCGGGAGGCGCTGGCTCGTCTCGCCCCGCCGGGCACGACGGTGCGACTCGAGGGGGATGCGGCTCCCCGCGACCGGTACGGCCGCGCGCTGGCCCACGTCTGGAGCGGCTCGCGCCTGATCAACGAGGCGCTCGTGCTCGAGGGCTGGGCCCTGCTCTACACCGTGCCTCCCAACGTCAAGTATGCCGAGCGACTGGAGCGGGCGCAAAAGAAGGCCCGCGCGGCGGGTGCGGGCCTGTGGGAGGGCGGCGGGTTCGCCTGCTCGCCGGCGGACTATCGCCGCCGGCGATGCGGCGCGGCGCCGTGAGGGCGGGTCACGCCCGCGCGCGGCGCACGAGCAGCAGGTCCGTGATGTTGTCCAGCGTGAGCAGCCCCACCAGCTGACCGCTCGGGTCCACGACCGGAAGGGCGGGGAGTCCGCTCGCGCGGAGGCGCTCCAGGGCCTCCTGAAAGCCCAGCGTGGGCGGCACCGCGGGAGCCTGCGCGGCCATGGCCTCGCCCACCGTCGAGCCCTGCCCCCGCTGGCTGATCCCCTTGATGATGTGGTCGCGGGTCAGCATGCCCTCCACGCGCCCCAGGTTGTCCACCACCGGGAACTCGCGCTGCTCGCCGGAGAGGAGCAGCTCCACCGCGTCGGCGAGCGTGGCGTGCACCGGGATGGTGCGGAAGTGGGTCACCATCATCTGCCCCGCGTTGAGCCCCGCGCCGGCCACGCGGGTCTCCACCGCGGACGCCTCCGCCCCCGCGCCCAGGAAGACGAACAGCGCCACCAGCACGAGCACCGGCTCCCCGGCGCTCAGCCCGTAGAGCCCGGCGGCCACGGCGCTGGCCTGGCCGAGCCGGGCGGCGATCCTCGTTCCCGACACGAGCCCCAGCTTGCTCGCGAGCAGCGCGCGCAGCACGCGGCCGCCGTCCATCGGGAACGCGGGGAAGAGGTTGAAGAGGAGCAGGTAGAGATTCACCCGCATCAGCGTCTCGAGGAACGGCCCGTCCGGCCGGAGGCCCCACAGCTGCGGCGCCTGCCCCGAGAGAGCCAGCCCGAGGTAGAGGACGACGACGATGCCCAGGGTGACCGCGGGGCCCGCGAGCGCGATCAGCAGCTCCTGCCTCGGCTCGTCGGGGATCCGCTCCAGGCGGGCGACGCCGCCGATGGGCAGCAGGATCACGTCGGGCGTCCTGACGCCGAAGCGTCCGGCCATCAGGATGTGCCCGAACTCGTGGAACACGACGCAGGCGAACAGGGCGAACAGCAGGAGGCAGGCGGCCACCGCGCCGACGAGGCCCCCCGCCTGGTACCCGGCCAGCGCCCAGAAGGCGACCAGGATGAAGAAGGTGAGGTGGACCTTGATCTCGGTCCCCGCCACCCGTCCGATCGTGATGGTCCAGCCCATCCGCGACTCCTCCGCTCCGCCCGGTCACTCGGGCACACCCAAAGATAGGCGGAGCGGAGGCCCGGCGGGCTCAGCCGGTGGCGCGAAGCCCCAGGCGGTACCGGCCGCCGAAATCGAGCCGCGCGCCGCTGGCGCAGATGGTCATGGTGGGGGCGACCGGCTCCACCCGGTCGAGGCCCAGGGGATCCCGCTCGGCCCAGTTGGCCATGGTCCGGCGGACGATGAGCTGGGTGTCGATGGCGGGGAGGTCGAAGGAGCGCACGTAGTGCATGATCGCCTCGTCCGGGGTGCACTCGTCCGCCAGCAGCTCCGCGATCTCCAGTGCCATCCGGACGTGGGTGGCGGCCACCGCCTCGTCGGCGATCGAGGCCGCGAGACGGCACTCGAGGTTGGTCTCCTCCACGTAGCGGGCCCGCCGGCGGAGCGCGCCGAACAGCCGGTCGGGGCGGAGCGGATTCCAGGCGAGCTCGGGACTCTCCTCCGGCACCTCGGCGTCCTCCTCCACCATCGGCGCGAGGGCGATGAGCGCCCGCGCCCGGACCGTGTCCGCCATGGCGGCCGGCACGCCCACCTCGCGGAAGAAGCGGTCCAGCGCTTCCTCCAGCGTGAGCTGGCTCTTGAGCCGCCGCACGAAGTCGGCGGCCTGCGTCTGATAGGTATCGACGAGCGCCTCCCAGGCGCGGGCGAACAGCACCTGGAGGCGGAGACGGGTCGTGGCCGAGA
>Ga0299913_10003200_pt1 | contig 13311 bp, 12 predicted proteins | sample RVTome_9_FD_201360 | JGI IMG/M metagenome (GOLD analysis project Ga0299913, IMG submission 201360) | Soil microbial communities from uranium-contaminated site in the Upper Colorado River Basin, Wyoming, United States - RVT155D38 (version 2) ... | reverse complement strand
ACCAGGTGGTAACCGTCCAGCCACCAGAAGCCGGCCGCCGTGAACGCCGCCGCCACCAGCGCCGCGCCGGCCACGGCGAGCAGCAGCGGCCGCCACCGCCTGGCCACCAGCACCACGGCGAGCGCCGGCAGCGCCATCAGGATCAGCCCGTACGACAGGTACCCGCCCCACCCCAGCAGCACCCCGCCACCCACCGCCGCAAGGTCCCGCCGGCCGGCGGCGGCAAGGTCCCGCCGGCCGGCGGCGCCGATGGCGAGCAGCGCGATGCCTGCCGCCGCGACACCGGCGAAGAGCCCGTCGGCGGAGACACCCACCCACACCGCACCGGGGAAGAGCGCCAGGAACGGCACGACGGCGCGCGCCTGCCGCACGGCGCCCAGCGCGTGCAGCGTGACCGGCACCGACACGGCCACGCTGGCCCCGACCAGCACGCACACCACGGCCGCCGCGCCGCCACCGCCGAGCCCGACGCGGTCCAGACCGACGAACGTGAGCAGCGCGCCGGGCGGGTGGCCGGCCACATGGACGGTCCACGAGTCGGGGCGGAAGTCCACGATGCGATCGGCGAACCCGCGCACCATCGCGCCGATGTCCGAGACACCGGGCACCTCGTGCAGGTACTCGTCGTCAGTGGCCAGCCGGCCGGCGAGGCCGCGCTGCCAGCCGTCCACCATGCCCAGCGCAAAGGTCCACGCGACCGCGGTCGCGTACCCGGCGGCCAGCAGCCGCGGCCAGGACAGCCGGGCGGCGAGCTCGGGGCCGCGGGCCACCACGGCGATCGCCAGCGCCACCGCGAACGGGGTGCCGGGCCCGACGTGCGGCAGCCAGTGTCCGAACAGCGGCGCGGCCCCCGCGTACAGCGGCTCCCCGCGATCCCGCAGCACGGCCCCGACCACCGCGGCCGCCGCCACCAGCGCGAGCGCCCCCACCGCGGCCGCCAACTCGCCGTACTCCTGCGCATAGGGGTCGCGAGGGCTGCCGACGTCGGGGGCGCCGTTCGCCCGCGTGCCGCTGGGCGAGGGGCGGGGTGACGGCGGAATGGTCACCGAAAGAGGTTACGGGCGTCCGGCGTTGTGCGCGCCGCACAGCGAGGGTGCCGTCAGCGGTTCGTAAGGAGCCGGGCCGACGTCAGGATTTGGTAACCACGGGGGTGCGTTTAGACCGTCCACATCGGACCTACCTTGCGGCCATGGATGTTGATGTCGTGCTGCCGTGCCTGGACGAGGCCGCCGCGCTGCCGGGGGTGCTGGCCGCGCTGCCGGCTGGGTACCGGGCCATCGTGGTGAACAACGGCTCGCGCGACGGCTCGCCACGGATTGCCGCCGAGCACGGGGCGATGGTGGTGCACGAGCCGAGGCGCGGTTACGGGGCGGCCGTACACAAGGGTCTGACCAGTGCGGATGCCGAGATCGTCTGCGTGCTGGACTGCGACGGGTCGCTGGACGGCGCCGACCTGCCGAGGCTGGTGGCACCGCTGCTGGGTGGTGGGGCGCAGCTGGTCGTCGGACGCCGGGTGCCGGCCGAGCGGGGCGCCTGGCCATGGCATGCCAGGGCCGGCAACGCCGTGCTCGCCCGTCTGCTGCGGCGCCGCGGCATCGACGTGCGCGACATCGGCCCGGTGCGCGCCGCACGCCGCGCCGACCTGCTGGCCATCGGCGTGACGGACCGGGCGTTCGGCTACCCGTTCGAACTGCTCCTGCGCGCCGCCGCGGCCGGGTGGCGGGTGGTCGAGCTGGACGTGCCGTATCGCCGCCGCGCCGCCGGCACCCGGTCGAAGGTGTCCGGCTCGGTGCGCGGCACGCTGCGGGCCGCGCGGGACATGGCCGCGGCATCGGCCAGAGTGCGGCCAGCACCCCGCCCGGCCCCCGGAACGGCGCGTGAGCCGGCGACACAGCCGGCGCGTGGGGTCGCCGCCGGCACGGACGCCGCGCGAGCCGGGACGACCACCGGGGCGGCGGGTACGGACGTGGGGGCGGGGCGGTGAGGGTGACGGTGCTTGTGGTGGCGAAGGCGCCGGTGGCGGGGTTCGCGAAGACGCGCCTCACGCCGCCGGCCACCCCGCGGCAGGCGGCCAGGATCGCCGCGGCCGCGCTGTTGGACACGCTGGACGCGGCGCACGCCACCGGCGCGCCCGTCGTGGTGGCGATGACGGGCCAGCTCGCCGGCGCCGAGCGGGCCGGCGAACTCCGCCGCGCGCTGCGGACCACCACGGTGCTCGGCCAGCGCGGCCCCACGTTCGCCGACCGGCTGGCCAATGCGCACTCCGATGCCGCGGCCGTCGACGGCGGAGCCACGCTGCAGGTCGGCATGGACACCCCCCAGCTGACCGCGGAGCTGCTCGCCGACGCCGCGGCTCGACTGTCCTATGTGGACGCCGTGCTCGGGCCGGCGACGGACGGCGGCTGGTGGGCGCTCGGGCTGCGCGAGCCGGCGGTCGCCGACGCCATCAGGACCGTCCCCATGTCGCGAAGCGACACCGGCGAACGCACGCTGCATGCGTTGCGCCGCAACGGCCTGCGCGTCGGGCTGCTGGCCGAGCTGTCCGATGTGGACACGATGGCGGACGCAACGCGAGTGGCCGGCAGCTGCGCCGGCGGCCGGTTCCGGGCCGCCGTGCAGGAGGTGATGGTCGCCGCATGAACAGCATGAGCCGCACGAGCTGCATAGGTGGGTTCGACGTCGCGATGACCGGCAGGCACTGCTGGCTGGTGGACTGCGGCGGGCGCCGGCAACTGCCGAGCATGCGCTGGCGCGCCCAGCCGGACCGCGCCGACGCCGAACTGCTCGCCCGCTGCCACGGTCCGACCGTCGACGTCGGCTGCGGGCCGGGGCGGCTCGCGGCCGCGCTCACCGCCCGCGGCGTCGTCGCGCTCGGCGTGGACACCTCGATGCTGGCCGTCCAGCTGACGAGGCAGCGTGGCGCGGCCGCGTTGCGCCGCGACGTCTTCGACCCGCTGCCCGGCGAGGGCCGCTGGCGGCACGCGCTGCTCGTCGACGGCAACCTCGGCATCGGCGGCAATCCGGTCGACCTGCTGGACCGCTGCGCCGAGCTGATCAGCGCGGACGGCAGCGTCCTCCTCGAGGTGGACCCCAAGGTCAGCGGAGTACGCCGGTGCATGGCGACCGTCGAGCACGACGGCGGGCGCAGCGCCCCGTTCCGCTGGGCACTCGTCGGGCTGGACGCGACGGCCGACCTCGCCTCGGCCACCGGGTACACCGTCAGCGCCGACTGGCGTTGTGACAACCGCGCCTTCGTGGAACTGACCAGGATGTGATGCGCCGATGCGGGTACCCGTCGAGAAGGACTTCACCAGGCCGGCACACGACCCGCGGGTGAGCTCGCGCGTCGGGCTCTGGCTCGGCATCGCGTTCGCCGTGTGCTTCGCGACCGGGCTGCTCAGCCACGGCATCCAGCACCCGCCCGGCTGGTTCGACTGGCCGACGCGCCCGGTGAGCCTGTACCGGATCAACCAGGGCGTGCACGTGCTGTCCGGCGTCGCGGCTATCCCGCTGCTGCTGGCGAAGCTGTGGAGCGTGTACCCGCTGCTCTACGCGCGGCCGGTCGTCCGCTCGCCGCTGCACGCGGTGGAGCGCGGGTCGGTGCTGGTGCTGATCGGCGCGGCGTTCTTCCAGCTCGCCACCGGCCTGTTCAACGTCGCCCAGTCGTATCCGTGGAAGTTCTTCTTCCCGGCAGCGCACTACGCCGTCGCCTGGATCGCGATCGGCTCGATCGTCGTGCACGTCGGCGTCAAGCTGCCCACGATCCGCGACGGCCTGACCCGCGGCCTGTCCGATCCCGCGGGCGGGCCGGGAGACGAGCCTGCGGGCGGACCGGCGCGCAGCCGCCCAGAGCCCCCGGACGAGCCGGGAGACGGGCCGGCGGGCGGCCGGTCAGCGCCGGCCGCGAAGCGTGGCCAGCGTGCCCCGGGCATGACCGCATCGTCGCGGGATTCCGGGAATCCGGGAATCCGGGATTCCTGTGACGGCGTCACCTCTGCCGGCCGGGCGGGGAATACGGGAACCACGGCGCTTGGCCGCCGAGGCTTCCTCGGCGCCGCCGCGCTGGCCTCCGGCGCGGCCGTGCTGGCGACCGCCGGTGGCACCGTGCCGTGGCTGCGCAGGGTGTCGGTGCTCGCGTGGACCTCGGGCACCGGGCCACAGGGGCTGCCGGTCAACCGCACCGCCGAAGCGGCGGGTGTCAGGGCCGAGCCCGGCTGGCTGCTGGAGCTCGCCTGGCCCGGCGGCGGCCGCCTGCTGAGCCTGGAGGAGCTGACCGCCATGCCGCAGCACACCGCGGAGCTGCCCATCGCGTGCGTGGAGGGCTGGAGCGCCACGGCCACCTGGACGGGAATCCCGGTGCCCGCACTGCTGGCCGCGGTCGGCGCGCCGAGGGGCCACCCGGTGCGCGTCGAGTCGATGGAGCGCGACGGCCTGTACCGCGCCAGCACGCTGCCGCCGGGCCACGCCGGCGACGAGCTCACGCTGCTGGCCATGCGCGTCAACGGCGAGCAGTTGCACCTCGACCACGGCTTCCCGTGCCGGATCATCGCGCCGAGCCGGCCGGGTGTGCTGCAGACGAAGTGGGTGCGCAGGCTGGAGGTGCTGCCGTGATGCGCGCCGCGCGGCTGGTGCTCGTCGTGACGGGTGTGCTCGCCATCGCCTGGGGCGCCCGGCTGCTGCTGCCACAGCTCAGCACCAGCGTCGCGACCTGGCTCTTCGCTGGTCCGCTGCTGCACGACGCGCTGCTCGCGCCGGTGGTCGCCGCGATCGGCATCGCCGTCGCAAGGCTGGCGCCATCCGGCTGGCGGGCCCCCGTCGCGACCGGGCTGGTGGTCTCCGGCGCGCTCGTGCTGATCTCGCTGCCGCTGGTGCTGCGGCCGTCCGCCGCGCCGCAGAACCCCGGCCTGGCCGACCGCAACTACCCGCTCGGGCTGCTCGTCGCGCTCGCCGTCGTGTGGCTGCTCGTGCTGCTCGCCGGCCTGATCGGCTCGGCCGGTCGCCGCCGGGCGGACCGCCGTCCAAACACCAGCCGGGCAAGCACCGGGGCTCAGGCGCCCCCCGATCGACGCCTGAGCCCCGGGCCCCGTTAGTTGGTCGCTTCGACGGTCCTGCTGCCGAGCATGACCTCGACGGTGCGGCCGCTGACGGTGAGCGTGACCTTGTCGCCGGGCGCGTGCGACCGGACGGCCGCGACCAGCTCGTCGCCGTCCTCGACGATCCGGTCGTCGATCTTGGTGATGAGGTCGCCGGCCTCGATGCCCGCCTGCTCGGCCGGACCGCCCGACTCCAGCCTGGTGACCTCCGCGCCGCCGTCGGTTCCGTCGATGATGCCGACGCCGAGCACCGCCTGGGTGGCCTTGCCGTTCTTGACCAGTTCGTCGGCGATCCGGCGCGCCTGGTCGACGGGGATCGCGAAGCCGAGGCCGATCGAGCCGCTCTGGTTGCCGCCGCCGACCGTGGCGATCGCCGTGTTGATGCCGATCACGCTGCCCTGGGCGTCGACGAGCGGGCCGCCCGAGTTGCCAGGGTTGATCGCCGCGTCGGTCTGGATCGCGTCCATCACGGTGGTCTGGTCGCTGCCCTGGCCGCCGCTGCGCACCGGGCGGTTGAGCGCGCTGACGATGCCGGTGGTCACCGTGCCCTGCAGGCCGAGCGGCGAGCCGATCGCGATCACCTGCTGCCCGACGGCGAGGTCGTCGGAGCGTCCCAGCTCGATCGGCGTGAGGCCGCTGACGTCCTGCGCCCTGACCACCGCGATGTCGGAGCTCGGGTCGCGGCCCACGATGCTGCCGCTCGCCTGGGTGCCGTCGGCGAACACCACGGTGATCTCGCCGCCGCCCGTCGCGGCCGCGATCACGTGGTTGTTCGTGAGGATCAGCCCGTCGTCGCTGATGATCAGGCCGGAGCCCTCGCCGGCCTGGCCACGGCCACGGACCTGCAGCTGCACCACGCTGGGCAGCACCTTGGCGGCCACCTCCTCGGCGGAGCCCGCCGGCGCGGTGCCGGCCTGCCTGGCCGCCGGCTTGGCCGCATCCAGGGACGACGCGCTCACGCTGGTGGTGCGGTCGGCGAGGCCGTAGCCGACGACACCACCGACCCCGCCGCCGACGGCCGCGGCCGCCAGCGCAAGTGCGGCCGCCGCCCCGACCAGCCGGTGCCGCCGCGGGGCCGACGGCTGCGGCTGCTGGGCCTGGGCCGGCGGGGGCTGCGGCGGGAGGGACGGCTGCGCCTGCTGCCCCTCGGCCTGCTGCTGCCCCTCGGCCTGCTGGCCCATGGCCTGTTGCGGCTGGGGCCGCGGCGGGAGGGACGGCTGCGGCTGGACCGACGGCTGCGGTGGGGCCGACTCCTGGACCGGCTGCGGAACCCGCAGCCCGAACGGGTCGGTCGGGGTCGGATCGTCGTGGGCTGACGGCGGGTTCTGCTCGGTCATACCAGCCACCCTGCCGCCGGCAGCTGAGACGGAGCTGAGACGGAGTTATGGCTTCGATGTGGACCTCGTGTCATGCCGGCGGAACGTGGGCGGGCTGGGCGTCGCCGGACTTGGCGTCCATGGATTCGGTGCGCGCCAGCAGCTCTTCCAGCATGGCCTTCAGCTCGTCGTCGCCGTCCGCGCTCTCGGCGCTGTTGCGGTGGATGAACAGGGCCGTCAGCACGACGAAGGTGAACAGCTGCAGGAACTCGCTCTGCCAGTTCTCGAACGTCGCGGAGAGGAACTGCGGCCAGAAATCCGTCCATTCGAACGGCTGGCCATGGGTCTCGGCGTTGCTGCGCACCTCCGTGGCCTGCGCGACGAACTGCCCGACCCAGGAGGCGAGGAACAGGCCCAGCAGCACGATCGACAGCAGACGGTCGTAGATCCAGCCGCTGCGGGCGGTACGCGGTGGCAGGCGACGGCGCCAGCCCTTGGTCTTCGACATGGCTCCTCCTCGCTTCGAACAATGCCGATGTACTGACCAAAGTGCCCCGAACAGCGGTGCTTAACCGCGATCTTCACCGCACTCGTTAGTACGGGCATGCGGGCAGGTCGTGGCTTCGGCTGACCCCGCCGGGAGGACACTGGTGCCGTGGAGCACAGGTTGCGCGCCCGCGGGGAGCTGCGTATCTACCTCGGCGCGGCGCCGGGGGTCGGCAAGACGTACGCCATGTTGGGTGAGGCCGCTCGTCGGGTCGAGCGGGGCACCGATGTGGTGGTCGGTTGGGTGGAGGCGCACGGCCGGCGGCGCACCGCGGATGCCGTCGGCGGGTTGGAGGTCGTGCCACCCAGGCGGCTGGCCTGCCGGGATGGCGAGTTCACCGAGCTGGACGTGGACGCGGTGCTGGCCCGTCGCCCGGCGGTCGTGGTGGTCGACGAGCTCGCGCACGCCAACGCGCCGGGATCTCGTAACCGCGAGCGCTGGCAGGATGTCGAGGAGCTGCTTGCCGCCGGCATCGATGTGCTGACCACGGTCAATGTGCACGACCTCGAGTCGCTCAACGATGTGGTGGAGAAGATCACCGGCGTGCGGCAGCGGGAGACGGTCCCAGATGAGGTGGTCCGCGGCGCCGAGCAGGTCGAGCTGGTCGACATCACGCCGGAGGCGCTGCGCCGCCGGATGGCGCACGGCAACATCTACCCGGCCCACAAGATCGACGCGGCGTTGGGGGACTACTTCCGCCTCGGCAACCTGATCGCGTTGCGTGAGCTGGCGCTGTTGTGGGTGGCGGAGAAGGTCGACACGGCGCTGCGGTGCTACCGCTCGGAGCACAAGATCGCCGACACCTGGGAGGCACGTGAGCGGGTGGTGGTCGCCGTGACCGGTGGGCCGGAGAGCCAGACCGTGCTGCGTCGGGCGGCCAGGATCAAGGCTCGGCTGGGTGCCGCGGACCTGCTGGCCGTGCACGTGCTGCGTGGCGATGGGCTGGCCGGTACGTCGCCGACTGTGCTGGGAGCGCTGCGGCGGCTGGCCGAGGACGTGGGGGCGTCCTTCCACACCGTCGTAGGTGACCACGTGCCGGCCGCGCTGCTGGACTTCGCCCGCGGGGTGAACGCCACCCAGCTGGTGCTCGGCACCTCGCGGCGCCCGCGGTTGGCTCGGATGTTCGACGAGGGTGTCGGTTCCAGGGTCGTGCAGGCCTCCGGGTCGATCGACGTGCATCTGGTGAGCCACGGGGAGGCCGGGCGGGGGCTGCGGCTGCACGGGGTGAGCGGCGCGCTGCCGGCGCCGCGCCGGCTACTCGGTTGGGTGCTCGCCGTGCTGGCGCCGGCGCTGGCAGTGCCCGGCGTGCTGGACCGCGATCTGGTCACCCCGTCCACGCAGATCGTGGGGTTCTTCCTGGCCACGGTGATCGTCGCAATCGTCGGCGGCCTGGGGCCGGCGCTGTTGGCGGCGATCGGCAGCGGGCTGACCTGGCACGTGTTCTTCACGCAGCCGTACTACAGCCTGATCGTGTACTCGGTCGGCGATGTGATCACCATCGTGGCGCTGGTCGCGGCCGCCGTGCTGGTCGCGCTGGTGGTCCATCGGGCGGCTCGGCGGGCCGAGGAGGCCGCCAGGGCGCGGACGGAGGCGGCGTTGCTCGCGTCGTTCGCGCGTACCGTGCTCACCCGCACCGACCCGCTGCCGGGGCTGCTGGACAGGCTGCGCGAGGCGTTCGGGCTGACGTCGGCGGCGCTGCTGGAACGAGCTGACGGGGGTTGGCGGGCAGCCGCTTCGGCCGGGCCGGACGTGTGTGTGCGGCCGGCGGACGCCGACTCGGACGTCGAGATCGATGACGGCGTGCATCTGGCAGTGCGCGGGCCGACGCTGCCGGCGCACGACCGGCGGGTGCTGGAGGCGGTGGCCGGTCAGGCGTTGCTGGCACTGCGGCAGCAGCGGATGACCGCCGCCGCCGCGGAGGCGCAGCGACGCGCCGAGTCCACCGAACTGCGCACCGCGTTGTTGTCAGCGGTCGGCCACGACCTGCGCACCCCGCTCACCTCGATCAAGGCGGCGACCGGCTCACTGCGTGATGCCGCGCTTCGACTGTCCGCGCAGGACCGGGAGGAACTCCTCGCCACCGTCGAAGAGTCGGCCGACCGCCTTCGTGCCCTGGTCGACAACCTGCTGGACTCGTCCCGGCTGGCCGCCGGCGTCGTGAAACCACTACTGCGACCCGTCGGTTGCGACGAGATCGTGGCCCGTGCACTGTCCAGCGTGGACGGTTCGTGCGACGCCACGGTGGACGTCGACGAACGGCTCCCGCAGGCCGTCGCCGATCCAGGCCTGGCCGAGCGGGTGGTGGCCAACGTGGTGGACAACGCACTGCGGCACGCGGCGGGTGCGCCGGTGGCCATCCGGGCCAGCACCCATGCCGGCCGGGTCGAGCTGCGCGTGGTCGACCACGGCCCGGGCCTGCCCAAAGGCACCGTCGAGACGGTGTTCACCCCCTTCCATAGGTTCGACGACCGACACAGCAGCACCGGTGTCGGCCTCGGGTTGTCCGTGGCCAAGGGCTTCACCGAAGCCATGGGCGGAACCATCACCGCGGAGGACACACCCGGCGGCGGGCTGACCATCGCCATCTCGCTGCCCGCCGCGGCCCCCGCCGCGATTGGGGTGGGGACGTGAACGACGTCCTGACCGTGCTCGTCGTGGACGACGAACCACAGATTCTGCGCGCTCTGCGGATCAACCTGTCTGCCCGCGGCCACCAGGTGCTCACCGCCGGCAGCGGCGCCGGCGCCCTGCGGGCCGCCGCGGCCGGGCACCCCGACGTGGTGGTGCTCGACCTCGGACTACCCGACATGCCAGGTGCCGACGTCATCACCGGGCTGCGGGGCTGGACCGCCGTACCGATCATCGTGCTGTCCGCCCGGACCGACTCGATCGACAAGGTGGAGGCGCTGGACATCGGCGCCGATGACTACGTCACCAAGCCGTTCGGCATGGACGAGCTACTGGCCAGGTTGCGCGCCGCGGTTCGCAGGGCCGCGGCCCCGTCCCTCGCCGACACCGAGCCGGTCGTGCGCACTCCGTCGTTCACCGTCGACCTGGCCGGCAAGAAGGTGCTGCGCGACGGAGCCGAGGTGCGCCTGACGCCCACCGAATGGGGAATGCTGGAGCTGCTGGTGCGCAACCGCGGCCGGTTGGTCAGCCAACGGCAACTGCTGCAGGAGGTGTGGGGACCGGCCTACGGCAGCGAGACCAACTACCTGCGGGTCTACCTGGCACAGCTACGCCGCAAGCTCGAGCCCGAACCGTCTCACCCACGACATCTGATCACCGAGCCCGGCATGGGGTATCGCTTCCAGTGACGAGGCCGCCACGTCGTCGGGTGCCCGGCGGCCAAGGAGCTGAGCCCCCACGGACTCCGGCGGGGCCGGCGACCGCGTTAGGGAACCGTTAATACGATGCTCAGCCGGCGGTGTTCCGAACCAGGTCATGTGAGCCTGTGATCGCCATGGACATGCGCGTAGTCGTGCGGCCGTCCAGGCTCAGGCTTGGGAGGAACGTCGGGACGTGGATGGCAGAGCTCGCGGACCAGCCGTGCTGATCGGCTATGGCACCACCGGTGCGACCGCGGCGCAGGTCATGGCGGCGGACGCCGCACATTCGCCACTGGTGGTCCTGGACATTCGGCCGGCGGCGGTGACCCGAGCCGAGCGGGCCGGGCTCGTGGGCGTGGTCGGGGACGGGACGGATCCGAGCGTGTTGATGCGGGCCGGAGTGGCCGATGCCGCCTGCGTGGTGGTGGCTGTCGCCTCCGACACCACCGCCGTACGAATCACCGAGCGGGCGCGGGAGCTGAATGCCCGGTGCGTGATCGTGACCGTGGTACGGGAGGCCGAGCACAGCCCGCCAGTACGGCGAGGCGGCGCCGACCGGGTCGTCGTGTCGGCCGACACGGCGGGTCGGCTGCTGGCGATGTCCGTCGCCGACCCGGCCGCGGCCGAGCTCGTGCAAGGGCTGCTGACCGGCCCGCAGGGCGTCGAGGTGCGGGAGCGGCCACCACGACCGGAGGAACTCGGGCGGCCCGTGCGGTGCTGCCAGCCGATGGCGCTCGCGCTGATCCGTGCCGGCGTGCGGTACTGGTACAACGATGCGCGCATCGGCGTGGTCCAGCCGGGCGATCGGCTACTGGGCTGGTGATCGGCCTGAGGGGCGCGCCGGGGCGGCGCCGGAAGGCCGAGCGCTTCCGGCATCCCGCCCAGGTGGTGGTACTTGCGTTCGGGGTCGCGGTGGCGATCGGCACCGCGCTGCTGTCGCTGCCCGCCGCGACCCGGTCCGGCGAGCGGGCGGACTTCGTCGACGCCCTGTTCACCGCCACCTCCGCGGTGTGCGTCACCGGCCTGGTCACGGTGGACACCGGCAGCTACTGGTCGACGTTCGGGCAGCTCGTCATCCTCGGGCTCATCCAGGCCGGTGGGCTCGGCATCATGACCTTGGCGACGCTGTTCGTCGTGCTGATGTCGCGACGGCTGGGCCTGCGGACGCAACTGGTCGTCCAGGCCGAGACGAAGACGCTCAGCCTGGCCGACATCCGGCGGGTGATCCGCAATATCGTGATCTTCAGTCTGGTGACCGAGGCGATCGCGGCGGTCGTGCTGATCACGAGGTTCATGACCGCCTACGACAAGCCGTTCGGCGCGGCGGTCTACGACGGGGTGTTCCACGCGATCTCGGCATTCAACAACGCCGGTTTCTCGCTCAACTCGGACAACATCATGGGCTTCGTCGCCGATCCGGTGGTGAGCCTGACGGTGGCGACCGCGGTCATCGTCGGCGGCCTCGGCTTTCCGGTGGTGTTCGAATTGACCCGGAGTTGGCGACGGCCGCGCGACTGGTCGGTCATGACGCGCATCACCGTCTGGCTCACCGTCGCGCTGCTCGCGATCGGCACGATCGTGATCACCACGGCCGAGCGCGCGAATCCGGAGACAATGGGCCCACTCGACGGCGAGTCGAAACTACTCGCCGGATTCTTCGCATCGGCAATGGCGCGCACGGCCGGCTTCAACAGCGTCGACACCTCGGCCATGACGCCGGAGAGCCTGTTCGCCACCGACATCCTGATGTTCATCGGCGGCGGCAGCGCGGGTACCGCCGGTGGCATCAAGGTGACCACGTTCGGGCTGCTTGCCTTCGTCATCTGGGCCGAGATGCGCGGGGAAAGCGGCATCAACGTCGGGCACCGGCGGGTACCCGACAGCAATCACCGGCAGGCGCTGGCCATTGCGTTGCTGGGCATCGGCATGGTGGTCACGTCCACGTTCGTGCTGCTCGGACTCACCGGTCACGCCCTGGAGCTGGTGCTGTTCGAGGTGGTGTCGGCGTTCGGCACCGTCGGCCTTTCCGCCGGGATCACCGCGGACCTGCCACCGGCGGGCGACCTCCTGCTCATCGCCCTGATGTTCGCCGGAAGGACCGGCCCGTTGACAATGGCCTCGGCGCTCGCGTTGAAGAGGCGTACCCGCCTTTTCGAGCTCCCTGAGGAGAGGACGATCGTTGGCTGACACCGGTAACGAACCCGTGGTGGTCATCGGGCTGGGGCGGTTCGGCACCGCGCTGGCATTGGAGCTGCGCCGCCGGAGAACCCAGGTGCTCGCGATCGACAGCAGCCCCAAGATCGTGCAGAGCCTCGCGGGGCAGCTCACCCAGGTGGTCACCGCGGACAGCACGAACATCGACGCGCTGCGCCAACTCGGCGTGCCGGACTTCTACCGCGCCGTGGTCGCCATCGGCACCGATCTGGAAGCGAGCATCCTCACCACCTCGCTGCTCGTCGAGCTGGGCATCGACGACATCTGGGCCAAGGCCATCAGCCGCGAACACGGCAGGATCCTGGAGCGGATCGGCGCCCACCACGTCGTGCTGCCCGAGCACGACATGGGCGAGCGGATAGCGCACCTGGTGTCCGGACAGATGCTCGACTACATCGAGGTCGACAAGGACTTCGCGATCGTGAAAACCAAGCCGATGCGGGAGATCGTCGGCATTCCCCTCGGCGAGACCCGACTTCGCGCCAAACACGGCGTGACCGTCGTGTCCGTCAAGCGCCAGGACGAGAACTTCACCTATGCCACCGCCGACACGGTCCTGAACTACGGCGACGTCATCCTGGTCGCCGGCCAGATCGACGACATCGAACGATTCGTCGAGTCCCTCTGAGCCCCGCCTTTCCTGGGCGCGACGCACCTTACGAAGCGCCGGACACGGGCTTACCAACCGCCGGACACGGGCTTACGGAACGGCGGACACGCCGGGGCGGGTGGCGGACACGCCGGGGCGGAGCGGCGGGGCGGCGGGTTACCAGCGGGTTACCAGGGGGCGGGGGTGGTGGGGTGGCGGCCGG
>Ga0299913_10003199_pt1 | contig 13311 bp, 13 predicted proteins | sample RVTome_9_FD_201360 | JGI IMG/M metagenome (GOLD analysis project Ga0299913, IMG submission 201360) | Soil microbial communities from uranium-contaminated site in the Upper Colorado River Basin, Wyoming, United States - RVT155D38 (version 2) ... | reverse complement strand
GTGGACGTTGGTGCTAGCACCCTGGCCCCGACACGGCGCCGGCCGCCTCCCCGCAGGGACGACGGCCGGTTCCTCTGGGTGGAGCTGAGGGGACTCGAACCCCTGACCCCCACACTGCCAGTGTGGTCGAGGAGGGTTCGCGATGGTCCGCCCAAGTACGTCGTCGCAGGTCAGCGCGTTGCTCGGACGATAGCGGACTGGCTAGAACCGGTACGGACGCCCTCAGCAGGTCACCACGAAGGTGCCCACGCCCTGACGCTGGAGAGGCACGGGTCGTCAACCTAGAGCCATCGCCGAGATGGGGCGAGAGACGACTCGCGGACCTCTAACTCGATCTTGGTCTTGCGTCGCCATCCGCGCCCGGATGCATTCCGGCAGGTCATGGAGCCGGCGCTCTCCGCCACGGTCCGTATACGGTCGAGAGGATGCAGCGGTTTGGCTGTCACCCGCTGGCCAGCAGTACGACGCGGGCCGGCCGGCAGCTCCCCAGTCCCGGTCAGTGTGGCCACTGCCTCGCACCCTCCTTCGGGAACGAGTCGCCCGCGCGGACCGGCCGTGAGGTGCGCAGGACCAGCCGATCCTGTCGTGCCGATGCTGGGCAGGCCGCCCAGCGCCGGGTCTTCGCCCGGCTGCACGCTCCGCGCTCACCACAGCCAGGTGTTCTGGTCCGGGTTGCGGTGCCGGCCGGGGTGACGTGGGCGCCGGACGGTGCCGCCCATCTTGCCGCGGATCCCTCCAGCCCGGCGGTGGGTCATCCACAGGCCGGCACCTCGAGGCTGGCTCAGCACGGATGTAGGTCTCGCACGGCCCGGTCGAATAGCGCACCACCACCCGCCACGAGCGGTCCCGGTGGTCCCGATACTGATCAAGCAACTCGACGACGTAGAAGCGGCCGTCGTCGTGCGGGGCGAAGACGTGCACGGCGGTGGCGTTCGAGCAGCGCGACTCGACCCTCGCCGGGCAGTTTGCCACGTCATCCATCTCGAGCCACCCGGACGAATTGGCTGCCGTGGAGGCGCCGGACTTTCCGGGGTCGAGCAGGTGCTCGTCCAGCGCGTCTCGATCGGCCGCCGAAGCCGATGCTGCGGGGCCGGCTCGGCTGCTACCTCGTCGCCGACTGCGCCACGGCCGCCGAGGTGGCCCAGCACATCGACCTGGCGACCCTGGTGCCAGGACAGCGGAAGGGCCACCCCGTCGCCGACCCTGAGGTCAGCAGCCGACGCTTCTAGCCGAGCAGCAGCACCACCAGGAGCGCGACGCAGGTCAGCGACATCGCTAGCCCGACGGTGAACACGATGCGGCCGCGCCACTCGTTGCGTGGAGGCGTCACGAGGCACGCCGCCGCTGACGCCTCTACAGCCGACCACCCGAGGCCCTACTCGTGGACAGGTTTTGTGTCAGGAGGCGGGCATGCGCCCAGCCCTCGCCCTGGTCGCGCGGTCGACGCTGCTGATCGTCGACCTGCTGTGGCGTTCGCCCCGCTGGACAATGTCGGACTGGATGGCAACCCTGGCCGCCGTCAACCCGGTGTCCTACGCCATCGAACGCTCCTCGGCAGCGTGCTCGGGACCGCCACCCTGGGCGACACGTTCGCGGCCGTCGCCGCAGCGGCCGGGCTGTGGGCTCTGGCCACCCTGTGGCCGCGCAACCTGCGCCGCACCCGCTAGGAGCCCGGACCGGCCGGGATGCTGCGCGAGCTCGGGTGCGATGACGACCAGATCGCTGATGGTCTGCGCCTGTTACCACCGGGCCGAGGTCACTCATCCATCGCCTGCGTGAGCCGGCGGCCCCGCCGCCAGCAGTTGCTCGAAGCGTTGGGTCAGGGCGGGGTTGTCCACCGCCGAGAGCTGCGTGCGAGCGAGGTCAAGGGAGCCGGGAAGGCCGAGCAGGGCGCCGAACACCGCGGCCTCCGCCTGCAACTCGCGCATCCCGTGCCTGGAAGCCACGCGGTCTAGCTCCTCCATCAGGTCGGCGGCGCGCGGGTTCCCCGAGTTGATGGCGTGCTGCGCCTCTGCGGCCATGGCGTAGGCCTCGACCCACAGATACGTGTCGGTGAATCGCCGGCAGGCTGCCGGTGCCTCATGGAGTAGCCGGGCGGCTTCGTCGTCCTCCCCCCGTGCTGCCGCCACCAGACCAAGACCGCGTCCGGCGAGCGTCTCCCAGCAGGGATCGGCCACCTCGAGCGCGAGGGCGTGTGCTTGCCCGAACACCTCGGCGGCCTCATCGACGTGCCCTTCGCGCAGGGCCAGCTCGCCGAGCCACGCCTGGGGGTAGGGCACAAAGGAGAGCCAACCGGCATCTCGCCCGAGTTGGGCAGCCCGCTCGAGATGCGTGCGCGCTTGCTGGTGCTCCCCCCTGAGCAGATGAAGTCGCCCGAGGTGGGTGAGGGCCATCGCGGCGGCGCGTAGGTCACCGGCGTGTTCGGCATGCCGGATGGCTTCCCTCAGGAGCGGCTGTGCATCGTCGTGGCGGCCCACGTCGCTGCGCAGCGAGCCGCGGGTAAGCAGGATCCACGCCCGTTCCGCCTCGTCGGCACCGGCCGTGGCCATGGCCCGGTCCAGCCAGCGTTCGGCCGACTCGACCCGGGCACGCAGGAACTCCACCCAGGCCAGCTCGCGACTGGCCCCGGTGGCGAGCTCAGGTCGCCCGCTTCGATCGGCAACAGCGACCGCCTCACGCAGCGCGGCAGCACCCGACTCGTCGGAGCCCCGGACGGCGTGCACCTGCGCGCTGCCGAGGGCGGTGAGCGCGCTGACAAGTAGCTCTGCGTCTCCCACGGCTCGAGCTCCCAAGACGGCGCGACGCAGCGCCTCGACCCCGGCCTCGGCCGCGCCGGCTGACATTGCTGCCTCGCCGGCCTGCAACTGCACAAGTGTGCGAGCCGCGCTCGCGCCGACCGGGCGCGTCATCACCGGCTCGGCCGCCGCAGCCAGCGACCGGGAAGGTGCCATTCCGAGCTGGTCGAGGAACAGCTCGGTGACCACGCGCACATGCCCGCGGGCGCCCTCCACGTCGCCACCTTGGGCAAGGGCATGGACGAGCAACTCATGCGCGCCCTCGTCCCACGGTTCCAGAGTCACCAGAGCGCGCGCGTGTGGGATCGCCCGGCGGGGATGTCCGGACGCAACTTGGGCGCGGGCAGCCTCACGGAGCGCAGCCCCCGCCAGACCGGAAACCCGCCGGCGTTCACCGTCCAACCAGAGCTGGAAGCCGGGGTGCGACGGGAAGTCGAAACCTTCCAGCAAGGGTGCGGAGAGGTCGGCGAGCTCCACGACCTCATACCACGGGGCGGCGGCCAGCACGTCGAGGTCGGTGCGCACTCCGGGGCCCAATGCCAGGGTCACCGGGTCTCCTGCGAATGCACGGGGAGTATCGAGGCAACGACGCAGCTGCGCCAGGTTCCACCGCAGCGCCGCGAGACCGTCCGCCGCGTCCGAGAAGAGCAGTGAGACGAGCCGATCACGGGGTACGGGACGGGCGCTGCCGACGAGGTAGACGAGCAGGGCCCAGGGCTTCCGACCACGCGGCGCGGTGACCGGGCTCCCGTCGCTCGAGAGCCCCGGACGGCCGAGCAGCTTGACGTGCAGTGTCATCGACACGCTCCTTGCGAACAGTCTTGCGCCTCACCCCGCCGTCGGCATCACCTTTGATACTGCGCCAGCAAGGTAGACGTAGGGGCGCCGATAAGGGACCCGCCCGGCCGGCGAGGTGGGCCTGCTGCGGCGCTCCCGGCTGGCGGATCACCGCGTCACACGGCGGGTCACACGGTCATGGGCGAGCCTACGAACGCCCAGCAGTTCAGGCGGTTGGCGTTCGCTACGTCCCCAGCCGCAGTACCCGAATCTCGCCAGATTCCGCCCCGCAGAGGAGTGGCAGCGCACATGCATGACTGGATCCACGCCGAAATGGCCGCCGCGATGCGCGCGCAACAGTTCAGGCGCGCACGCCGCTGCCGCCATCTGCGGGAGTTGCTGCAGTCGTCTGCGGAGGGGTCGCCGCAAGGCATCGCGCATGCACGGCCTCCCTGGCGACACCTGTGGAATGCCTTTGCACCAGGAGGTGCCTCGTGACCGGAACCCTCGACCGCCCCGTCGGCGACAGGCATACGCCGCACGTTGACGCGTCAGCCGAGCAGGTGCTCTCTGTCCTCCTCGACGCATGCGACGTGGCCGCCCAACTGAACGCAGACGACCTTTCCTCCGCCAGCCCGCGTGGACAGCTCGTGGTCGCCCTCTCGGACCTCGCGCGCCTCGTGACCCGTCAGCTCGGCGGGGTGCTCGGCTCTCCGGTCGGGGATGCGCCGGGCGTCGTGGTCGTACGCGACCTCACCTGCAGCACTCGTGCGCTCGCCCGCGCCATCGCCGATCATGCCGTTCCCTACGTCGCGGACGTGGCACCCCGAGCGCAGGTTGTCGTGTGGGGCGAGCGGGCCCGTGCGCTAGTTGAGCAGCTGGCACATGAGGAGATCCGATCGGAGACAGCTGCTCGGACCGTGCAGCGCGCACCGGGTCGTCACGAGCACGTCATACGGCGGGGCTACCGGCGACTCGCGCGGGCCGTCACCGACTGAGAGTAGGGACCGACCGAGATGCATCCATCCCGTCACCGCCACGACGTTGTCGTCGTCGGCGCGCGAGCTGCAGGAGCTGCCACGGCGCTCCTGCTCGCCCGGCTTGGCCACGACGTCGTCGTCCTCGACCAGGCCGTCTTTCCGGCCGATACCCTCTCCACGCACCAGATCGCCCGCCCCGGCGTTGTCCAACTGCACCGCTGGGGACTGCTCGAGACCGTGCTGGCCAGCGGAGCACCGGCGATCCGCACGGTCAGCTTCACCGCCGCGGGCGAGACAGTCCGGCGGACCGTGAAGAAATCGGCAGGCGTCGACCTGCTCGTCGCTCCTCGCCGGCACATCTTGGACACCATCGTGGCTGAGGCCGCCACCCACGCGGGCGCTGACCTCCGACCCGGCGTCACCGTCACCGGCGTCCGTCGCGACCAGTCCGGTCGGGTCATCGGCGTGGACGGCTACACCAGCTCGAGGGCTCCGGTCGAGATCGAGGCCAGGTTCGTCATCGGCGCGGACGGGCTGCGGTCAGCCGTGGCACGTTCGGTGGGCGCGGAGTTCACCGAACGGCGAGGCGCTGCCGGCGCAGTCCAGTACGCCTACTACGCCGGGGTGCCCTGGAGCGGCATCGAGCTGTACGCCGCCGAACGGGCGCTCGTCGGGGTGTTCCCCACCCATGACGGTGAAGCCTGCATCTGGGTCGCCTCCCCGTCCGATGACGCTCATGCTGCACGTCGTCGATCCGTGTCTCGCAGCGCCGCCTTCACAACCCAGCTTGAGTTCGCGGCACCTGAGCTCGCGGCCCGACTGCGCACCGGCAGGCGTGTCTCGCCTGTCACCGGCATGCTGCGCATGTCCAACCACCTGCGCCGAGCCCACGGTCAAGGCTGGGCCCTGGTCGGCGACGCCGGCTACCACCGGGACGCCATCACCGGGCACGGCATCAGCGACGCCTACCGAGACGCCGAGCTGCTCGCCCTCGCCGTGCACCAGGCGCTGACGGGTGAGACCGACAGAGCCACCGCTCTGGCCGACTACCAGGACCGGCGCGATCGCGCCCTCCGAGCGGTATTCGAGATCACCTGCGCCATGGCGGACTACCCGCCCGTTCCCGAGTTCGTCGAGCTGCAGAAGCAGCTCAGCCGGGCGCTGGACATCGAGGCGACCGACCTGGCAGCCCTGGCTGGTCCGGGCGACCGACAGCTCGACGTTGCCTGATCCCGACCACCGCACCCCGCACCACCCAACCACCCGCAATGCGCGACCGCGCACCACACATCAAGGAGCACCGACATGACTGCAACCGTCAACGAGTCGACCCGCAACGGCGTCGACACCGCCACCCTGTTCGCCACCCTCGACGCGGTGAAGGCCGCGCCGGAGGCGGCCTCGTTCCAATTTCGAGCCCACAACGAGTGGGTCGCCGGAACCCACAGCCGGGGCACCATCCACGGCTACTACGGCGTCGGCGAGGAGCGCACGCACGAGCGCAGCTTCCACCTCGACGCCGACCACCCGGCCATCCTGGTCGGTGAGGACAACGGACCGACCCCCGTGGAGTACCTGCTGCACGCGCTCGCCGCATGCCTGACGGCCGGCCTGGCCAATATCGCTGCAGCCCGCGGCATCAGGCTCACCGAGGTGCACTCCGACGTGTCCGGCGACATCGACCTCAACGGCATCCTCGGGCTCGACCCCGAGGTCCGCAACGGATACCGAAACATCACCGTGCGGTTCACCATCAAGGGCGACGCGCCGGCCGAGAAGCTGCGCGCGCTGGTGGAGCAGTCCAGAGCCCGCTCGGCAGTCTTCGACGTCATCACCAACCAGGTCCCCGTGACCATCGACATCACGACCGACTGATCCCACGACCGCCTGATCAGTCGCCAGAGATGCGGCCGGGACCCACGTCTGGGTCCCGGTCGCACCGGTGCCGGCACACGACGCTGGCGCTACGAGGGGACGGTGCCTGTTCGCTCTCCCAAGGCCGGCTTCGACGCGGAGCGCCGCACCCCGGGCACCAGTGCCGACGCGGTCGTCTAAGTCGAGGTGACCCGGACGTCCAACGAGGACTCCGAGCTGAGGCGCTGAGCGTGACCACCCACGAACACGGGGGCCATGCCGTACCAGCTACCCACCGGCAGCTTCAAGGATATCCGCCTCTGGGTATGAGCGGCCGGGAGGGCTCAACCGGCGGGTGGAGCAAAGAACTGAGCGGAGCATCTCCACAGCGGCCTCACGGAACTCGGCCGGGTACTTCGCTGGACACCCCACAGGGCACTCCTTCCCGAGGCTGACGGCCTCAGATCAGAGTGTCACGGAGCCGGGTCGGTACCAGACATTGCTGACCGCTTGAGCGCGGACATCACGTGGCCCGCGGCATCAGCTGTGGACGGTCATCCATGTCCATCCACGTCACACAATGTCTCACAGATAGAGCGCTGGACCGGGTCGCCAACCGACGGGACGGACGTCCCCGTGACACGTCCACGCAGTCACGCGGTGCCAAGGCCGATGTTCACGGGCGCGGTGAACACGGCCGTCCCCGTCCGGTCGGCGCGTTCACGAACCAGTCCGTCGAGCACCTGCACGATGTCTGAGCGCTGCGACTCGCTCAAGTCGGCGACGAGCATGCCGGGGATCGGGTTGCCGCCCAGGGTCCAGTCCCACAGCTGTTGGCCACTGCGAACGTTAACGCGCTCCTCGTGTTCAGTGTCGATGACGACCTCCGTCAACCCGGCCTCGGTCAGCCGGTGGTGCATGACGTCTGGATCGGCGACCTGGAACTCCAGCAGGGGCTCGTCGTCCGCGGGGCCCTCGAAGTCCGGGACGACCACCTGCGCCGCGGCGACGAAGGTATGGAGGGCCTCAAAGCGGCTGGGGTCGCCGTAGGCGATGAGCAGCACCCGCCCACCGGGGCGGGTCACCCGTACCATCTCACGCAACGCCCGGGCTTGGTCCGGGACGAGCATGACCCCGAACTGCGACCCCGTCACGTCGAACGTGTCATCGGTGAGGTCCAGCGCGTGGCAGTCCATCACGCGGGATGCGGCGTCGAGTCCTTCGGCCGTAGCCCGTGCGTTGAACAGGTCGACCATGGAGGGTGACCAGTCCGTCGCGAGGACTTTGGCACCCAGCCGCGCCGCGGGCAGGCTGAGCCCTCCGGTGCCGGCGGCGACGTCCAGGAAGGCGTCGCCCGCCCGCAGACCCGCGAGTCGCAGCGCGGCCTCGGCGAGGTCGGACTCGCCTGCGGTGACGTGCTCGTCGTAGGCCGCGGCAATGGCATCCCATGCCTCGACGGGCGCGGTGTGCTCGGTCTCGTGCTGTGTGTTCGTCATGGCCGCGACGTTAGGAGCGCGCTGGTGGTCGCGCATCGGGCGTTGAACCCACCGGGACGGCGTCAGGCGTGGGTACTTCACCCCATGCTCACACGAGACCCTTCTCGTACGCGTAGGCCGTCGCCGCAGCACGGGAGGGTACGTCGATCTTGCGGAAGATGTTGCTGAGGTGCCGGGAGATGGTCTTGTCCGCGATGCCGAGCTCCTTCGCGATCGCGCGGTTGGTGTGTCCCTTGGCTACGAGTCGCAGCACCTCAACCTCACGACTGGTCAACAGCTGATCCCCTCGCCTAGACCCCTGGACCACCAGTGCGTCGAGACGCTCCAGGTCGAGTCGGGCCCCGAGCTGTTCGAGCACGATGCGGGCGCCCTCCAGCTCCAGGTGGGCGGTCTCTGCGTCACCCATGGCAAAACAGGCCTGAGCGATGAGGACCCCGACCCGTGCAGTCTGATGCGGAACGCCGAGCTCGCGCCAGGCCGAACCGGCCGGCCGCAGCACACGAAGTGCAGACCCCGCGTCGCCCTGCGCGAGCAGGACCGCTCCCCGCGCGGTGTCGGCCAGCGCATGGAGGTACGGAGCGTCGACGCGACCAGCCACGCCCGCCAGCTCATCGGCGGCGGTCTGGGCGGCTTCCAGGCGGCCCGCGGCGATCATGATCTCGGCGAACGCCGCCAGCAGTCGCGCTCGCGCACCGAGCTCTTCGGTCTCCGCCACTGCGCGCTGGATCATCGAGACGGCCACCCCCACCTTGCCCTCAGCCAGTCGGAGCAGCGCCAGGCCGGGCTCCGGCGAGCGTCCGGCTCGGCTCGCCTGTCGATAGCTGTCCTCGGCCGCGCCGATCTCGCCGCGCAGCCGCTGGAGCTCGCCCAGCTGGTAGTAAGCGGCGCCGAGCGAGTCCCAGGTCGTCGGCCCAGAGAGGTACTCACAGGCCTGGGCCGCTGCCACCGTCGCCTTGCCCCAGTCACCGTGCAGTTGGAGGAGCTCGCAGCGGTGGATCAGACAGTTGCCCCGGTACGGGACCAGGTCCGGCTGGCTGTCACACCACCGCTCGAGTGCCGCCGTCCACTCTCGCGCCCGGCGCAGATCGAACCCTTCAGCGCATGCACTGATCACCGTGCAGTACGTCATGCCCGCGTACACCGGTGACACATCGCCGGCTGTCACCGCGACCATGGCCTCGTCCAGCAGGGTGAGACCAGGCGCCGCATCGCCGACCATGACCTTGCACATGCCTTCGCCCAGGCGTGCCATCGTGGCGAGGTCCTGGTCCCCGAACCGCACGGCCGCCCCGGCGCAGTCGTGGAAGGTTGGCTGCGCCCCGACGGGGTCCCCGCCGAACATCTGCACCAGGCCGTTGAGGGTGCGGAGCCAGTGGTGCTCCGCGCAGTCCTCACGCTCGTCGAGCACCCGTCCGCCGCGGGCGAACCAGCCCACAGCGGGGGCCGTCTCGCCGCGGAAGATAAGTCCAGACCCGATGAGGAAGGCATGACGGGCAGCACGGCGGGGGTCGTCTGCGGCAAGAGCCACCCGGTGGGCGCGCGCCCACAGAGTCGTCGACATGTCCTCACGCCCTGTCAGGTACGCCGCCAGCGCAAGAGTTTCGAGGTCGTCGAGTGCCAGCGCCGACTCGGCGTCTGCGATCCCGAGTGCTGTGAAGGCGTCCTGCCACTGGCGCCCGGCGGCGGCGGTCCGCCCGCGTTCGAGTGCCATGGACGCGGTCACCACTCCAGTCTGGCGGGCTCGGCCAGAAATGCGGCCGCATTGCGCCCCCGAGCTTCGCGCGGCGGGGTCGGATCCTGCTGAAAACGCGGCTCAAACCGGGCTTGACCTGTTTCCTTCAGTCGTCGGCGACGTCGACCGGAAGCCCGGCCGCAGCCCACTCCGGGTAGCCGTCCTCGAGCCTGGCCGCCCGGAAACCCCGGCGCCGTAGCGTCCGCACCGCATCGTCGGCGTACACGCAGTAGGGCCCGCGGCAGTACGCCACCACATCGCGGTCCTTCGGCAACTCCCGAAGCCGGCGGGTCAGCTCGGCGGTCGGCAGCGACACCGCGTCGGCCAGGTGCCCGGCGCGATACTCCGCCTCCGGGCGCACGTCGAGCACCACGACGTCACCGTCGCGAAGGCGGCGCGCGAGCTCGGCCCGGGTGACCACGTCCAGCGACGACCGGTCACCGAGGTAGGCAGCGGCCAGCTTGTCGATCTCGGCGACGTGCTCGGCTGCCACCTCGCGCACCATGGCCCACAGCGTCGCCACTCGCGAGCTGGACAGGGAGTAGATGACGCGGTTCCTGTCGCGGCGGCTGCCGACCAGTCCGTGGCGCAGCAGCACCTGCAGGTGCTGGGAGGTGTTCGCGATGCTCTGCCCGAGCTCCCCGGCCAGTTCCTCGACCGATCGTTCACCCTGGACGAGCACGTCGACGAGCTCAGCGCGCCGGCCGTTGCCGAGCGCCTTCGCGACCCCGGCCAGGCCGTCGAAGAGAGCGTCCTTCGCTTCCCGGTCGCCCACGCTGACCTCGCCCTGTCATCTCACCGGTCGTGTCGGTTCAAGCATCCGCTTGACGAGCGTACCGCGACCAAGCCATTATTCAAGCGTTTCCTTGAACAGTAGGAGGGCGTATGCAGCCGACGGTGATCCCGCTGGTCGACGTCGGACTCGGCAACAACGCCTACCTCGTCGACCTGGGCGACGGCCGGGCCCTGGCGGTCGACGCCAGCCGGGACCTGCGCGCCCTGCGAGCAGCTACTGCCCGGCTCCGGCTCAGGGTCGCCTTCGCCGCCGACACTCATCTGCACGCTGACTTCGTCTCGGGCGCACTGGACCTGGCGGGCTCCGACGGCGCGTCCGTCCTCGCGTCCGCGTCCGGCGGACGCGAGTTCCCGCACATCGGGCTGGGCGACGGGGACGAGCTCGACCTCGGCGGGCTGCGGCTGCGTGCCCTGGTGACCCCCGGTCACACCGACGAGCACCTGGCGTTCCTCCTTCTCGACGGGGACGTCCCGGTGGGCGTCTTCTCCGGCGGGTCGCTCATCGTCGGGGCCGCGGCGCGGACCGATCTCGTCAACCCTGCCCGCACCGACGAGTTGGCTCGCGCCCAGTACCGGTCCGTGCAGCGGCTGCTCACCCTGCCCGACGACGTGGCGCTGTGGCCGACCCACGGCGCCGGGTCGTTCTGCTCAGCACCGCCCGGAGCGGAGCGGACGAGCAGCATCGGTGCCGAGAAGGCGACGAACCCGTTGCTTCGCTCAGCCGATGAGGAGGCGTTCGTCGCGGCGCTCATCTCATCGCTCGGCACCTATCCCACGTACTTCGCGCGGCTCGGCGAGGTGAACCGCCGCGGGCCGGCGCCGCTCGAGTCTGCGCCACGCCTGCCGCCGGTCAGCCCGGACGCGGCCCGCCGGCTGCTCGCGGACGGAACCGGCCGCGCGGTCGTGGTCGACGTGCGGCCTGTCGAGGCGTTCGCCGCGGCCCATCTGATCGGGTCGCTGTCGATTCCGCTGCGGGAGGCGTTCGCGACCTGGCTCGGCTGGGTCGCGCCGCCCGATGTACCGCTGCTCATCGTCCGTGACGACGACCAGGACGCCGACGAGGTCGCCTGGCAGGCCGCGAAAGTCGGCTACGTCAACATCGTCGGCGAGTTGGCGGGCGGGATCTCGGCGGCGATTGCTGCCGGCGTTCCAGTGGTCGGCACTCGGCTCGTGCGGCCGGGTGACGTGACCGGCGGCGTGATCCTCGACGTCCGGCAGTACTCCGAGTTCGAAGCTGGACACGTCCCTGGCGCCGGCCATCTCGAGCTCGGCGACCTTCCGGCCCGCGCCGGCCAGGTGCCGGCCGAGGCGACTGTGGTGATGTGTGGGCACGGGGAGCGCGCCATGACTGCTGCCAGCCTGTTGGAACGCGCCGGCCGCCCGGATGTAGCGGTCGTTGTCGGTGGCCCTGATGACTGGGCCGATGCGCACCACGCCGCGTTGGACTCGGGAACGTGAACGCCGTATCAGACGTGGCGACCGGACGGAACGGTCGACCGCTGCGGCTCGGGCTGCGCGCCAACGCCGCCCAGTTCACCTTGCTGGTCGCCGTCAACGCCCTCGTCGGCGGGATGCTCGGCCAGGAGCGCACCGTGCTGCCGCTGCTCGCGGAGCGCACCTTCCAGCTCGACGCCTACACCGCGGCGCTCACCTTCATCCTCGCGTTCGGCGTGGCGAAGGCGGCCACCAACTACCTGGCCGGTACCTGGTCGGACCGCTACGGGCGCAAGCCGGTGCTGGTCGCCGGGTGGGTCGTCGCGGTACCCGTCCCGCTGCTCCTCATCTGGGCACCGAGCTGGGGCTGGGTCGTCGCCGCGAACGTGCTGCTCGGTGTCAGCCAGGGCCTCACCTGGTCCACCACCGTCATCATGAAGATCGACCTGGTCGGCCCGGCCCGCCGCGGACTCGCGATGGGACTCAACGAGGCCGCCGGGTACGGCGCCGTCGCCGCGACAGCGCTCGCCACCGGCTACCTCGCCGCCCGTTACGGGCTGCGCCCGGAGCCGTTCTACCTGGGTATCGCCTACGCCGCCCTCGGTCTCGGCCTCTCGACGTTCGCCGTCCACGAGACCCGCGACCACGCCCGGCTCGAGGTCGGCGCGCACGTCGCGCGCCCGGATGGCCGCCACGACCACCTGCAGGGGGACCTCACCGACGGGCAGGTCCTCGTCCAGGCCAGTGTCCGTGAGCCGGCGTTGTCCTCGGCCAGCCAGGCCGGGATGGTGAACAACCTCAACGACGGGCTGGCCTGGGGGCTCTTCCCGGTCCTGTTCGCCGCCGCCGGACTGTCTGTGACCCGCATCGGCGTCCTTGCCGCCGTCTACCCGGCAGTCTGGGGCCTGGGGCAGCTCGTGACCGGCACCTGGTCGGACCGCGTCGGGCGAAAGCCGCTCATCGTCGCCGGCATGTTCATCCAGGCCGTTGCCCTTGCCGTCGTGGCATGGGCCGACACCTTCGTGGTCTGGGCAGTCGCGGCCGGGCTGCTGGGCGCCGGCACGGCTCTCGTCTACCCGACGCTGCTCGCCGCCGTCGGCGACGTCGCCCACCCGGCCTGGCGGGCCCGCGCCGTCGGCGTCTACCGGCTCTGGCGCGATGCCGGGTTCGCCGTGGGCGCCCTGCTCGCCGGGGTGCTCGCCGACGCCTTCGGAGTCCGCGCCGCCGTGTGGGCGGTCGCTGCCCTCACCGCCGCCAGCGGCGTCGTCGTCGCAGCCCGCATGTACGAGACGCTGCACCGACACCAGGAACCATCCGCCCACCGCGACTAATGTCGCTGACAAGGGCGAGTCGTCTGGACGCCAGCGAGGTGGGGCGAGACGAGCGGTGGGCGAGAGCAGTGACCTCGCGCGAGGGCGCGATGCCGCGCGGCACCTCGCCTGGGTCGA
>Ga0299913_10003198_pt1 | contig 13313 bp, 17 predicted proteins | sample RVTome_9_FD_201360 | JGI IMG/M metagenome (GOLD analysis project Ga0299913, IMG submission 201360) | Soil microbial communities from uranium-contaminated site in the Upper Colorado River Basin, Wyoming, United States - RVT155D38 (version 2) ... | reverse complement strand
GACCGAGACGCCGGCGGGGACGTAGACGAAGGAGCCGCCCGACCAGACCGCCGAGTTGAGCGCGGCGAGCTTGTTGTCGTTCGGCGGGATGATCGTCGCCCAGTACTCGCGCACCAGGTCCTCGTGCTCGCGGAGGGCGGTGTCCATGTCGGTGAAGATCACGCCCTGCTCCTCGAGCTTCTCGTTCACCTGGTGGTAGACCACCTCGGACTCGTACTGGGCGCCGACGCCAGAGAGGAACTTGCGCTCCGCCTCCGGGATGCCGAGCCGGTCGAAAGTGTTCTTGATGTCGTCGGGGACCTCGGACCAATCGCGGCTGTTCTTCTCCGAGGCGCGGACGAAGTAGTGGATGTCGTCCCAGTCGATCTGGTTGAGGTTGCCGCCCCACTGCGGGGTGGGACGCTCCATGAAGTGCTCGAAGGCTTTGATCCGGAAATCCCGCATCCACTGCGGCTCGTCCTTGTACTCGGAGATCGACTCGACCACCTCGCGGGAGAGGCCCTTCGGCGCCTTGTAGGCATAGCCCGACTCTGGATCGTGGAAGCCGAATTTCTCCTTGTAGTCGGCGTTGATCCCGGCCAGCTCCCGCTCCTCGGCGGGGCGCTCTCGGACTTCGGTCTCGGGCGTGGCCATCAGGAAACCTCCAACTTCACTTTGTCGTCCTCGATCGTCACCGGGTAGGTGACGACGGGCTGGTAGGCGGGAAGGGTCTTCGGCCGACCGGATGTGAGGTCGAACAGCGACCCGTGCCGTGGACACTCCACGGTACAGGCACCGGCGTCGAAGGGTCCCTCCGCCAAGGGACCGTCGTCGTGCGAACAGCGGTCCTCGAGCGCGTACAGGGTGCCGCCGCAGTTGAACACGCCGATCTTGGCCCCATCCGGCCCTTTGATCAGCTTCATCTCGCCGCTCGGCAGCTCGGCCGCGGCACAGACGTCGATCTTTTCCTTCGTGCGTTCAGTCACGTTATTCCTACCTGGAAAGTCGGATTTCAGTGTAGCGAGAGGGGCGGTCGCGCCCCTACGGCGTCGCCTTCGGCAGCCGACCGGATGATCGAGTCGGGTCGGATCCCCGAGCCGGTCCTGCAGAGCGCCAACGGAAACTGGGCCCACGGCTACCTCACCGGCAGCTACGTCGGCTCAAGCTTCGACTGCGGAAGCTTCAGCTCCGGCTTCGCCTCGCAGGTCGCACCCGAGTCCTCGAGCAGGGGTGGGGGTGGCGGCTTCAGCGGTGGTGGGGGCGGGGGCGGTGGGGGCGGTGGCGGCTCCTGGTAGCCCTTGGACCGTCCTGACCAATGGTCGCCCTGCGACCGCTATCCAGGACAGTCCGCTGCGTAGCGACTAATCCAGCCCGGCAGCCTGGAGCGCCCTCGACCGTTCGTAGAACTCCTGCACGCGGACGCACTTGTCCTCGCCGTCGAAGGTGAAGACCTGGGCGATCTTGTCCGCGATCCGGAGCCCGGTGATCTCGTTTCGGGCCCAGCGGTGGGCGATCACGACGATGTGGTCGCCGCCGTCGATCACCTCCTCGGGGGTGAACTTGAGTTGCCCAACAGCGTTCCGCCAGCGCGTCCAGAACTCCTGGACGCCCTCGAACCCCTTGTAGGTGCCCGGGAAGGGGTCGCGCTCCGGCGCCACCCACTCGACGTCCGGGGACATGTGCTCCAGGACCCATTGCGGATCCTCGGAGTTCCACGCCTCGAAGCCCTGCCTGACCAGGTTTACGCGATCCGTCGACATTCCGGCTGTCCGCAGTCCGCCGTGATTGGGGACGCTAGTCGATACCGGCGGCCGCGTAGTCCGCAATCGCCATCACAGTGAGCTGCGGGTTCACGGTGATCGACGAGGGGAAGACGCTCGCGTCAGCGACGTAGACGTTTTCGGTCCCGTGCACGCGGAAGCGCTCGTCGACCACGCCCTTCGCCGGATCCTGACTGACGGCGTTACCGCCCTGTGGGTGAGAGGTGTGAAGCCCGATGTCGGTGTTGTCCCGGACGAGCTCGTCGAGCTCGTCGAGCTGCTCGGCGGAGGTGTAGGAGAGCGAGCGGAAGGTCATCGGCATTACCCGCTTCGCGCCGCTCGCGAAGTGGATCCGGCCGGCGAGCTTGGTGCCCTTGATCATCAGCTTCAGGTCCGCCTCGGTCGGCTCGTAGGTGAGCTTCATCCCGCGGCCCCGGAAGCCGGTCTTCACCCGGCCGTTGCTCTGCGACCCGACGACTACTCCGATGCAGCTCAGGTGCGGGTAGCGGCGCATGTTCTCGTAGTGGTCCGAGAACCAGCCCGGCATCATCAGCGCCTGGGCCCCGACCGGGTTGAACCAGGACTCGAAGATCAGCTGGTCCTCGCCGGGCGGGCGATACGAGTGGGTGATCTGAAGCCCGTCGTAGGAGTTGAGCTTCTGCTCGAAGTCGGCGGTGAGCGGCGCACCGACGTTGAACGAGAGGCCCTCGCCGACCCGTCCGCCGCCGAGACCGCTTCGCTCGAGCAGCAGGCTCGAGGCGAGGACGCCGCCCGCGACCACGACCGTGTTCGCGGCGAAGCGCAGCTTGCGCCCGTCCGAGAGCCGGCAGACGACGCCCGTCGCCCGTCCGCCCCGCGTCTCGATCCTCTCCGCCAGACATTCGCTGAAGATCCGGACGCCGCCGGGGAACTCGCTCTGGGCGCGGGGGAGGATGTTGTCGAGCGCCGAGAGCTTCTTGCCGTAGGGGCAGCCGATGTTGCAGTAGCCCGTCCCTAGGCAGTCCTTGATGTTGGCGTCGACGACGCCGTCGGCGCCGTCGAGCTTCAGCTTCTCGATCCCCTCCGCCATCTTCGACCCGCCGGCCTGGAGGCGCTTGTTGTCGCCCTGGTTGAAGACCGGCAGCCACTTCCTCAGCCAGACGAATGACTGGAGGAAGCGGTCCTCGTCGAGGCCCGCGTTGAGGCCGTCGGGGTCGTTCCAGCGAGCGAGGGTACGGGGCGGGATGTCGAAGCAGACCGCGTTGTTGACGACCGTGCTCCCGCCCACGCACTTCCCTTGGAGGACCTGGAAGCGGGCGTCGGTGGACATCTGCATGCCGCCGTCCGAGTAGAGATTGGAGAACTGGACCCGCTCGTCCTCGGTGAAGTCGCGCGGGTCGACGTGCTTTCCCCCCTCGAGCAGGACGACCTCTCTGCCGCGCTCGGCGAGACGGTAGGCGAGCACCGAACCGGCCGCGCCGCTCCCGACCACGACGGCATCGGCGGTGATTCGCTCCGCGTCGACCTCGTTGGGCTCGCTCACATCGAGGACCGGCCGCTCCCTGGGCAGCTTCTTGATTTCCTTCGCGTAGCGCTTCCGCTTCGAGAACGGCACGTAGCCGGTCGACTTGGCCGTCCGCGGGTCAGCGTAATAGCCGATGATCGCCAGCTGCTGGGCGCCGAACAGCATCGACTGGGTGAGCTTGCGCAGCGGTTTGGGGAGGCGGCGCTCGACGACGTCGGTGATGAAGCACCGCTCGATGAACGGCAGGCGACGCTCCGCCGAGATCATCGCGAAAGGCGGCCGCAGCCGGAAGATGGGGTAGACGGTGAGCGCCGAAAGGGCGAGCTTCGCCCGCCGCTTCTCCCGAGCCGAGAACGAGTTCAGGTAGTCGTCGATCCCAGCCGCGACCTCCTCGGGGGTCATCGCCTCGTCTGGGCCCACCACCAGGACCTCGGCCATCGCCATCGCGGTTCGGTGCTGGTGCGGCCATAGGTACTTGAGCCCGTAGCGACCCCGCAGCGCCGAGTGGTAGAGGAACCCGAGGAGGACCGCGACCAAGCTCGCGGCCGCCGTCCAGATCCAAAGCTGCAGCGTCGGGCTGAGGTCGGTGCCGATCGGCTCGCCGAACGTCCCGGCGACGCTGTCGTGATTGCCGAACGCAAGCATCCCCAGCAGGGCCGCCACAATCAGCCCGTGCCCCATGACTACGAGGTTCGTCGCCCACCCGTTCTGACGGACTTCCCCGGCGGCGATGAAGCAGAGGACGCAGAAGAGACCGTCTTTGGCGAAGGAGTTCGCGACGAAGGGGAACTCGGCCGAGCCGAACAGGCCGAGCACCGGATAGAGGATCGCCTGCGCCGCGAACAACACGGTGAAGATGCGCAGCACGAGCTCAAGCCGGCGCTCCGGGGCTGTCAGCTCCGGCGCCCGCACGCGGTCTCTAGGTTGCCTCCGTGGCTGGGTCCGCGGCCTCCACTGAGGCGCGGTCGCCCCGCACCGAGCTCAGCGCTGCATCCCGGTCGTAGTACTCGTGCACCTTGGTGCACTTGCCCTCCTCGAAGCTGAACACCTGGATCACCCGGTCCGAGATCTCCAGGCCGCTGTGTTCGCCGCGGCCCTGCCGGCGTGCGACCACCACCACCGAATCGCCAGCGTCGATCATCTCCTCGACCCGGAAGTGGAGCTCGCCGACCGCCGCCCGCCACTGCCCCCAATAGTTCTCGACCCCTTCGTAGCCCCGGTAGGTGCCGGGATCGGGATCATCCGGCGGAGTGATCCACTCGACGTCCTCGGCCATGTGCTCGAGCACCCAACCGCGGTCGCCCGAGTTCCAAGCCTCGTAGCCCTTCTCCACCAGCTGTACAAGTTCCCTCGACATTCCTCCCCAGAAGGAGTATCGCCGATAATGGGACGTAAATGGGAACGCCGTTGCTCGAACCGTCTAGAGCGCGGCGGCCTGGGAGGGGTCGCCCTGGTCGCCCTCGTCCTCCCAGTCGGCGGGCCCGCCGAGGCTCGCGCCCTTGACGACCTTGAGGCCGAGCATCGCGCACTTCATCCGCGTCGCGGAGATGTCGATCCCGAGCAGGTCCAGGACGAACTCCTTGGGGAGGGCGAGGATCTCCTCGCGGGTCATCCCCTCGAGCTCGTCCGTCAACAGCGAGGTCGCCGCGGTCGAGATCGCGCAGCCCTGACCCTCGAACGCAACCCCCGTGACCCTGTTCTCACCGTCCAGCTTCAGGAAGACGTGCTGCTCGTCACCGCAGAACGGGTTCGAGTCCTCGAACTCGAGGTCGAAGTCCTCAAGGCGCCCGAAGTGATGGGGGCGCTTGTAGTGCTCGAGGATCTGGTCGCGGTAGAGCTCGTCCATCGCTTCAACGGTAGCGGCGGTCCCTAGAGCTCGAAGACTCGCCGCGCGTCCAGCAGTCCCTCGATGAGGCGGTCCACCTCGTCCTGCGTGTTGTAGACGGCGAAGCTCGCCCGGGTGGTGGCCGGGACGCCGAGCCGCTGCATCAGGACCTGAGCGCAGTGATGGCCTGCCCGGACCGCCACCCCGTGGCGGTCGAGGATCTCGGAGAGGTCGTGGGCGTGCACTCCCTCGAGCGCGAAGGAGACGATCCCGCCGCGGTCCTCTCCGGCGGGCGGGCCGAAGACGGTGAGTCCGGGGACCTCGGCGATTCGCTCCAGCGCGTAGGCGGTCAGATCCACCTCGGCTGCGTGGACGGCCGGGAGGCCGAGGTCCTCGAGCCAGCGGATCGCCGCGGCGAACCCGATCGCCTCCCCGATCGCCGGCGTCCCGCCCTCGAACTTGGCGGGCAGGTCGGCCCAGGTGATCAGCTCCTTGGAGACCTTGCGGATCATCGAGCCGCCGCCGATGAAGGGCGGCATCGCCTCGAGCAGCTCGCGGCGCCCGAACAGGGCGCCGATCCCCGTCGGCCCGTACATCTTGTGAGAGGTGAGGGCGTAGAAGTCGGCTCCCAGCTCGGCCATGTCGAGCTCGAGCTTCGGGCCTGCCTGGGCGCCGTCCACGACCACCAGGGCACCGGCGTCGTGGGCCATGCGCGCGATCTCGGGGACCGGGTTGATCGTGCCGAGAACGTTGGAGACGTGCGCGACGCAGACCAGCTTCGGTCCGCGCTCGAGCAGCGAGCCGAACCCGTCCAGGTCGAGGCGGCCCTCCTCCGTGACCGGCGCCCAGTCGAGGTGCGCTTGCTTCTCCTGGGCGACCTGGTACCAGGGGACGACGTTCGAGTGGTGCTCCATCTCGGTCACCAGGATCCGGTCGCCCGCTCCGAGGTTGGTCCGCCCCCACGCGTAGGCGACCAGGTTCAGCGCCTCGGTCGCGTTGCGGACGAAGATCACCTCCCGGCGGTCGGCGCCCAGATGCGAGGCGAGAGCGAGGCGCGCGTCCTCATACATGGAGGTCGCCTCCTCGGAGAGCGTGTGAACGCCGCGATGGACATTCGCGTTGTGCTCGCGCCAGAAGCGGTCGAGCGCGTCGATCACCGCGAGCGGCTTCTCGGCGGTGGCGCCGTTGTCCAGGTAGGCGAGCGGCTTCCCGTTTATCTCGCGCGAGAGGATCGGGAACTCGGCGCGGATCTCCTCGAGCGAGCGGGGGAGGGCAGGGGCTGTGGTGGCCGTCGGCTCCATTGCGCGTCGGCCCGCCGCCTATGCGGCGGCGCCCGCCGCCACCTCCTCCTTGATCCAGCCGTAGCCCTTCTCCTCGAGCTGTTCGACGAGCTCGGAGGCACCCTCCTTGACGATCCTGCCGTCGTAGAGGACGTGCACGGCGTCCGGCTTGATCAGATGGAGGATCCGCTGGTAGTGGGTGATGATCAAGACGCCCATTCCGGGGCCGGCGAACTTGTTGACGCCCTCCGCGACGATTCGGAGCGCATCGATGTCGAGGCCCGAGTCGGTCTCGTCGAGGACGGCCAGCTCGGGCTTCAGCATCGCGAGCTGCAGGATCTCCATCCGCTTCTTCTCGCCGCCGGAGAAGCCGTCGTTCACGTAGCGCGAGGAGAACTCCTTCGGAATGTTGGTGAGCGCCATCGCCTCCTCGGTCTCCTTGCGGAAGTCCTTGAGCTTCACGGGCTCCTCACCCTCGGCCTCCCGATGGGCGTTGATCGCCATCCGCATGTACTTAGCGACGGTCACGCCGGGGATCGCGACCGGGTACTGGAAGGCCATGAACAGGCCCATCCGGGAGCGCTCATCCGGATCGGCCTCGGTGATGTCCTCGCCTTTGAAGGTGATCGTTCCCTCGGTCACCTCGAGGCTCGGGTGCCCCATGATCGCGTTCGCCAGGGTGGACTTGCCCGAGCCGTTCGGGCCCATCAGGGCGTGGATCGAGCCCTTCTCGACGTCCAGGCTGACGCCCTTGAGGATCTCCTTGCCCTCGGCGGTCACATGGAGGTTGCGGATTTCAAGTTCTGCCAATTCGACTCCTAAGTTCGGTTGTGAGGTGTTCGGCTACGCCGCGGTGACGGCGGCCTTGGTGACGGCTGCCTTGGAAGCGGCGGGCGAGTGTTGGTCTGCGAACTCGACCAGCTCGGCCAGAGTCGTGGCGGAGAGCGCCTTGGTGACGCCACCCTGCACCCGGGTCCAGAGAAGCTTGGTCGCGCACGCCTGGTCGCCGTCGGTCTCGTGCGAGCAGGACACCTTCCCCTCGGGGTCGAGGTGGAAGCACTCCATAGGAGCGATCGCCCCTTCGAGCGCCTGCACCACCTCGAGCATCTGGATCTGCTCGGCGGGGCGTCCCAGCCGGTAGCCGCCGTGGGCGCCGCGCTGGCTCTCGACCAACCCGACCTTGCGGAGCTTCGCGACCAGGTGCTCGAGGTAGGACAGGGGGAGTCGCTCGGCCTCGGCGACAGTGTTCAGGGCGACGGGCTCGCCATCCTCCTGGCGGCCGAGCTCGACCATCAGGCGCACCCCGTATTCCGCTCGGGTTGAGAAAAGCATCAAGGAAATCCTAGCGGAATGGTCGGTTATGGCCGGACGGCCTCACTCAACCGAGCGCGAATGCCGTCTGCCCATCTCCTCGCTCTCGATCCCCCACGAGACGATCCGCTCGGGATGGATCCGGATCATCGGGCGATCGCCGTCCAGTGTCTCCGCCCGCCCGCGCACCTCTATGCCACGAGGGCGCCACGGATCGGTGCTCGCGAGATCGTCGATCACGATCGCGGCGCGGCCGCTCCGCTTCGCGTCCCGGAACTTCTTCGAACGAGCGAAGTTCATCCCGCCCACGTCGATGGAGTCGTGCTCCGCGTTGAAGCGCCAGCCTACGGGGACGACGTGCGGCGTCCCGTCCTTGCCAACGGTGGCGATCCTGCCGAGGCGCTCGGGCCGGCGCTCCGTCAGATAGCCACGCTCTCGGTCGCTGAACGCGCTCACGGACGCAGGCTCCCGTCCCCGGCGGCCGCCTCGCGGCCGCGCGTGACCACCCCTCGAAGCGCATCCCTGAACTCGGCATAGCTGCGGCCCCCGATCACCCTGGCGTGGCGGGCCTCGATGTCGGCGACGATCTCGTCACCCCGCCGGATCTGCTCGAGCCCGCGCTCGGTGGGGAAGACCAGCTTCGCGCGACGATCCTGCGGGTCGGGCCGGCGCTCGACGTAGCCAAGCCCCTCGAGCTCGTCGATCGTTCGCCCGACGATCTGCTTGTGGCGGCCCGAGAGGCGAGCCAGGTCGGTGGCGCGGATCCCGTCCTCGTCGAGGTAGGCGAGTACGGCGCCGTGCCGGGGGTGAAGGTCGTCGTAGCCGGCCTCCGCGAGGCGGGAGAACAACTCGGCCTGGAGGGAGAAGAGCAGCTGGCTCGCCAGAACGCCGAGATCGGGATTCAGCTCCTGACGCTCTCTACGCCTCTTGGCGGTGGTCACAAATCAAAATAATATCGAGATCAGACTGTACTAATACGATCCTAACGCTCATTGCTGGTTTAGGCTCCCGCGTATACTCGGTTGCGGACTTCAAGCATCATCAAAGGAGACAGCTCAGATGACAACCACCAAACGTTCCAACTTCGGTGCGGCGATCAGGACCACGATCCTGCTCGCCAGCCTCACCGGCCTGCTCGTCGTCATCGGCGCGCTGGTCGGCGGGCCGGAGGTGGCGGGCGTGTTCCTCGTCTTCGCGCTCTTGTTCAACCTCGCCATGTACTTCTTCAGCGACAAGCTGGCGCTGAAGATGGCGAGGGCAAAGCCGGTCTCCGAGGAGGAGGCGCCGCGGCTCTACCAGATGATGCGGGACCTGACGACCCGCGCGGGCCTGCCGATGCCCAGGCTCTACGTGATCCCGCAGGAGCAGCCGAATGCCTTCGCGACGGGCCGCAACCCGAAGAACTCCGCGGTCGCCGTCACGCAGGGCATCCTCAAGGCTCTCTCGGAGGATGAGCTGCGCGGTGTGCTCGCCCACGAGCTCGGTCACGTCCGCAACCGCGACATTCTGATCCAGACGGTCGCCTCGGCGATCGGCGGCGCGATCACCTACATCGCGTACATGCTCCTCTGGGTCGGCGGGGACGATGAGTCGCCGCTCGGGGCGATCGCGGCGATTGCGCTCGTGCTGCTCGCGCCAATCGCGGCGACGATCATCCAGCTGGCGATCTCGCGCCAGCGCGAGTACTCGGCCGACGCCACGGGCGCGGAGATCTCCGGCAACCCGGAGTCGCTCGCCTCGGCGCTGCTCCGCCTGGAGCAGGGAGCGCAGGCGATTCCGATGCAGGTCAACCAGGCATCGGAGCCGCTGTACATAGTGAAGCCGTTCAGCGCCGGCGGGATGGCGTCGCTGTTCTCGACGCACCCGCCGATCGAGGAGCGGGTGCGGCGCCTCCGCCAGATGCGACCGACGCTGGCGTAGTAGATGCGAGGGTGTCCCGCGGCGCAAGCCGCGGGACAACCCGCTTGACGGCCAAGCCGTGTCGTACCGAGTCCTGAATGCCAGTGACGCCTTCTGGCGCCCTTCGAACCAGATGAAGGTCGACAACACGGACCTCGCCAAGCAGCTCGAGGCCGAGACCCTGGGCGCGCGCCTCTGGCGGCTCCGCCCCGGCCAGGCCTCGACCAAGCATCGCCACGAGAGCGAGCACGAGCTCTACGTCCTGCTCGAGGGAACCGGCCGCGTCCGAGTCGACGACGAGCTGCTCACGCTCGAGCCCCTCTCCGCGCTGCTGGTCGAGCCCGAGCATGTCCGCCAGCTCTTCAACGACACCGAGACCGATGCGCTCTGGCTCGTGGCCGGCGCGCCCCCGGAGGGGATCAGCAGCACGCTCGAGATGACCGATGATCAATTCGCCTGGCGCTACCCGGACGGGCCGAAGGCGCTCCCCCCCGAGCTCGGTGGAGGAGAATTCGAGGGCTGAGGCCCGCTCGCAGGGGCCTGGCTATACTCTTAATTAGCGAAACCCGATCAGGATTTAGGAATATGAGTTCCGTGGAGATGCCCCGCAAGTACGTAGCGCCACCCCTCGAGCTGGTGAAGAGCCGGATCGAGGAGATCCTGCCGCCCGACGCGCGGGAGGAGATCGAGGGCGGGAACGCCCTCCTGATCGACGTCCGCGATCCGGAGCGCTTCGACACGGGTCACCTCGAGGGGGCGGTCAACGTCCCCTCGGGTGAGAGCGCGCGTGAGGCCCACGAGGCGCCATACGCCGAGGCGGTCGAGAAGGCGGGCGCCCACCGGGACGATCGCGTGGTCCTCGTCTGTGGCGAGGGCAACCGCTCGGCGCGCACCGCCGACGCGCTCCGCAACGAGCATGGATATACCAACGTCGCTTCGATCATCGGCGGCTCGAAGCTGTGGAGCGAGCTCGGGTATCCCGTCGAGGGAGAGATCGCTCTCGGCGACGAGGAGGCCGAGACCCACCTGGAAGGCGAGGAGGGCACCACCTGATGGCAAGCACCGAGACGCTCGACGACATCAAGGCCCGCGTCAAGCAGGTGACCCCCGCGGAAACGCGCGCGGCGCTGGAGTCGGGCGACGCGGTCGTGATCGATACGCGGGACGCGGTCAACCGCGAGGACGCGCGGATCGAGGGCGACCACTACGCGCCGGCGGGCCAGGGCGCGAGCGAAGCACACAGCGAGGAATTCGCCGAGCGAGTCGAGCAGGCCGCCGGTGATCGAGGCAGGCCCGTGATCCTCTACTGCGGTGCGGGCAATCGTTCGGCCGTCGCCGCCGACGTGCTGACGAAGGATCACGGCTTCAAGGACGTCGCCTCGATGTCGGGCGGGCTGACGCTCTGGGAGATCCAGGGCCTGCCCGTGGTGACCCCTGAGGGGATGTCAGCGGAGCAGCGCAACCGCTACTCGCGCCACACGCTTCTGCCCGAGGTCGGCGTCGAGGGTCAGCTGAAGATGCTGAACGCGAAGGTGCTCCTCATCGGCGCCGGTGGCCTCGGGGCCCCGGCTGCCCTCTACCTTGCGGCCGCCGGGATCGGGAGGCTCGGCCTGGTGGACGACGACGAGGTGGACGAGTCCAACCTGCAGCGACAGGTGATCCACAACACCGAGCGAGTCGGGCAGCCGAAGACCGAGTCCGCGCGGCAGACGATCGAGGCGCTCAACCCCGACGTCGAGGTGGTTGAGCATCGCACCCGGCTCGACGCCACCAACGTCATCGACATCATCCGCGACTACGACGTGATCGTTGACGGCGCGGACAACTTCCCGACGCGATACCTGCTGAACGACGCGTCGGTCCGCCTCCGCAAGCCGGTCGTCTCCGCCTCGATCCTCGCCTTCGACGGGCAGATCTCGACCTTCGTCCCGTTCGAGGGACCCTGCTACCGCTGCCTCTACCCGACCCCGCCACCCGCCGAGCTCGCTCCGAGCTGCGGCGCCGCCGGGGTGCTCGGCGTGATGGCCGGTGTGATGGGGTTGCTCCAGGCGAACGAGGTGATCAAGCTGGTGATGGGGATCGGCGAGCCGCTGATCGGGCGGCTGCTGCTCTACGACTCGCTTGGCACCCGCTTCACCGAGCTCAAGGTCCGCCGGGACCCCGAGTGCCCGATCTGCGGCCCGGGCGCTCAGGAGATCCCCGAGTCGGAGATGGGCAAGTTCCCGGACTACGAGCTCTTCTGCGCCGGATAACCGCGCCCGGGGTCAGCCGCTAGGTTTCCGCCGATGCCGACGATCAAGGTCCCACCAGTGCTGCGCCCGCAGACCGACGGCGAGGCGGAGGTGCAGGTCGACGGCGGCACCGTCGGGGAGGCGCTGAGGGAGCTGGCCGATCGCCACCCGGCGACGAAGGATCAGCTCTTTTCACCCGAGGGCGACCTGAACCGGTACGTCAACGTCTACCTGAATGACGAGGACGTCCGGGTCATGAACGGGCTCGACACCTCGGCCGCCGAAGCGGACACGGTCGTCATCCTGCCCGCAATGGCGGGCGGCGCGGGGCGCTTTTCCAGGATATAGCGACGGTAATTCGCCCCGCGGGCGTGGTGCCTAGTGTTCGAGGACGAGCCCGAGGAAGCGCTTCGTCCGCTCTTCGCTGGGGCTATCGATCACCTGCTTGGCGGGGCCCTCCTCGACGATCACGCCCTCGTCCATGAAGACGACGCGGTCCCCGACATCGCGTGCGAAGCCCATCTCGTGGGTGACGACGATCATCGTCATCCCCTCGTCGGCGAGCTCTCGCATCACGTCGAGCACCTCCTTGATCAACTCCGGGTCGAGGGCGCTGGTGACCTCGTCGAACAGCATCACATGCGGGTCCATCGCCAGCGCCCGGGCGATCGCGACCCGCTGCTGCTGACCGCCCGAGAGCCGGTCGGGATACTCGTCCAGCTTGTCCGCGAGCCCGACCCGCTTCAGCAGGCCGGCGGCCTTGGTCCGCGCCTCGCCCTCGCCGCGGCCGAGGACCGTCCGCTGGGCGAGTGAGACGTTGGCGATCGCCGACTTGTGGGGGAAGAGGTTGAACTGTTGGAAGACCATCCCGACGCGGCGCCTGACGTAATCGACTCCGTACGGGTTCTTCCCACGCCCGGCGGTGATCTCCGTCCCCTCGAGCAGGATCCTCCCCGAGTCGGGCGGCTCGAGCAGATTGATGCATCGCAGCAGCGTGCTCTTTCCCGAGCCCGACGGACCGAGGACGCACGCGACCTCCCCCTTGGCGATGTCGAGCTCGATGCCGCGGAGGACATGCAGCTCGCCGAAGGACTTATGCACCTCCTCGAGCTTGATCATGAACTCCGCCATCAGACCGGCCCTCCGGTCTGACCGGTGCCCGCAGCACCCGCGGGAGCCGGCTCAGCGGGGCCGCCGGCGCCGGCGCGACCGACCCGCCGCTGTTGCCTGGCGATCAGATAGTCGACCAGGCGAGCGAGCGGGATCGTGAAGATCAGGAAGAAGATCGCGCCGAGCGTGAGAGCGGAGCTGTTGAAGGTCTCCGACTGGACATCGCGGCCGACCTGAACGACCTCGGCGAAGCCGATCACGCTGACCAGCGAGGTGTCCTTCATCAGCGCGATGAAGTCGTTGAGCAGCGGTGGGATCACCTTGCGGACGGCCTGGGGGACGATCACCCTGCTCATCGCCTGCCTGTGGTTCATACCGAGCGAGCGGGCCGCCTCCATCTGCCCGGATGGAACC
>Ga0299913_10003197_pt1 | contig 13313 bp, 12 predicted proteins | sample RVTome_9_FD_201360 | JGI IMG/M metagenome (GOLD analysis project Ga0299913, IMG submission 201360) | Soil microbial communities from uranium-contaminated site in the Upper Colorado River Basin, Wyoming, United States - RVT155D38 (version 2) ... | reverse complement strand
ACCACCACGACCACGACCACCACGACCACGACCACCACGACCACGACCACCACTACCACGACGACCACGCTGCCCGCTGGGGTAGGCGGATCCGATGTGACCACGCCCGCCGAGAGGGAGACGACCGCCCCCGGAATCGATGACCCGGCCGCGGGAGGACTACCTCCCGACGAAGTTGGGGGGGTCTCCATCACCTCGCCGACGGTTGCCGACGAGGTGGGCGCCGTGATCGTGCTCCCCTTCACCGGTTCCAATACCGGGTCACTGGTCGCGGTGGCGACCGTCGCGCTGGCCCTGGGTGGCGTGCTTGTCGTCGGTGCCAGACGGGAAGACACCGAGTAGTTCGAGGGAGAAGCCCTGAGCAGGGCGTCGTGCCCAAGCCGAAAGTCGGCCCGAGGTCGGATCTTACAAACCCCGTTTAAACCCTGAGCCGGCGTGGGTATGATCTAGCCGACCGCTTGAGGCGGTCGAACAAGGGGAACAGGGAGGCAATGACCCCGCAACCGCAAGACGGTCACCTGGGTCGCGGGTAGCCAATGGTGAGACCGGCCTGTCCCAACCTGGAAAAAGGATGGGAAATTATGAAGAGCCTGAAGACGACCTCGGTCGTCGCGGGTCGGGGTGGAGGGCAGCCCGGGTTCTCGGGTGAGAGTTTCGATGCGCGGCTCTTTGCGATCGCAGCGGTCATCTTGGTGACGATGCTCATCATCTTCGGTCCGGTCCGACCCGCGGCCGCGGTGGCGATCGACGACTTCAGCATCGTCATACCGATCGATGATCTGGAGTTGGAGGACGAGGGTTCGATCATACCCCTGGCCTCCGCGCCGGTAGGGGCGGAGTACCTCGGTCAGACGTGCACCGTCACTTCGATAGCGGAGAACCAGGAGTCGATTCATCCCGGAAACAATCTCACCGTCACCTCGGGAAGCTCCGTGGTCGTCCTCGAGGATGTGGAGAGCGGAGCGAACGTCATCGTGACCGCCGACGGAGTGCTCGTGCTCGGCAGCGAGATCGTGGTGTCGCTGGTCATGGGACCCGACGAGGTCTTCTCCGCCGGGTTGGAAGTGCACGTCAACTGTTCCGCGGTGGAGGCGACGACCACAACCACGGCATCGACCACCACCACGACTATTGCGGCGACCACGACGACCGGAGAGGTGCCCCCACCGGAGACACCTTCCACTGTCGACGATTCCGTCGGGGGCACGGTCATCACAAGCACGACTGTGGCCGACGATGTCGACGACCTGGTAGTGCTCCCCTTCACCGGTTCCAATACCGGGTCCCTGGTCGCGGTGGCGATCGTCACGCTCGCCCTAGGCGGTGTTCTGGTCGTCGGGACCAGACGGGAAGAGACCGAGTAGTTCGAGGGACAGACGCTGAGCTCCGACGGGCCCCGGGCGACCGGGGCCCGTCCCAGGTCTGGCCCCTCTACCGATCGCACCCCTTCTCGCAACAGGAATTGGCGATCGCGGGTCGATGTGACTCCGCCGCCATTCAGATTGTCCGCACCCTGCCGACTGGGTCTAGCGACCCGTTGACACGCAATAGGAGCCGATCAGTATGTGAGGGCTGCTCACCAGGTGGGCGGCATGGTTAGGGAAAATGGGAGGCTGAGAAACCAGACCTGTAAAACGGTCACCTGGGTCTGGTGGAGCTAGTGGTGAGACCGGCCTGTCCCGGTATATGAAGGGATAGGGAATTTATGAGGGAGACGACCACGGTCGTCTGGGGCGAGGCAACCGTGACGCGCCAATGGCGCGTTGTTTGCGTTGGGGGCACAGCATGAGCTTTGCCACGAATACCCACCGCAGAGGGTTCGAACGCTTCATGGCGATCCTTTCCGCTTTCGCGGTGTTCGCGTCGTTGATGGTGGTGTTCGCGCCGATGGCGCTGGCCCATCATCCTGAGATCAGCGCAAGCCAGACCTGTGTGGACAAGCAGGTCCGGATTGCCTACGAGTCGGTTTCGTGGAAGACCGACGGAACGCCCGGCTCGGGGCATTCCGACATCCGCATCGAAGTACAGGTCAATGGCGCAGGGCCGTGGACCCAGGTTGCCAACGGCGCATACACCGCCGACAACAGCTATGGGTTCAGCGGAACATTCGATGCCTCCGCCTATTGGGAGGCCAGCATCGTGGTTCGGGCCCGTGCGGTCGGACCCTGGGACAACGGTATCGGTGGTGGCGAAACCACGGCGACCGGTGCCATCACGGTCACCCAGGATTGCTTCAACCCGTCTTGTCCTGGCGATTATCTGGAGCACAAGGTGGAGCCGGTGAGCGCGGGTCTGCACGGCACATACTTCACCATCTCCAATATTCAGGGCGGGGGGAGCGGCCCGACATTCGACTGGTCGAGCACGGTGCCCGTATATCAGGTCATCGTCAAAGGTGGCCCGGGGGCAAACACGTACGACTACCAGGGGGCCACGTCCGACACTGGACTTCATGCGCCGCAGAATCCCAACAACGGGAAGTGGTACGGGCTCAGTCATGTCACGTTCTGCTACGGCGAGCCGGAGCCGGATCCAGTCGATGTGACGCCCAACCCACAAGTATGTGAGGTGAAGCACGGCGTCGCCAACGGCGCGGTGTCGTTCAACATCGACCCTGCTTCTGGTGCGACGGTGCAGGTCTATAGCGACGCCGGTCACAACAATGCCGTCGGGGGGCCGTTGGGCGACGACGAGAAGCTGATTCTCACTCCCGGCACGTACTACTGGCAGGCAGCCGCGACCAGTGGCGACTATGAGTTGAACGGGCCTACATCAGGTCAGTTCACTATCGAGCCCTGTGGGGCGTCGGTCGTTGTCGCCTCAGGGGATTGCTCACTCGACCAGCAGGGAAATCCGCTGGGCTCGGTCACAGTGACCATCGACCCGACTTCGGGTGCGACGGTGGTCGTCACCGGACCCGGTGGCCCGTACAACTTCTCCGGAAGCGGCGGGTCGCAGACCCTGGCACCGGGGACCTACAACTGGAGTGCCACTGCGGGCAGTGGGTTCGAGCTCACCGGTACCATCGATGGCAGTTTCACCGTCGATCCTTGCGAGGCTTCGGTGGTGGTTGCCGGCGGCGTATGTGAGATCGTCGACGGGCCCCAGGGCTCGGTCACGGTGTTCATCGACGCGTCCTCGGGTGCGGTCGTGACCGTGTTCGACCCGGAGCTCGATGTCGTCGCTCAATTCACCGGCGACGGCGGCTCAGAGAAGCTGGCCCCCGGCACATACACATGGCAGGCTGTCCCGGGCGACGGGTTCGAGTTCCCTGAGGGGCAAGCGACCTCCGGTGAGTTCACCATCGACCCATGTGTGGCGACCGTCATCGTGACGCATGGGAATTGCGTCGTGGGCGCCGCCACTGCGTTTGGGTCGGTCACCGTGGCCATCGATCCCGATTCGGCAGTCACGATGTCGATCATGGACAAGGACGCGAATGTGGTTGCCACGTTCACGGGAACCGGTGGCACCCAGTCGCTGATCGCGGGCAATTACACCTGGGTCGCCAACTCGGCGGGCGGGTTCACCATGGGCGGTGAGGCCAGCGGAGGCTTCACGGTGGCGCCTTGCCCCGACGAGGTTCTCGACGAGGTGATCGAGGACGAGGTCGAGGTCGAGGTTGGGGAGGAGGTCGCGGTCGAGGTCGAGGACGAGGTCGAGGCGGTCGTGGTCCTGCCGTTCACCGGCGTCGACACCGACCTGCTGGCCTGGGCCTCGGTGGTGTTGCTCACAACGGGTCTGTTGCTGGTCCGTTTCGCCACACGGCGGGAAGAGGGCTTCAGCGACAGTTAGGCCTGGCCAATAGAAGGGAGAGCCCCGGGATTAACCTCCCGGGGCTTTTCTCATGGACTACACCGAAGCTCTCGAATACCTGGATCGTCACATCGCCCTCGGGGTCAAACCCGGGCTCGAGCGCATCGAGGGGCTCCTCGACGACATGGGCCGGCCCGAGAACGGCTATCCCGTCATCCATGTCGCCGGGACCAATGGGAAGACCTCTACCTCCCGGTTCGCCACCCTCCTGCTGGTTGCCCACGGTCTGAGCACGGGGACCTACACCTCACCTCACCTGGAGAAGATCGAGGAGCGTCTCTCCATCAACGGGAAGATCGCCACCGAAGAGCAGTTCGCCCTCGCCGTCTCGGATGTCGCAGCGTTCGCCCTGCTCCGGGAGAAGGCTGGTGCGGAGGCCAATACCTACTTCGAGCTCACCACCGCCGCGGCCTTCGCCTTGTTCGCAGACAAGGCGGTCAATGCGGCCGTCCTCGAGGTAGGGCTGGGAGGGCGGTTGGACGCGACCAACGTGGTCGACGCCGAGGTGTGCGTCTTGACCAGTATCGGCATCGAGCACACCGAGTACCTGGGCGAAGACGTTGCCACGATCGCCGGTGAGAAGCTGGCCATCGCCGGACCGAACTCGATCCTGGTGAGCGGGCCTCTCCCCGACGAGGCCCTCGAGGTCGCCGAGACCCGCGCCCGAGAGCTCGGGATTCATCACAGGCATTACGGCAAGGATTTCTCAGTCCTGGACGCCGAGCGCGGTGTTGGGGGCTGGCTGGCAACCATCGCCGGCGCCGAGGAGACCTACGAGGATCTCTTCCTCCCGCTGCATGGCCGCTACCAGTTGGTCAACCTGGCCAACGCCGTCGCCGCCACCGAGGCCTTGCTCGGACGCAAGCTCGACGAGGAAGCGGTGCGGGCGGCGGTCGCCACCGCGACGGTCCCCGGCCGGATGGAGGTGGTAGGCGCCAAGCCCCTGGTGATGCTGGACGGCGCCCACAACGCCGACGGAGTCTCGGTGCTCGCCGATTCCCTGGAAGAGGAGTATCCGACGACAAGATGGCAACTCGTCCTGGGGGTGATGGGGGACAAGAACGTGGAGGCGATGATGGTCAGCCTCGCCCCGCTGGTCGACGGGGTTGTCACCACGGCGCCCGCTTCGGAGCGATCGGTTCCGCCGTCCCAGCTGGCAGAGAGGATCGCTGACCTGGTCGACGTCCCCGTGCTGGTGGCCGAAGAGGTGGAGCTCGCCATCGACATGGCAAGAGCCGAGGCAGGGCCGAACGGCGCCGTCCTCGTCGCCGGCTCTCTCTATCTGGTCGGGGAGGCACGCAAGCTGCTGGTGTGAGGTTCTCCACCGTTCCGGGGGTCCGAGGGGGTCCCTCCTCCTGATGACCAGGTCGCCGATGCGGCTGCGACCGCCCGTGTCCCCGTTACCCTCCACTCGCAAATGGCGATCGAGAACACCTTCATCATGATCAAGCCCGACGGGGTCTCGCGCGAGTTGGTCGGGGAGGTGATCGCCCGTCTCGAGCGGAAGGGCCTCACGCTGGAGAAGATCCGAAGGCTCCAGATCGACGAAGCGTTGGCGCGCCGGCACTACGAGGAGCACGTCGACAAGCCCTTCTTCCCCGAACTTCTCCTGTTCATCACCTCGGGCCCGGTGGTGGCGATGGAGTGGTCCGGCGAGTCGGCCATCTCGGTATGCCGGGCCCTGATGGGGGCCACCGACCCGAAGCAGGCGGCCCCGGGCACGATAAGGGGCGATCTCGGCCTCGAGGTGACCCAGAACATCGTCCACGGGTCCGATGGGCCGGAGAGCGCGGCGAGGGAGCTTCAGATCTACTTCGGGTGAGTCTGGCCGGTCCTTCGATTAGCTGTTGTCCCACCGCTGGATAGGGTGAAACCAGCTATGGCACAACATCGGGCGGACACCTACACTCCCCGGGTCATCGCGGGAGTCGACATCAGCCATGGCTGAAAACCTTCTTTCATTCGCTGGTCAGGACATGGCCATCGATCTGGGAACAGCAAACACCCTGGTGTACGTGCGCGGTGGAGGCATCGTCCTCAACGAGCCCTCGGTGGTGGCGATCAACTCCCAGAACGGCCGGGCCTTGGCGGTGGGCATGGAAGCCAAGCGCATGATCGGCCGGACCCCGGCCCACATCACCGCCATTCGTCCCCTGCGCGACGGGGTCATCGCCGACTTCGACGTCACCGAGAAGATGCTGCGCTACTTCATCCAGAAGGTCCACCGGAGAAAATGGGCCCGCCCCCGAATCGTGGTCTGTGTCCCCTCAGGTATCACCCCCGTCGAAAGAAGGGCGGTCGAGGAAGCCGCCTACCACGCCGGCGCCCGCAGGGCCTACACCATCGAGGAGCCGATGGCGGCCGCAATCGGGTCGGGGTTGCCCATCGGGGAACCGGCCGGCTCCATGGTGGTCGATATCGGCGGCGGGACCACCGAGGTGGCGGTCATCTCGCTCGGCGGCATCGTCGTGTCCCGCTCGATTCGGGTCGGCGGCGACGAGCTCGACACGGCGATCATCGACTGGGTCAAGAAGGAGTACAACGTGCTGGTCGGTGAGCGAACCGCCGAGCAGCTCAAGTTGGCCGTGGGCTCCGCCTGGCCCTATGCGGACGAGCCGTCGGCCGAGGTGCGGGGCCGCGACCTGGTGACCGGCCTTCCGAAGACGATCCTCCTCTCCAGCCCGGAGATCAGGGAGGCGATCGAGGAGCCGACCCAGGCGATCGTCGACGCCGTCAAGTACACCCTCGACAAGACGCCGCCGGAGCTGGCGGCCGACGTCGTCGAGCGGGGAATCGTTCTCACCGGGGGTGGTGCGCTTCTGGTGGGGTTGGATCATCGCCTGGCTCATGAGACGGGTATGCCCATCGTCACTGCGGGAAATCCGCTGCAGTCGGTGGTGCTCGGCTCGGGGAAGTGTCTGGAGGAATTCGACACGTTGCAGGACGTGCTCGTGTCGTCATCCCGGCCATGACCGCCCCGGCCCGTCTTGAGCCATGCTGACCTCGAAACGATCCGACCGAGCACTCCCCACTTTCATCAGCCTCCTGGTGATCGGTGTCCTACTGATGACATTCGACGTGCGTCTCCAAGGTGGAGGAGTGGTCGGCGTCCTGCGAAGCGGAACCCAGACCATCGTGGCCCCACTGCAACGCCTTTCCTCCTATGTGGTGAGCCCGGTGGCCAGCGCCCTCGACAGTCTCTCCAACGTCGCCTCGCTTCAGGAGCAGAACGCGACGCTCTCAGCTCAGCTCGCCGAGTCCCAGGCTGCCCTGGTTGCGGTGCAGGACCAGCTGGCCAAGCTCCAGCTGCTCGAGCAGATCTACGACCTCGAGACCGACGAGGATGCGCTGGGCAGGACCATCGCCAACGTGATCGGCGCGGTGGATGCGGCGCTGATCATCGACAAGGGGACCCGGGACGGCGTGTTGGCCGGCCAGCCTGTCATCGACACCAATGGCTATGTGGTCGGCACGGTGAAGAGCGCCAGCATCGGGAGCGCAACCATCCTCCCCATCATCGCCACGCGTGAGGGCTTGACCGTGCTGGTGGGATCCCAGACCGGGACCTTGGTCTCGAGGGCATTCTCCTCCGAGCTCGGGCTGGAGATGGATCTCGACGTCTTCGACGCCCGGGAGCCGGTGCTGGCCGGAGACCGGGTCCTCACGTCCGCAGCCAGCACCGACTATCCGGCCGGTCTTCCGGTGGGTGAGGTACTGGCCGATGCGTCACCGGAGTCGACCTCACTCACCACGACGGTTCGCCCGTTCGTCGATCCCGCGGCGCTGCGCTTCGTGGTGGTGCTCGCCTGGCCGCCCGATCCTGTCACCGCTGCCACCGATGACACCCTCCCCGAGGTGACCACGACGACTGTCGATGGCGCGGAGACCAGCACGACAGCGACCACCATCCAGGAAGATGGCTGATGCGAAGCCGCACCGTGCTGGTCATCGGTGTCATCGTCCTGATTGCTGTCGTCATCCAGACGACCCTGTTCGGGAGGCTGAGGATCGTCACTCCCGACGTCGTGATGCTGGTCGGGATGCTGCTCGCCCTGACCCGGGTGCGACCGGAGGCGGTGCTGGCCGTCGCCTTCGTCTCCGGGTTGATCATGGACTTGTTGGGCGCCTCGTTGATCGGTACCCGGGCTGTGGTCTACACCACCGTCGCCTACGTTGCGATCCGCACCAGGGAGAGGGCCGAGCTGGGAAGGGTGACGATCGCGGTCTGGGCCGGACTGCTCACACTGGTAGGCATCACCCTTCTCATCGTGGTCGGCACCTTGTTCGGCCAGGCGCGCCTGGTCGGAGGAGACGCGGTTAGCGTCATGATTCTCGTACCGTTGGCCAATCTCGCGCTGGCTGCACTGCTGGCGCCGCCGTTCGTACGATTGGTCGACCGCGACAGGACAGCACTCAGGTACCCATGAAGTTCGCGCTCAGGCTCACGACGCTCGGGGTGGTCTTCATATCGATGCTGTCGGTGATCGGGCTCCGTCTCTGGTTCGTCCAGGTGGCGGAGGGACCGCAGATCGCTCAGGCGGCCGAGGACGCGACATGGATAGGCAAGACCTCCTACGCGGCCCGGGGCGACATCTACGACCGCAGCGGGAAACTCCTCGCCACCAGCCGGATGGTCCCGGCGGTGATCGTCGATCGCACCTTCGTCCAGCCGGATCAGAGGGTCGCCCTGATCCAAGAGCTGGCGTCACTCGTCGGGGTCGATCCGGTAGGGCTGGATGCGATGTACGAGGAGGCAGGGATCAACGGTCGCTTCCAGGTCTCCACGGTGTCCATCGAGACCGCATACGCCATCAACGAGTCTCTCGACGAGCTGCCTGGGGTCGAGGTGGTCAAAGTACCGGAGCGGGTCTATCTGGCCGGTCCGACCCTCGCCCACGTCATCGGTCATCTCGGGCTGCCCGAGGAGAGCGATCTGGCTGCCCGGCCCGACCTCGATCGCGACGTCCGGATCGGTAAGCTCGGTGTGGAACGCACCTACGACGAGCTCCTCCAGGGGACAAGCGGCTCGATCGAGTACCGGGTCCGACGAGGGCAGATCATCGACCAACGCCCCCCGGTCGAGCCGGTACCGGGCAGCTCGCTGGTGCTCAACCTCGATATCGAGCTGCAGGAGTTGGTCGAGCTCGCCCTGGAGAACGGCGTCACCCTCTCCAACTCGGTGAAAGCAGATGATCGGGCCGACGGCGACGAGGTCTTCAACGACACTCAGCGGGCAGCCGCGGTGGTGTTGGACGTGAACACGTTCGACGTCCTCGCCCTGGCCTCGTATCCCGACTTCAATCCCCAGCTCTTCGTTGCCGGGATCGACGAGGAGACGTTCCAGCTACTCAACGAGACCAAGGCCTTCAACAACCTGGCCGTCAGCGGCCTGTACCCGCCGGCGTCGACCTTCAAGGCAGTCACCTACACCGCCAAAATCGAAGAAGACCTCCCCTTTCCTCCCGATGGGGAGGGGGTCGATGGCGAGCTGATCCATTGCGATGGAACCCTCGAGGGGCTGGGCCAGCTGGCCGACGGATCAGCGCGGGTCAAGCATGATTGGTACGACCCGCGCAACCTGGGCTGGCTCGACATCCACGGTGCGTTCGAGAATTCGTGCAACATCTACTTCTGGAATGTCGCCCTCGGCACGCACCTCGCCTATCGGGACAGACCGCAGGAGAACATCCTCCAGGACTGGGCGAGCCGGGTCGGATACGGAGCGGAGACCGGAATCGACCTCAGCTCAGAGGCGTCGGGGACGGTTCCCACCAGAGCTCTGTTCGAGGAGTGGAAGGAATACCAACTCGAGAACCCGGACGAGCCACCCCGGCTCGAGCCCGACCGGCTCGAGTTGGACTCGCCCTGGTTGGGTGGCGACCTCATGGACTTCGCCATCGGGCAAGGCGCTTTCACCGCGACACCGCTCCAGGTCGCCGTCTCGTATGCGGTCCTGGTCAACGGCGGGCGGGTCATGGAACCAAGGGTGGTGCGCGAGATCGTCGATGCCGAGGGCAATGTGACCCCGGTCGACCGCCCCGCGCCGATCACCGTGGACATCGATCCGGCGACGCGGGGCTCGCTCCTCACCGACCTGGGCCGGGTGGTCAACGGTGGCACGGCGGCGGCCGCCTTCAACTCCTTCGGCGACGGTGTGGAGAACGTCGGCGGCAAGACGGGGACCGCTCAGGTGTCGGCAGCCCGGGACAACCATGCATGGTTCGTGGGGGTGGCTCCACTGGACGATCCCCAATACGTGGTGGCAGTCCTGATCGACGAGGGCGGCTCGGGCGGGCAGGTCGCCGCCCCGGTGGCCCGTCACATCATGCAATACCTGATGGGCAACGAACCGACCCCGATCGTCGCCGGCGTGGAGGCCGACTGATGGTCGGTTGCATTCCCGTAGCCAGGAAGGCGCTGCTCTGATGGCCGTGGTGTCCCGTCTCCGTGAGATCGCCGTCGACCGCCGTCACAACAGGTCGGACCGGATCCTGTTCGGGACGATGCTCGCCCTCTCCGGTTTCGGGCTGCTCATGATCTACTCGGCCACGAGCAGCGCCGGCTCGGTCGGGATGGAGCGACAGATGATCTTCGTGGCCGCCGGGCTGACCCTTTACCTCATCGTCTCCAACATCGACTATCGGGAGTTCAAGAACCTGATCCCGATGATCTCGGTGGTGGTCTTGATCGGGCTGTTCGCGGTCTATCTATTCCCTCCGATAAATGGTGCCCGGCGCTGGATACCCCTTGGCCTGTTCAACCTCCAACCGGCCGAGTTCGCCAAGGTGATGGTGATCCTGCTACTCGCCGCACTCCTCTCCCCGAGCAACCGTGAAGAGGTGGGCAAACGCCAGCTCTCTTGGTCCGCGGTCATCCGGGCCATTCTCATCGTGGCGCTTCCTGCCGCACTCGTCCTCTTCGAGCCAGACCTGGGAACGACGCTCGTTTTCGGGTTCATCCTCTTCGTGATGCTCTTCGTCGCCGGAGCCACATGGCGGCAGATGCTCGCACTCGTCGGTGCCGCCACCGCGGCTGTCGTCCTCACACTGCAGCGAGGCTGGCTGGCCCAGTACCAGCTAGATCGAATCCAGGTGCTGTTCAACCCCGACACGGTCGATCCAACCGGGATCGGCTACACCATGGAGCAATCGAAGCGGGCCATCGGCTCCGGCCAGCTCTTCGGCCGGGGGTTGTTCGCCGAGGGGACCCAGACTTCGTTCGAGTACGTGCCCGAGCAGGAGACCGACTTCATCTTCACTGCGGTCGCCGAGCAGCTCGGATTCGTGGGCGGGATCCTGGTCATCGCCGCTTTCGCAGTGATCGTGTGGCGGCTGCTGGTCATCGCGGCGAACGCCCGGGACCGGTTCGGGGCACTGATCGCCATCGGCCTGGCGGCAATGATGGTGTTCCACGTCTTCGTCAACGTGGGCATGACCGTCGGGATCATGCCGGTGACCGGTCTCCCACTCCCGTTTCTCTCCGCGGGCGGGTCGTTCTACCTGGCCATGACCCTCTCGCTGGGAGTGGCCAACTCGGTTTGGCTGATGCGAACTCCCGTGCCTGGAGAGAATCAGCTCACCTAGCGGAGTCGACTTGTTCCGGTAACGGGAAAGGCATGCTCCTCCTGGACCAGAGCCCGGCCCCGAGCAGGTCAGATCCCGATGTCGCCGCGTGCAGCTTGCCCCAGGTACTCGCGCACCGAATGCTCCGACCGGTCCCAGACCACGGCGCGGGTGGCTTTGGCCACCTGACATGCCAGGTCGAGCGTCTGGTCCAGATCGCGACGGCCTGCCAGGTCGCCGAAACCCTCGAGATACGCCTCACGCATGCGGCGAACGTCCTGATGGTCGGGGCGCCTTTGCAGCAGCCTCCGCACCCTCGAGACGGACCCGACAGCACTTCCGAAAGGGTGAGCGACCACCGAGTCGCCCCAGTCGTAGAAGATCGCGGTCGTCGGCGCGCCGAGGTCGGAACCCCGCTACCGACACCCAGGATGTTCCATGGGTGCAGGTCGTTGTGTTCCAGGCTGGCGCCTATCCGGGATTCGGCAAGACGCAGGCACCAGTCGATGAACCGGGGACGCAACGAGATGAGCTGGGCCGAGATGTCTGCGTCGCGACATGTCGCAAGAGCGTCGTCGTATCGACCGGGGAGCAGCGACGGCCGAAGATCGCCGAGGCCCAGGTCGAGCAGAGCGTCCAGGTGGGGCATGGTCGATCGTTGGAGCTCGGCGTATTGGGGAAGGGCGATCAGCATGTGCTCCAACAGGTCGCTTCCGGTCAAGCGATCGGCGAGCGAAGCCCCGCCGTCGGGAGCAGGATCCAGCCGCGGGTCTGGTCGGATGCGATCGGGGTGAGCACGTTCCCGGGTGCAACACGGACCAACAGCTCGTACAGCCCGACTTCGAAGGTGGTGCCGGGCGCCATCGTCTTCAGCCAGACCCGGCTCCCTGTGGTCGGGGCGGAGAGGACGGTCGCCCAGGGACGTACATGAGGCTGTTTCACGTCGCCGGTGCGTTCCAATCCGGCTGCCTTGAGTTGGTCGTCGACCCAGGTCGGCGCAAAGGCACGCCATTCCGGGTCACGCCAGGCTTCGAGCCCCGGCTCGCCATAGTCCGGCAAGTGCCCGGTCATGGCGGCAGGGTACGGGAGGGAAGGCGCAGAGGCATCTGGAGCCCACCGTCGCGCCAGCAAGTAGCCTGCCGCCCGATGTATCGACGCGGAGATCGAGGGTGGGTGGAAGTCATCTGCGGGCCGATGTTCTCGGGAAAGAGCGAGGAGCTGATCCGTCGGGTCACGAGGTATCAAATCGCCCGTGTGCCGGTGCAGACCTTCAAGCCACGTCTCGATGCTCGCTACGCCGAAGGTCAAGTCGTTTCCCACTCCAGTCTCAAGATCGAAGCCACCCCGGTCGAGACTGCCTCCGAGCTCCTCCGTCGGGTGGAGGCCGGCACCCAGGTGATCGGTATCGATGAGGGTCAATTCTTCGACGATGAGCTGGTCGACATCGTCGAGCAACTGGCCGGCGCGGGGAAACAAGTGATCATCGCGGGTCTCGACACCGACTATCTGCGGAGACCATTCGAGCCGATCCCGACCCTGTGTGACCAGGCCGAGTACGTGACCAAGATGCTTGCCGTCTGCCACAAGTGTGGAGGCCCGGGCATGTACACCCAACGTATCGTCCGCTCCGATGACCTGGTCGTGCTCGGGGCACAGGATGCCTACGAGGCACGGTGCCGGGTTTGTTATGACCCCACCGAGCCCGAGCAGCCCGAGCTCGATCTGATCGGTGAATAGACGGTGCAACTCTGGTAGCCTGAAGTGTCCGCCAGGCGCGACATCTTCCCCTCTTCGGAGTGTTTCGTTGATGAGCACCCATACACACCGGCCGTCCGGTGTGGCAATCGAAGGTCTGCACGGCGACCACCCCCTCCCGGGGCTGGCCCCTCGGCGCTGTCTGGCGCACCTGTTTGGAGACGGAAGCCCCCGCCAGGA
>Ga0299913_10003196_pt1 | contig 13313 bp, 12 predicted proteins | sample RVTome_9_FD_201360 | JGI IMG/M metagenome (GOLD analysis project Ga0299913, IMG submission 201360) | Soil microbial communities from uranium-contaminated site in the Upper Colorado River Basin, Wyoming, United States - RVT155D38 (version 2) ... | reverse complement strand
CCAACGCCGCGGTCCCTCTCCACGACCTCGACGGCCGGCCCCTCCCCCAGCACCGGGTTTACCAGCGCAACAGCTTTCCCATGCCCGCCCCCGACGAGATGGGCGGAAACATCGAGGTGCTGCTCCCAGGCCGGCGCCTGGAGACACTGGACCTGCCCGGGCTGGCCGGGCTGGAGCAGGCGGCCGAGGAGCTGGTCCTCGAATGTGCCGGCAACGGCCGGTCCCTGATCACGCCGGCCGTTGCCGGGCTGGAATGGGGTCTGGGAGGAGCGTCGCCGATCCGGGTCGGAGGTGTGCGACTGATCGACGCACTTGGCGACATACCGGACGAGGTGGAGGAGATCGTGCTCACCGGCGGCGACCGGGGCACCGTGCGACCGGAAGGCGAGGTTCACTACCAGTTCTCGATTCCGACCCACCTTGTCAGGGACGGCTCGGCGCTTCTGGTGACCAAACTCGGTGACGAGCCGCTCGCCCGCGAGCACGGCGGCCCGGTTCGGTTCATGCTGCCTGGCCACTACGCGATGAAGTCGGTCAAGTGGCTGATCAGGATCGAAGGCGTGACCGCGCCGTTCGACGGGCATTTCGTCAGCCGGTACCGATTCTTCGGTGACAGCGCCGTGGAGGACGGTTCCCCGGTCGCACTGATCCAGGTCAGGTCGGTAATCGCCGCTCCGGCCGAGGGGGAACAGGTGGCAGCGGGACGGATCACCGTCACGGGTTCGGCATGGTCCGGTGCAGGGCCGGTGATCGAAGTGGCCGTGTCGCTCGACGACAGCGACGATTGGATCGAAGCCGACCTCGAAGCGGGTTCGGGGCCACTGGCCGCGGCCGCCTGGCGTTGCGACCTGGAGCTTGGTCCCGGCGCGCACACGGTCATGGCGCGAGCCACCGACGCCTCAGGCGCCACCCAGCCCCTGCTCTCACGTTGGAACAGCGGCGGCTATGCCAACAACGTGGTCCACAGGCTCAGCTTCGTGGCCGTCTGAGCTCAGATGAAGATCGTCTGCGCACCCTCGGAGAGCTCGATGAAGTCGGCGGCGCTGATGATCCCCTCAACCCGGTCGTAGAGGTCGTCCTCTTCGAGATGCATCATGTCGGCAGACATCCGGCAGGCCCACAGATGACCTCCGGAGTCGGTGATCATCTCGAGGAACTCGGGCACGCCGGGCACGTCGATCCCCTCGATCTGCTTCTTCATCATGTGGGTGGCAAAGGCTGTCATCCCGGGGAGCCCCATCAACATCGGTGGCATGTGGGTGGCCGGGTTGCCCACCGGGGTGAACTTGAGATGACCCATCGTCTCCTTGTTGATCATGTCGAAGCCCCAGAAGGTGAAGAAGAGATGGGTCTCGATCCCCTCCCCGAGGGCGGCATTGGCCAGGACCAGGCCCGGGTAGGCCATGTCCAGCGATCCCTTGGAGCAGATGATGGCCAGCTTGCGTCCCGACGAACCGTCGTCGTCGAACACCGGGACCGGCGCTTCCAGCGTCATTGTCATGCGACTTCCTCCGATCAGACGCAGCCGGCCGGCTTGGGCAGGCCTGCGATATAGGCCATCTTCTTGGCAGGTTTCTTGGGGAAGAGATTGAACAGGTCCTTGGTGGGGATTGCGCCCACGGTGGTCACCCGGCGCAGGGTCGGGGTCTCGCCCTGGGATCGGTAGTCATCCCGCAGGAACCGGATCGCCGTCCAATGGGCGTCGGTCATCTCGATCCCGATGTTCCGGGCCAGGACGACGCCCAGATCCTCGGACCACTCCTCGTACTCGGTCATGAACCCTTCGTCGTCGACGTGGACCTCACGATCGGCGATCGTCGCCAGGCTCATCGCATCATCTCCTTCTCGAATGTCTCGGTCTCCGACATCTCATCCGGCTGCTTCCCGGCCATCGACATCAAGGTGGGCACAGGGAGCTTCCGCCCGGGGAGCAGGGCGTGCCAATACACCCATTTGAACCCGAGCTTCCCCCAGTGGTTGATCGTGCTCTCCTCGAGGAGCGACATCGGCCCGAAGCGGGCGAGCGGGTACTTGCCCGGAAGCGGCTGGGTGTCGTAGTTGAAGTCGATGAGCATTGCCTTGCCCCCGCCCGACTCGACGAAGCAATTGGCGTGCCCGTCGAAGATGTGGCTCATCTCTTCGCCCTTGATCAGCTGGAGGAAGTTCTCGGTGAAGATCTCCACCGCGAAATGGGCGACTGAGCCGGCCTTGGACGTCGGCAGATCGGCGGCGTCCCCGATCGCGAAGACGTTGTCCCACTTGGTGGAGAGGAAGGTGCCCTTGTCCACCGGGACGTAGTTGAGCTCGTTGCCCATCCCGCTCCTGGCGATGAAGTCGGCACCCATGTTCAGGGGGACGGTGACCAGGAGGTCGAAGGGGATCTCTCTCTCGTCGTAGGACACCAGGGTCTTGGCGTCGTTGTCGACCCGCTCGATGTAGAAGTCGGGCTCGAGGGCAATCCCCTTCTGCTCCAGCATCCCACCCAGGCGCCTGGCGGCGACCGGTTTGGTGAACGCACCGTCGAGCGGGGTCACGTACGTGATCTCGACCCGATCCCGCATACCCTTTCCGGCGAAGTGCGAGTCGGCGAGGAAGGCGAACTCGAGAGGGGCCACCGGGCACTTGATCGGCATCTCGGTGATGTGGACGACGAGACGGCCACCTTCCCAGTCGCGCAGCTTGTCGGCCAGGGCGCTGGCGCCCTCCAGCGTGTAGAAGTCGAACACGCTCTGCCGCCACTCCCCGCCCATCATGCCCGGGGTCTGATCGGGCCGGGGGGTGGTCCCGGTTGCGATGACCAGGTAGTCGTAGGCGAGCTCACGCCCGTCGAGGAGCTTCACCGTGCTCTCGTCGGGGCGGACGACATCGATTTCGCCCAACACCAGGCCGACTCCGGCTTTCAGCTGATGGCGACGCTGCTTGACCACCTCACCGGGTGAGGTAGAGCCGAACGGGATGAAGATCAGCCCGGGCTGGTACAGGTGGACGTCGTCTTGGTCGACGACGGTGATGGTCCACTCGCTCTCGGCGAGCAGCGGTCGGAGCTTGTTCACCACCATCGTCCCGGCGGTTCCCGCCCCCAGTACCAACAGGCGCTTCATATGCCATCTCCTCACAGGACAGGCACTTGCCGCCTGTCGTCTTCAGTGAGTGTCGGCGGGAGAGGGAGACGCGAACAGGGGACGACGGCAGATCGATTCGGGACTTATGCCAGTTGTCCCGGGTGTGTTGCTAGGGGGCCAGGGTGGCGATCGCTCCGGCCACGTCGGCCGGCTGGTCCAGATGGGCCTTCCACGCTTCTGCCAGCACCTCGAACTCTGCGTCGGGAAGGGCCTCCTGGACCCGGTCGACCGATTCCCTGGGAACCTCACCCTGCTGGCTCCAGATGTAGTGCACCGGCATGGTGATGTCTGACAACTGGGAAGGCACCTGCGATGCAGCGGGGGTTACATGGAAGGCCCGAATCGAAGCCGAGGTCCCGCTGATCGTCTCCGCCAGGTCGCGCGCGGTCACCTGGCTCTGGGTGGGGCACCAACCATCCGCCTCGCAGTTGGGTGCCCAGCGCCCGGCGGCGAAGGGCCCCGAGGTCTCCAGTGCGAAGGTCGCCGCCTTTCCCACCCAGGGCAGCTTCTGGACGAACTCGTCCCAACCGTCCGGCTTGTAGAAATCGACGTCGATCATCATCAGGGCCATCACCAGTTCGGGGCGGATCACCGCTATCTCGGCCCCGACCTCTCCCCCCAAGCCGACCCCGGCGATGACGGCCGGCTGCCCGAAGGCCTGCTCGATGGCCTCGGCGACCTGCCCCGCCATCGAGGCAACGGTGTGCCGGCTCCCCTCGGTGGGGATCCGCTCGCTCAGGCCGAACCCGGGCAGATCGACTCGCAGCACGGTGAATCCGGGATCGAGCCGGGCGACCACTCCGTCCCAGATCACGCTGCCCGCCACGTCGATGTCATGGAGGAGGACCAGGGGCACAGGGCCGTCTCCCTCGCTCAGGACGTTGAGCTCGGTCCCGTCGCTGGTCACGAACGGCTCCAGCTCGAGGTCGTCCCGCGAGACGTCTTCGATCAGTTCGATCCTCTGCTCGGTCACGGCGGTCCACACGATGACACCGGCGGCGAGGACCAGGACGACCAGGACGAGCATGCGCAGGGCGACGCGGGTCGGGGCATCGGGCTTGGGCGGCGGGCGAAGACCGGTCATCTCGGCGGCGCCCCTCTCTCCGCCGCCGGATGCCCGAAATCCGCAACCCCGGTCCTTGAGCACCCCGCCATCGCATCCACGATAGAAAGGGCCGCGGCCCACCGTCGGTCAATGGGCCGATGCGGCTGTCAGCCCATGCTCTTGGACACGGTCTCGGCGATCCGGTCGACCGAGGGGATGGCCATGTCCTCGAGCGACTCGGCTGCCGGGAGCGGGATGTGCGGGGTGGTGATCCGCACCACCGGCCCGTCCAGGTCCCAGAAGGCCTCGTCGGCGACTATCGATGCGATCTCGGCCCCCCAGCCACAGAGTCGGGGGTTCTCTTCGACCGTGAACAACCGGCTCGTCTTTGCCACCGAGGCGAGGATGGCCTGTGTATCCAGGGGGACCAACGTGCGCGGGTCGATGACCTCGGCGGAGATCCCCTGGTCGGCGAGCCGGTCGGCCGCCTCCAGTGCCCGGGGGACCATCAAGGCCAGGGCGACGATGGTGCAGTCGCTGCCCTCGCGGACCACCCGGGCCACCCCCAACTCGTCGACGATCTCGCCGTCGGGGATGTCGGCCTTGTCCGCCATCAGCGACTTGTGCTCCATGAAGACCACCGGGTCGGGGTCTCGAATGGCAGCCGCCATCAGTCCCACGACGTCGAGCGGAGTCGACGGGGCGACCACCTTGAGCCCGGGAATCATCATCACCCAGTTCTCCACGCTCTGGGAGTGCTGGGCGCCGAACCGGGACCCTCCGCCGTTGGCGGTGCGGACGACGACCGGGAAGCTCACTTGGCCTCCGGTCATGTAGCGGGACTTGGCCATCTCGTTGGCCAGCAGGTCGAAGCAGACCGCGATGAAGTCGGAGAACATGATCTCGGCGATGACCGGGATGCCGGTCATGGCCGCCCCCATCGCCGCGCCGAGGATCGCCTGCTCCGAGATCGGGGTGTCGCGGATCCGATCCGGCCCGAACTCCTCGAGCAGGCCGACCGTCGTCTTGAACACACCACCGGCCCCGGCGATGTCCTCGCCGAGCATCACCAGGCTTGGATCGCGCCGCATCTCCTGGGCGATGCCGTAGGCCACAGCCCCGCGATACGTCAGTTCCGCCATGCCGAGCCTCCGTCTGCCCACACATCGGTCATGAGGTGCTCCTCGCCCGGGGTAGCGCCGCCCTTGGCGAACTCGGTCGCCTCGTCGACACGCCTCGCCACGTCCTGTTGGATCGAGCTCAGGTCGGCCTCGGGCACACCGAGACGGAGCAGGCGCTCGTGGTACATCGGAATCGGGTCCCGCTCCTTCCATGCCTCCACCTCGGCGGGCGGCCGGTATTTGCCCGGGTCGGCCCGGGAGTGCCCCTGCTCGCGATATGTCTGCGCCTCGACCAGCGAGGGGCCGTCGCCCCGGCGGGCCCGCTCGATCACTCCGGTGGCCACCTGGTAGACCGCGTCCGCATCGTTCCCATCGACAACGATGCTCTCCAGCCCGTAGGCGCCGGCGCGGTCGGCGGCCGGGTTGGGCACCGCGGTGATGAGATCGATCGGGGTGTACTCCATCCACAGGTTGTTCTCGCAGACGAACACGACCGGCAGATCCCAGATCGAGGCCATGTTGAGCGCCTCGTGGAACGCGCCGATGTTGGTGGTGCCGTCGCCGAAGAAGCACACGGCGACCTGGTCGGTGCCCCTCATCTGGGCCGACCATGCCGCACCGTTGGCGATGGTGAGATGAGCACCGATGATGGCGTAGGAGCCCATCATCCCGTGTTCGACCGAGGTGAGGTGCATCGAGCCGCCCTTCCCCTTGAGGATGCCGTTCTCCCGCCCCAACAACTCGGCCAACACCGCACCCGGGTCGGCGCCCCGGGCCAGGGTGTGGGCGTGGCCGCGGTAGGTGGCGAAGGTGTAGTCGTCGGGACGCATCGCCTGGCCGAAACCGGTGGCCACCGCCTCCATGCCCAACGAGAGATGCGAGGTCCCCTTCACCAGGTTCTGCAGGAACATGTCGTATGCCCGCTTCTCGAACTGACGCAACAGCTGCTGCAACTCGTACATCTCGAGCCGCTGCTCGACAGGGATCGCGATGCGATCGTTGTCACGGTTCTCGGGCGGGGGCAGCCGGGGCTCCCTGAGGGCATAGTCGTAGAGGCCTGCCTCTTCCTTCTGTCTCGTGCTCATCGGCGCCAGTCAACTCCTCGCATCGATCACAAGGTAATGGTCGAAAGCTCGACGCACCATACGAAGCGCGCTGCCCTGCAATCGATTGAGGCGTCTCGACCATTCCCGATAGCATCCGACCGGATGACCGGCGGCGAAGCAACGAGCGGAGATCTGGTGGAACCGGAAAATGTCGTGATCACGGAGCGTCTCGGTGGCGCCGATTGCACTCTGATGTATGTCGAGGTCTGGGACGGGCTCTATGCCCCGATCGGAGCCCGAAAGCCCGACGGTGACGGCCCCCACCCGATGATCCTGCTCGCTTCGGGAAATGGGGGCGGGGGCATGGCCTGGATCCGGGACGCCTGCTCCAACCGCGGCCACATCATGGACCGTCTGGTCGACGCCGGATACGCCTGCGCCTGGCTTCGGTATCGGACCGAGGTCGAGCTCGGCTACCACGCCGGGGGCCGGCTGGTCCGTGACATGAGGCAGGGTCGCGAGCTGTTCAACCGGTCACCGCTCGAATACGAAGACGAGATCGCAATCATCGAGCACGTCAAGACCCTTCCCTTCGTCGACCCTGACCGGGTCGGTCTCGTCGGGATGAGCCACGGAGGCGAGATGGTGCTCAAGATCACGTCCGAGTACCACGGGGCAGCGGTGGCGGTCGCCGCCGAGCCGGCCGCCCACGAGTATCTTGCCCTCACTCCCGACGACACCGTCTTCGTCAACGAGGAGACCCGGCTCCGCAACATCGAGTCGATGATGATGACCGACGTCGCCAAGGTGAGGCAGCGGATCGACCACGAAGTGGCCTCGGGGCGGATAGCCGGGATCGACACCCCGATCCTGGTGATGGGCCGGGAGACCGACGAGCTCCAGGGCATCTTCCGTCTCAGCTTCGAGTTGTTGCAGGAGGCGGGCAAGGAGGCGGAGTGGTTGTCCTTCGACCATCCGATGCACGGCTACATCTACCCCGTCCGCGGAGACGACGGCGCCTACCAGGTCGACCCAACACAGCATGAGGCCATCGACCAGGTCATCTCATATCTCGACCGGCACCTTCGGCGATGAGCTCGGGAGCGGCAACGCGACCGTTCCGGCACTCGTTCAAGTTCTGGGCACAGGACACGTCCTGGGAGGAGCTTCGCGAGGTCTGGATCGAGGCGGACCGAGGCGGGTTCTGGGACGCGGTGTGGCTGAACGATCATCTCTACTCGCCGCGGGCGGACGAGACGCGGCCGATAATGGAGGCGTGGACGCTGTTCGGGGGCCTGGCCGAGATCACCGAGCGAATCAGGTTCGGGGCGATGCTGACGGCCAACACCTTCCGCCACCCAGCGCTCCTGGCCAAGCAGGCGGTCACATTGGACCATATGTCACAGGGCCGGTTGGAGCTCGGCGTGGGAGCGGGCTGGCACGAGCGCGAGCACGAGGCCTTCGGCATCGATCTACCTCCCCTCACTGAGCGGTTCGAACTGCTCGAGGAGACGCTCACCATCATTCATGGCCTGATGACCGAGGAGGTCTACAACTTCGCGGGAAGGCATCGGACCATCACCGACGCAAGGTTCGAGCCCAAGCCCGTGCAAAGACCCCGCCCTCCGTTCGTCGTCGGTGGGGCGGGGCCGAAACGAACCATCCCGCTCGCCGCCCGCTGGGCCGACCAATGGAACTACCCCGACTACACCGCTGACTTCGACCTCTTCGAATCGCGTCGGCGACGGCTCGACGAGGTTTGTGAGGAAATCGGGCGGAACCGTGCCGAGATCGAGGTCTCGGTTCAGTTCAGGTACCCGGGTGAACCTGCTGCGACCGCAGACCGGGTAGCCGCATATCGGGACTCGGGGGCCGACCACGTGCTGGTGAGCTTCCTGCCGCCGATCAGCCCTGAGACACCGAAAGCGGTCGCCGCGGCGCTGAGTGCCTGATCGACGGGGGCGGGGGATGAGGCTCAGCCGACGGCGCCGAGCGCCGGTGCCAGTTTCTCGACGGTGCTCGCGTCATGACCCGCGGTGAACCCGAGGATGACTACGTCGAGCCCGGCTTCGAACAACCGGGCCGCCCGCTCGGCGACTTCGGCGGGATCGGGATCGGGGTCGAGACGGAGGTGGGTCGAGCAGGAGATCTCGGCGGGGTCACGCCCCTCGTCCTGACAATGAGCGAGTAGCACCTGCCGGAGACGGCGCCACTCACTCACGTCGTCGACGAACAGCGCGTCCCACATCGAAGCATGACGTGCGACGAGTCGGAGCGTGCGTCTCTCCCCACGACCTCCGATGACTATCGGGGGGCGGGGGACCTGCACCGGCTTCGGCTCGTTGCGGGCCTGGCGAAGTGTGAAGAACTTGCCGGTGAAGTCGGTGTGTTCCTGGGTGAGGAGGCGGTGGATCACTTCGGTGCCTTCCTCGAAACGGGTCATACGCTCGTCGACGGTGCCAAGGTCGATCCCGTAGGCGTTTGCCTCCAGCTCGTACCAGCCCGCCCCCAGCCCCAACTCGAAGCGCCCCGAGGACACGATGTCGAGGGTGGAGGCCATCGCCGCGGTCACCGCAGGATGACGGAAGTGCATCCCGGTCACCATGGACCCGATCCGGATTCGGGTCGTGGCCTGGGCCAGGGCGGACAGGGTGACCCATGCCTCGAGACAGGGCCCGTCGGCGTCGCCATGGATCGGGTAGAAGTGATCGAAGTTCCACGCCGATTCGTACAGGTCGATCTCGTCGGCGGCCCGCCAGATGTCCAGCATCCGGTCCCACTCGGTGTGGTGGGTCGGGGTCTTCACGGCGAAGCGGGCCATTGGCGTCTCCTTGGGACAGAGCCGGTGCGACCAGCGCGACGACCGAAGTTTTGTTGCGCCGGGGCGGCCCAATCATATATTGTGCACGAACACGCAGCAAACGATTGCTGCTGGCCCCGGCCTGAGGAGGAGACGATGCGAGCCAGTAAGCAGTGGCGTTTCGGGCGGATCCGGGTGGTTCTAGTTGTGTTGGCCTTGCTCGCCGCCGCGTGCACCGCCGACCCAGCCACCGACACCACCGGCGCCGACGACACCACGCCCGACACCACCGCCCCCGGAGCGACCACCGCGCCGGGCGACACCACCGCGGAGGAGCCCAGCGGAGAGGTCAACAACCCGGGGCTGTACGTGCACGCCGCCGACGACGAGCCGCTCAGCCTCGACCCGGCCCAGGTCTCGGCCGGGGAGGCCGGTGAGACGGTCATCACCCAGGTGTACGAGCGTCTGGTCGAGATCGGGCCGGGCGGCCCCGACCTCATCCCGGGTCTTGCCAGCGAAGTCCCGACCATCGAGAACGGGCTCATCTCAGAGGACGGGCTGACCTATACCTTCCCCATCCGGGAGGGAGCGGTCTTCCACGACGGAAGCGAGCTCACCGCCGACGTGGTCAAGTTCTCCTGGGACCGCGCCCTGACCATGGCGTTGCCCGAAGGAAACAGCAGCATCCTCTCCGACCTCGTCGCATCGACCGCCGTCGACGGGAACAACTTCGTTGTCACCCTCAACGATCGCAACGCCGCCTTCCTCAACTCGGTGGTCACCGCGGCAGTCGCCTCGATCGTCAGCCAGGAGGCGGTCGAAGCCAATGGGGGGGTCGAGGCGGGCGTCGTCAACGAGTTCATGACCAGCAACATGGTCGGGACCGGGCCCTACACGCTGACCGCGTGGAACCGGGGCGAGAACATCCAGATGGAGATCTTCGACGATTACTGGGGGGAGCCGGCCCACCTCGACGTTCGCATCGACCAGGTGGCCGACGCCGACGTCCGGGCACTCGGGCTCCAGGCCGGGGACTATGACTCCATCGAGACCGACCCGACCTTCGTCACCGATCTCGAGGGCGCCGACGGGGTGACCATCTTCTCGGGTGAATTCCTGCTCGAGCCGGTCCACATGGGGATGAACATGAACATCCAGGCGGACCAGCTGCCGCCCGAGGACACCATCCCGGCCGACTTCTTCCACGATGTCAACGTGAGGCGTGGCTTCAACCTCGCCTTCGACTACGAGGCGTTCGTCGAAGGCGGTCTGGCAGGGCTGGGCGGAGTGGTCCCCCACTATCTCCCCCAGGGCATGCTCGGCTACGACGAGTCGCTGCCGGTCTTCGAGAGGGACCTGGCCGCGGCGGAGGCCGCCTTCACCGAGGCCGGTTACTGGGAGGAAGGTTTCACCATGACGGTGCTGGTCGAGGAGGGCGGTGTCTTTGAGACCGCCGGTCTCGTCCTGGCCGACTCGATGGCCGAGCTCAACCCCGCCTTCAACATCCAGGTCCTGGCGGTGGTGGAGGCCCAGTTCGACAGCGCCCATGCCTCGGACCCGTTCCCCTACGCGGCCTGGGTCAAGAACTCGGACCCGTTCGCCGACCCGGCAGCCAGCTTCGCGGCCTACATCCATCCCGACGGAGAGTGGGGATCGGTGCACGGATTCCGCGACGCCTACGCCGACCCCGACCTGATCGCATCGCTGATCGACGAGGCGGCGGTCGAGCTCGACACCGACCGGAGGGTCGAGATCTACCAGGAGCTGGCCAACCTCCTCTACGAGGACCCGGTGTGGCTGATCCCGGGCAACGAGCGGGCGCTGATGGCGCATCGTTCATGGGTTCAGAACTTCGAGATGAACCCGCTCTGGCCACGACCGAGCCTCAAGTTCGCTTATCTCGACAAGTAGGCAAATGACCAGTCAGGAGCGGGCGGGCGTGCCCGCCCGCTCCTGTATCTTCTGACAGGGAACTCATGCAGATACGGGAATACATCCTCCGGCGGCTCATGATCTTCCCTCTGATCATCATCGGGACGTCGATCATCGTTTTCACCCTGTCCCGGGTCGGGGGAAACCCCATCGCCATCTATCTCGAGCACGAGATGACACCGGCCGAGGTGGCCGAGATCGAGGAGCGTTACGGGTTGAACGACCCGCTCCCCTTGCAGTACCTGGCCTGGGCCGGAGGAGTCCTCACCGGGGACATGGGATGGTCGGGAGTGTCGGCCCAGCCGGTCACCGAGGCCCTCCTGGATCGGGTCGGGGCCACACTCGAGCTGGCAGTCTTCGCCGCGGTCGTCGCGGTGACCCTGGGGATCGGTCTCGGCACCTTCGGTGGGGCGCGCCGCGACCGGCTCCCCGATCACCTGACGAGGGTCTTCTCCATAAGCGGGGCGAGTATGCCCATCTTCTGGTTCGCCATCCTCCTGCTCATCCTCTTCTGGGTGAACCTGGGGTGGGTGTCCATCGGCCGGTCGGACCCGACCGTCTTCGCCAGCATCGCCCACCCCACCGGCCTCTACACCGTCGACGCCATCCTGGCCGGCAGCCTGACCGCCTTCCTCGACGCTCTCGCCTACATGGCCCTTCCCGCCATAACCCTCGGCTTCGGCGCCACCGCGATCATCGCCCGGATGATGCGCTCCTCGCTGGTGGAAGAGCTCAACGAGGACTACGTCGACGCGGCTCGGGCCAAAGGCCTGCCCGAGAAGCTGGTGTTGCGCCGGCACGCCCGGCGCAACGCTCTCATCCCCACGGTGACGGTGATCGGCCTCGGTTTCGGATTCCTCCTCCAGGGGACGGTGGTGGTTGAGATCATCTTCCGCTGGCCCGGCTTGGGGAGGTGGATGGCGGACGCGGTGCTCCGGGGCGACCAGGCCACGATCATGGCCTATGTCCTCTTCACCAGCGTCCTCTTCCTGGCGGTCAACCTGATCGTCGATGTGATGTACGCCTATCTCGACCGTCGCGTCGTGCTCGGGGCCTGAGCGTGGTCGAGCTCTCCGCTCCGGGTCGTATCCCCCTCCCCACCCACGGCCCACTGGCGGTGCGGGTCAGGAGACTTGCCGACGTCGCACGGGAGGTGTTGCGCAATCCGACCACGGTCGCCGGTTTGGTCATCATCGTCGCGTTGCTGGCGATGGCGTTCCTCGCCCCGGTGCTCACCGAGCCCAACACGCCCGACCCCTATCAGATGCCGCGCGACTGGACGATGCGCGACGCCCCGCCGGGGACACCAGGGCACCCGTTGGGCACCACCTCGACCGGCGGCGACGTGTTCTACGGTGTGGTCTGGGGCGCCCGGACCTCGCTCCAGCTCTCGGTGATCGTGGTCGGCATCACCGTGACCGTGGGCATCATCGTCGGCAGCCTGGCCGGGTTCATCGGGGGCAGACTGGATGAGATCCTGATGCGGGTGGTCGACGTGTTCCTGGCCATACCCGAGCTCATCTTCGCCCTGGCCATCGCCGCCGTGCTCGGCCCGTCGTTCAGCAACATCATCTTCGCCCTGTCCGTCGTGTTCTGGGTCAAGTACGCCCGGATCATCAGGGGCCAGATAATCCACATCAAACAAAACGACTACGTCGACGCCGCCCGGGTCACCGGAGACTCGAAGTTCAGCATCTATCGCAAAGACGTCCTGCCCAACTCGATCACGCCTGTGATGGTGCAGGCGACCATGGACATGGGCGGCATAGTCCTCACCGCGGCCACGCTCAGCTTCATCGGCCTGGCCGAGGCGGGGCTCGCCGAGTGGGGGGTACTGGTCAGCGATGGGCAGTCCGGGATCTCAGCCGGCAAGTGGTGGGCTTCGACCTTCCCCGGGCTGATGGTGTTCCTGTGGGCACTGGCATTCAACCTGGTGGGCGACGGGCTCAGAGACGTGCTCGACCCGAGGACAGAAAGGCGATGACGGCACCCGCCGCCTCCCCTCCCTCCAGAGCCACCGCCCCCGTCGTCGTCTCGGTGCAGGACCTCCAGGTCCACTTCAAGGTGAAGGCGGGGGTGGCCCATGCCGTCGACGGAGTCTCCTTCGAGGTCCGGGACGGGGAGACGCTCGGCTTGGTCGGGGAGACCGGCTGCGGGAAGACCGTGACCGCCCGATCTTTCCTGCGGCTGGTGAAGACACCTCCCGGCGTCTACGCGGGTGGCCGCATCGACTTCTGGTCGAGGGAG
>Ga0299913_10003195_pt1 | contig 13314 bp, 13 predicted proteins | sample RVTome_9_FD_201360 | JGI IMG/M metagenome (GOLD analysis project Ga0299913, IMG submission 201360) | Soil microbial communities from uranium-contaminated site in the Upper Colorado River Basin, Wyoming, United States - RVT155D38 (version 2) ... | reverse complement strand
GACCCGATGGGTGGTCGTGGGCATGGTCACCGGCTGGTCCTGGCGATGGGCCGTCACGGTGCTCGTGGTGCTGGGCCTGCTGGTGTCCGCCACGGTGATCGGCGCGATCCCGGCCCACCTGGCCGCACGGCGTACCCCCCGCGACGAGCTCCGGGTCGAGACCGGCCGTCACGCGCCGCGCCGGATGCCCTCCTCCGCGCTGGCCGGACTGATCCGCACCGACCGGGCATCGGTCTGGCGCGCGGTGTCGATGCGCAGGGGCCTCGCGGTGCTGGCCATCGGTCCGGGCATCGTTGCGGTGCTGGGCAACCTGCCGTGGTACTCGATGACCGTGCTGCCGGGCCTGGTCGCCTCCGGCGGTGCGCTGCTGTACGGCGTGAACGCCTGGTGCCTCGACGCGCGCGGGGCGCTGTGGCGCGAGAGCCTTCCGGTGCCGGCCGGCACCGTGTTCGCGGCGCGCGCCTACGTGCTCGCCGAGTTCCTGCTGGCGGCGTCGATGCTCACCGTGGCCCTGGCGGCCACCCGCGCCGGCGTACCGTCGCCGGCGGAGCTGACGGCCCTGGTCTGCACCCAGGTCGTGGTCACCGTGCAGGTGGTCGCGGCCGCCCTGCGGTGGTCGGCGCAGCGGCCGTACGCCGTGGACCTGCGCTCGGCCCGCGCGACCCCCGCCCCGCCGCTGACCATGGTGGGATACTCCACCCGCCTCGCCGTCTCCACGACCATCACCGGCCTGGTGTTCTCCGGCATGGCGCGGCTCCCCGACTGGCAGCTGAGTCTCCTCGTGGCGGTGCCGTTCCTGTGCTGGTCGACGGTGCGGCTGATGCGCACCCGCCGGGCCTGGGTGGACCCCGTCGACCGGGCGCGGGTGATCATGGCGGTGGCGGCGTAGCGCTCCCCACTAGGGTCGCGGGGTGGACTTCTCACCGTCGCCCCGGGCCGCCGACCTGACCGAGCGGGTCCGGGCCTTCATCGCCGAGGAGATCGACCCGGTCGAGCCTGGCTACCACGCCGAGCTCCGGCGTACCGCCGACCCCTGGCAGCCGCTCCCGCTCATCGAGGAGCTCAAGGCCAGGGCCCGCGAGCGCGGCCTGTGGAACCTCTTCCTGCCCAAGGAGCACGCGGGGGAGTACGCCGCTCGCTTCGGCACCGACGGCGGCGAGGGCCTGACCAACGTCGACTACGCCCCGGTCGCCGAGCTCACCGGACGCTCCGCCATCGCCCCGCTGGTGATGAACTGCAACGCCCCCGACACCGGCAACATGGAGGTGCTGCTCCGCTACGGGTCGGACGGGCAGCGCCGCGAATGGCTCGAGCCGCTCCTCGACGGCCGGATCCGCTCGGCGTTCTGCATGACAGAGCCGGGCGTCGCGTCCTCGGACGCCACCACCATGGAGGCCACCGCGGTCGTCGAGGGCGACGAGGTCGTGATCAACGGCCGCAAGTGGTGGTCCACCGGGGTCGGCCATCCGGACTGCCGGATCCTCGTGTTCATGGGGTTGTCGGATCCCGACGGGGACCGGCACCACCGGCACTCGATGGTGCTCGTCCCCAAGGTCGCCCGGGGCGTGAAGGTCGAGCGGATGCTCAGCACCATGGGGATGTACGACGAGCCGCTCGGGCACGGCGAGGTGTCGTTCACCGACGTGCGGGTGCCGGCCGCCAACGTCATCAGCGGGCCGGGTGAGGCGTTCGCGATCGCCCAGGGCCGGCTCGGGCCCGGGCGGGTGCACCACTGCATGCGGCTGATCGGGCTGGCCGAGCTGGCGCTGGAGAAGGCCTGCACCCGGGCGCTCGAGCGGACCGCCTTCGGCAAGCCGCTGGCCAACCTCGGCGGCAACCGGGAGCGGATCGCCGACGCCCGGATCGCGATCGACCAGGCCCGGCTGCTGGTGCTCAACGCGGCCTGGAAGCTGGACGTCGGCGGCCCGCTGAACGCGCTGTCCGAGGTCTCCCAGATCAAGGTCGCGGTGCCCTCGATGGCGCAGCGGGTGATCGACATGGCGATCCAGATCCACGGCGGCGGTGGGCTGTCCGACGACTTCCCGCTGGCCGGCGCCTGGACCGCCGCCCGGTCGCTGCGGCTGGCCGACGGCCCCGACGAGGTGCACCGCGGGATGGTGGCGCGGCTGGAGCTCGGCAAGTACCCGAGGTCGAAGCGTTCGAGCGCTTCGGACGCAACGGAGGTGGAGCGGTGAGCTTGCGCTCGAACTGCGAGACCTACATCCAGGGAGCGAGCCGATGAGCCGGGTGCTGATCACCGGCGCCGCCTCGGGGTTGGGCGCCGCGCTGGCCGCTGCGTTCGAGGCGCGCGACGACGAGGTGCTCCGCACCGACCTGACCGGCGGTGACCTGACCCTCGACATCACCAGCGACGACGACTGGGCCGCCGCGCTCGCGCACGTCGAGCGGACCTGGGGCGGCCTCGACGTACTGGTCAACAACGCCGGCGTGGCCGGCGGTGGCCGGCTCGACGTCGCGACCATCGACGAGTGGCGGTGGATCACCGAGATCAACCTGTTCGGCGTGGTCCGCGGGACCGCCACGTTCGTGCCGATGCTCAAGCGTCAGCGTGGCGGCGCGATTGTCAACGTCGCCTCGCTCGCGGGCCTCGTGCATCCCGCGGGGATGGCGTCCTACAACGCGGTGAAGGCCGCCGTCGTCGCGCTGACCGAGACCACCGGCCACGAGCTCGCGGCGTACGGCGTGACGGCGCATGCCGTGTGCCCGTCCTACTTCCGCACCGACCTGATGAGCTCGATGCAGGGCCGTGACGAGACGCTGGGCGCGGTGATCGCCAGCCTGGTGGAGAGCTCGCCGATCACCGCCGAGGACATCGCGGCCGCCGTGCTGGAGGGTCTCGAGCGCGGCGACGAGCTGATCGTGCCCGACCAGCCGGCCCGCGACGCCTATGCGCTCAAGCTGCACGACCGGGCGGCGTACGACCAGGTGATGCGGGCGCAGGCCGCGCGGCTGGACAGCCTGGACCGGAAGGGAGCTCCCGATGAGTGACGAGAGCGTGCCGGTCCGCGAGGAGGACGCGTTCGACGTCGAGGCCGTGGCGGCCTGGCTGCGGAAGCACGCCGAGGCGTTCCGCGCGGACTTCGACGGCACCCCTGACGTCACGCAGTTCCCCGGCGGCGCCTCGAACCTGACGTACCAGCTGCGCTATCCCACGCGGGACGTGATCCTGCGCCGGCCGCCCGCCGGGGTGAAGGCGAAGGGCGCCCACGACATGGGCCGGGAGTACCTCATCCAGGACGAGCTCCGGCCGCTGTTCCCCCACGTCGCCACGATGGTCGGGCACTGCACCGACGAGTCGGTGATCGGGTCGGAGTTCTACGTGATGGAGAAGATCGAGGGGGTCATCCCGCGCAAGGACCTTCCCTTCGAGCTGCCTCCGGAGCAGGTCTCGCAACTGTGCGAGAACGCCCTCGACGTACTCATCGCGCTGCACTCCGTCGACGTCGCCCGGGCACCGGGCCTGGCCGCGCTCGGCAAGGGTGAGGGGTACGTCGACCGGCAGGTCGGCGGCTGGACCACCCGCTTCGGCAACGCCCGCACCGACGACACCGGCGACTGGGGAGACGTCATCGCGTGGCTGGAGGCGCACAAGCCGGGCGACGTCGGGCAGCGGATGATCCACAACGACTTCCGCTTCGACAACCTGGTGCTGGACGCGGCCGATCCGATGCGCGTGGTGGGCGTGCTCGACTGGGAGATGGCCACCGTCGGCGACCCGCTGATGGACCTGGGCGGCACCATGGCCTACTGGGTCGAGCCCGGCGACGACGAGTTCTTCCAGATGTTCCGCCGCCAGCCCACGACAATGCCAGGGATGTGGACCCGGGAGCAGGTCGTCGCGCACTACTGCGACCGGATGGGGTTCGCGATGACCCCCGAGAAGTGGCGGTTCTACGAGGTCTTCGGGTTGTTCCGGCTCGCCGTGATCGCGCAGCAGATCTGGTACCGCTACTTCCACCAGCAGACCACCAACGAGGCGTACGCCGTGTTCGGCCCGGCGGTCGGCTACCTCGAGACCCGCTGCCGGTCGCTGATCTGATGGGCCGCTGATGGGTGTCGTGCTGCTGGTCCGGCACGGCCAGGCGTCGTTCGCCGCCGACGACTACGACGTGCTGTCGGAGACCGGGTGGGCCCAGGGCCGGCTGCTCGGCTCGTGGCTCGCCGAGCGCGACGTCACCCCGACCGCGATCGTCCACGGCGAGCTGCGCCGGCAGCGCGACACCGGCGTCGCGATGATCGAGGGGGCCGGCTGGGACGTCGAGATGGACGTCGACCCGGGGTGGGACGAGTTCGACTTCGACTTCCTGCGGGCAGGTAAGGCGTACCCGGACGTCGATGTCAGCGACCGCCGCGCATTCCAACGACTCTTCGAGCACGCCACCACCCGCTGGACGGCCGGCGAGACGGGCGGATTCACCGAGTCATACGCCGACTTCGGCACCCGGGTCCGTGCCGCGCTGGACCGGGCCACCGCGGGGGCCGGCCCGGGCGGGACCGTCGTGGTCGTGAGCTCCGGCGGACCGATCGCGGTGTCCTGCTCGGCCCTCATGGATCCCGAGGCCGAGGACCCGGCAGTCGCGGGCCGGCTGTGGCACCGGTTCAACACGGTGATCGTGAACTCCTCGGTGAGCCGGGTCGTCGTCGGCGCCACCGGCGCCCGGCTGCTGACGTTCAACGAGCACCCGCACCTCGAGGCCGACCACCTCACCTATCGCTGAGCGCCGAGGTGGCCCGGGACGTCATGGGTGCCCAACCAAAGTGATGACCCAAGTCCTTGCGGCTTCGCCCGGCTACGCGTGAAGCATCCGGAAGGTGGCCACTTCGGTCATTACTTTGGCGGGCTACGTCAGCCGCTCAAGCACCGTCAGAGCCGCCACGACCGATGAAACCGGCTTCGCCGTACGGTCGTACCGAACGACGACCAGCGCGAAGGGGAACCAGCGACCATGAAGCTGACGACCGTCACGAATGTCTCCCTCGACGGAGTGACGCAGGGACATCGACGGATCGAAGTACCGACCCGGCGCGAGGGCGGCGAGCCGGGTGAGGACGGCAGCGACGGGTTCGAGCGCTTCGGATGGGGCCCGCCGCTTCTCGACGACGAGGCCTCGACGTTCATCAGCCAGACGTTCCAGCGCGCGGACGCATTTCTGTTCGGGCGGCGCACCTACGAGATCTTCGCCGGCTCCTGGGGAGCGGGCATGGATCCGGGGAACCCCGTCGGAGAGGCACTGAGCACGCGGCCCAAGTACGTCGCGTCGACCACCCTCAGCGACCCCGAGTGGGCGGGCACGACGGTTCTGTCCGGTGATGTCGCGGCCGCGATCGAGGAGCTGCATGCCGAGCCGGACAGCGAGCTGCAGGTGTGGGGCAGCCTCACCCTGATCCCCTGGCTGCTCGAGCATCGGCTGGTCGACGAGATCGTGCTGCTCACCTATCCCGTGATCGTCGGCCAGGGAAGGCGGCTCTTCCCGGCCACCGGCGCGGACACCGGACTCGAGCTGGTCGACCTGCAGTCCACCCCGAAGGGGCTGACCATCCAGACCTACCGCACCACCGGCCGCCCGCAGTACGAGCACTAGGCGGCGAGCTACATCAATCGCTTGAGCACCGGCAGCGGGGCGTGCTTCATCACCACGGACAGCGGCGCCCACGGGAGCGCGGGGACGCAGGCGTCGGCGACCTGCTTCTCGATCGCGGACACCATCGACCGGACGCCCTTCTCGGTGGAGGTCATCAGCGGGGTGGACTGGGCGACCTTCTCGTTCATCTCCGAGGCGATGTAGCCGGGGTAGAGCACGGTGATCTTGATCTTCTTCGCCAGCGGCGTGCCGTAGAGCTCGCTGCGCAGGCCCTCCGCGAGATGGGCGACGGCGACCTTGGTGGTGGCGTACGTCGTCAGCGTCTTCGGCATCCCGCGCATCGCGGACATCGAGGACACCATCACCAGGTGCCCGGCCTCCTGGTCGCGGAAGATCTCCATCGCGGCCTCGGTCTGGGCGAGCGCGGCGACGAAGTTGGTCATCGCGGTCTCCCGGTTGGCGTCGAACCGGCCGGTGCCCAGCGGCGCGCCCTTGCCCAGCCCGGCGTTCACGACCACGCGATCCAACGTGCCGAAGGCGACGCGGAAGTCCCGGAACACCTCGAACACCGCGTCGTGGTCGTTGACGTCCAGCGCCCGGATCTCGACCCGGCGGTCCGGGTGGGCCGCGGCGATCTCGCCGCGCAGCTCCTCGAGCCGGTCGGTACGACGCGCGCAGAGCGCCAGGTCGTGGCCGCGGGCGGCGAACTGGCGGGCCATCTCGGCGCAGAGGCCGGAGGAGGCGCCCGAAATGAGAATCGTCGGCATGCGCCGAGTGTGGCGCATGCCGACGATCGCGGACCGGCGTGGGTCAGGGCTTGGGCGCCTGGATCACCACGCTGCTGGCGACCTTGTCGCCCCAGGTCTGCTTCTTCTGGTCCCAGAGCGGCCAGAGGAAGCCGAGGTAGCAGATGGCACCGTCGATGAAGGTGTGCATCAGCCAGCGGACGAAGCCGCCGCCGGCGCCGAGGGGCTGTCCGGTGTTCTCGCCGACCACCTTGATGCCGAGCATCCCCTTGGCGATGGAGTAGCCGGTGTTGCCCTGCTTGACGACGAAGTTCCAGATCTGGAACCCGACGATCACGATGTAGCCCAGGATCGAGATGAGCACTCCGATCGGGTTGACCTCACCGGCATCCGCGCTGGCGCTGATGACGACACCGACGATGATGAAGACGATGCCGGCGGCGACGGCGAGCAGCGCGTCGATGATGTAGGCCCCGAGGCGGGTGCCCCAGCCGGCGTACGGGCCGAACGGGCTGAACCCGGGCTGGCCGTAGCCCTGCTGGGGCTGGCCGTAACCCGGCTGCGGCTGGCCGTAGCCCTGCTGGGGAGGCTGCCCGTAGCCGGGCTGCGGAGGCGGCTGCTGACCGTACCCCGGCTGCTGCGGCTGGCCGTAGGGGTTCGGCGGCGGCTGTTGGGGCTGCTGCGGCTGGCCGTAGGGATTCGGCTGGTTCGGGTCCTGCGGCGGCGGGGGAGGTGGGTAGTTGGACATCGAGTTTCCCTTCCAGGGCTGGGCTCGTTGGCACTCCTGCGGGAGCGTAGCGGTGTCCTGCCCTGCATGCACCCGGCCGAAACCCGGAGCCTGGCGGCGATGGCTCCCGTGGGCATCGCGGCGGCCAGCAGCTCGAGGACCTCGAGCTCCCGGGGTGTGAGTTCAGCCGGTGACTCGGGAAATTCCTCCCGACCGGCCCGGGAGGACTCCCGGCCCGATCGGGGTCATCTCCTCTGACCCTGGGCGACGTCGAACCGGATGGTGATGGGCAACAACCACCCATCGAAGGGAACCCCATGAACACCCACCCCGGTCGCCGGGCAGGCCTCGCCAAGCTCGGCCGGCTGTCACTCGGTGACATGTCCACGATCCTTCTCACCGACGGTGAGACCCCGGCGTACGCCGTCGCCGCGGCCGCCCTGGTGCTGACGGCTCGCGGCCGCCCCATGGCGGTGGCGGCATGACCACCGCGGTCGCACCGGCACGGCTCGGCTCGGCCTCCGCGGCCACGTGGGGTGTCGCCCTCTTGCTCCCGGTCGGGCCCGCGGCGATCGCCGTGCTGCGCCTGATCCTGCCCTATTACACGGCCGGCGACTCCGCCGAGACCGTGGCCGCGGTGCAGGCGGACGCGGCCAGCCAGTCCGCAGTCCTCTGGCTGGGATACGTCGGCATTCTGTGCCTGGTGCCGGGGCTGTTCGCGGCTGCCCGGGTCTGCCGTGCGGCCGCGCCGCGGCTGACGACCTGGGCGCTCGCGCTGGCCGTGCCCGGCTACCTGTCGCTGGGGATGTTCCTCGGCGCCGACCATCTTCTTTGGAGCACGTCGGAGGCGGGCCTCTCCGTCGCCGACAGCACCGCTGTCGTCTCTGCCGGCCACGTCTCGATCGACGTCTCGCTCGGGGTATTCGTCATCGGCCACGTCGTGGGCACCGTACTGCTCGGTCTGGCGCTCCTGCGCTCGCACCGGATCCCGGCCTGGGCGGCTTGGGCGACCACCCTCTCCCAGCCGCTCCACTTCGTCGCGACCGTGATCCTCGGCAGCCCGGAGGTGGACTTCGTGGCGTGGAGCCTCACCGCTCTCGGCATGGCCCTGGTCGCACGTGCGCTGGTCAGGGAGCCGGCCATTTAAAGTCAGGCTTGACTGTTTGTTCGCTGGTGGCCATCCTGGGCGGGTGGCCACCAGCACCCGCGTACCCCAGGGCGAGCGCACCAGGGCGATGCGCGCCCGGTTGCTCGAGGCCACCGTCGAATGCCTGGTCGAGCGCGGCTTCGCGGGTACGTCGACCACCCTGGTCTCCGAGCGGGCCGGCGTGAGCCGGGGCGCCCAGCTGCACCACTTCCCGACCAAGAACACCCTGGTGGTCGCGGCCGTGCAGCACCTCGCCGAGGAGCGGGGCGCCGAGCTGCGGGCAGCGGCGGCGGAGCTGCCGCGCGGCGAGCACCGGACCCGGGCGGTGCTGCAGATGCTCGCCGACCACTTCACGTCCCCGGTGTTCGCGGCCGCGCTCGAGCTCTGGGTGGCCGCCCGCACCGACCCCGCGCTGCTCGAGGCCGTCGGGCCGCTCGAACGACGGGTCGGCCGGGAGGCGCACCGGCTGACGCTCGACGCCCTCGGTGCCGACGAGTCCCGTCCCGGCGTACGCGAGCTGGTGCAGGCCACCCTCGACCTGGTGCGCGGCCTCGGGCTGGCCAACACCATCTCCGACGACGCCCGCCGCCGGCGCCGGATCCTCGACCAGTGGGCGACCACCCTCGACCAGGCACTGGAGGCCTCCCGATGAATGACCTGCTCGAGGGTCTGCTCGCGGATCTGCACGCCGAGGGCGACCAGCTGTACGCCGCCGTCTCCGGGCTCGACGACAGTGCTGTGGGGGGCTGGGCCACCCCCACGCCGGCCGCAGGCTGGACCGTCGCCACCCAGGTCGCCCACCTGCTCTGGACCGACGAGACCGCGACCACGGCGGCCACCGACAAGGCCGCCTGGGACGAGATCGTGCTGGCGGCGATCGCCGACCCGAACGGCTATGTCGACACCTACGCCCACGAGATCGCCCGCCTGGAGCCGCGGGCCCTGCTGGCCCGCTGGGGTGCCGCCCGTGCGGCGCTGGCGGAGGCACTGCGCGGATTCCCCGAGGGCGAGAGGATGCCGTGGTTCGGGCCGCCGATGTCGCCGGCCTCGATGGCCACCGCCCGATTCATGGAGACCTGGGCGCACGCGCTGGACGTCTACGACGCCCTCGGCCTCCGCCCCGAGCCCACCAACCGGATCCGGCACGTTGCCCACCTCGGCGTACGCACCCGCAACTTCTCGTTCGGCGTCCACGGCCTCGAGCCGCCGGCCGAGGAGTTCCGGGTCGAGCTGACCGCACCGTCCGGCGACCAGTGGGCCTGGGGGCCGGAAGACGCGGCCCAGCGGGTCACCGGCTCGGCCCTGGACTTCTGCCTTCGCGTCACCCAGCGCATCCACCGCAACGACACCGACCTGGTCGCCGAGGGCGCCGACGCCGAGAAGTGGCTGACGATCGCGCAGGCGTTCGCCGGGCCGCCGGGCGAGGGGAGGGCCGCGACGTGACCAGTCTTCGCGTCGGCAACTGCTCCGGCTTCTACGGCGACCGGCTCTCCGCGATGCGCGAGATGCTCGAGGGAGCCAGCGATGGGCAGAGCCTGGACGTCCTGACCGGCGACTACCTCGCCGAGCTGACCATGCTGATCCTCGGCAAGGACACCATGAAGGACCAGTCGCTCGGTTACGCCCGCACGTTCGTGACCCAGGTCGAGGACTGCCTCGGCCTGGCGCTGGAGAAGGGCGTCCGGATCGTCAGCAACGCCGGCGGCCTCAACCCCGCGGGGCTCGCCGACCGGCTCCGCGAGGTCGCGAAGGGCCTCGGTCTCGACGCGAAGATCGCGCACGTCGAGGGCGACGACCTCCGGTCGTACGGGTTCGCCAACGCGCTCACCGCCAACGCCTACCTCGGCGGGTTCGGCATCGCCGCGGCGCTGCGCGAGGGCGCCGACGTGGTCGTCACCGGCCGGGTCACCGACGCCTCGGTCGTGGTGGGCGCCGCCGTCGCCCACCACGCCTGGGACCCGACCGCGTACGACGCCCTCGCCGGCGCCGTCGTCGCGGGCCACGTCCTCGAGTGCGGCACCCAGGCCACCGGCGGCAACTTCTCCGGCTTCAAGGACCTGCTCGCTTCGGGCGCGGCCGACGCGCCGCTCGGCTTCCCGCTCGCCGAGATCGCCGCCGACGGCAGCTGCGTGATCACCAAGCACCCCGGCACCGGCGGCGCGGTCACCGTCGACACCGTCACCGCCCAGCTGGTCTACGAGATCCAGACCAGCCGCTACCTCAACCCCGACGTCACCACGCTGCTGGACACCATCGCCCTGGCCCAGGAGGGCGAGGACCGGGTCGCGATCACCGGGGTACGCGGCGAGGCACCGCCGGAGCGGCTCAAGGTCTGCGTCAACGAGCTCGGCGGGTTCCGCAACTCGATGGAGTTCGTGCTCACCGGTCTCGACCTCGACCTCAAGGCGGAGTGGCTGCGGACCCAGCTCGACCCGCGGCTCACCGCGAAGTCGGTCACCTGGACCCAGACCGCCGCCCCGTTGCCGGACGCTGACACCGAGGAGGGCGCCTCCTGCCTGCTCCGGTGCACGGTCATGGACCCCGAGGCCGGGCCCGCCGGCAAGGCGTTCACCGGCCCGGCCGTGGAGCTCGCCCTCGGCTCCTACCCCGGGTTCACGATGACCGCGCCGCCCGGACCGCCGACGCCGTACGGCATCTACCGCCCGGAGTACGTCGACCGCTCCGCCGTCGCCCACACGGTCGTGCACCACGACGGTCGGCGCGAGGTGATCGCCGACCCGAAGGAGTTCACCGAGGTCGACCCCGACGCCGGCCGGAGGCCCTCGCCGTATCCCGCCCGGCAAGACTCCGTGAACCGCCGGATGCGGCTCGGCACGTTCGTGCACGCCCGCTCGGGCGACAAGGGCGGCGACGCCAACCTCGGCCTGTGGGTGGCCCACGACGGCTCGCCGAAGTACGACGAGCGGGTGACCTGGCTGACCAAGCTGATCACCCCGAAGAAGATCCGCGAGCTGGTGCCGGAGGCCCGCGAGCTCGAGGTCGAGGTCTACACGCTGCCGAACCTCGGCGGCGTCAACGTGCTGATCCGCGGCCTGCTCGGCGACGGGGTGGCCGCCTCGACCCGCTTCGACCCCCAGGCCAAGGGCCTCGGTGAGTGGGTCCGCTCGCGGATCGTGCACGTGCAGGAGGAGCTGTTGTGACCGAGCGAAGCGAGCTGCACGAGCTCGGCGCCGAGTTCGTCCGCCGCGAGGTGGCGCCGCACCTGCAGGAGTGGGAGGACGCGGGCACCCTGCCACGCGAGCTGCACCTCGCCGCGGCCAAGCAGGGCCTGCTCGGCGTGGCCTTCCCCGAGGAGGTCGGCGGCCAGGGCGGCACCCTGCTCGACTCGGTCGACCTGCAGGAGGGGATGTTCGGGGCCGGCGCGTCCAGCGGGCTGATGGCCGGCCTGTTCACCAGCGGCATCGCGCTGCCGCACCTTGTTGCTGACTGGGCCGCGTCGGGCAACGCAGATCTCATCGACGGGTTCGTCCGCCCGACCCTGGCGGGAGAGAAGATCGGATCGCTCGCGGTCACCGAGCCCGGCGGCGGGTCCGACGTCGCCGGCATCCGCACCACCGCCGTCCGTGAGGGCGACGAGTACGTCGTCAACGGAGCCAAGACGTTCATCACCAGCGGGGTGCGCGCCGACTTCGTGACCACCGCGGTCCGGACCGGGGGTCCGGGCCACTCCGGCGTGAGCCTGCTGGTCGTCGAGGCCGGCACCCCCGGGTTCACCGTCGACCGGTCGCTGCGCAAGATGGGCTGGCACTGCTCCGACACCGCCGAGCTGTCCTACGTCGACGTCCGGGTCCCGGCCGTCAACATCGTGGGCGCCGAGAACACCGGCTTCTACCAGATCGCCGAGCAGTTCGTCGTCGAGCGGATCGGCCTCGCGGTGCACGGCTACGGCATCGCCGCCCGCTCGCTGGAGCTCACCGCGGCCTACTGCCGCGACCGCGAGACGTTCGGCAAGCCGCTGATCGCCAACCAGGTCGTCCGTCACAGGCTCGTCGAGATGCGGCGCCAGGTCGAGGTGGCCCGCAGCTACACCCGCGAGGTCGCCCGGCGCCACGTCCAAGGAGAGCAGGTGATCGCCGAGGCCTGCCTCGCCAAGCAGACCGCGTGCGACGCCGCGACGTACGTCTGCGACCAGGCGGTGCAGCTGCACGGCGGCGCCGGCTACCTGCACGGGACCGAGGTCGAGCGGCACTACCGCGACGCCCGGATCCTGCCGATCGGAGGAGGAGCCACCGAGGTGCTGACCGATCTCGCCGCGAGGCTGCTGGGGTACACCGCATGAGCGACAACCGGACGGCGATGCTGGAGAAGCTCGCCGACCTCGACGCCGAGCACGCGAAGGCGGTGGCCGGCGGCGGGGAGAAGTACGTCGCCCGCCACCACGAGCGCGGCAAGCTGATGCCCCGCGAGCGGATCGAGCTGCTGATCGACGAGGGCTCGGCGTTCCTCGAGCTCAGCCCGCTCGCCGGCTGGGGCTCGGACTTCGCGGTCGGCGCGAGCGTGGTCACCGGCATCGGGGTGGTCGAGGGCGTGGAGTGCATGATCACCGCCAACGACCCGTCGGTGAAGGGCGGAGCGAGCAACCCCTGGACGGTGAAGAAGATCTTCCGGGCCTCGCAGATCGCCGAGGAGAACGGCCTGCCCACGGTCGCGCTGGTCGAGTCCGGCGGCGCCGACCTGCCCACCCAGAAGGAGATCTTCATCCCGGGCGGCAAGCTGTTCCGGGACATCACCCGGAGCAGCGCGGCCAAACAGCCGACGATCGCGCTGGTGTTCGGCAACTCCACCGCCGGCGGCGCCTACGTGCCGGGGATGAGCGACTACACCGTGATGGTCAAGGAGCGGGCCAAGGTGTTCCTCGGCGGCCCGCCGCTGGTGAAGATGGCCACCGGCGAGGAGTCCGACGACGAGTCGCTGGGCGGCGCGGAGATGCACGCCCGCACCTCGGGCCTCGCCGACTACCTCGCCGAGGACGAGCGCGACGCGATCCGGATCGGCCGCCGGATCGTGGCCCGGCTGAACTGGCGCAAGGCGATGCCGGAGCCGCCGTTCTTCGCCGAGCCCGGGGCCGAC
>Ga0299913_10003194_pt1 | contig 13315 bp, 11 predicted proteins | sample RVTome_9_FD_201360 | JGI IMG/M metagenome (GOLD analysis project Ga0299913, IMG submission 201360) | Soil microbial communities from uranium-contaminated site in the Upper Colorado River Basin, Wyoming, United States - RVT155D38 (version 2) ... | reverse complement strand
CGCCTCCAAGTTCACCGGCGAGGGTGGCAGCATCATCCTGGCCGCGCTCAGCACCCGCGCGCCGCTGGCTCCGCCGGCGGATCGCGCCGGCGACGAGCGGAAGCTGGTCACCAAGGATGTCGTCTGGGTCTCGGTGGCCGACACCGGGATCGGCATCGCGCCGGAGGACATGCCCAAGCTGTTCCAGGAGTTCAGCCAGGTGGACAGCTCTCCGAGCCGGCAGGCTCAGGGCACCGGGCTCGGGCTCGCCCTCAGCAAGAAGCTGGTGGAAATGCACGGCGGAACCATCGGCGCCGAGTCACTCCCCGGGCGAGGCTCGACCTTCTGGTTCATCCTCCCGGCGGAAGGTCCGGTCCGGCGTGCCGCGGTCGGCAACGCGGTCGGGGCTACCGCCTGAATCCTCCCAGTGGGTCGCGCCGTCGTTCAGTGGGTATATTGGACCTGACCCTCATGCGTACCCACGCCTTCCGCCGCCTCCAGGCCCTGATCCTCACCGCCGTGCTGTTGATCGGCGGGAGCGGCGCGTCGGCGCTGGACCTCGCGCTCTACCATCTCGGCGGCGCGCCGGCGGAAGGCGTCAGCCACCGCATCGCGGGCACCGACGCTCCCCGCCCCCACGGCGACAGCTGCGTCCTGCTCGACTGGACGACGCGCGGCCCTCACACGGTCGCGCTGATTCCACTGTCCCCCCGGCCGGTCGCGCCGGAAACCGACCGCGCGCGGCCGGTCCCGGTGGACGCACCGCGCGCCGCCGACCGCTCCCCCGCACACCGTCCCCGCCCCCCGCCAGTGCCTCTGGACTAATCGGCTTCCACCACAATCCGGTTTTTCCGTCCAGCCGCTTCCGCTCGCACGGAGGCGGGCCACCAGCGCACTGGAGTGCCCGATGCACCATTTCATCCTGGCCGCGGCCGTGCTCGCGTCCTCGCCCGCTGTGGCGGACCTTCCGCCGCCGGCTCGAACCCTGTCCGGCCGGGTCACCGACCCGGGCGGCAAGCCCCTCTTTCAGGCCCGAGTCATCGTACTCGAGGCCAACCGTACCACCACCACCGACCTCGAAGGGCACTACACGGTCCCCGACCTGCCGAGCGGCACCTACGGGGTGAGCTATTCGGCGATCGGCTACGCGCCGCAGGTCGCTCGGGTGACGCTCGCCGGTGAGGACGTCACCCTCGACGTATCGCTCAAACCCTCACTGGTCGAGCTCCCGGATCTCCAGGTGACCGCGGCGCCGGGCGCCACCACCGCCCTCACCTCACCGCAGCCGGTCAGCGTGCTCGGGGGATCTGACCTGGCGTCGAGCCGCTCGGCCACGCTGGGCGAGACGGTCAGCGCGCTGCCGGGTGTCCGCAGCTTCAGCACGGGATCGGGGATCGGAAAGCCGGTGATCAGGGGCCTGTCGTCCAACCGCGTGCTGATCCTGGCCGACGGAGAGCGGGTGGAGAGCCAGCAGTGGGGTGACGAGCACGGGCCGCAGATCGAGGCCGGTGAAGCCGACCGGATCGAGGTCATCCGCGGTCCCGCCAGCGTCCTCTACGGCTCGGACGCGCTCGGCGGGGTCATCAACGTCGTGACCCCACCGCTCCCGGACGCGTTCGGCCGGGACCCCTTCGTCGGAGGGCGGGCGGTGGTCTCCTACAGCACCAACAACGAGCAGCCCGACGGCACCCTCGCCGCGGAGGGCGCCAGCGAAGGCTTGGGATTCCGCGGCAGCTTCACCGGCCGCACCGGAAGCGACGTGCGTACGCCGGCGGGGGAGCTCTTCAACACCGGGCTGTGGACGGTGAACGGCTCGGGCGCCGTGGGATACCGCGGTGGGTGGGGGTCGGTCAGCGCCAGTTACGCCCGGCGCGACGAGAAGGTGGAGATTCACGAGGACCCGGCGGAGGAACCCGACGCCACGCCGTTCCAGCGGATCGGCGACGATCGGGTCCATCTGAGCGCCAATCTCCCGGTCGGCGTGTCGCATCTGGACATCGACGTCGGCGTGGGGCGGAATCGGCGGCGGGAGTTCGAAGAGGAGGGAGCGACGGAAATCGCGCTCGGGCTTCTGTCCCGCACCTACTCGGCCGACGTGCGGCTGCACCACGCGCCGGTCGGACCGGTCGCGGGTATCGTGGGCGTCAGCGGGCTGCGGAACTCGTTCGAGAAGTTCGGCGAGGAGACCCTCGTTCCGGACAACGCCTACAACAACGTCGGCCTCTATGCCTTCGAGCAGGCGGAGCTGGGACGCTGGAACCTGTCGCTGGGGGCCCGGTACGACTACCGCCGCCTCACGGTGGAGGACGATGCGGAGCTGGGCGTGACCAGGCAGCGGCGGAGCTACAACTCGGTGACCGGCAACGTGGGTGCGCTCTACCGCGTGGCGGAGCCGGTGGCGCTGGTCTTCAACCTCGGCCGCGGCTACCGGTCGCCCACGGCGTTCGACCTCTTCTCCAACGGGGTGCACGAGGGGACGGTCCGATTCGAGCGAGGCGACCCCACGCTGAAGAACGAGACTTCGGTCAACACCGATCTCGCAGTCCGGGTCCAGACCAACGAAGTCAGCGCCGAGCTGGGCGGGTACGTGAACTACATCGACGACTTCATCTTTCCCGACCCGACGGGAGAGACCGACCCGGAGTCGGGGTTCCAGATCTTCGACATCACCCAGGGGAACGCGCGTCTCGCCGGCTTCGAGGCCGTCATGGAGTACCACGCGACCCGGTGGCTCCACCTCAGGGGCACGGCGGACTACACCAGGGGGCAGAACCGGACCACCGACACGCCACTTCCCTTCATCCCGCCGTTCCGGGCGACGTACTCCGTCAAGCTCGAGGGCGAGGACCGCTGGGGGGTCCAGCACCCTTACTTCTCGATCGGCGGTGAGTCGAACGCACGGCAGACCGATCTCGACCCCGATGACTTCGCCCCCGATGGATACACTCTGGTCCACCTCGGCGCCGGCGTCGTCGTGCCGATGGGGGAGCGTGCGGTGGCGCTCGACCTCCAGCTTCGCAATGCACTCGACCAGGAGTACGCCGACTTCCTGAGCCGCTACAAGACCTACGCGCTGGATCCGGGGCGGAACTTCGTGGTGCGGCTGAGCGCCGAGTTCTAGAGCTTCGGCTCGCGCTTCCAGCCGGGACGGAACGGAGGGGGCAGCATTGCCGCGCGGCGAAGCAGCTCGAGATGCGGTGCGATCACGTCGGCCAGCCGCTGGGCCGGCTCCACGTGGGCGCGGTTGAGGACGGCCGGAGGAGCGGCGGTCAGCACCAGCGCCCCGTGGACTCGCCCCGCGACGCGGAGCGGCACGATCAGTCTGGCTTCGCCTTGCGCCAGCGCGAAGAGATGCGGCAGCTCACCTTGCAGCACCTGGCCGAGCGCGGTGCCCGCCACGGGAACCGACGCGAGGTCGGGGAGCGGCCGCCGCTCGCCGGGATCGAGCAGCACCACCCGGTCCCCTTCGCTGAGCCGGAGCGCGAAGTGCAGCTCGTCGAAGGGCAGGACGCGACCCGCCAGCTCGGCCACACGGCGAGTGGCCTCCTTGGGATCCGTGCCGAGCGCCAGGACCTCACCGATCTCCAACAGGCGACTGGGAAGCGCCGGCTCCGGCGGCGCCTCGCGGTCGCGCGCCGACTGCTCCACCAGCAGCGCCACCTGCGGCGCGATCAGCGCCGCGACTCTGCCCAACAGCTCGGCATCCGCCTCGTCGTAGAGGTCCGGTCCCACGCTGCCTAGCAGGAGATAGCTGGTGAGCCGCGTGGGCCCGGTGGACCGCGCCCCGACGACGGCCCGCAGCTCGGCGCCCGCGGGCTCCGTCGCGGTGAAGTAGCCGCGGGGCCAGCGCGAGTCGCGCCCGGCATCGCCGAGCAGCACCCGGCCGTGTGAGCCGGCCAGGCTCGCGAGATCGAGCGAGGTCGATTCCAGGACCAGCGACGGATCGGTCCAGAGCTGGCCCCCGAGATGCTCTCCCAGACGGTAGAGACTGCCACCGCCTGGCCCCGACAGCATCAGCTCCAGGCGGTCGTGCGGGATGAGCGGCTCCAGCGCGTGGCTCAGCGCAACGGCGAAGCGTTGGGGAGTGGTGCCGGCGGCGCTCGCCTCCGCCACGGCGTCGAGCAGGACCGCGATGCGCTCGGGGCCGTGAGCGGGCGCGCCGCTCCACTGGCGCGCGAGACGTCCGAGCGACGGCGCCAGCCGCTGCGCCGCCAGGCGCAGCACCATGAGATCCATCCCGCGATAGCGGCCGGCCTCCAGACTGGCCACCAGCAACAGCCCCACGTCCCGTCGCCCGAAGCGGATCGGGAACGAGGCCGCCGAACGGTATCCTGCGTCTCGAATGATCTCCTCGAGGATCGCGAGCTGCTCCGGCTGGAGCTGGGGCGAGGGGAGAGGGACGCTCAGATCGTCCTGGGCGAGCGCCTCGGGGCCGAGCAGCACCACACCGCCGGCGCCGGGGTAGAGCCAGAGTGCGAGCAGGTCGTGCGGCACATCGGCGGTCAGCGCGTTGGAGAGCGCCTGGTGCCAGGTCTCCAGCTCGTCGCGGTCCGCGCCGCCCTGATCCAGACGGAGGATCGGGACGAGCGGCTCGGCCGCCGAGGGTGGGAAAGCGTCGCCGGGAAGCCCGGCGTCGGGGAAATGCATGCCCGTCAATCGGGCAGGAGGCATGCCGTGGGGGCAAGCTGCCCAACGCTATGTCGGAGCATGACTTGATGGCGTCGAGATCACTGGTGTGGCGTTGCGGGAGAACCCCACGTGGCGCTCTGCCCGCCTCTGTTGCGCTCTGCTGCCTGGCAAACACCGCATCCCACTGCAGCTTGACATACCCCCTACCCCTATGTAACCTCAGGCTGAACCTTGACCCGGAGAAGGCATGCGTCACGCCATCCTTCACATCGAGGGCATGAGCTGCGGGCACTGTGTCAGTGCCGTCAATCGCGCCCTCGGCGCCCTGCCCGGTGTGCAGATCGAGGAGGTTCGGATCGGCCGCGCGGACGTGAGCTACGACGAGAGCGTCACCGACCCGTCGCAGCTCGAGGCCGCCGTGACCGAGGCCGGGTATCGCGCGACGGTGGGACAGTGAGCACCGCCGATCTCCTGGTGACCGCGGGAGGCATCGCGCTGATCGTGTGGGTCAACTGGTACTTCTTCCTCGCCGGCCGGCCCGCCGGTCGGAAGGCGAAGCAGGAATGACTACGACGCTGGCCCCAGCTGCCGACATCACGATCCCGGTGCAGGGAATGACCTGCGCCGCGTGCAGCGCCCGTGTCCAGCGGGCGCTGGAGCGCACGCCAGGCGTGAGTGCCGCCAACGTGAACCTGATGACGAGCGCGGCGACGGTCTCCTACGACCCGTCCAGCGTCACGCCGGACCGCCTGGTCGAGGCGATCCGCGACACGGGCTACGGCGCGGAGCTGCCGGCTCCCGATGTTTCCGCCGAAGCGATGGTGGACGCGCAGGATGCGGCGCGCGACGAGGAGATCCGCGCCCTCGGTCGAAAGCTCGGCGTGAGTCTGGCCGCGGCAGTGCTGACGATGGCGCTCGGCATGGGCCTCGTCGGAGTCTCCGCGGAGACGGGGCGCTGGCTGCTGCTCGCGCTTGCGATCCCGGTCGTGGGCTGGGCCGGACGCCACTTCTACACCCGGGCCTGGGCGGCCTTCCGCCATCATAGTGCCGACATGAACACGCTCATCGCCGTGGGCACCGGAACCGCCTTCGGGTACAGCGTCATCGTGACGCTGGCAGACGAGTGGTTCAGCGCCCGCGGCATCGAGCCTCACGTGTACTACGAGGCGGTGGTCTGGATCATCGCTCTCGTTCTGCTCGGCAACCTGCTCGAGGCCCGGGCCAAGAGCCGCACGTCCGGCGCCATCCGCCGGCTCGCCGGTCTTCGGCCGAGTACGGCCATGGTGGTTCGCGACGGCGTCGAGCTGGAAATCCCTCTCGCGCGACTTATCCCCGGCGACGAGGTCGTCGTACGCCCCGGCGAGAAGATCCCGGCCGACGGCGTCGTGGTCGACGGGATCAGCCACGTGGACGAGTCCATGCTCACAGGGGAGCCCACCCCGGTTCGGAAGGCAACCGGCGACGCGGTGGTCGGAGCCACCCTCAACCGCAATGGCGCGCTGAGGTTTCGGGTGGAGCGCGTGGGCGCGGATACCGTGCTCTCCCGCATCATCCGCCTGGTCCAGCAGGCCCAGGGGTCGAAGGCCCCCATTCAGCGTCTCGCCGACCGGGTTTCCGCGGTCTTCGTGCCGGTGGTGATCTCGATCGCCATCGCCACGTTCGTGATCTGGTTCCTGGTGGGCCCCGAGCCCTCATACCTGCACGCCCTCGTGTCGGCGGTGACGGTGCTGATCATCGCCTGTCCTTGCGCGATGGGGCTGGCGGTGCCGACGGCCGTCATGGTCTCCACCGGCCGGGGCGCGGAGCTGGGCATCCTGATCAAGGGCGGCGAGCCGCTGGAGCGCAGCGGCCGCCTGGACACGGTGGTCTTCGACAAGACCGGCACCGTAACCGAGGGCCGGCCGGCGGTGCAGCGCGTCCTGGCCGACGACGAGGCCCTGGTCCTCGGGCTTGCGGCCACGGTGGAGCGCCTGAGCGAGCATCCGCTGGGCGACGCAATCGTCGAGGCAGCCGTTGCCCGAGGTCTGCCCACTGCCAGGGTAGAGGGTTTCGAGAGCCGCACCGGACGTGGAGTGACGGGCCGAGTTGAGGAAAAGTCGGTCGCCGCCGGCAACGTCGCGCTGCTCCGCGAGCTGAGCGTGGATCCCGGCCGGTTCGCCGACGCGGCGGATCGGCTCGCGGCCGATGGGCTCACCGCGGTCTACGTCGTGGTGGACGGGCGGGTGCATGGGGTGATCGGGATCGCCGACCCGGTCAAGCCGAGCAGCCGCGTTGCGGTCGCCGCACTGCGGGCCATGGGGCTCGAGACCGTGATGCTCACCGGGGACAACGACCGCACCGCCACCACCGTCGCGAGCGCGGTCGGAATCGAGCGAGTCGTTGCCGAGGTGCTGCCCGACCGGAAGCTGGAGGAGATCCGCCGGTTGCAGAGCGAGGGGCGCACCGTCGCGATGGTGGGCGATGGCCTCAACGATGCGCCCGCGCTTGCGCAGGCCGACGTCGGCATCGCCATGGGAACCGGCACCGACGTGGCCATGGAGGCCGGCGACATCACGCTGATGCGGGGCGATCCGCTCGGGGTGCCGCATGCCATCGGTCTCGCCCGCCGCACCATGCGGGTGATCAAGCAGAATCTCTTCTGGGCCTTCGTCTACAACGTGATCGGCATCCCGGTGGCCGCCGGCGTGCTGTACCCCGGCTTCGGCATTCGCCTCACCCCCGCGATGGCCGCGGCGGCGATGGCGGTGAGCTCCGTCAGCGTAGTGACGAACAGCCTGCGGCTCAGAAAGCACGGGATCTCCAAAAGGAGGGTGGCATGACGACGGTCGCGTGCGCCTGCGGCGCCAGACCCGGCGATGGCGAGCACGCCGTGGCGGTGGACCCCGAGATCAAGCGATCGGTGCTCACCCGGCTGCGCCGGATCGAAGGGCAGCTCCGCGGGTTGCAGAAGATGGTGGAGGAGGAGCGCTACTGCGCCGACGTCCTGACCCAAGTCTCGTCGGTGCAGGAGGCGCTGCGCGGGGTGGGGCGGGCGATGCTGCACAACCACCTCCGGCACTGCGCCACGGAGGCGATCCGCTCGGGGGACGAGTCCCGCGCGGAGGCGATGTACGACGAGATCATGGAGCTGGTGTACAGGAGCGTCCGGTAGCGATATCTTGCCGCCCGGTCTTCTCCTGGAGTGGCAAGTGCTCCGTTGGCTCCGCTGGATCGGCCGCGCCGTGACCGTTCTGCTCTTGCTGGTGGGCGCCGCCATCGCGCTGGTCTACACCGTCACGACTCTCCACATCCGGCAACGGTATGAATTCCCGGACTCTCCGGTCCGCGCCGCGACCGACTCCGCGGCGGTCGCCCGTGGACGCCACCTGGCCGAGGCGATCAGCAAGTGCCAGGAGTGCCACGGCGCGGACCTGGGCGGCGAGCTCTGGGTCGACGAGCCCGCCTTCGGCCGGTTGGCCGGTGTGAACCTCACCTCCGGACGCGGCGGGCTCCGCGACTACAGCGACGCCGACTTCGAGCGAGCGATCCGTCACGGCGTGGGACGCGACCGGCAGCCTCTCATCTTCATGCCGTCGGAGGCGTTCTCCGCGATGAGCGACGAGGACCTGGCGGTGCTGATCGGGTATCTGCGCAGCCTGCCGCCGGTGGATCGGGAGATGCCGGGGCCCAAGGTCGGGCCCGTCGCGCGGGCGCTCTACCTCGCCGGCAATTTCCCGCTGCTTCCCGTCAAGCTGATCGACCACGACTCGCGGCCGCCGGCGCCACCCGCCGGCGCGACCGTGGCGTACGGCCAATACCTCGCGACGATCGGCGGCTGCCGAAGCTGCCACGGCCTGGCACTCGCCGGCGACGCCAATCCCGACGCGCCCGACATCACCGTCGGCCGGCTCGGCGGCTGGACCGAGGAGGATCTCTTCCGCTCGCTCCGCCGGGGCATGCGTCCCGACGGGAGCGTGATCGACCCGGAGAAGATGCCCTGGGTGGCGAGCGGCCGGATGACGGACGAGGAGATCCGGGCGGTGTGGTTGTACATGAGGTCGGTGCCGCCGGGGGCGAAGAAGGACGGGTGAGGCGTCATGTCTCCGCCACCCGCGCCATATCCCTCCCGGCCGTCCTCGTCGCCCCGAGAATGACGACCCCTCCGCCGATCACCACCAGCGGCAGCAGCAGAATCGCGCGGTCGAGGCCGAACTGGTCCGACAGCATCCCCACCAGCGGCAGCGCGATGGCATCTCCGGCGAGATGGATGAACAGCAGGTAGGCGCCCGCCACCGTCGCGCTGATTCGCGGCGGCACGACGTCGAAGATTACGGCCGTGATCGGCCCATTGTACCAGGACAGGCAGAAGAAGGCCACGGTGAACACCACCTGGAACAGCTCGGGATCCCGGATCGTGAGCAGCCAGACGGTGAGGGGTCCGCCCGACAGCAGTCCCAGGCCGATGGTGATCACCCGGCCGGTCTCCCACCAGCGGCGAAGCCAATCGGCCAGGAGCCCGCCGAACAGCGTTCCCGACACGCCCGCGATCAGGCCCCACTTGCCCAGCAGCGCGGCCCCCTCACCAGCGGTGAGCTCCAGCTCCCGGGCGACGAACGTCGGACCCCAGCCCACGATGCCGTTGGTGCCGAACGAGATCATCGCGCCCGCGAGGAAGACGTAGACCAGCGTCGGCGTGTGCAACACCGTCTTTCCCGCTCGCAGGATGTCGTCGAACGCGCTGGTGATGCCCGCGGCGAAGGGAATCTCTTCCGAGGGATCCGCCGAGGTACGCCAGACCCAGTAGAGAATGTTGATGGCGAGTCCCAGTCCGACCGCCGCGCTGAACGCCGCGACGTCGAGTCTGGAGTTTGCGCCGTAGGAGCGGTCGAGCCAGTACGCCAGCGCCAATCCCACGACGACGCTGGCGAGCAGCGGCCAGAGCTGCCGCAGCAGCGCCGTCGCGCCGATGTGGAAGTCGCGCAGGAACGAGCTTACGGTGAGCTTCGCCGGCGGCCGGGTGGGATCGATGAGCCGGGCGACGAGGAGCGCGCAGACGAAGCCCGGCACGCCCACGGTCATGAAGGCGACGCGCCACCCGTACGTTCCCTCGAGATACCCGCCCAGCAGCAGTCCGGACACCCCGCCGAGCGACACGCCGGAGGCCAGGATGCCCATCGCCATCGCGCGGCGGGAGCCGGGGAAGTAGTCCGCCACGAGGGAGGACGCGGCGGGACCGTACGCCGCCTCGCCCACCCCGACGGCCGCGCGGCAGGTGAACAGCGTCCCGTAGCTCCGCACCAGCCCGCTCAGGAAGGTGAAGGCACTCCACACCGTCACGCCCCACGCGATCACCGCTCGCCGCGAGCGCAGGTCGCTGATCACCCCGAACGGCAGGGCCGCGACCGAAAAGACCAGGATATAGGCGGAGCCGAGCCAGCCGAGCTGCGCGTCGGTCAGCGCGAGGTCGCGCTTGATCGGCTCGAACAGCGCGTAGATGACGTTCCGGTCGATGTAGTTGAGAAGATTGATGACCGCGAGCAGGCCCAGCGCGTACCAGCGGTACCCGGCGGTCACCTTCGCGCCACCGTCTCCGTTCCCCCCGCGCCCGGATGCATGTGCGCGAGCGACTCCTGGGCGCGCCGGTCACGGAACTCGAGGGCCGCGCGGTACTCCTCGATCAGCCTCCCCATCATCGCCTCCCGCCGGCCGTACAGCCGCTTGAGCGGGCGGTCCGGGTGCCGCGCCTTGGCGTAGGCGGTGAGGACCGGCAGCGCGATGGAGTTGTCGCCGTACACCACGACGGTGCCGGGGAGCTGGTCCGGATCGATCTTGCCCCAGCTCACCGCCTCCGCCGGGGTCGCACCGGAGAGCCCGCCGGTGTCGGGCCGGGCGTCGGTCATCTGGAGGAAGTAGTCGTGTCCCCGCTCGTCGATACCGAGCACCTCCTGAATCTGCGGCTCGGTCTGGAGCATGAAGTTCTTGGGGCTGCCGCCACCGACGATCAGCACCCCGCTCTTCCCGCCGGTGCGCTTGGCCTCGAGCACGATCGCCGCGGTCTCGTTGACGTCGGCGCTCACGTCGAACCGGAGCTTGCTCCCCGCCAACGCCTGCTCGGCGACGTTCATCCCGATGGAGCTGTCGCCCGGCGAGCTGGTGTAGAGCGGCACCTCCAGCTCGTGCGCCGCCGCGAGCACCGAGCGCCGGGTCAGGCCCAGCGCCTTCTCCCGCTCGCGGACGTATCCCCCCAGCAGATAGTGGTATTCCGCGCTGCTCATCGGGCGCTGGAACTCCTCCCGCGCCGACACCTCCCGGACGAACTGGTCGGTGGAGAGCAGCACGCTGTAGTCGAAGAAGACGTCGTAGATCCGCACCACGCCCTTGTCCCGCAGCTCCACGTCGTCGGCGTTCGGCGTGCCGCGGTGCATCGCGAGCCCGAGCGCGAAATGGGCGTCGTGATACAGGTTGGCGCCGGTCGAGATGATCCAGTCCACGAACCCCGCTTCCATCAGCGGGATGAGGCAGCTCATGCCGAGGCCGGCCGGCGTCATCGCGCCAGTGAGTGTCATGCCGACCGTCACCTCGGGGTCGAGCATGCGCTGGGTGAAAAGCTGGCAGCCCTCGCGGAGCCGTCCGGCGTTGTAGGCGAGGAAGGCGTTCTCCACCAGGTCGGCGACGGTCTCCTTGCCGGTGATCGCGCGCGGGTCGATGCGCTGGCCGCGCAGGAACGGTGCGGAGGGGCGGGTCATACGTTCATCCTAGGATGCGGGCGGCGGGATCGTCCGGCTTCTGCCTCCGGGCCTCGATCACGATGGCGGTCGCTTCCGCCGGGTCGTCGGTCACCTTGAAAATCTGGAGATCCGCGGGGTTGACCTTGCGCTCGCCCGCCACGGTGCGGGTGAGCCAGTCCACCAGTCCGGACCAGTAGTCGCGTCCGAACAGGACGACGGGGAAATGCTTGACCTTGCCGGTCTGGATCAGAGTCAGCGCCTCGAACAGCTCGTCCAGCGTGCCGTAACCGCCGGGGAAGACGATGAACGCGGTGGCGTACTTCACGAACATCATCTTCCGGACGAAGAAGAACTTGAAGTTGAGGCTGCGGGTCAGGTAGCCGTTGGAGCCTTGCTCGAAGGGAAGCTCGATGTTGCAGCCGATCGACATCCCGCCGCCCTCCATGGCGCCGCGGTTCGCTGCCTCCATGATTCCCGGCCCCCCGCCGGTGATCACCGGGATCCCCGCCTTCGCCAGCAGCCGAGCGGTCTCGACCGCCTGCTCGTACTGCGGATCGCCCGGCTGGGTGCGCGCGGAGCCGAAGATGGTGACGCCGTCGCTCACGTCGGCCAGATTGTCGAAGCCCCAGACGAACTCGCCCATGATCCGGAGCACTCGCCACGAATCGGACTTGAGGAAGAGCTGTTCCGGCGGCTGGTGCGGCGGGCTCGCCAGCAGCTGCTCGTCTTCGGTGGGGAGCTTCTTGTCGTCGAGGTGGCGGTAGGGATTGGTCTCAGTCACGGGTCAGACGCTCGATGGCGGCGCGGTGATCGTCGGCCACGTTGTAGAAGTAGGGAGAGACGCGGACGTGCCCCGGCCGCGCATCGACGATGATCGAGGCCTCCGCCAGGCGGCGGACGTCGCGGGCCGGGTCGTCGCTGGCGAGCATCACGATCGCGGAGCGCTCGTCCTGCCGGTGGGCGATCCTGGTCCGGAGCCCGGCCCACTGGGCCTGGTCGATCAGATCCTCGGCCAACTCCATCGTGCGGCGGCGGATCTCCCCGGAACCGATCTCCTCCACCACGTCGAGGCCGCCGAGCTGGGCATAGACCGGGAGCATCGGCGGTGTGCCGGCCTCGAGCCGCCGGGCGTCGGCGTGCAGCGAGAGCGAGCGCGGGTCGAAGCGGAATTGCTCCCGGTGCGCGAACCAGCCCGTCGCCCGCGGCGCGAGTGTCCCGACCAGGTCGGACCGGGCGTAGAGGAATGCCACACCGCTGCCACCGAGCAGCCACTTGAGCCCGCCGGCGCAATAGAAGTCCACGTCGGAGGCGACGACGTCCACCGGGATCTGCCCGGCCGCCTGATACCCGTCCACCAGTAACAGCGCGCCGCGGCGATGGGCGATCTCCGCGACCGCCCGGATGTCCTGGATCGCGCCGCTGGTGAAGAACACGTGGCTGGTCGCGATCAGGGCGGTCTTCCCGTCCACCGCGCGCTCGATGGCCTCGAGCGGGACGGCGATCCCGTCGGGGCTTTCGACCACGACCAGCTCGACTTCGGCCGGCTTGGCCAGCCACTGGTAGGGAACGGTGGGGAACTCGAGACTGGTCACCACGACCCGCGGGCGCAGCCGGTAGTCGAGCGACTCCGCCACCGCGGTGAGCGCGGTCGAAATGTTGGGGTGCAGGGCAATGGTGCCGGGCGGCGCGCCGATCAGGCGGCCGTAGCGCTGCCGCAGCGAGGCCAGCGCCTCCCACCACACGTCGTACCACGCGGCCGCCCCACGCTGCTCCCACAGATCCAGGAACTCGTTCACCCGGGCCCGCGACCGGACCGACAGGGCCCCGAGCGAGCAGGTGTTGAGATACACGGAGCGCCGGAAGATCGGAAACTCCGCCCGATAGTCCCGGGGAGGCGCGGGCGCGGTGGCGGCGGACATGGGGGAGAATATAGGCGGGGCAGCGGGGCGGCGGGGCAGCGGGGCAGCGGGGCCGACAGTGTCATCCTGAGCGAGGCGAAG
>Ga0299913_10003193_pt1 | contig 13317 bp, 13 predicted proteins | sample RVTome_9_FD_201360 | JGI IMG/M metagenome (GOLD analysis project Ga0299913, IMG submission 201360) | Soil microbial communities from uranium-contaminated site in the Upper Colorado River Basin, Wyoming, United States - RVT155D38 (version 2) ... | reverse complement strand
CCGGCGACGTGCGGGGCCGCCATCGACGTCCCGTCGAAGGTGTCGTAGCCATCCGGCACGGTGCTCAGGATGTCGACGCCGGGGGCGGAAAGGTCCACCGATTCCCGGCCGAAGTTCGTGAACGAACACTCCCAGTGCTGCACCCCTTCTTGCAGCGCGCAGAGCGTGCTGTAACCGTTGCGGTCGACGTCGTTGCTCGCCGCCACCGAGATCAGCCCGGGCAGGTTGTAGCTCGCCGGATACGAAGGGCTGAGCGAGTCCGGGACATTGTCTCGATCGAAGTCCTGGATCACGATCAGATCGTTGTCACCGCGCTCGTTCCCCGCAGCGAAGACGGGCACGACGCCGGCAGCGATCGCCTTCCGTAACGCGTTGCGCTCACTTCTCGACCAGAACAGCGGCGCGCCGAGGCTGCCGTTGATGACGTCGGCACCCATGGCCGTCGCGTATCTGATGGCTTCGATGCCCGCCGCGATGTCCCCCAGCATCGTGTCCTTCCCGGGGATATCGGGGTCCGCGTCCTGCGGCTCGAAGACCTTGAGAACCATGATCTTGCAGTTGGGGCACACGCCGGCAATTCCGACGCCGTCGTTCGCAGCCGCGGCGGCCGTCCCTGCAACGTGAGTGCCGTGGTCGAATCCGAAATAGGCGGGGTTGGGCTCGAAGAGAGTGTCGTCGTCTTCGGAGAAATCCCACCCGTGGATGTCGTCGACGTAGCCGTTGTTGTCGTCGTCCTTGCCGTTGCCGGGGATCTCACCCGGGTTGTTCCAGATGTTCGCGGCAAGGTCCGGATGTGTGATGTCGACACCCGAATCCAGGATCGCGATCACGGTTTGGTCGTCGCCCTGGGTGGTATCCCACGCGGTCGTCACCTTCATGTCGGCGCCGGAGACCCCACTCGTCGTCTGCAACGAACCCGAGACGGGATGGGGCTGGCCCGAGTTCAACAGTCCCCATTGCTCGGTGAAGCGGGGGTCGTTCGGCACCGCCAGAGGGAAACGGATCAAGTTCGGCTCGGCGTAGGCCACGGCCGGATCCTTCGAGAGGGCAGCGATCGTGCGTTGCACGGATAACCCACGGCGCAGTGCGACCACACTCGTCCGACGGTCCGCCCATCGCGACCGGGCGGCGAACCCCGATAGCGCCGCGACGCGCTCCGATCGGCTCGCTCCACGGCGATAGCCGACGACGATCTCCCCCGGCACGGTGTGCGGCCGGATCGCCTCGAGCCCGAGTCGGGCCTGGCGTGCGGGCCGCGAGGCCGCCGGTGGGGCGAGAAGCGAGGCGATGAGGACCGCGGCGAGGAGCGCGCCGATGCCGCCGCGCGTGATCGTCGATCTCACAAAGTCCCCTTCAGATGATCGCCGGGCCCGGCTCGCACGCTATAGGCGCGGGACTCCCAACGGAATAACTACTTTTGCCTAGAGATGGTTCCCGAGACTAGAAGGGCTCGATCAGCTCGACGTCGCCCTGGGCCTCCTCGAGCGGCTCCGAGTAGGGGGTCCCCCAGGGGTCGGCGGCATCCGGAGCGATCTCCATAAGCGGAACGAGCACGAACCGGCGCGTGGTCATCCGAGGATGCGGGATCTCGAGGTCGGGTTCGCTGATCTTCTCTGAATCGAACGTGAGGATGTCGAGATCCACGACTCGGGGGCCCCATCGGATGTCGCTTGCCTCTCGGCCGAGCTTCTGCTCGATCTCCTGGCAGCGCTCGAGCAGCCCACGGGCTTCGAGCGTCGTCGAGATCTTCACCACGAGATTGATGTAGGACCTCTGCGGCGGCCCACCGATCGGCGACGTCTCGTAAAGGCTCGAGACCGCGGCCAGCGCGATCCCATCGGCGTCCTTGAGCTCGTCGACGGCCTGGCGGCAGAACCCGCCGCGGTCTCCGACATTCGATCCGATCCCGATGAAGGCCTCTACCGCGCTCGTCACTTGCGTCGCTCCATCCGTACCGAGATCCTCTCCACCTCGTGTTGCACCGGTGGATCTTCCTTCGCCACTTCTACGGTAACTCCTAGGACCCCGTCCCGGCCGAGTATCCGCTCGGAAAGATCCGCCGCGAGGCGCTCCAATAACCGTCGTTCGGAGCCTTCGGCCTCGGCCACGACGTCGTTTACCAGAGCGTCGTAGTCGACCGTGACAGCAACATCATCCGTCCTCGCGGCATCGCCTGCCGAGAATTCGACCGCGATGTCGATCCGTAGCATCTGGGGTCGAGCGCGCTCCTCCTCTGTCACCCCGATACGGGTCTTGGCGCGAAGGCCGCGGATGAGTATCCGGTCGTTGTCGTCTTTCATGTCGTGTCCGGTTGCAGGATCGCCTCCGTCATCCTGACGACGCGCGTCATCTCCCTGACGTCGTGGACGCGAACGATGTGGGCCCCGCCCCACACCGCGATCGAGACCGTCGCTGCGGTTCCCTCCAGACGTTGATCTTCCGGCAGATCGAGAACGGCACCGATGAAGGACTTGCGCGACGTGCCCACCAGCACCGGGTACCGGCTCACAACGAGCTCATCTAGGCGCTTGAGGATCTCGAGGTTCTGCTGGGGCGTCTTCGCGAAACCGATCCCGGGATCGATGGCGATACGCGACCGTTCGACCCCACCGGCTTCCAGCTCCTCGGCGCGTTCCGTCAGGAATTCGGCGACCTGCTTGACGACATCTGTGTATGCGGTCAGCGATCGCATCGTGGCAGGGGTCCCGCGCGAGTGCATGATCGCGATCCCCGCGCCGGTCCGAGCCGCCACCTCACCCATCTCGGGATCGAACGACTCCCCGGCGGTGTCGTTGACGATCACCGCGCCGGCCGCAACGGCCGCTTCGGCGACGGCCGCCTTTCGAGTGTCGATCGAGACCACGAGCCCGTCCGACGCAAGTGCCTTGACCACAGGGAGGACACGGCGTAGTTCCTCGGCCTGGGGGACGGGGTCGGCCCCCGGACGCGTGGACTCGCCACCCACGTCGACGATAGAGGCCCCGTCGGCGGCCATCCGCCGCCCGTGCGCGATCGCGGCGTCGGCTTCCAGCCACAGGCCTCCGTCGGAGAACGAGTCGGGAGTCACGTTGAGGACGCCCATCACCGCGACCCGATCCAGGGAGATCGTCAGGTCGCGCGCTCTCCAGTCCATCGTCTAAGGACGTCGGATGAAGTTCATCGCCTCGGCGCGGGTCGCCTCGTTCTCACGGAAGATCCCTCGCACGGCAGAGGTGACCGTCTGGCTTCCCGGCTTCCGCACGCCGCGCATCGTCATACAGAGGTGCTCGGCCTCGATCACCACGAATACCCCGCGCGGCTTCAGCGCACCCTGGATCGCATCGGCGATCTCCGTCGTGAGACGCTCCTGCACCTGAGGCTTGCGCGATGCGACGTCGACGACACGCGCGAGCTTGGACAGCCCGGTGATCTGCCCGTCCTTGTTCGGGATGTAGGCAACATGAGCTTTCCCAATGAATGGGATGAGGTGATGTTCACAGAGACTATGGAGCGGTATGTCTCGAACCATCACCATCTCGTCGTGGCCGAGCTCGAACACGACGTCGATCTCGTCCTTGGGATCGCGACCGACACCCGAGAAGATCTCCGCGTACATGTCGGCAACGCGCTCGGGAGTGAGCTGAAGGCCTTCGCGGTCCGGGTCCTCGCCGATCGCCTTCAGGATGTCGGCGACGGCGCGCTCGATGATGTCTCTGTCGAAGTTCTCGGGTTCGGTCATGCCCCAAGAGTAAGGGTGAAGTTTAAGCCTCGCCGAGTCGTGGTTTGGGCGCAGGGCGCGGAGTGCGCTTTCGTTCCCGCCGCTCCTTGGCCACCGGCAATTCACCCTTCTCGCGGCGCAGACGGGTCCGCTCCAGCGGATTCGCAGGTTCCTGCTTGGCGACCTCGGCAAGGATCTCCGCGACCTCTTCCTTCTCGAGCGATTCCTTCTCCAGGAGGCGCTCGACCATGAGATCGAGCTTGGCGCGGTACTTCGTCAGGATCTCGCGCGCCTCTTCATAAGCCTCTTCGACGAAGCGCTTGACCTCCGCGTCGATCCTGGCCGCGACGGTGTCGGAGTAGTCCTGCGTATGTCCGTAGTCACGGCCCAGGAAGGGCTGGCTGTTGTCCTCGCCGAGCGCGAGGGGGCCGAGGTCGGACATGCCGTACTGGGTGACCATGGAACGAGCGATCCGGGTGCAACGCTGGATGTCGTCCTGGGCGCCGGTGGTCGGCTCGTCGAACACGATCTCTTCGGCGACGCGGCCCCCGAGCAGCATCGCGAGCTCGTCGATCAGCTCGGAGCGAGTCACGAGGAACCGGTCCTCGGTCGGAAGCGTCAGCGTGTAGCCCAGCGCCCGGCCGCGCGACACGATCGAGACCTTGTGCACAGGGTCGGCGTTGGGCAGCGCATGCGAGACCAGCGCGTGGCCGGCCTCGTGGTACGCGATGACCTTTTTCTCTTTCTCGGAGATGACGCGCGAGCGACGCTCGGGACCGGCGAGGACGCGATCGATGGCTTCCTCCAGCTCCCTCATCGCGATCTCGGGCTTCGAGAAGCGAGCGGCGAGTAGCGCTGCCTCGTTCACCACATTGGCAAGGTCGGCACCGGTGAACCCCGGCGTCCGGCGCGCGAGCACCTCGATGTCGATCTCCTTCGCGAGCGGCTTCCCCCGTGTGTGGACCTTGAGGATCCCGATACGACCGTTCAGGTCGGGCCGGTCGACAACGATCTGCCGGTCGAAACGGCCGGGACGCAGAAGCGCCGGATCGAGGATGTCGGGCCGGTTCGTCGCGGCGATCAGGATGACGCCACCTTTGACATCGAAACCGTCCATCTCGACGAGCAACTGATTGAGCGTCTGCTCGCGCTCGTCGTGGCCACCGCCGAGACCAGCGCCGCGGTGACGACCGACCGCATCGATCTCGTCCATGAAGACGATCGACGGAGCGTTGGACTTCGCTTGCTCGAAGAGGTCACGGACGCGGCTCGCACCGACGCCCACGAACATCTCGACGAAATCGGATCCTGAGATCGAGAAGAAGGGCACGCCGGCTTCACCTGCGACGGCGCGAGCCAAGAGCGTCTTGCCGGTCCCCGGCGGACCATAGAGAAGGACGCCCTTGGGGATCTTGGCCCCCATCGCCTGGAACTTCTGCGGAGCCTCGAGGTACTCCTTGATCTCCTGGAGCTCCTCGATGGCTTCGTCGAGTCCGGCGACGTCCGAGAACGTGATCTTCGGAGCGTCCTTGGACACGAGACGAGCCTTCGACTTGCCGAAGGACATCACGCGGTTGCCGCCGCCTTGCATCTGTTGCATCAGGAAGAAGAAGAAACCGACGATCAGCAGGATCGGGAAGAACTGGAACAAGAAGGAGACCAACGCGGAACCGGCCTGAGGATCGGCTTCTACCGTGACACCGTTGTCGAGCGCGACCTGCTGGTACTCGTCGATCGTGTCGTGCGGGAGGAAAGCCACGAAGGCACCACCGTCGGCAAGCTCGCCTTCGACCTTCTCGTCGCGGGTGAGGAACTTGGCCGTAGTGATGTCTTGGGACTCGACCCGCGCCACGAATTCGTTGACCGTGAAGGTCTCGGGCTTGGACGCGCTGGCGCGATAGAGGTTGTAGATCCACACGACCAGAATGATCAGGATCAGGTAAAAAATGGCCGAACGGAAGATGCGATTCATCTTGCGAGAAGGGTAGCAGTCACGTGTGTTTACTCAACTCCGACGTTTTACGCAGACGCGGCCCAGCCCGATTGCGTAGGTTTACGTATCTACGGAGTTATCGGCTGCCTCCGTCGGCTTCATAAGCGTCCTCCTTGAGCACCCCGATGTAGGGCAGGTTCCGATATCGCTCTGCGTAGTCGAGCCCGTAACCCACGACGAACACCGGGGGGATCTCGAAGCCGGGGTAGCGGACGTCCAGGGGCACGGCCTGCTCACCTTTCTTCCAGAACAGGGAGCAGATCTCCAGCGAGGCCGGCCGGCGGGCCTCCAGATAGCGCAGCAGGTAGGAGATCGTCAGCCCCGAGTCGATGATGTCCTCGACCAGCAAGACGTGCCGTCCGGTGATCTCGTAGTCGAGGTCCTTGAGGATCCTCACCACGCCGGAGGACTTCGTCGAGCTGCCATATGACGAGACGGCCATGAAGTCGAACTCGATCGGAAGCTGGATCTCGCGAGCGAGGTCGCTCATGAACACGAACGCGCCTTTGAGGACGCCGACCAGCAACACGTCTTTGCCCCGATAGTCCTCGGTGATCTGTTTCGCGAGCGTTGCGATCTTGTCCTGGATCTCCTCGGCAGAGATGAGGACCTGGTCGATGTCGTGATGAACTTCGGTCACTCCGGCATCCTACTCACGGTGATTTCGTGGTCCCCGATCGCGATCTCGATACCGCTCGCCACAGAGAATCGCGTTCCATGGGGAAGAGGTTCCCCCTCGGCTCTTTCGAACGCGTCCACCACGGCCTCGATCCCACCCGATCGATCGCGGACCTCGCCGACCGCTCGTTCGAGCATCCGCCGCTTGATCGGCCGCGGGATGCCGGCGAAAACTTGGAGCGGGACCGTGACCCCTGCTTCGTCTTCTTTGGCGATCTCGCGATACAGCGTGTCTGCGAGCCCTTCCAGCAGTTGCGCGTCGTCGCGCAGAAGCTCGGCGGACCGGGCGATCGCTTCGACCGCACCGTCTCCCCACCCTTCCTTGATCGCGGCGATGACTCCGTAGCGGACGCGCGCTCGTTCGAAGCGCGGGTCTTCGTTGGCCGGGTCGACCCAGTAATCGATCTCCCGCTCCTCACAGTAAGCACTTGTCTGACCCCGACGTGTCGTGATCAGTGGCCGGACGCGGTCGTTGTCTACCGGAGGAAGACCTGCAAGGCCACGCGTCCCGGCGCCGTGGATCAGACGCGCGAGCGTCGTCTCGACCCGGTCGTCCAGGGTGTGGCCCGTTGCGATGCGTTCGGCTCCAACCTTCTTAGCGACGATGTCGAAGAACTCGTAGCGGAACGCGCGGGCGCGGGCATGGAGGTTCGGACCTTCCAGCTCTGCGGCTCGTGCGACGTGCGCGTCGTAGCCTCCTTCCGCGGCGAAATGACCGACGCGTGCTGCGACGCGGTCCGACTCCTCCGATAGCGCGTGATCGACGTGGGCGAGCACGGGCTGGATCGAATAGCGCTTCGAGAGTCGAGCCATCACGTCGAAGAGACACATCGAGTCGGGGCCCCCTGAGACCGCTACGACGACCGGCCCGGGGGTCAACATCCCGTAGCGGTCGATCGCGGCCGCCGTGCGCTCGACCAGGTCGAACCCCGGCCCTCCCAGTGAATCGGCTACGCGACCCGGTTCAACCACGTCTCGGGCGATCGAAGCTCTTCGAGTGTCGGGACGTGTTCCGGGGAGCGCCACAGATAGCCGACCGCGGACGGCCCCCCTTGCTTCGCGATGCGTTCGCAGAACGCCTGGCCCAGCTCGTACTGTCGGAGCTTCATCTCGAGGCCGATCACGTTGTTGATGATCCGCTGGATCATGTTGCTCTGTTTTCGGCGCCCCTCGAAAGTGCTGCGCATCCTGCGGAACGACGGGATCACCTCGGCCCCTACGGCATCCATCACATAGTTGCCGTGACCCTCCACGACGGCCATGAGCGCCTGGATCTGGTCGAGCGCGACGCGCTGCTCTTCGGATGCGAGGAGGTACACGGGATTGCGTTCCTCGGGAGGGAGGTTGCCGGACACGAGCTTGCGAGCGGCGGTTCCCAACCTCTTGCTTAGTGCGCGGGAGTCGATCTCCACCGAAGACAGATACGTCTCGACCAGGGAGAAGAAGTGGGGCTTGAGCCACGGGACACCGGCGAACTGGAAGCGGTGGGTGACCTCGTGGACCGCGACCCACAACGCGAACTCATCGGGGACGAAGCGGAAGCGGTTGCCAATCTCCACCATGTTGACCCCGACGAAATAGAGAGGTGCGCCCCCACCGGCTGCCCGGCGCGATCGAGGCAGGACCTCGTCGGGAACCAGGATGTCGTACTGCCCCAGGACTCGCCGCGAGATGTAACCGAGCAACACCCCCAGCTCGACCGAGACGATCATGCGCTGCGCGATCCGCGCGGGAGCGGGCATCGAATAGAGACGATGCGCGACCTTGTCGGTCAGCGGTTTGATCAACGCGCTCATCGACGCAACGTTCGCGGCGGCCCAATCGCCACGGGAGATGACGCCCCACCGCACCGGTGGGGGGGCCGGGATACCGCTCGCCTGAGCCACCAGTTCCTCGGCACGGGGAACCGCCTCCGCGAGGTAGCTCTCGAGGGCGCGGATCGCGCCCGTTCGATCGCGCGGATCCCCGCCCACTCGGCGAGCTACCGCGGACGCCACCCGCGGTTCGATGAGCTTGGCCATGTCTCTAGGCCGTCGGCCCTAGGCCGTTGGTCGTTGGCGTGACGCGATCAGCCGCCAGTACATCAAGCCGACGGACAGGCCGAGGAAGACCAGCAATACCAGGGCGATGCGCGCCATCTGGTACGTCCACGGAGGACCGGTCTCGGTCGCGGCCCCCTCCGTCCCTTCCTCGCCCGCGCCCTGCTGGGCTTCGTCCTCTTCCGAGGTCGTGCCCGATTCGGATTCTTCTTCGGTCCCGCCCGCGGGCTGTGCAACGGCGCTGCTCGACAAAGCTGCAGACATGCCGAGAGCCACGGCCATGACGAACAGCAGAACGAGCCAGCGCGATCGCATGGCGTCAGGATAAAGCGTCGCTACCGGCGGGACGGCCGGTTAGGGCAAAGGCCGGTTAGGGCAAAGGCTCTAAGCAGAGCCGGGTGCGGGCTTGCGGCCGCGCAGGCGTGGGACCTTCATCTCGGCATGGGCCCAGCACTTATCCCTGCGGTTGTAAACGGAGAGGCGGGTCTCACAGCCCTGCTCGGCACACACGCGCCCTTCCGCGTAGCGGCGCGACGCCCGGGGCAATCCGTGAGGCCGTGATCCTCTGATCGCATCGGGATTGCTCACCGCTGTGCCTCCTTAAGCTCCACCTACTGTTGCCCTTGGACGAGCCAACCCGGCGGGGGGTTCCCTTAAGGGACCCCACGAGTGAGCGGTCCTGTAATGAAAGAACGCATGAGGGGCGAAAAAGGTTCCCGGGCCGTGCCCTTGCGGGCCCTCGGCCTGGTGGTGCGCGCCCTCCTGGGAGCTCCCGCCAGAGCCGTCCGTGGGACGGCGCGTCGGGTGGGAGACCCCACCCGTCAGGTCGTCGACTACTGGGCTTCGGAACGACTGACCATGCGCCAGGGGTTCGTGGCCGTGTGCATCGCGGCCCTGACCTCGCTGGTGGCCGGAGTGACCCTGGCAGGGATGAGCAACCGCATCGACGCCGTCGAGGGGCTGTTCGTCCTCATCCCCGTCTCGATCGGGATGCGAGGCAACATCTTCGGAGGTCTGGCCGCCCGCTTGGGGACCGCGATCCACTCGGGCCTGTTCGAGGTGAGCCGCGAGCGCGAGGGGATCCTGTACCAGAACGTCTACGCCGCGACCTTGCTGACCGTCGGCACCGCGGTAGCGATGGGGCTGCTCGCACGGGGGATCGCCTCACTGCTCCATCTCGAAACGATCTCGGTCTGGGACTTCATCGTCGTCGCGCTCGTCGGCGGCCTGTTGTCCTCGGTTTTCGTATTGATCGTGACGGTGGCCGTCTCGGTCGGTTCCTTCCGCCGCGGCTGGGACCTCGACTCGGTGGGGGCTCCTCTGATCACGGCCATCGGAGACGTGGTGACGCTTCCCTGTCTCTTCATCGCATCGTTCCTCGTCCAGATCGAGCTCGTCACGCCGATCGCGGGTGGGATCGCGCTCATCGCCGGCATCGTCTCGATCGTGCACGGGTGGACCGTCGTGCTGCCGATCGCGCGACGCATCGTCCGCGAGAGCTTCCCGGTGCTGTGCATCGCGATCGTTCTCGACATCCTGGCGGGAACCGTCGTGGAGCCGCGCATGGAAGAGGTCTTCCTGCCGCTTCCGATCTTCTTGATCATCCTTCCCGGATTCCTGGAGAACACCGGCGCACTCGGCGGGATCCTGTCGGCTCGCCTCGGATCGAAGTTGCACCTGGGGGCGGTGACGCCGCGCGCTCGGCCGGAGGCCGCGGCACTCTTGGACGGCTCGATCGTCATCGCGCTGGGTCTCATCGTCTACGTGCTGACGGCGATCACCACGTTGCCCGTGGCACTCCTGATCGGAGCCGCGCATCCCGGCGCGCTGACCTTCCTGGGCGTCGTGCTCGTAGGGGGCCTCTTGGCCACGCTCGTTGCCTTGGTGATCGGCTACTACGCGGCCATAACGACCTACCGGTTCGGGCTGGACCCCGACAACCACACGATCCCCCTCGTGACCAGCGGGATGGACCTGCTGGGAGTCATCTGTCTCGTGATAGCGCTCGTCCTCTTTGGCGTAGCCTGAAAGGTGAACAGGGAGAACAATGGACGTTGACGACGGGCCTAGAACCGTCAAAGGTCTCCTGGCGGAGATCAAAGATTCATCCGAGCTCATGGTCGACCTGGCCTACGCGGCCGTCTTCTTCTCGGACACCGACCTCGCCAAGGAAGTGGTCCGTTTGGAAGAACGGATGTTCGTGTACCTGCGCGAGCTCCGCAAACTGGCCATCCTTGCGGCCCGTAGCCCCGAGGATGCCGAGCACATGGCGGGCGTGCTGGAGATCGCATCGGCCGTGGAAAAGATCGCCGACGCGGCCGAAGACATCGCCCGCGTCGTGTCGTCGGGCCTCGGGATCCTCGACGATCTCCGCCGCGACCTCCGCCACGCCGACGAGATCGTGTCGCGAGTGAAGGTTCGTGAGGGATCGAACGGTGTAGGCCGCTCGTTGCGCGAGCTCGCCTTGCCGGTCGAGATCGGGATGTGGGTTATCGCGACGCGTCGCGGCGGCGACTGGGATCTCGATCCCGGGCCCGACTACGTCGTGTCCGCCAACGATGCGCTTTTGATCAAAGGACCGGAGGACGGAGTGCATCTGGCTCGAGAGATCATGGGCGCGCCTCCCTTACCCGAACCTCCCGAGCCACCCGAGATCGTGCTGTCCGACCTCGACCGCGCGGTCGATCTCCTGGTTGAGATGAAGAACTCCGCGGAGGTCGCGGTCGGACTTGCTTACTCGGCATTGTTGTTCAACGACCGCGCGCTTGCCGCGGAGGTTGGTCATCTTGAAGCTCGCAGCGACGCGATCCACGACGAGCTCGAGTCGTGGGTTCTGCGCAGCTCGCAGGAAGCACGCAATCCAGACGATCTCCGCGGGCTGATCCGCCTTGCGCATGCCTCCGAGATGATCTTCGACTCGGCGCGCGAGATGACACGGCTGGTCGAACAAGGTGAAGAGTTGCACCCGGTGATCGCGGCAGCACTCGTGGAGTCCGATGAGGTCGGCCACGAGACCATCGTGGGCCCGGGATCGACGGCCGACGGCAAGTCGATCAAGGAGCTGTCCGTGGAGACCGAAACCGGGATGTTCATCCTCGCCGTGCAACGTGGCCGGCGCTGGAACTACCGCCCGAAGCCACGCTTCACGCTCGAGGCGGGAGACCGCATAATCGCGCTCGGCCCCCCCGAGGGCGGCGAGGAGCTGGACCGGCTTGTCGGCATGGAGCGCGAGCTCGCAGAGGCATAGCGAGCCCGATACAGGGGAAGGATCGCTAGACGATGGCCAAGAAGAACCGAGAGATCGAAACCGACATGCCGCAGCCCGATGGCTCGATCCCGCAGAAGCCGACGATGCTCCAGAACGTCGCCGCCGCCCTGGCCGGGGTCGCCGCGGTCAAGCTCGCCACCTACATCGTCACGGCCGGCTGGCGACTCGTCACCCGCGAAGATCCACCCCAGATCGACCAAGCCGTCCGCCCCGCGAAGAAGGCGGCATGGATCGCACTGATCGGAGCGGCGACGGGAGCTGCTCGGCAAGCTGCCCGAGACAAGGTGAAACCCCCGACGGACGGACCCGCCTGAAGCGGGAGTTCCCTTAACCCTTCTGTGCCATAGGCGCGACACCAGCCCGCTGTCATGATCGAACGATGGGAGACGCGGGCTCGACTTCCGACGCGGGAACCGATCACTTCCATCTCTTGCTCGAACTTGCGTACGACGTCTCGGGGTCTCTCGATATTGGCGATGTCTTGCGGCGGTCGCTGCAGGCGATCCGGAAGCTGGTCGACTTCCGCGGCGGGTCGATCCAATTGATCGAGGAAGGCGCCCTCGCGATCGCGGCATCCGATCCCGAAGTAAGCCCGGAGGTCGCCGCCCTGCGACTACCGCTCGGGACCGGACTATCGGGGCGCGTTGCCTCGAGCGGAACGGCCATCTACTCCCCCGATCTCGACAACGATCCGCGCGTTGACCCCGAGGTCAGGAGGCTCGGGTCGAACCAGGGCATCCGCAGCTATCTGGCCGTCCCGGTGATCGCCGGTGGCGAGACCGTGGGTGTTCTCCAGATCGATTCGGAGATCGTCGACGCGTTCGACGAGAACCACCGCACGATGGTCGCGACCCTTGCGCCACTGATGGGATCGGCGATCCAGAACGCGCGGATCTTCGCCGCGGAGGTCGACAACGAAGAACGAACACAAGACCTCGACCGACTACGTAATGACTTTCTTACGATCACCACGCACGAGTTGCGCACACCGTTATCGGGCTTGATCGGCTTCGCCGAGCTTCTCGCCCGCCCTGATTCCGGCGGGATATTGGGGCGCGACGACGCCGTCGAACGGATCCTCGCGTCGGTTTCGAAACTCGAGCGCCTGGTAGCCCAGATCGACGATGCCGCGCGGGCAGAGGCCGGGACCTCGATCGTCGAGCCGCGATCGGGACACGTTCGCGACGCCCTAGAGCTCGCACTCGAGCGCTTCGAAGGGCGACATATCGAAGTACGCATCGATCCCACGCTCCCTTCGGCCAGGATCGATGTAGCGCGACTTGCCGACGCGGTGGAAGCCCTATTGAAGAACGCCGCCAACTTCTCACCACCGGGATCGCCCATCACCGTGGACGTCGGCGAGGAGAACGACGTCATCACGATCGCCGTTCGTGACGGCGGCCCCGGTGTAGCAGCCGAGGACGCCCGCCGGATCTTCGAACCGTTCGCCCAACTCCAAGATCCCCAGACGCGTTCGGTCGGCGGGTTGGGTGTGGGCTTGTCGACCGCCAAGGGACTGGTCGAGCAGATGGGCGGGCATGTCTATGTCGTTCCGGGACCCACCGGCCGCTTCGAGATATCCCTGCTCGCGAACCGGCCATGAGCACGGGGCGCGGCGTGGGAGACCTGATCTTCGAGCACT
>Ga0299913_10003192_pt1 | contig 13317 bp, 13 predicted proteins | sample RVTome_9_FD_201360 | JGI IMG/M metagenome (GOLD analysis project Ga0299913, IMG submission 201360) | Soil microbial communities from uranium-contaminated site in the Upper Colorado River Basin, Wyoming, United States - RVT155D38 (version 2) ... | reverse complement strand
CCCGACCGGTCCGGCGGCGGCGCCGACTCATCCGAAGCGACCCCCGCCGAGCCTGGCACAGATGGTGTTCTCGACACACCCGACGGAAGCGGGCTCCGCGCCGCGGCGCGTGGTCTCCAGGCCAACTTCGACGGGGACCTCTACGGTGAGGTCCGTGCCGTGTCCTCCCTGACCGCCGTCGACGTCCGGGCCGAGTACAGCATGGCTGTCGAAGTCATCAGGGCATCGTGGGGATGGATTGTCCTACTCGCCCTCCTCGTCGGATACTCCATCATTTCCGGGCTCGACCGAAGTCGCAATCCGATCGACACGGAGCGACGACTACGCGGCCACTGGACGTCGATTCCGAACGAGCCGAGTCCACCTGCTTCATAGCTCCCGGCGTACCGCGACTCGGGCTCCACCCGTCCTAGCGTGACCGTCCATGGATGCCGCGCTCGATCTCATCATCATCTTCACGCTCCGTCTTCTCGACGTGGGCATGGCTACGGTCCGGATCGTCCTCCTCGGGCGGGGGCGGAGGGGCCCGGCTGCTGCACTCGGGTTCGTCGAGGCGCTGATCTGGGTCCTCGCCATCACCCGGGTTCTGAGCGGCCTCGACGATCCGACCCGAATGATCGCCTTCGCCCTGGGATTCGCCGCCGGGACCTATCTCGGGTCGATGGTCGAAGAATGGCTCGCCCTGGGCCAGGCGCTGGTCCGGATCGTCGCCCCGACCCGGACCGACGCAGTCGCCCCGCTATTGCGGGAGCAGGGGTACGGTGCCACCGTGGTCAATGGTGATGGTCTCTCAGGCGAGGTCCGGGTCACGTTCTGCATCGTGCCCAGAAAAGCCGTGTTCGAAATCACCCGTCTCATCCACGAGGCCAATCCCGAAGCCTATGTCTCGATCGAGCAGACCCATACGGTCGACCTCGCGGCGAGACATGGGGGAAACGTCCAGAAGTAGCGAATCGATGAGAGCCCGTGGCTTGGTCGACGGTCTCAGAAGCCGGATCATCTCGTCGGCTACCTCCCCGTTCCGTCATGCTCCCTACCCGTTGGCCCACAGTCTCTCCTACGGCGGCGACCCGGGCCTGTTCGGCCCGGAGTCGGTGTCCTGGCGCGTCATCGGCGACGTCGCCTCGTTCGTCGGCGGTATACGCGCCCTTCTGATCCAGGCGGCCCATCCCGAGGTCGTCGCCGGTGTGGGCGACCACTCCCGATATCGGGAGGACCCCTTGGGACGACTCTCCCGAACATCCGCCTACGTGACCGCCACCACATTCGGGGCGATGCCCGAAGTGGAGCGAGCGGTCACACAAGTGCGGCGGGTCCACCGAATGGTGTCCGGCGTCTCCAGCCGCGGGATCCCCTACGATGCCGACGACCCCGGGTTCTCCGCGTGGGTACACAACGCCCTGACCGACTCGTTCCTCGTTGCCAACCAGACCTTCGGGGCCGACGTGCTGACCGCAGCGGAGGCTGATCGCTTCGTGCTCGAGCAGACCAGGGTCGGGGCGCTGCTCGATGCCGATCCCATGCCGATCTCGGCCGAAGAACTGTCGCTTTGGATCGTGCAACATCCGGGACCTGCCCCTTCGCCGGAGATGGAGGCTGCCGTTGACTTCCTCACCGATCCGCCCCTCGAGCCTGGTCTGAAGCTGGGCTACAAGTTCCTGCTCGAGGCGGCGGTGGCGACGCTTCCCATCCGCATCAGGGACATCCTGGGGGCCACCCGGATGCCCGGTGCGATCAGCGCGGGTCGGGCGGTGGCTTCCGGTCTCCGCTGGGCTTTGGGTGCCTCCCCTTCTTGGCAATTGGCCCTGGTCCGGGTGGGGGCCCCGATACCGGAGGGACTGTTCACCCAACCCTTGCCGGTCGAGGCCTGATCAGGCGTCTCCCAGGTATGCGCGGAGAACCTTGAGGCGGTCACGCATCTTCCACCTCCGTCGACTGACGTCCCTTCGTCCCACTCAGTTCCACGTCCATGGGCGTTCTGAATCTGGGGATCACCACCCGGTCGCCCATCCAGAGCCGGAGCTCCTCAGCCTGCCGCCCAATCTCGTCGACGGTCTCGGGGTCGACGTCCTCGAGGAGATCCCAGACGATCTCCCCGGTTGCTCTCTGCCCCCATCCACCGACGATTTGGCCGTCGACCCACACACTCTGGCCGGCATTGCCGTTCCGGTCGAAGAGGCTCGTTGCGTGAGGGCCGAGATACCACTCCCGTTCCTTCCAGCCCATCGTCGTCGGGTCGAGACCGGGGAGAAGAGACACCCAATGAGGCGGTGGGGCGACCGGATCCAGGTCGTCGGGGAGGAGGTAGGCAGGCCCAGTCTCCACTTCCACCTCTACCGCCCCGATGGCCGCCAACGCCGCCCTGACCTGGGTGACCGGCCACCCGGTCCACCATTTCATGTCCAGCTCGGTTCCCGGCCCGAACGCGGTGAGCCACAGTCGGAGCAGCTCGGCCTGTGCCTCGGGCCGGCTCATCTCCTCGAGGGGCCGGCCCACCCACTCCTCCATCGGAGCCCAGCGATAGAGACTGCTCACCCAGCTTCCCTTCGGTCGCCCCCGAACGATCTTGCCCTCGGCGGCGAGAAGGAACAGGACCCGGGTCGTCATCCCGACCGTGGCCAACACCGAGCCGTCCTTCTTGTAGAAGGTGACCTTCTCCGCGAGCTCGGGTATGTGGTCGATCAGCTCGGTGGCCACCGCCTCGCCACGAGCGCGGAGAGCGGAAAGTGTTCGCTCGGTGACCGATTCCACCCAGGCCTCGCCGTCGTTGGCGATCCCCGCGTTCTCCACCATGCCCACCAACCGCCTCCTTTCGGCGGCCATGAGGGCGACGGTCGACGAGAAATGGAGCAGCGGCGCCAGGTCGACCGGCACGACGAACATCGTCCGCCGCATGCCCAGGATCCTGACCACGGTCCGGTGGTCGTAGAGGGCGGCTTCGACGTCGTCTTGTTTCAGCCCCGAGACCCGGGCGCGGGCAGAGAGATAGACCGTGGCCGGGTCCGAGGAGTGGAGCCCGACCATGGCCCGGGCCGCCTCCTCGACCGTGGAGGCCGGGGCGGCGAGACGATGGCGCTGCCCGAGACGAGAGCGTCGCTCCTCGTTGCTGACGTTTCGCATCGGAACTGCAACCTAGACAACCACTATCTGAAGAGCACGAAGACGGCGAACCCCAGGATCACCAGGTTGCCCAGCACCGAGACCGCGGCCCGCCACTCCGGCCGGAGCCTGTGCCGGGCGAGCGCCGCTGCTGCCGCCAGCAACGTCTGCCATGAGAGACTGGCGAGAAAGGCCCCCACGACGAAAACGGCGCCATCACCCGGTGTCATTCCCTCTGCCACACCCAGACCGATGATCACCGCGGCGAAGTAGATCACCGTGGTCGGGTTGATGATGGTGAGCCCGAGAAAGCGACCGTAGGTACGGGCCAGGTCTCCGGTCCGTGGGTAATCGGTCGGCAGCGGCTCCGCGGCCTGCACTGCCCGGACGATGCCGAAGACGGCGATGAGCGCAAGGACGATGCCGCTGGCCACGCGGAGAGGTCCTCCGATGGACTCGATGGCCCCGGCCAGAGCCGCCCCACCCACCGCTGCGAGCGCGGCATAGAGGAGATCGGCGGTGGCCGCGCCGGCGCCGGCGAAGAAAGCGGGGCGGAAGCCTCGTCTTATGCCGACCTCGATGATCAGGATCGCAATCGCCCCCACCGGGATGGCGATCCCATAGCCGGCCACTACACCGGTGGCGAAGGCATCCATGCCAGCCAAATTTAGGAAGTCGCCGCGGCGACGTCCGGTTACCGTCGCTCCGATGTGGGCAGACCGAGACGTCAGACGTGTCGTCCTGGCCCGGTTCGTCTCCCGAATAGGCGGGGAGGCGGCCTTCTTCGTCGGGATCTGGGGCAAGGCCGCCTTCGAGATGGACGCCTCCGCCGGAGGCGTGGCCGCGGTCATGGCGGCGTTGGGTGTTGCTTCGCTGATCGGCTCGGCGGTGGCCGGAGTGCTGGTCGACCGCTTCGATCCGAGACGAGTCCTGATCGTTGGGGAAATCGTGTTCATCCCGGTCGCGATCGGGATGGTCTTCGTCGAAACCCTGCCTTCTCTGGTCGTGGCGACCTTCCTCCTGGGACTGGTTGGCACGCCGGTGTTCACGGCAATCTCGGCCTTCGGTCCCTTCCTCACCGACCAGGCGGATCGACTGGCCAGGATCAACGGCTTCATCGAGGGGGCGTCGTGGGCGGCGTTCGTAGTCGGGCCGGCGATGGGGGCGATCATCGCGGGCACGATCGGTCTGGACGGCATATTCGTCCTCGACGCAGCCACATCGGCCGTCGCCGCGGTCTTGGTGTTCCCCGTGTCGCTGCGCCAGCTGGCCAGGGAGACGGAGAGACGCGAAGGCCTGCGCGAGCTCAGGGAGGGGTTTACCCATGCCTTTGGGCATCCCAGGCTTCGCTTCTACATCTGGCTCGGATCCTCGGTGTGGGTTCTCTTCGGCACGTTCAGCGCCCTCGAGCCTCTGTTCTTTCGCGACATCCTGGGGGTGGAGCCGGAGACCTTGGGCTGGGTCAATTCCATCTTCGGCCTCGGACTGGTCAGCGGCACCTGGATCGCCTCCCGGCTCCCAGCCAGGTTCCGCAGTGCCCGCTCGCTGGTTCTCATCGTCGCCTTGAACTCGGTCGGCGTGCTTGCCTACGTGGGCACCGACCGCCTTCGGGTGGTGGTGGTGGCCGGTGCGTTCTGGGGGGTGCTGATCGGGATCATGGCCCCTCTGCTCCGGACCCTGATCCAGCTCAACACCAGGGAGGAGATGATGGGGCGGATCACGGGAGTCACCCAGATCCACCAGGAGGTAGGTCATCTGCTGCCGCTCGCCCTCGCTCCCGTGCTGGCCGGGATTCTCGGCGTGCAGCGCACTCTGATCTACGCAGGGATCGCCCTGGCCCTGCTCGCCGTGCTCTTCGTGCCGACCGCCACACGTCTCGATCGGACCCGATCCGTCGCGGTGCCCCAGACCGGTCTCCCCGACCCGAGCGACGAGCCCCGCTCGGTGGGTCACTGACCGCCCATCGGGGCCATCCCGTGCACGAGGCTTCCCTCACAGCGCCCTCGTCGGGGCGAGAGCCTTCTCGTTAGAGTCTCGCCGCCATGGGCGCAGCAGTGAATCGACGGGCTGCCCGGACCGGTGTCTCGATCCTGGGTGTGATCCTCGCCTTCGCCCTGTTGTGGGAAGGTTACAAGTTCGTGTGGACGGCGCTCGGGTGGGAGACACCGGTCAGCCCCGAGGATCGGGTAATGCCCCACACCTGGGACATCCTGCTCACGTTGTTCCAGCCCGCGCAACGAAGCGGCCCTCCGCTGATCCTCGTCGAGGCCCGGGCGGCCCTCATGACCCTTCGGGAGGCTTTCGTCGGCTTCCTGGTCGGCGGTGGGATCGGCTTCGGGTTGGGTGTCCTGTTCGTGCGCTCCCGGACATCGGAGCGCGCCTTCATGCCTTATGTGGTGGCCTCCCAGACGATTCCCATCCTGGCCATCGCTCCGATGGTGGTGGTTTGGGGCGGCCGGCTGGACATCCCGCAGTGGCTGACCATTTCGATCATCGCCGCCTACCTCACCTTCTTCCCGGTGGCGATCAACACCCTGCGCGGCTTGCGCTCCCCTCCTCCGACGGCGCTGGAACTGATGCGCAGCTATGCCAGCTCACCGAGCGAAGTGTTGTGGAAGCTCCAGGTCCCGGCGGCGATGCCCTACATCTTCACCGCACTCAAGGTGTCTGCAGCTGCCAGCGTGATCGGCGCCATCGTGGGCGAGCTCCCCGCCGGGTTCCGCGGAGGTCTGGGTCGAGACCTGCTCCAGTTCTCCCAACAGTTCACCGCCGCACCCGAGAAGCTCTTCGCAGCGGTGCTGATCGCCGGGCTGGCCGGGATGCTGTTCGTCGGCCTGGTCACGCTGGCCGAGCACCGCTGGGTGGCGGCGAGCATGCGTCAGACCGGTGAGATCACCCGGGCGGGCGCATGACCGACCTCGTGGTCGAGGCGCGTGGGATGGGCAAGACCTTTGGCTCCGGGGTGGAGGCCACCGAGGCCCTGCGGGGAATCGACCTCGACATCGCTTCCGGTGACTTCGTGTCGCTCATCGGGCCGTCCGGGTGCGGCAAGTCGACCCTGCTCAGGCTCATCGGGGACTTGGTCAGCCCCACCGTCGGGTCGCTCACGGTCAACGGCAAGGAGCCCGGCCGGGCGCGGCTCGACCGTGACTACGGGATCGTCTTCCAGAGCGCGACACTCCTCGATTGGCGCACTGTGGAGAAGAACGTCGAGCTTCCGCTCGAGATCATGGACTTCTCCCCCGAGGAGCGCCCGGCCCGGGCCCGGGAGATGCTGGACCTGGTTCAACTCGGCGGCTTCGCCGAGCACTACCCGTGGCAGCTCTCCGGTGGTATGCAGCAACGGGTGGCCATTGCCCGGGCGCTCGCCTTCCGACCTTCGCTCCTCCTCATGGACGAGCCGTTCGGCGCTCTCGACGAGATGACACGGGAGTTGATGCAACAGGAGGTGCTCCGACTCTGGGAGGAGACCGACACCAGCGTCGTCTTCGTCACCCACTCCATTCCCGAGGCCGTGTTCCTCTCCACCCGGGTGGTGGTCATGTCCCCCCGCCCCGGACGGATCAGCAGGGAGATCGCGGTCGATCTTCCCCGGCGCCGCGACGACGACACCCGGGAGTCGGCCAGATACTTCGAGTTGATCACCGAGGTGAGGGAGGCGCTGCGCAAGGGTGAGAGAGAGGGCGCGTGACCGAGCGCGATGAGTTCATCCACGAGACGTCGGCCACCGACGTGCTCGCCGCATTCGAGGGCGACCTCCCCGGCGCACCCCCTCGTCGCTCGTGGCGTTCCCTCCTCGTCCAGTACCTGCCCGCGCTGGTCTCCTTCGTCGCGGTGATCCTCGTCTGGGAAGGTCTCACCCGCCTCCTCGGGGTGGAGAGCTTTCTCCTCCCCAAGCCGAGCGAGGTCATGGCCAGCTTCGTGGACACTGCGCCGGTGATCTGGGGCGCCGGGCAGCGCACCCTGGTCGAGGCACTAGGTGGACTGGGAATAGGTGTCACGCTCGCGGTCCTCACCTCTCTCGCCGCGGCTCGCTGGGTCGGGTTCCGGGAGGGGGTGCTCCCCCTCGCCATCGCCGCAAACGCCACCCCGATCGTGGCCCTGGCCCCGATCTTCAACAACTGGTTCAGCAGCACCAGCCCGGTGTCCAAGATGGCGGTGGTGGCCGTGGTCGTCTACTTCCCGGTGATGATCAACACGACGCGCGGGCTTCTCGAGGTCGATCCCGCCGAGATCGAGCTGATGCGATCGCTGGCCGCAACTCCCGCCGAGGTGACTCGCCGGGTGCGTATCCCCCGGGCGCTGCCCTTCTTCTTCGCCTCGCTCAAGGTGGCCAGCGCCCTCTCCTTGATCGCTGCCATAGTCGCCGAGTACTTCGGCGGTCCTCAGGACGTGCTCGGCCAGTACATCATCAATCGGGCCAACCTGTTCCAGTTCCCCGATGCCTGGGCGGCGATCCTGGTGGCTTCGATACTGGGCGTAGCCCTCTACCTGATCGTCCTGGGCGCGGAGCGTTTGCTGATGCCGTGGCACGTGTCTTTTCGGGCTACCCAGTAATCGGTTGATTCGGTGGGCGGGTCGACCCGGCCGCGGATATGGTGAGGCGATATTCGGATACAGGAGGCAATGAGTGAGATCGAGAAGATGGGGCCGTCACGTCCTCTGGCTGACCGTGTTGGCGCTGGTGCTGGCAGCGTGCGGTGAGGACACCGGCGACGGAGGCACTGATGGGACCAGTCCCGCCGAGGAATGCACCACGCCGGACGAGGTCAGGGTCCAGCTGCAGTGGTTCGCACAGGCCCAGTTCGCCGGGTACTACGTCGCTTTGGACAATGGGTTCTATGAGGAGGAGTGCCTCGACGTCGAGATCCTGGAAGGTGGCGTCGACATAGTGCCCCAGCAGGTTCTCGCCACCGGCGGCGCCGAGTTCGGCTTGGCCTGGGTGCCCAAAGCCCTGGTGTCCCGTGAAGGCGGGGCCAACATCGTCAACATCGCCCAGGTGTTCGAACGCTCGGGAACCCTCCAGGTCTCGTGGGCCGACTCCGGGATCACCGAGCCGGCTGACTGGGCGGGGAAGAAGGTGGGCAACTGGGGCTTCGGCAACGAGTTCGAGCTGCTCGCTGCCATCGCAAAGTACGACGTGCCCGACGTCGAGCTCGTTGCCCAGGACTTCACCATGAACGCCCTGCTCAACAACGAGATCGATGCTGCCGAGGCCATGATCTACAACGAGTACGCCCAGGTCCTCGAGGCGGTCAACCCCGAGACCGGTGAGCTGTACCAGCCCGAGGACCTCAGTGTCATCGACTACAACGAGATCGAGACCGCGATGCTCCAGGATGCGGTGTGGGTCGACGCCGACTGGATCGTCGAAGAGGGCAACGAGGACATCGCCACCCGCTTCCTCACCGCCACCTTCCGCGGCTGGATCCATTGTCTGGACAACTTCGACGAATGCGTCGAGGTAGTCCTCGCCAATGGGTCCACCCTCGGTCAGAGCCATCAGGAGTGGCAGCTCAACGAGATCCTGGCTCTCATCTTCCCCGCCACCAACGGGATCGGTGTGATGAACGACGGGTTGTGGGACCAGACCGTGGCCATCGCCACCGAGCAGATAACCGAGCTCCAGGGGGTGGAGATCCCCGACGACGTCTATCGGACCGACCTGGCCCAGGCCGCCATCGACCGTCTCGGTGACGCCGATGTCGAAGGTTCCGGCTTCGAGCGCCGTGAGATCGAGCTGCAAGAAGGTGGCAGCTAGCCGTCACCAGTCTGTAGTCGGTAGTCGGTAGCCCGTTATCCGGATACCGGCTACCGGCTACTGACTACCGTTTGGCACAGACTTCTCAGGAGGAGCTTCATGCCGAACGTCGTCAGGGCCGCCATCGTCCAGACCGAGTGGACGGGCGACAAGGACACGATGATCAAGAAGAACGCCGACTACGCCCGTGAAGCGGCGAAGCAGGGGGCGAAGGTGTTGTGCTTCCAGGAGCTGTTCTATGGCCCCTACTTCTGCCAGGTCCAGGAGAACGAGCACTTCGCCTACGCCGAGCCGATCCCCGACGGGCCAACCACCAAGCTGATGCAGGACCTGGCCAAGGAGACCGGGATGGTCCTCGTGGTTCCCATTTTCGAGATGGAGCAGGAGGGCTTCTACTACAACACCGCCGCCGTCATCGATGCCGACGGCACCTATCTCGGCAAATACCGGAAGAACCACATCCCACACGTGAAGGGCTTCTGGGAGAAGTTCTACTTCCGCCCCGGGAACATGGGCTACCCGGTATTCGACACCGCGGTCGGCAAGGTCGGTGTCTATATCTGCTACGACCGCCACTTCCCGGAAGGGTGGAGGGCACTCGGGCTCAACGGGGCCAAGATCGTTTTCAACCCTTCCGCCACCAGCCGCGGACTGTCCATGTACCTGTGGAACCTCGAACAGCCGGCCGCGGCGGTGGCCAACGAGTACTTCATCGGCGCCATCAACCGTGTGGGCCAGGAGCCCTTAGGCGACAACGACTTCTACGGCTCGTCCTACTTCGTGGACCCGAGAGGCCAGATCATCGACGGTTCCGCCTCCGACACCGAAGAGGAGTTGGTGGTCCGGGACCTCGATCTCGACGTGATCGAAGAGGTGCGCCAGCAGTGGGCCTTCTATCGAGACCGCCGCCCGGACGCCTACGGAGACCTAGTAGCACCCTGAGGAGGAGGCAATGGCACGTACCGTCATCGAGGGGGGGACGGTCGTCACCGCGACCGAGCAGACCCAGGCCGACGTCCTGATCGAGGGGGACAGGGTCGCCGCCATCGCTGCGGCCGGGAGCCACGACTGGGGGGCCGGAGCCGACAAGGTGATCGATGCCTCGGGCAAGTACGTCATGCCCGGCGGCATCGACGTGCACACCCACATGGAGCTCCCCTTCGGGGGGACCTCCGCCGCCGACACCTTCGAGACCGGGACCCGGGCCGCTGCCTGGGGCGGGACCACCACGATCATCGACTTCGCCGTCCAGACCAAAGGGCAGAGCCTGATGGACGGGTTCGAGGCGTGGATGGAAAAGGCCGACGGCAACTGTGCCATCGATTACGGGTTCCACCTGATTGTCGGCGACGTCACCGATCAGTCCCTGAAGGAGATGGACCTCGCCCTCGAGGAGGGTGTCACCTCGTTCAAGATGTTCATGGCCTATCCCGGGGTCTTCTATTCGACCGACGGGGAGATCTTCCGCGCCATGCAGAAGGCGGCCGAGAACGGTTCGACGATCATGATGCACGCCGAGAACGGGATCGCTATCGACATCCTGGTCGAGCAGTCACTCGCCCGGGGCGCCACCGATCCCATCTATCACGGTCTGACCCGGCCCGCGATCCTCGAGGGGGAGGCCACTCATCGCGCCATCAAGCTCGCCGAGTTGGCCGGGTGCCCGGTGTACATCGTGCACATGTCGGCGGCCGAAGCCCTGCTCGAGCTGACCATGGCCCGTGACGACGGTCAGAACGCCTTCGGTGAGACCTGCCCCCAATACCTGTTCCTTTCCCTGGACGACCTGGGGAACGGGTTCGAGGGCGCCAAATTCGTCTGTTCCCCACCTTTGCGGGATCGCGCCGGGGAGCATCAGGAGGCACTCTGGCAGGGCTTGGCCACCAACGACCTCCAGGTGGTGTCCACCGACCACTGCCCGTTCTGCTGGGGGGATCACCCCACGTTCGGCACCCAGAAGCAGCTGGGGCGAGACTCTTTCGCCCAGATCCCCAACGGTCTTCCCGGTGTGGAGAACCGGATGGAGCTGATCTACCACGGTGGGGTCAACGAGGGAAGACTCGGTCTCAATCGATTCGTCGAGGTGACCTCGACCACACCGGCCCGGATGTTTGGGCTCTACCCGCAGAAGGGGACGATCGCCGTCGGCTCCGACGCCGACATCGTGGTGTTCGACCCGGACGCCACTCATGTCATCTCCGCAGAGACCCATCACATGTGGGTCGACTACTCCTGTTACGAAGGGCTGGAGATCACCGGGAAAGTGGAGACAGTGCTCAGCCGGGGGAGGACCATCATCGAGGAGGACGCCTACCACGGATCGCCCGGTGACGGACGCTATCTGCGCCGGGGCATCAATCAGTATCTGATCTGAGGCGACCCCAAGGGGTCGCCTCAGATCCGTCTCACGTCCAACGTCTCCACGTTGCCTCTAGAGCTCGTCAGTGGCCAGGCGGGGTACCCGCATGGGCAGAGAAGTGGCGAGACGGGCGAAGGTGGCGAGGGTCATGTTGACCCCGGCATGAACTGCCACCGGGACCCATATCGACCCGGTCTCGATGCGAAGCCAGACCAGGAAGGCACCGGCAGCGGTGGTGGCCATCACCGTGATCAACACGTGGACGAACCTGGCCGTTTTCCGCCTGTCGACGGCGTCGGCCTGATCCAGCCCTGGTCCGATGTGCCAGAGGCCGAAGAGGACTGCGCCACCCCAGATGGCCACCGGCTCGGCGTAGAGGGCGATGAGAGCGGCATGGAGCACACCCCGGAACATCGCCTCCTCGATGACGACCGTGATCAGCGGGATGCGGAGGAGGATGTGTGCGGCGGCGCCTCTCGTCGACATCGCCCCCATCCTCGGGTCGGCGAGATGGCCCCTCAGCTGGGGACGGCTCATCATCACCATCCCGACCGAGGTCATCGCCACCATGGTCGCCGATCCCCAAGCGGCGAGCAGGCCGCCGTCGGGCCCGGCCAGACCGACCACGCCGCCACCGAACCAGAGCGCCGCCGCCAAGACGACGATCGCTCCCACCGAACTGGTCACCAGAGGCGCCCACGTCGGGCGGAAGCGGAGGGGCACGAGTAGATAGACCAGTGTCTGGAATCCCACCACGTAGGTGACGAGGGGGATAGTGGTTGCGCTCAGACGCATGGCTCTCTTGCTGCCAACGGGCGGTGGGTGGGGCGAGCCCGTTCGACCGGGCAGCGCTGTACGTCACCGTATCGCCCTGTCGGGGCTATGAGGAGGGGTGTGTGGAGGGGTGTGCCGCCTCGAATCAGCCGAACGTGTCGCACTCTCCGGGCGAACCGGTGGTGAACCCGTTGTTGAGCCACTGGTAGCGCTGCTCGGAGGAACCATGGGTCCAGGACTCGGGGTTCACCTGTCCCGAAGTCTGGCTCTGGATGGCGTCGTCGCCGACCGCCGCCGCGGCGTTCAGCGCTTCCTCGAGGTCACCGGCCTCCAGGATCGCCGCCGAGCTTCCCTCGGCTCGGAGCGTGGAGAGCCAGACACCGGCAAAACAGTCCGCCTGCAACTCCAAGGCGATGCTTGCTTCGTTGCTGGCCTGGCTCTGCACCTGCTCGGTGATCCCCAACTGGTGCTGAACGTGATGACCCACCTCATGGGCCAGTATGTAGGCCTGGGCTGTGTCGCCGGCGGCGCCGAACCGCCGCTGCAACTCGGCGAGGAAGTCGAGATCCATGTAGACCAACTCGTCGGCCGGGCAGTAGTGGGGGCCGGATTGGGCCTGGGCCCCGCCACAGGCTGATTGGGTGGCACCGTTGAAGACGACCAGATCGGTGGCTCGATAGGTCTGGTCGGCACCTTCGAACACCCCGACCCACATCGCCTGGTTGTCCTGGAGCACCCCTTCGAGGAACTGGACCAGATCGCGATCCGGATCGGCCGCAGGGTCCAGCGGCTCGCTCTGGGTGTCGACCTCGCCGGCCGGGGCCAGCACCTCGGTCAGATCGCCCAGATCGCCCCCGCCGAGCAGGGTGATCAGGAGGTAGGCGATGATGGCGATCCCGCCCCCACCGACACCGATCCTTCCCAGGCTCGGACCGGCGCCGCGTCGATCGATTACCTGGCCCGGACCAGCTGGGTTCCGTCTCCACCTAACCATGTTGTCGCACCTCTGATTGGGCCACCGATCGGACAACGATAAATCGAATCGCTGACTTGCGTCCCGGCACGCCCTGGGGGAGCTCCCTCAGGAAAGACGATCTCGGGCCGAGGGCGTCAGGGCCGCCCTCGGCCCCCGAACCCGGGAACCCGGCTAGATTCGGCTCATGAAGCAGATCCACCATTGGATTGGCGGCAAGCTCACCGCCGGCAGCTCCGAACGCAGCGGCCCGGTCTTCAACCCGGCCACCGGGGACCAGACCGGTGAGGTCCTCCTCGCTTCCGCATCCGACGTCGATGGCGCGGTCGAGACGGCTCGACGCGCCTTCGA
>Ga0299913_10003191_pt1 | contig 13319 bp, 11 predicted proteins | sample RVTome_9_FD_201360 | JGI IMG/M metagenome (GOLD analysis project Ga0299913, IMG submission 201360) | Soil microbial communities from uranium-contaminated site in the Upper Colorado River Basin, Wyoming, United States - RVT155D38 (version 2) ... | reverse complement strand
CCACCGCTTTGCTCGTGCCGCTGCTGTCCGAATCAGCGGTTGCAGCCGACTCTTCGCCGGGGGCATTCACCGACGACGACGGACATCCGGGTGAGCCTTACATCGAATGGCTGGCCCAACGGGGGATCGTCGAAGGCTGCAACCCACCGGCCAACACCCGATTCTGCCCCGACCGGATTCTGAACCGGGCAGAAGCAGCCAAGATCGTCGTGGGCGTCGGCCTCAGAGAGGCCGGCTTCCCGCCCATTCCCGGCACTCTGGCCGATCGTTTCGTAGATGACGACGAGATCTGGGCGGGCGCAGCATCGAGACTCGCCAACTATCTGGCCCATCTCGGTGTGATCGATGGCTGTGACCCACCGGCCAACCTACAGTTCTGCCCCACCGAGCCGCTGCAACGGGGCCAGGTGGCCAAGATCCTCGTCGGGGCGTTTCAACTGACCAGCCCCGATTCATTCGTGTCACCGTGGGTCGACACCGCCGGTCGTTTCTATGACAGGTCGGCCCGGATCGCCGCCTATCACGACATGTGGGACTCGACCGCCGCCAGATTTGCCGGGAACACTCCGGTCTCGCGAGCCGAGTTTGCGCGGGTGATAGTGGCGGCGTTGGGGGTTGATCTGTGCCCGGAAGATCCGTTCAGCGCGGCCAACAGCCAATCACTGAAACGCAGGTTCCCCGGTCAGTCGTTCAGCGCCTACGTCTATGACACCAGGTCGGGCTGCGCATTTTGGATGAATCCAGAGGAGAGACTCCGCACGGCATCGGTGTTCAAAGTGATGGTGATGGCGGGCACACTGCTCGAGGCACAATCGGAGGGGAGGGCTGTCACTTCCTGGGAGAGAGGGCAGCTGGTGCCGATGATCACCGAGTCGGCCAACGACCCGGTGAGGGCGTTGTGGAACCATTTCGGAGGTTCACCCTGGTTCCGCCGACAGGCACAGTTGTTCGACTTGACCCAGACCCGACCGGTAGGGGACACCGAATCGGGGTGGGGACGAACCACCACCTCGGCCAAGGATCAGGGTGACCTCATCAGACAGGTGATTCTCGGCAATGGGGGGGTGTTCGAGGACACCTATCGCGACTACGCGTGGTCACTCATGACTTCGGTCGTTCCCAGTCAGACCTGGGGGATTACTAAGGGCGTCCCTCCGGGATGGGTGGTCGGGCAGAAGAACGGGTTCGCAGGGGGAGTGGCCAACTCGGTCGGTTTTGTGCGTCACCCGGACGGAGCCAACGGATATGTGGTCGTCGTTCTGACCAACGGCTGGTCGACGTGGAACAAGGGAGTGCCGACGGTGAATGAGATCGCAGGCTGGGTATCCCAGGCCCTGGCACAATGATTCGTCGATGACACATATTGGAGTGCTCACTGCAGGGGGCGACTGTCCCGGTCTCAACGGTGCGATTCGTGGCGTGGTGGTACGCGCCTGTGCCGGCGGTGCCACGGTGTCAGGAATCGAGAACGGCTGGCAGGGCCTGATCGAGGGACGCCTCAGACCGCTCGGCCGTGACAACGTCAGGGGAATCCTCACCCGGGGCGGGACGATCCTGGGGACTTCCCGAACAGATCCTTATGTCCATGGTTCCGGTCTCGCCTCGATCAAACCCACTCTGGATGATGCGGGAATCGACGCGGTGATCGTGATCGGAGGTGACGGCTCACTGCGTACCGCGGCACGTCTCGGTGAGGAGGGTCTGGCGGTAGTCGGTGTTCCCAAGACCATCGATAACGACATCAACGATACCGATGTGTCTTTCGGATTCGAGACCGCGGTCCAGATCGTGACCGACGCCATCGATCGACTGACCACAACCGCCGAGGCCCACAACCGGATCATGGTGGTCGAGGTGATGGGCAGACAGTCGGGCTGGATCGCCGTTCACGCCGGCCTGGCCGGTGGAGCCGAGGTCATCCTTGTCCCGGAGGTGGCATACGACTTGGAGGACCTGGCGAGGCGTCTGATCATCCGCCACGACGCCGGAAGCGCATATTCGGTGGTCGTCGTTGCCGAGGGTGTTGAGGCTCCAACCGGTGAGCGGGTCCTCGCCGGCCGAGACCTCACCGGTTTCGAGCGTCTGGGAGGCATCGGTTCGGTGATCGGGGCCGAGCTGGAACGACTCACGGGCTACGAGACCCGGGTGATGATCCTCGGGCATCTGCAGCGAGGCGGAACACCGACCGCGTTCGACCGTGTACTGGCTACCCGTTTCGGAGTCCGGGCTGCCGAGGCCGTTCTCCAGGGAGAGTATGGGACGATGGTGGCGAGTCGAGGAACCAAAATCGTGTTGGTGCCACTGTCGTCGTCCGTCGCCGAGCCGAGATCGGTCCCTCAGTCACGTCTCGACGAGACAGCCTGGTTCGGCATCTGACCTTGGCGCGGTTTGCCTGACTCAGCGTTGGTCGCGCAACACCTCGATGATCCTCGCCGGGTATGGACCGCTCGGTGCGTGGATGATTACCTCGTCGCCCACCCGCCCGCCAAGCACCGCTTTGGCGAGAGGCGATTCCGCAGAGACTCGATTCATGTCGAGCACCGCTTCCGCCGGATGGACGATCAGATGACGGTTGGTCTCGCCGTCCTCCGTCCGGATGCTCACCCAGTCCCCGATCTGAACCACATCGGGGTCGTCAGGGACCGTGCTGATGCTCCCGGCGGTGTCCAAGACGTACTTGAGCTGTTCCAGCTCGCGAACCGCAAGGTCGTACTCCAGTTGGAGGGACAGGTCGTCCTCGGTCTCCTCGATGGCGGCAACCACAGTTGGGATTGTCTCTTCCTCCAGCCGGCGCGCTCGTTCCTCGAGGCGCTTTCTTCCGTCCTCGGTTAGCAGCGGTGGTTCGCTGGACGAGGTCATTCTCGACTCCTTGCCTGGGTGAAGCTCTTGTACCCTCCGACATTGTGGCCTGATTGCGGGAGAAACGGGAACGATCGGTTGCCGCCAGGGGTATTCGACCTTGGCGACAAGGACTTGCCGGCTATGTACATGATCCGGGCGATCGGCGCTGATCGGAGAGAAAGGAAGTCGCAATGACTGTTGTCGTGGGTGTGGATTCTTCGCCTTATGCAGCGGAGGTGCTGGAGAGGGCCATCGTCGAAGCCCGGCTTCGAAAGGATGAGCTCCACGTGGTTTACGTGTTCAATGCACCGGTGATCTACCTCGAGGTGCCTATCGATTTCGAGGTCGTTGCCGAGGCGGAACGCAAGGCGGTTTGGGAACCGCTGGAGACCCTGATGTCGGACGCGGGGGTTGCGATTGAGCGAGTCGACCTCGAAGGTTATCCCCCCGACACCCTCGTCGCCTATGCCGACGAAGTGGAAGCTTCCTTGCTCGTCGTCGGAACCAGGGGCCGGGGTGAGCTGGCTTCGTTGATCTTGGGCAGCACCAGCCATCGAGCGATCCACCTTTCCCGGTGTGATGTGCTGGTGGTCAAGCCGACGAGCTCCGAGGGTTAGGAGAGCCGCGGCGTCAGTCGACGGTGAGCAGGGTGACCTCCCCCGATGTGTTCCCAGGCCCGACGAAGGCGAGCAGGCGGTTGCTTTCCTCGACCACAGCTTCGACTTCGGCACGGGGGATGGCTCGCTGCAGCATTATCTCCATCCGATGACCGCCTCGGCCGCGGTGCACCTTCCATCCCCCACTGAACATACCGTCGACCAACAGATTTCCCACCCAACCTTGGGGCACCACACCCTCGAGGAAGAACCGCGAGCGGTCGGAGTGGCCAAGCAAGACGTTGTCGTACTCCGGCAGGAATCGTGGTGGAGCTGGCGTGTCATCGTCCACGACAGGTGCGTCGGGAACGTCGAGGAGCTCGACGCCACTCTCACTCCGGAAGACACGAAGCTGAGGACGCATGCGATCCACGATCTCTTTGAGGCCGGAGAGACCGGACCATGCCCGCATATCGGCGACAGACGCCGGCCCGAAGGCGGCGAGGTATCGTCTCAGGACATCCTCTACCGGTAACCCGGTCATGAGCTCGGACCCGGTCCAGCTCTCGACGGTGGTCCATGCCGCGGCCCCGGTTTGCTGCCATAGACCACGAGGCGGAACCTGGACTACCGGGAGCAGATAGGTGACGACCTGAGCCAGCGAGGCGCCCGGGACGCCTGGCCACTCTGCCTCCAGCAACGGACCCAGCCTCGCCCTGGTCATCGGCTCTCCGTCGAGCAACGACCTGCCTAGCCTCAGCAGTGCCTCTCGGTCCACCTCTTTGGAATCCCGGGCAAAGACTGTGGAGCCCAGGGTCCGGGCGCAGACTGATTGGAGCTGAGGACGCAGCGAGAGGAAGTCCGGTGTGGTTGCCAGGTGGATCGTGGCCCGCATCAGCGCACCGCGCACCGCCTCCCCTCTCTCGACCATTGTTGAGAGAGTCTGAGCTTCGAAGTGGTCGATTCGTGACCAGAGAGCAAAATAGGGGTCATTCGGATTCTGGGCCTGCATCCCCACCAACTGCTCGACCATCGCCTTTGCCGTGACAGTCGAGCGATTGAGCAGCGACTGGCGGTCCAGGGTGGTTCGGTTCAAGGTCCGGCGGCTGAGCTGGTCCATGTTCTGAGGCTCGACTGTAAGGCGCGAGTGACCGGTAGCTTGGTCGTTGATGGAGATCGGTCCCGAGCCCGTTCACGCCCACCACCCCTGGGGTGATGCCCCCACTCCTTATGAGGAGATTGGAGGTGACCGCTCCGTACGCGCCCTGGTCGAGGAGTTCTACGACATCATCGACGCCGAGTCGCCTCATCTTCGAGCGATGCTTCCCAGGGACACTTCGAGCTCACGACAAAAGCTCTACGAGTTCCTCAGTGGATGGCTGGGCGGGCCAGCCCTTTACATGGAGCGACGAGGGCATCCTCGGCTGCGTCTGCGTCACATGCCTTTCGACATCGGCACACCCGAAGCGGAGGAGTGGATGCGTTGCATGACGAAGGCGATCGTGTTGGTCGGCATCGAAGACCCGGCCGCATCGTTCCTCTCCACGGAGTTGGCCAAGACCGCAATCGGCCTGCGCAATCGGCCCGATCCCGGGGTGATCACCCTCGAGGTCAACCACACCTGACGCAGGACCACACTGCTTCGCTCCCGGGGGAACGCTCCGATCGTCAGTGTTTGATATCGATACCGCCGAACAAGGCGGTAGCGCTGATCGGGAGGACGGGCGCGTCGGCAGGTAACTGCTCCTTGGCTGTGACATTGTCGATGCCACCGAAAATGGGCAAGCCCCTGGTGGTCACCTGCCAGCCCACCGGCACCCTGATCTCGACCCCGCCGAACGCGGCGAAGACGTCGAGTTGAGCGTCCGCTGCGGGCAATGCGTCCCTTAGATCCACTTCGGCTCCTCCGAACACTGCGGCGATGCTCCCGCCTTGGAACTGCTTGGAGTGGGAAGCGATCTCACTCCCCGAGAACACGTTGAAGCTGTTGACACGGTCTCCGGCCTCGGTGCGGGATCCGAGCCCCCGTCCGAGGATGACCAGGATGCCGACCAGGATGATTGCCGCCGGGATGATGACCTCGCTGATGTCGACGATGTCGAGACTGGATAGCAAGAAGGCGGCGCCCACCGCGGTGATGATCACCGCTACCGGCCAATGCCGTGGGTTGGCGACAAGGGTGAGAAGACCGGCCGCAATCACCGCTGCCGGCCACCAGGTGCTGAAGACGTCGCCGGCGTCGAGGACATCCGCATTGTCCAAAAGCAGCAACGTGCCGACAGCGACGATGAGTGCCCCGAAGTAGAGCCGACCCCAGTTCATCAGACCTCCTTGAGTAGGGGCGACTCTATCGGGTTGGCCTGAGATCGACTCCGAGATTGGTGGTCTCTCAATCGCCGGCGACGAAGAACCTCCATGCTCCGTCTTCGGCGATCCCGATCCGCCAGCCGGCGTAAGACCCGAAAGTGGCGATCTGATCGAGCTCCTCCCGGCTGTAGATCTCACTGAGGACATCGAGGTCGGCCGGTGGAATCTCCTCCCAGGTGTCATAGATGAACGCCGACGGCCAGACGTAGTAGCGGGGAAGATTCTCGAAGTCCTGGGTGGCGAAGGGGGTGTCAAACAATTTGACGAGCAACTGCAAGGCGAGATAGCCCTCCTCTTTGTCGGACCGGGCCAGATCCTCCCATGTCTCGAGGTTGGCGAACCCACCCCCACCAAAGCTGGTGTTCAATTCAGTACCGGCCAACTCCTCCAGAGCCTGATAGTCACAGGCGATCGCCGCGGCCGCGATTGCCCGCCTGGTCTCCGCCACTTGAGTCGGGAGACCGTCCTGCTCGGAAGGCATCGGCAACCCGGCCGCCGAGCAGGCGGCGGTGACCACCGGTGCCGTCGTGGTCCGCCCCGGGAGCGTGCTGGTCGTGGTGACGGCCGATATCGTCGATGGTGTCTCGCCACTGGGGCCTGCATCCCCCGATCTGGAGAGCAGCGGCACCATGCCCACCGCCACGATCACGGCTGCGAAGGTGGCGGCCAGCACCAGCCATCCCGACGAGACCGAGCGGCTCCTACCCTCGAGTTGGGGAGGGACCGAGTGTCGCGCCACCTGGCGGACCTCCTGGGCCGCCTGCTCGAGGCGTTGCTCCAATTGGTCGAGATGCTTCATATCGCCTCCTGATCCCATGCCGCAAGACTCCGACTCAGTTGTGACCTGGCCCGATGGAGGTGGGACTTCACCGCCCCCGAGCTGCATCCCATGACTTCGCCGATCTCCTCCACAGTGAGCTGGTCGACGTAGTAGAGGACAGTGGCCTGGGCCTGACGTCTCGGCAGCCGACGTACCTCGTCCCAGACCTCGGTGGCCTGTGGAGTCAACTCGGGGATCGTGTCTTCTCCGGCCCGGCCGCCGAGACGGGTCAGGGCGCGCCACTCGGCACCACGTTTGCGGTGAAAGGAGGTGGCTCGATTGATGAGGACCCTGCGTACCCATGCCCCGGGGTCGTCGTACCCGGCGATCGTCCCCCAATGCCGGTGTGCGGTCACGAAGGACTCCTGGGCGAGGTCTTCTGCCGCGACTCCACTTCGGAGCAGGGCGCGGGCGATGGCCACCATCCGGGTGTATTCGCGCCGGTAGAACACCTCGAACGGCTCTGCCTCGTGCGTCCCGACTTCGGTGGAAGGCACGTGTCTCCTCGATAGTTGAATCGTGCTCACTCACCTAACACGCACTGGCCGGCTATCCGGTTTACCGGCGTCGGCAACCGGGATATGGACATAGAGTTCGGCACTAGATGGATCTGACCCGTTTGACCGAGAAGTCCCAACAGGCGCTCAGCGAAGCGCAGTCGCTGGCGGTCCGGCTCGGCCACACCGAGGTCGATGGCGAGCACCTGCTCGTCGCTCTGCTGGCTCAACCCGAGGGCCTGGTGCCTCGTCTCGTGTCTCAGGCAGGAGGCGAGCCCGTGCGATTGCGTGACGAGCTCGAATCCGAGCTGGCTCGGCGCCCCAGGATCACCGGCCCCGGCCTGACTCCCGGAGAGGTCCGAATCACCCAGCGTCTGGCCCAATTGCTCGAAGTCGCCGAGAGGGAGGCGAGACAACTCAAGGACGAATACATCTCCGTCGAGCACCTCATGATTGCCTTCCTCGGCGAACGCGACGACACCCCGGCCAAGCGCCTCCTCACCGGTCAAGGAATAACCCGTGACGCCTTCCTCGCCGCGTTGACGGCCGTCCGAGGCAATCAAAGGGTGACATCGGCGACACCAGAGAACGCATACGAGGCCCTGGAGAAGTACGGCCGCGATCTGGTTGCTGATTCACGTGCCGGGAAGCTCGACCCGGTCATCGGCCGCGACGCAGAGATTCGGCGGGTGGTTCAAATCCTGTCTCGGAAAACCAAGAACAACCCCGTCCTCATTGGTGACCCCGGTGTCGGCAAGACCGCGATAGTCGAAGGTCTCGCCCAACGGATCATGCGGGGCGACGTCCCGGAGAGTCTGCGCGACCGGACCGTGTTCGCCCTCGACATGGGTGCCTTGATCGCCGGCGCCAAGTATCGCGGCGAGTTCGAAGAGAGGCTGAAGGCGGTGCTGGGCGAGGTGAAAGCTGCCGAGGGCGGGATAGTGCTGTTCATCGACGAGTTGCACACGGTGGTCGGGGCCGGGGCATCCGAAGGAGCCATGGACGCCGGCAACATGCTGAAGCCGATGCTGGCCCGTGGCGAGTTGCACATGATCGGCGCTACCACTCTGGTCGAGTACCGGAAGCACATCGAGAAGGACGCCGCACTTGAACGACGGTTTCAGACCGTGGTGGTGGACGAGCCGTCGGTGGAGGATGCCATCTCGATCCTGCGCGGTCTTCGGGAGCGTTTCGAGGTTTTCCATGGAGTGAAGATCCAGGACTCGGCCCTGGTCGGCGCGGTTGTGCTGTCCCACCGATACATCACCGATCGATTCCTCCCCGACAAGGCCATCGACCTGGTCGACGAAGCATGCGCCATGCTCCGCACCGAGATCGACTCGATGCCAGCCGAGCTCGACGAGTTGACCCGCAGGGTCACCCGGCTCGAGATCGAAGACGCGGCCCTCGCCAAGGAAAAGGATGTGGCGAGTGCGAAGCGCTTGGATGAGCTGCGTCGGGAGGTCGCCGACCTCAGGACCGAGGCGGGCGCCATGAGGGCCCAGTGGGAAGCCGAGCGTCAAACGCTGCGACGGGTCCAGGAGATCCGGGCCGAGATCGAGCGGGCACATCGCGAAGCGGAGGAGGCCGAGCGCGCCTACGACCTCGATCGAGCGGCTCAGCTCCGCCACGGTCAGCTACCCGACCTGGAGCGCCAGCTGGTGGCCGAGGAGGAGAAGCTGTCCACCGAGCAGGGTCATCATCGACTGCTTCGCGAGGTGGTCACCGAGGATGAGATCGCCGACATCGTCTCTCGTTGGACCGGGATACCCGTGAGCCGACTCCAGGAAGGCGAACGCGACAAGCTGTTGCGGCTCGATGTTGTGCTTCATGAGCGGGTGGTGGGCCAGGACGAGGGCGTTCAGCTGGTGGCGGACGCAATCATCCGTGCCCGTTCGGGCATCAAGGACCCGCGGCGTCCGATCGGCTCCTTTGTCTTTCTCGGCCCAACCGGGGTGGGGAAGACCGAGTTGGCCAAGGCTCTAGCCGAAGCCCTCTTCGACACCGAGGAGAACATGGTCCGAATCGACATGAGCGAATACCAGGAGCGGCATACCGTCAGCCGTCTGCTGGGAGCACCTCCCGGATATGTGGGGTATGAGGAAGGCGGACAGCTCACCGAAGCGGTCCGCAGGAAGCCATATTCGGTGGTTCTGTTCGATGAGATAGAGAAAGCCCATGGCGATGTCTTCAACACCTTGCTCCAGGTTCTCGACGACGGCCGGCTCACGGACGCCCAGGGCAGGACGGTGGATTTCCGCAACACCGTGATCATCATGACCTCGAACATCGGCTCCCAATACCTGCTCGAGGGGATTACCGGCTCGGGCGAGATCAAGCCCGAATCGAGGGAGATGGTGATGGGGGAGTTGCGCCGTCACTTCCGTCCCGAATTCCTCAACCGGGTCGACGACATCGTCTTGTTCAAGCCACTGACCCTCGATGAAATCCAGAGAGTGGTCGATCTCATGTTCAACGATGTGCGCCGGCGGCTCGCCGATCGGGACATGACGCTCGAGGTGAGCGAGGACACGCTGCGCTTCATAGCGGAGCAAGGTTTCGATCCGGTCTATGGGGCGAGACCGCTGCGTCGTTTCATCGCACACGAGATGGAGACGCGGATTGGCCGGGCCCTGATCGGTGGCGAAGTGTTGGACGGAGCCACCATCAAGGTCGAGATGGTCGACGGTGAGATCGTGGTCACATACGAGAACCACGACTCCTCGGCCGGAGACGACTGACGGAGTAGAGACCGGTTCGGAGCGACCGTTTCCTCCCATATGAGCGCAGCGACTGTTTCCTCCCCCAGGAGCGCAGCGACGTTGGGGGAGGTGGCCCGCTAGGGCCGGAGGGGGTCTTCGCCCTACGGAGGGCACCAACGCGGTGGGGCTGGTGTGAACCCCCCTCGACGCGCTCCCTTCGTTCGCTGGCGTCGGTCCCCCCACTCCAGTTGTCCCCCCTTTCCGAAGGTGGGACCGTCCGAGCGAAGCGAGGGCGAGGGGGTTCGCCCCAGCCCGCTTTATTGCCTCGCGCGTCGGTGCACTATGAGGTAAAAGCCGATGATGACTAGCCACGCCAAGCTGGTAACCTGAAATAACCGAAGCGGTATCACGACCAGCGTCGGCCTCCCCGCAGAGTTAGTGGGTAAACAGCTCTCCGTTGCACAGCGATGTCGACGGCTATTGGCAGCCGGAGCCATTCACCGGGCATTAACCGGATGGAGACCTGTATGAAACAACACCAAGTCAGACTTCCCTCCATCGGATTCGTCAGCACTTACCCCCCGACATCGTGTGGGTTGGCCACCTTCACCGCTGCATTGCGTGGCGCCATGGCCCAAAGACGAGGCTCGGAGGACGGGTTGGATGTCGTGAGCCTGGTTGAGAGCCGCCTCCCGGAACCGAGATCCGAAGTCTCCTATCAGCATCTCAACGGGGACCGGTCGTCGCTCGCGGTAGCGGTCCTTCTCCTCAACACCCACGACGTCGTCTTGATCCAACACGAGTACGGGATCTTTGGAGGACCGGACGGGTCCGAGGTGCTCGATCTGGTATCCCAGTTGAGGGTGCCCACCGTGGTCACCCTCCACACCGTCCTGAACAACCCGACTCCGGCTCAAAAGGAAATTCTGGAGCGTTTGGTCGACATGACGACTGAGACAGTCGTGATGAGTCAGACCGCCCTACGGCGACTCGAGAGCGGTTATCGACTCGATCCGATGAAGGTGCGGGTGATTCCCCATGGTGCCATGGCCGGGCTCGCCGGCCCCAGCCTGTCGGACGGGATACGGCCCGTGGTGCTGACGTGGGGTCTGATCGGACCCGGAAAGGGGCTCGAGTCGGCGATCGAGGCCATGGCCGACCTGAAGGACATCAGGCCAACACCCCGTTACATAATCCTCGGCAAGACTCACCCCAAAGTGCAGGCGACACAGGGTGACTCCTATCTCGAGGGCCTGAAGGCGCGAGCTCACGCCCTTGGGTTGGAGGATGTAGTCGAGTTCGACAGTCGTTATCTCGATCTAGAGTCTCTCGCCAAGGAAATCAGGCGGGCCGATATCGTCCTTCTCCCTTATGAATCGACTGAGCAGGTGACTTCCGGCGTGCTTGTAGAAGCCATCGCAGCCGGTAAGCCGGTTGTGGCGACATCGTTCCCTCATGCCATGGAGATGTTGAGCACCGGCGCCGGGATCGTCGTGCCTCACTCCGATCCGGTAGCGATGGCGGGCGCTATCCGGACCCTGGTCACAGACCCCGAGCTGGCGAACAGGATGGCAGGGGTGGCTGCTTCGATTGGCTCCGCCCTGCACTGGCCGGCCGTCGCCGAGGAGTACGAGGCCATCGCATCCACACTCGACCCGCGGTCACCGGTCATGGCGTCCATTTCGGAGCTCATTGTGTCGGCGGACCACCTGGCCAAAGTCGGTTGAACCGGGGCGCCCCCGGCCGACGGGAGTCGACGTCGGCATTCGAGTTCGGCATTCTGTCGACAATGGACCGATTTCCTCATCCATGCTTCGACCATTTGCGGCATATGACCGGCCGGTTGGGGATGTGGGAGCACGCCCGCTACTCGAGTCCGCGTCCCGAGCACGGCTATTGCACCGATGACAACGCGCGGGCGTTGATGGTCGTCAGCCGCCAATCGGATGACTCCGACGACCTACTCGAGCTGGCGCGGATCTACCTTGCCTTTCTCGAGGCTGCCGCCTTGCCGAACGGGGGGTTCCACAATCGGCGCAGTGCCGACGGAGCGTGGACCGACACGATCGGGTCGGACGACTCTCAGGGACGGGCCATCTGGGGTCTCGGGTCGGCTGCTCATCTCGGTCAGGAGCCACGGATCCGCCAACGCGCGCTCGACATGTTCGAACAGCAAGAGGGCTTTGCCTCCGCGTCGCCCCGTGCCAACGCCTTTGCTGTCCTGGGTGCCAGCCACATACTCAACAGGCATCCGGCACATAGGTGGGCGAAGCCGGCCCTGGCCCGCTGGGTCGGCCATCTTCGAACATCCGGCGATCCCCTCTGGCCCTGGCCAGAGCACCGGCTCGCCTATGACAACGCTCGAATCCCGGAAGCACTGATGGCCGCGGGCAAGGCGCTTGGCGACGGGCTGCTTGTCGACCAGGGGACTCGTCTCCTTGCCTGGCTTGTCGCCACCGAGACCAGCGACGGTCACTTCAGCTTTACTCCGGCCGGTGGCTGGGCACCGGGCGAGCCCCGTCCCGGTTTCGACCAACAACCGGTGGAAGCGGCGGCAATGGCCGACGCTTGCAGCCTGGCCTGGTCGCTCACCGGCGATGATCGTTGGAAGGACCACCTGGAGCGAGCGGGCCGATGGTTCCTGGGCAGCAACGATCGGAAGGTGATTCTATACGACGTCGCCACCGGTGGTGGTTACGACGGTTTGACGCCATCGGGGCCGAACCTCAATCAGGGGGCGGAGTCGACCCTGGCCGCCTTGAGTACGTTGCAGCAGATTGGCAAGCTCGTCTGATTGGTCCCGGAGCAGCTGAGATCCGCGTACAGGGGCTTTGGGCTGCATAGTCTTTGACCTTGCCCCCAGAAATGAGTCCCATCGTCGCCACACGGTTGAGTACCCGTCTTCTCCGCGATCCGCTACGGGTCATCACCAAGCCCTTCCACCCTGGAGAGCAGGTCTTTCCCGACGGGCAGTCAAGGGTGCAGCTCATCGTCGGACGGATCCTCGACCTGGCCGAAGCCGAGGTGGGGTCTACTTTGGCTTCGACCGTGCATGCCTTCGAAGGTCGTCACCGGAACGTCAACGAGATCTTCAGCAGGAACTTCAATCTCGTGGTCGAGCACATCGAGCGCCCTGGTGATCTATCCCCGGAGAGAAAGCTCCTGATTGGTGCCTACTTCACTCACGAGTACTCGATCGAAGCAGCGGCGCTGAACAACCCGTCGATCGTCCCCGCACCCGATCAGACCGGTGTCGGTCCCGGTGAGCAGCGTTTCATCATGAGTCTTCGAGCCATCGGAGAGGGCCATCTGTCTTCTATCGGGTTCCGCTCCGGGGTGATTTCCCCGACCGGGGATCTCACGTTCGACAAGACCGGTCCCTACCCGACCATCGGCGCCCGTACCGCAGCCATCTATGACAAGGACTTCTTCACCAAGAGGTTGATGGAGTTGGGAGCGTGGAATGAGATTTCCCGCGTCATCCTGGACTCGCTCG
>Ga0299913_10003190_pt1 | contig 13320 bp, 13 predicted proteins | sample RVTome_9_FD_201360 | JGI IMG/M metagenome (GOLD analysis project Ga0299913, IMG submission 201360) | Soil microbial communities from uranium-contaminated site in the Upper Colorado River Basin, Wyoming, United States - RVT155D38 (version 2) ... | reverse complement strand
AAGAGAAAGGCTTTCAATTTTGAATCCCGCGCGAACTCGTCAAAGGAACTCGAATGGTGTGCCGGTCCCTGGCGCTGAACCTGCACGCCCCGGCGGTACAGTGGAGGCACGCGACGACCGGGAAAGGAAGGAGCGCGGCATGGCCGCCGAGAACGTGACGCAGAAGCTGATCCGCTCGCACGTCGTCGAGGGGGAGATGGTGCCCGGGGAGGAGATCGGGCTGCGGATCGACCAGACGCTGACCCAGGACGCCACCGGGACGATGGTGATGCTCGAGCTCGAGGCGATGGGGCTCGAGCGGGTGAAGACCGAGCTCTCGGCGCAGTACGTCGACCACAACCTGATCCAGGAGGACTTCAAGAACCCGGACGACCACCTGTTCCTGCGCAGCGCCTGCCGGCGGTTCGGGATCTGGTACAGCCGGCCGGGCAACGGCGTGTCGCACCCGGTGCACCAGGAGCGGTTCGGCAAGCCGGGCAAGACGCTCGTGGGGTCGGACTCGCACACGCCGGCGGCCGGCGCGATCGGCATGCTGGCGATGGGCGCCGGCGGGCTCGAGGTGGCGCTGGCGATGGCCGGCGAGCCGCTCTACCTGCAGTGCCCCGAGGTGTGGGGCGTGCGGCTCGTCGGCGAGCTGCCGCCCTGGGTCTCGGCCAAGGACGTGATCCTCGAGATGCTCCGCCGCCACGACGTCGACGGCGGGGTCGGCCGGGTCGTCGAGTACCACGGGCCGGGGCTCGCCGCGCTCTCGGCGATGGACCGCCACGTGATCGCCAACATGGGGACCGAGCTCGGCGCCACCTCGACCGTCTTCCCCTCGGACGAGGAGGTCCGCCGCTTCCTCGCCTCGCAGGGACGCGAGGACGACTGGGTCGAGCTCGTCGCCGACGAGGGTGCGACCTACGCCGTCGAGGAGGAGATCGACCTCTCGCAGCTCGTGCCGCTCATCGCCATGCCGTCGTCGCCGGGCAACGTGCGGCCGGTCGCCGAGGTGGCGGGCGAGGAGATCTACCAGGCGTACGTCGGCTCGTCGGCCAACCCCGGCTACCGCGACTTCGCGGTCGCCGCCGAGATCGTCGCCGGCCGCCAGGTCCACGACCGGGTGTCGTTCGACGTCAACCCGAGCTCGCGCCAGATCCTCGCCAACCTGGTCGCCTCGGGCGAGCTCGGCAAGCTGATCGCGGCCGGCGCGCGCATCCACCAGGCGGGCTGCAACGGCTGCATCGGGATGGGCCAGGCGCCGGCGTCCGACTCGATCAGCCTGCGCACCGTGCCGCGCAACTTCCCCGGCCGCTCCGGCACCCGCGAGGACAAGGTCTGCCTGGTCTCGCCGGAGACCGCGGCGGCGGCGGCCCTGACCGGCGAGATCACCGACCCCCGCACCCTCGCCGACCGCTTCGGGATGAGCTACCCGCGGCTCAGCGAGCCGGCCGAGCCGATCCTGGTCACCGAGAGCCTGGTGCCGCCGCCCCCGCCCGAAGAGTCGCGCGGCGTCGAGCTCGAGAAGGGCCCGAACATCGCCTCGATCCCCGACTTCGACCCGCTCCCCGACCGCCTCGAGCTCCCGGTGCTGCTCAAGATGGGCGACGACGTCTCCACCGACGAGATCATGCCCGCCGGCGCCCGCGTCCTCCCCTTCCGCTCGAACATCCCGAAGATCAGCGAGTTCTGCTTCGACATCCTCGACGACAGCTACCACGACCGCGCCGTCGAGGCGCGCGAGGCGGGCGACGGCCACGCGGTCGTCGGCGGCGACAACTACGGCCAGGGCTCCTCCCGCGAGCACGCCGCGCTCGCGCCCCGCTACCTCGGCCTCCGCGCCGCCCTCGCCAGGGGCTTCGCCCGCATCCACTGGCAGAACCTGGTCAACTTCGGCGTCCTGCCGCTCACCTTCGCCGAGAGCGGGAACGGCTACGACGGGATCGAGCAGGGCGACGTGCTGGTCCTCGAAGGCCTCCACGAGGCGCTGCGGTCCGGGGGCGGCGAGGTGGCCGTGCGCAACGAGACGAAGGGCACCGAGATCGCCGCCCGCCACGACCTCTCCGAGCGCCAGGTCGGCGTGCTCCTGGCCGGCGGGCTCATCCCCTGGATGAAGCGCCGGCTCGAGGGGTAGCGGCGAGCTCCCCGGCCGGGGCCGGGGGTGCGGAATCTCAGCGGAGTCTGTTCACGAGGTTGGACCGCACCCGTGGAGATGGGATGATCTCAGGAGGGCGCGAGCGGCTCGCCGAGCTGCGCGACCGGCACCAGCTTCGATGCGAAGCCGCGATCGTTCGTGACCAGCACGCGCGCTCCCGCGCTCTCCGTGGCCGCCGCGACGAGCGCGTCGGCGAGGTGTCGAGCCGAGAGATGCCGGACCCCGGCGAAGGCGGCCAGCGCCAGCTCGGCGTCGAGGTCCGTGAGACGGACGTTCTCCCGGCTGAGGAGTTCGACGAGAGCGTCGGTCAGCTCCGGGTTGTCTCGCCCATATCGATCGCCGCGGACGACGTGGATGGTTTCCAGAAGCACTACCGACGAGACGCCGACCGTCTCGTCGCCCTCGATGAGATCGCGAGCCGCGGCGGCGAGGGGAGGTCGGTCCCAGGTCAGGTAGCGGATCAGGACGCCCGCGTCTACCGCGATCACTTCTGGGGGAGGTGTTCTTCGGCCAGCTGGTTCGGAAGCTCCAACCCGTCTCGATAGTCCGAGAAGTCCTCGATCCCGCCGGGTCCCGCGAGCCGGCCCGCCACGGAGCGTCGGTGAGGAGCCGGCAGGAAGGTCACGACCAGCCGGCCGTTCTCGATCGTCTCGACCGCGCGGTCGCCCGGTCGGACTCCGAGCCGGTTGCGCACGTCGCGCTCGATCACGATCTGGTATCGATCACCGACAGTCGCCATGGCTGAAGTATGCGGATTGGGTCTGACGCATGTCAAGCGGCAGAATCATATGATGCGATTCGGACGGAATTTATGCTCGACTACCGCCTTCTTGTAGACTCGTCGTCGATGGATCTGCTGCCCCTCGTCACCGCCTTCCTCCTCGGCGCCCTCCTGGCCGGCCTGATCGTCGGCCTCGCCGCGCGCGCCCGCTCGGCGCGGCTCGCGGCCGAGCTGGCGGCGGAGCGGCGGGGCGGCTCGGAGAAGATGGCGTTGCTCGAGGAGGCGCGCGGGCGGCTGGCCGGGGAGTTCGCCGAGCTGTCGCGGGAGGCGCTCGAGCGGAGCAACCGGTCGTTCCTGGAGCTGGCCGAGACGCGGCTCGGCGGGCTCCGGAAGGAAACGACGGCCGACCTCGACCGGCGGCGGGAGGCGATCGACGGGCTGGTCGGGCCGATCCGCGAAGCGCTGGCCAAGGTCGAGGGGAAGATCGACGAGGTCGAGAAGAGCCGGCGCGAGGCGTACGGACACCTCCGCCAGCACCTGCTCGGCCTCGCCCAGGACCAGATGAAGCTGCAGAGCGAGACGGCGAGCCTGGTCCGCGCGCTACGGGCGCCGAACGTGCGCGGCCGGTGGGGCGAGATCCAGCTCCAGCGGGTGGTCGAGATCGCCGGCATGGTCGAGCACTGCGACTTCGTCCGTCAGGAGAGCCGTGAGGTCGACGGCGTCCGCCGCCGCCCCGACCTGACGATCCGCCTGCCCGCGGGCCGCACCATCGTCGTCGACTCGAAGACGCCGCTCCACCACGTCCTCGAGGCGCTCGAATGCCGCGACGAGGCCCGGCGCGCCGAGTGCCTCGACCGCCACGCCCGCCTCGTCCGCGAGCACCTCCAGAAGCTCGGCTCGAAGGCCTACTGGGACGGGCTCGACGGCTCGCCCGAGTTCGCCGTCCTCTTCCTCCCCGGCGAGACCTTCTTCAGCGCCGCGCTCGAGCGCGACCCGTCGCTCATCGAGTTCGGGGTCGACCAGCGGGTGATCCTCGCCACCCCGACGACGCTCATCGCGCTCCTCAAGGCGGTCGCCTACGGCTGGCGCCAGGAGCGCGTCGCGGAGAACGCCCGCGAGATCAGCGCCCTCGGCCGCGAGCTCCACGAGCGCCTCCGAGTCTTCGCCGGCCACTTCGAGACCCTCCGCCGCGGCCTCGCCCGCGCCGTCGACGCCTACAACTCGGCCGTAGGCTCGCTCGAGTCCCGCGTCCTCGTCTCGGCCCGCCGCTTCCAGGACCTCGGCGCCTCCTCCGGCGAGCCGATCGAGCCGGTCGGGACACTCGACCTGGCAGCGCGGCGGGCGGCGCTCGAGACCGGCGAGACGGCGAGCTCGCGCGACGGCGGCGCCGACGGCGGGCAGCCGCTTTCCGCCGCTCAGCAGCCTTCCACGACGTCCTGACGAGCAGCCGCCGGAGGCGAGCCACCTGGCGGCCGGCCGGGAGGCCGGCACTCCCGCCCGTCCATCCGCTTTTCTCCTTCACTCACTGATCTTTTCGCCTGCCTTCGATTCCCTCGACCCCGGCCCTCGCCCTTCGCGGCATCTCGCCGACGTAGCGGGCGCGCGGGCGGATGAGCTCGCCGCGGGCGTACTCCTCGATGGCGTGGGCGATCCAGCCCAGAGTGCGGCCGAGAGCGAAGAGAGTGAGGGGGGCGTCGTCGGGCAGGCCGGCTGCGCGGGCGACGGCGACGAGGCCGACGTCGAGTGCGGGCTCTTCGCCGAGGAGGTCGCGCCCGGCCTGGACCAGGGCGTCGACCGGGGCTAGGGCCGCGCCGCCGCCGAGGCCGCGGGCGAGGGCGAGGAGGGCAGCGGCACGGGGATCGCCGGCGGGGTAGAGCGGGTGGCCGAAGCCCGGGATGCCCTCACCGCGGCGCAGGCGGTCGGCGGCGACCCGGCGGACGGCGGCGGCGGTACCGGCTTCGGCGAGCAGCGCGGAGACGCGCCGGGTCATCCCGCCGTGGCGGGCGCCCTCGAGGGCGGCGAGCCCCGCGGCGACCGCGGCGTAGGGGCTGGCGGCGGCCGAGGCGACGCAGCGGACGGTGAAGGTGGAGACGTTGAGCTCGTGGTCGGCGCAGAGGACCAGGGCGGCGCTCAGGGCGCGGCGGGCGGCGGCGCCCTCGACCCGCCAGCCGGCGGCGAGCCGGCCGGCGATCCCCTCGGAGCCGGCCCCCGGAGGCGGCGCGTGGCGGACGCCGAGGGCGGCGTCGACGAGGAGCCGGAGGATGCGCGCGCCCGCCGCCGCGACCGCCGCCGGCCGCAGGTCCCAGGCCGAGGGGTCGTCGCCGGCGGCCAGCGGCAGGACGGCCTGGCAGCGGGCGATCGGCTCGAGGGCCGAAAGGCGGCCGAGGTGACCGGCCGCCGTCGGGGACGAGGTGCTGGCGGGAACCGCGAAGAGGCGCTCGGCGTCCGCCGGCTCGCCGGTCCACAGGAGTGCCGCGACCTCCTCGACGCTCGCCCGCTCCGCCAGCTCGACGGCGTCGCGGCCCCGGTAGTAGAGGCGGCCGCCGTCGATCAGCGCGATCGCGGAGTCGACGACCGGCATCCCCCAGGAGATCGACCCGGCGGCGGCCCGCGCCGGGTCGCGGCGGGCCTCCTTGCGGCGGAGGAGCCGCTCGACGTCCTCCCGCGCGTAGCGGCGGGTGCGCCCGCCGCCGGCCGGCTCGGAGCGGATCATCCCGCGGCTGACGTAGGCGTAGAGGGTGGCGCGGGAGATCCCGAGGAGGTCGGCGGCCTCGTGGGCCGAGAGGTGGCCACCCGAAGGCGTGTCGGTGTCGTCTGACATTGATTCGCTCGTCAAGATTGACAATCTATCATGCGCGCGGGACCATGGCGCCCGGAGGTACGCGAGATGACGACGACGATGATGAGCAGGCCAGATTCCCCGGAGGGCCGGGTGGTCCGGGCCGGCCTCGAAGGCGTGGTGGCGGCGGCGACCCGGCTGTCGGAGGTGGACGGCGAGGCGGGGCGGTTGACGATCGCCGGCTTCCCCGTCGAGGAGCTGGCGCGGCACGCGAGCTTCGAGGAGACCGTCTACCTGCTGTGGCACGACCGGCTGCCGCGGGCCGGCGAGCTCGCCGAGCTGCGGGCGGAGCTGGCGCGGCAGCGGGCGCTGCCGGCGGCCGTCCTCGACCTGCTGCGGGCGGCGGCCGCCAACGGCGTCGGCGCGATGGACGCCCTGCGCATGGCGGTGGGCGCCCTCGACCTGGGTTTGGCGGGCGCCGGGACGGACGCCGACGGACCGCCCGCCGCGGACCGCCTCTCGCTTCGGCTGGTCGCCGCCGTGCCCGCCGCGGTCGCCGCCCACCACCGCCTGACCCGCGGTCTCGAGCCGGTGCCGCCCGACCCCGACCTCGGCCACGCGGCCGACTACCTCCGCCAGCTCACCGGCGAAAGCCCGCCGGCCGACCGGGTGCGCGGGCTGGAGACCTACCTCAACACGGTCTCCGACCACGGCTTCAACGCCTCGACCTTCGCGGCGCGGGTGGTGATCTCGACCGGCTCGGACCCGGTCTCGGCGGCGACCGCGGCGATCGGTGCCTTGAAGGGGCCGCTCCACGGCGGCGCACCGGGGCCGGCGCTGGAGACGGTGTTCGAGATCGGCTCGCCGGAGCGCGCCGAGGAGGTGCTGGCCGCGAAGCTCGACCGCGGCGAGCGGCTGATGGGCTTCGGCCACCGCGTCTACCGGGTGCGCGATCCGCGGGCCGACGTCCTCGCCGCGGCCGCCGAGCGCCTGTTCACCGCCGGCAGCGGCGACCGGGCGCTCTACGACCTCGCCCGGGCGGTCGAGGCGACCGCGCTCCGCCTGCTCCGCGAGCGCAAGCCGCACCGCCGGCTGGACACCAACGTCGAGTTCTACACCGCGCTCCTGCTGCACGGCCTCGAGCTGCCCGTCGAGCTGTTCACGCCGACCTTCGCGGTGGGGCGGGTCGCCGGCTGGACGGCGCACCTCCGCGAGCAGACCGCCGAGGGGCGGCTGATCCGGCCGCTGTCCGAGTACGCCGGGGCGCGCGGGCGGACCTGGGTGCCGATCGACGCCCGCTGAGTCTCCAGCCGGGCGCGCAGGCCGCCGGGCCGCGACCGCGCGCCCGTCGCTGCCGCCTCCCCGCACCGCTCCGGAGAGACCTCCCTGTCGGCCGCGCGGGGAACGCCGGCTAGAATCGGCCGCGACCCCTCCGCGAGAGACGACCGCGCCGTGCCGACCGTCAACGACGTCCACTCCCGGCTCAACGCGACCCGCGTCGCCGAGATCGCCGCCCCGCGCGACGCCGACGAGCTGCGCGCCGCCGTGCGCTCGGCGGCGGACCGCCGCCTGCCGGTGGCGATCGCCGGCGGACGCCACGCGATGGGCGGCCAGCAGTTCTGCGAGGGCGGCCTGCTCGTCGACACGACCGGCCTCCGCCGCCCGATCTCCCTCGACGCCGGGCGCGGTCTGCTCGAGATGGAGGCCGGGGCGACGTGGCCCGAGGTCATCGCCGCGACCCACGCGCTCGCCGGCGGCGCGCCCCGCTGGGCCATCCGCCAGAAGCAGACCGGCGCCGACGCGCTGACCCTCGGCGGGTCGCTGGCTGCCAACGGGCACGGCCGCGGCCTGCTGATGGCGCCGATGGTCGACGACGTCGAGGCGCTGACCGTGGTCACCGCGGACGGCGAGCTGGTGCGCTGCTCGCGGAACGAAAACGCCGAGCTCTTCTCGCTCGTCGTCGGCGGGTACGGGCTGTTCGGGGTCGTCGCCACCGTCACCCTCCGCCTGGCGCCGAGGATGCGCCTCCGCCGGCTGGTCAACGTGCTCGACGTCGACGAGGCCGTCCCCGCCTTCTACCGGCGGGTCGCCGAGGGCTGCGTCTACGGCGACTTCCAGTACTCGATCGAGCCGGGCGACGACGAGTTCCTGCGCCGTGGGGTGCTCGCCTGCTACGCCGACGCCGGGCCGGGCGCCGAGGTCAGCGACGGCTCCGCCGACCTGACCGTCGACCAGTGGATCGCGCTCCTCCGCCTGGCGCTCACCGACAAGCGGCGGGCACTCCAGGCCTACAGCCAGCACTACCTGTCGACCCACGGCAACGTCTACTGGTCGGACACCATGCAGCTCTCGACCTACGTGCCGTCCTACGTCGAGATCCTCGAGCGCGCCGAGGAGGCAGCCCCTGGGCCGGCCGAGTCGCTGGTCATCGGCGAGCTCTACGCCCCGCCCGATCGCCTCCTCGAGCTCCTCGAGCGCTCCCGCCGCATCCTGCGCGAGACCGGGGCCGAGGACATCTACGGGACGATCCGCGCCATCCGCACCGACCAGACGACCTTCCTGGCCTGGGCGCGCCAGGACTTCGCCTGTGTCATCTTCAACTTGCGCACGCGCCACACCCCGGAGCGGATCGCCCACACGGCGGAGGTCTTCCGTCGCCTCTACGACGCGGCCCTCGACCTCGGCGGCTCGTTCTTCCTCACCTACTCGCGCGCCGCCACCCGCGAGCAGGTCGAGCGCGCCTACCCGCGCTTCCCCGAGTTCCTGCGCCTCAAGCGGCGCTACGACCCCGACCTGCGCTTCCAGAGCGAGTGGTGGCGCCACTACGCTCCGATGTTCGAATGAGCCGGCCCGGCGCGGCCTCGGGTGCGCTCGCGCCCGACCTGCTCGCCCTCGCCGCCATCGTCCCGCCGCACCTCGCCCGGCCCGGCGAGCCGGAGCTCTACGGCGCGGCGATGGGCGTCTTGCTCGCCCTCTTCGTCCTCCGCGTCCTCGGCCAGGTCGTCGTCGTCCTGCGCTCACCGCGCTGGCTGCCGCCGATGCGCGAGTGGTACTCGGGCCTGCTGCCCTACCGCTACCTGCTGCCGGTGCAGGTCGTCCTCGTCGCGGCGATGACCAAGATGACCCTCGACGTCTGGGCCGGCGGCGCCGGCTGGGCCGACCCGCGCCCGCGGCTCGGCGCGCTCCTCGTCTGGCTGAGCTTCGTCTACGCGGCGGGGATGGTCGTCCGCCTCGTCGTCTGGCTCCGCCGCCCGCCGGAGCGGCGGCGGGCCTGGATTCCCATTCCCTTCCACCTGGTACTGGCAGCGTTCCTGTTCGTCTTCGGGAGCTGGCACCTGGCGGGCTAGCCGTGTCTACCGATCTGCTATCCGATCAAGCTGTCGGGGTCACGGCGTACCGCGCGGTGCTCCAGGAACGCCTGGAGCGTGCGAGACGAGGCAAGCTCGACGATGGCCTCTTCGGCAAGCAGCAGGAGGGTGTCGGCGGCCCGTCGGTCTGCCCGATCGAGTCCCAACACTTTCCCCTGATCGCCCAACGGCTGACGGTCGATCCGATGATAGCGCCCGCCGAGGAGCGCACGACATTGCTCGACTGCGAGGCGCTCCTGGCTCTGCATCACGAGCCGGACCAGCTCGTTGGCCCACCCGGCGAGCCCCCGGCGGCCGAGGTCGTGCACAAAGTCCGCGAAGGGGGGAGCTGCGGTGCCCAGGCTCAGAACGTGTACTGAAGGAAGATCGACGGCGAGGTTTCGCAGCATCTCGATCACCGCCACGAGCTCCGGGGCGTTGGCGATCAACCCGCCGTCGACGAGATTCTCGGTGCGAGAACGATGCGGCGGAAAGTACGTTGGCGCAGCCGCGGTGGCGAGCGCCGTGTCGACGAGAGAGAGGTCGTCCGCCTCGGCTCCCGCCAGCCCCCTGGAACGAAAGATGCGAGGCCGACCGGCGGATTGGCTGACCGCCGGGATGACCAGCGCGATCTCGACGTCGCGAAGGCTCTGCTCCGCTGCCTCTCCCAGGATCTCCACGATCAAGCGGCGTAGTGCCTGGTTCGAGTAGGGAGCCCGGACCAATCGGCGCCACATCGAAGGCGACGCGAACAGCCGCGGTCCTTCCGCCTCGATCGTCGAGCGCAGCGCGCTCGCCGGCCGGCCGACCGCCAGGGCGATCGCCAGGATGCCACCGATCGAGGTGCCAGCGAGGACCTCGAAAGCCTCGGCGAGAGGTCGATCGGCTCGCCTCTCCAACTCCTCGAGCAGGCGCGCCGTGAACAGCCCCCTGAAGCCTCCACCGGACAGAGAGAGCAGTTGAGTCCGGCGCGATGAACGCGGAGGAACTGGATCTTTCAGCTCGACCGAGCCGGGCACGACGACTAGCTGTAGGGGTCCAGGAGGGAGAGACCCCTGGTTTCCAGCTCGTCATGGTAAGGCTGACGTCCGTCACAGAGAGTGAGCCCTTCCACGACGGCGGTCGACGCCACCAGCTGTGTAGCGAGATCGACTGCGACACGCTTGCCGGAAACCGGATCGATCTCTTCGAGGTCTAGCGCCTCCAACCCGGCGCATTGAAGCGCTACGTTCAGCGTCACCGGGAGAATCGTTCCGCGCCTCTGGAACTTGCGAAGTTGCCGCTCGAGAAGCGGCGACCAGATTCCTCGATCCTTCGCTGGCAGCTTGTCCACGTGGGCCGCGAAAACCTCGAACGACATGACGCTGACGGCGACCGCGCTCATCTTCAGATCCTCGCGATCCATCCAGCGGTAGATCTCGTCCGACTCGTCATTTCGTGCCAGATCGACCAGGACCTGAGTCCCCAGGAGGTACTTGGCCACGAGGAGCTCCAGGTGTCAGAGCTTTATTCGGGCGGTTCGCCTGGGCTGTGGGCGAACCAGGAGGCGCTCGGCCGCCGGGAGGTCCGGATCCGGTCGGAAGACATCCGCGATCCTCTCATCCGTGGCGACTCGGACGAGGCCCTTGAGGTGGTCGACCGACAGCACGACCACCGGTTCGCGGTCCCGAGACCGCAGGTTCTCGACCACCTGCACCTCTCCGCTGCGAGCTTTGCTCACCATTCGGCTGAACTGATCCTTTGCGCTGTGGGTCGACCAGCGAGTCACAGGAGCACGGTCCGATCCGAGGATCGCTGCGAGATCCTGGACGAGCTCGTCTTCTGGTTTGCTAGCCATGTAGGTTCTCCTTCGATCGTCTCGTCGATCGTAGCACATTGGGCCAGAACAAGGCTCCCATATGGCCAAACCCGGCGGTGGGGCCTCATCTCAGCCGTCCTCGCCCCAGCGCAGCTCGGAGACCGGCGTCTCGCGCAGCCCGAAGCGGTCGAGGACGCGCAGGGCGTAGTGGTCGAGGAAGCGCTCCATCGACTCGCCGCCGATGTAGAAGGCCGGGATCGGCGGCAGCAGCACCGCCCCGGCCCAGGCCAGCCGCCGCATGTTCTCGACGTGGACCACCGAGAGCGGCGTCTCGCGGAAGCCGAGGACGAGCGGCCACCCTTCCTTGAGCGCCACCGCCCCGGCGCGGTGGACGAGGGTCTGGGAGGCGCCGGTGGCGAGCGCCCCCAGCGTGCCCGCCGAGCACGGGAGGACCAGCGTCCCGGCGAGCCGGTACGAGCCCGAGGCGATCGGCGCGTCGAGCTCGTTGTCGCGGTGGATCTCGACCTTCCCGCGCGCCGCCCCCTCGAGCCCGGCCGCCTCCACCAGCGCCTCGGCCCCGGTCCGCTCCCTCCCGAGCTCGTGCGCCAGCACCTGCGACGCCCCGCGCGACACCACGAGGTGCAGCCGCTCGACCTCCGGGTGCCGCGCCAGCACCCCGAGCAGGTGCCGCGGCAGCAGCATTCCGGACGCACCGGTGACGAGGAGGGCGAGGCGGGTCATGGTCCGAGAGACTACCCCGCGGCGGGACGACGCAGGACCGGGGCGCCCGGCGACTGCCCGGCCGTCTCCGAGACGACGGTCTCCATAGATCGTCGGCTGCTTCTCGACGCAGATCCGGCTCCCTGCCGTGCTCCGCACGCCAGCCGATGGGCGTGCGGTCGGAGGTCTCGATCAGCCGGCCCTCGACCGCGACCCGACGGCACGCAGGTCGCAAGCAGCTCGCCCGCGATCCCACCCCATCCGAACCGGAGGCGACGCCGATGCCCGAAGCCCGGCCCTGTTCTCGAAGTCTGCGCGGTACCGAGCGGTCCGGACGGGCGACCGCCGTCAGCGGCTCCGTCGGCCGGTGCGCCGCGCTCGCGGTGGCGCTGTCGGTCCTCACCCTCGCCCCGGCACTCCCGGCCGGCGGGGAGGCGACCCACGGCGCCCACGGCGCCTCCGCGACGGCACCGCCGCGTCCGGTGGCCGGCGAGCTCGAGCCCGCTTCGGCCCCCTCGTCGCAGCCCGCACCGCTTCCCGGTCCACAGGACGAGGCCGAAGTGCAGCCGCCCGAGCCGGCGGAGGTCGACGAGACCGGCCGGTTCCGCGAGTCGCGGGCCACCCTGAAGCTCGACTATGCCCGGTTCTACCGGCGGCGCCGGGTGGTACGGATGGGGTCGGTGCTGGCCGCCGGCGGCGTCCTCGCCAATACGAGCGCGGACGAGGAGATCCAGGACTGGTACCGCGAATCGGTGCGCGACGAGTCGCTCGACGAGCTTTCGGACGACCTCAATTTCCTCGGCGAAGGCGAGACGATCGCGCTGCCTCTGGTCCTCGCCGGGCTGGCGGTCGGCCTCGGCTCCGGCGACGACCCGCCCGCCGCCGCCCGCTGGCTGCGCCGCACCGCGCGCGCCTACCTGGTGGGCGCCCCGGCGCTCTATTGGGCGCAGCCGCTCACCGGCGGCGACCGCCCGGTCGAGGGTGGCGGCTCGGGATGGGACCCGTTCGAAGGGCAGAACGGGGTCTCCGGCCACGCCTTCATCGGCGCCGTCCCCTGGCTCACCGTCGTCCGGCAGACCGACCGCCGCTGGCTCCAGGGGCTCGCGCTCCTCGCCTCCACCGCCGCGGGCTGGTCGCAGTGGAACGACGACCAGCACTACTTCAGCCAGTACGCCCTCGGCTGGTGGCTCGCTTGGGAGGCCGCCGACGCCGTCGCCGAGGCCGACGGCCCGGCGGCTCCGACCGAGCCGCGCCTGACGATCGCGCCGCTGCCGGCCCGACGCGGGGGCGGGATACTCGTCAGCCTGCAGTTCTGATCCGCCTCGCGACGTTCTGTGGTACGCCTCCGACGGCGGTCTCAGTTCAGGGTCGAGACGGGACCGCGAGCAGCGCGAGGAGCGCTTCGCGCGAAACGGCGACGTTGAGGTCGACAGGCTTGGAGATGCCGGGGCGGGTGCCGCTCTGGGAGTGCTGCCAGAGGGTCCACTCATCCCAGCCGAGCTCGAGGGGGCCGGGCTCCTCGTCGGTGTACTCGGCGAGCCAGAGGGGGTACTCGGTGAGCTCGTGGTTCTCCTCGAGCTTCTCGACCCAGAAGGTCGGGTTGGTGTAGAGGAGCGGCGTGCGGCCGAGCTCGATCTCGACCCGGCTGAGCCAGGCCAGCGCCTCCTCCGCGAGCTGCTCGCGCGGGATCGAGTCGGTGGTGCGCACGCGCTCGACGTCGAGGGCCGGCGGCAGGTCGCCGGGGCCGAAGCCGGCCTCGCGGAGGACGGAGAGGAACCACGCGGCCTGCTCGGCCGGCGTGTCCTCGGGCCGGTACATGTG
>Ga0299913_10003189_pt1 | contig 13321 bp, 12 predicted proteins | sample RVTome_9_FD_201360 | JGI IMG/M metagenome (GOLD analysis project Ga0299913, IMG submission 201360) | Soil microbial communities from uranium-contaminated site in the Upper Colorado River Basin, Wyoming, United States - RVT155D38 (version 2) ... | reverse complement strand
TCGCTCCTGGCATCTGCACCGCAAGCTCCTTGCGCGCGACCCCGCGGACTTTCACCACGGACTGCTCCATTCCAGGTCCGTGCCAGCGGGTCCGGCGCGGGGTGGTTCGTGTCGGATCTCCCGGTCGTCGTGGGGCGGTCGTTCAGGCCGATCGCGGCGTCGGTGCGAGCACCTCGAGGTCGGCGTCGGGCCCGCGCAGGGCGAAGGCCGTGCCGACGAGCTCGACCGCCCCGTCCGGCCCGAGGAGCAGCGCCGCGCCGGCCGGCAGCCCCAACCCCCAGCCCACCTCGGGGCGGGCGAGGAGCTGGCGCAGCCGCCGGTCGTGACCGGGGTCGAAGTTCGGCTCGACGACGCCGTCGGCCAGCCAGCCGAGGCCGGCGACGAAGCCGCCGACCGCGATGGAGCGGGCGGTGCGGCCGAGCGCCTGGGCGGCGGCGGCGATCGCCACGACCACCCCGCCCGCCCGCAGCCGGTCGAGCATCGCCTCGGCGGCCGGCGACCCCTCGAGCGCCTCGAGCAGGTGGTCGGTCACCCCGCCGCCGAGGTAGACCGCGGCGGACTCGGCGATCCGCCGGCAGTTCTTGCCGCGGCGGGCGTCGCGCGAGCGGTAGATCGGCACGACCTCGACCGGCCGGCCGTGCTCGCCCTCGAGGTAGTCCGCGAAGTGGTGGCCGTAGTCGACCGAGCCGCTGGCCGCCGGGACGAAGGCGACCGCGCCCTCGGGGGCCTTGGCCAGCCAGGCGCGGTCGGCCTCGAGCGTCTCGCCGAAGCTGAACTCGCCGCCGCCGAGGAGCGCGAGCCAGCCGCCGCCCGCCGGACGCCGGAGGAAGCCCGGGGCGGCGGTCTCGGGCGCGTCGGTCATCGTGCGAGGCCCGGCGTGGCCGGCCGGCCGGCGGCGGCCCGGGTCATCCGCGGCCGAGGGCGCGCGCGACCGTGGCGCCGAGCTCGGCAGGGGACTCGACGACGTCGATGCCGGCGGCGGCGAGCGCCTCCATCTTCTCGGCCGCGGTCCCCTTGCCGCCGGAGATGATCGCCCCGGCGTGCCCCATCCGCCGGCCGGGCGGCGCCGTGCGGCCGGCGATGAAGCCGACGACCGGACGGTCGAAGTGCCCGGTCTCTCTCGCGCGCGCGACCCAGCGGGCCGCCTCCTCCTCGGCCGAGCCGCCGATCTCGCCGATCAGGATCACCGCCTCGGTGTCCGGGTCGTCGCGGAAGGCCTCGAGGCAGTCGATGAAGCTCGTGCCGTTCAGCGGATCGCCGCCGATGCCGACGCAGGTGGACTGGCCGAGCCCGAGCTCGGTGAGCTGCCAGACCGCCTCGTAGGTCAACGTGCCCGAGCGCGACACCACGCCGACCTTCCCCGGCCGGTGGATGTGCCCGGGCATGATCCCGATCTTCGCCCGGCCCGGCGTGATCACCCCCGGGCAGTTCGGGCCGACGAGCCGGGTGGGGTGGTCGCGCAGGAAGGCCTTGACGCGCAGCATGTCGGCGACCGGGATCCCCTCGGTGATGCAGACGACGAGCTCGATCCCCGCCGCCGCGGCCTCCATGATCGCGTCGGCGGCGAACGGCGGCGGGACGAAGATCATCGAGGCGTTCGCCCCGGTCTCGCGCCGCGCGTCGGCGACCGAGTCGAAGACCGGGATGCCGTCGACGTCCTGACCCCCCTTGCCCGGGGTCACCCCGGCGACCACCTCGGTGCCGTAGTCGCGGCACCCCTTGGCGTGGAACTCCCCCTCCTTGCCGGTGATCCCCTGGACCAGGAGCCGGGTCTCGCCGCCCACCCAGATCGCCATCGCTACGCAACTCCTCGGGCGGCCGCCACCGCCTTCTCCGCCGCGTCGGCCATGTGGTCGGCGACGACGAAGTCGAAGTCGGCGTCGCGCAGGATGCGCCGCCCCTCCTCGACGTTCGTCCCCTCGAGCCGCACGACGACCGGCACCGCGACCTCCCCGAGCTCCTCGATCGCCCCGACGACGCCGCGGGCGATCCGGTCGGTGCGCGCGATGCCGCCGAAGATGTTGATCAGCACCGCCCGGACCTTCTCGTCGGAGACCAGCAGCCGGAAGGCGTCGGCCACCGCCTCCTGGCTCGCCGAGCCGCCGACGTCGAGGAAGTTCGCCGGCTCGCCGCCGTGGAGCTTGATGATGTCCATCGTCGCCATCGCCAGGCCGGCGCCGTTGACCATGCAGCCGATGTCGCCGTCGAGCTGGATGAAGTTGAGCCCGTGCTTCGAGGCCTCGACCTCGGCCGGCGCCTCCTCGGCGAGATCGCGCATCTCGGCGACGTCCGGGTGGCGGAAGAGCGCGTTGTCGTCGAAGCTCATCTTGGCGTCGAGCGCGAGGACGTCCCCGTCGCCGGTCACCAGCAGCGGGTTGATCTCGACCAGCGAGGCGTCGGTGTCGAGGTAGGCGCCGACCAGCGACGTGACCAGCTTGGCCGCCTTCCGCGCCGTCTGGCCCTCGAGCCCGAGCCCGGCCGCGACCCGGCGCGCCTGGAAGGGCAGGAGCCCGAGGTGCGGGTCGACCTCCTGGCGGACGATCGCCTCGGGGTCGCGCTCGGCGACCTCCTCGATGTCCATCCCGCCGTGGCGCGAGGCCATGACGATCGGCCGGCCGCGCCCGCGGTCGAGCGTCACCGAGAGATACAGCTCGCGCGCGATGTCGAGCGCCTCCTCGACGAGCACCCGGCGCACCTCCTGCCCCTCCGGCCCGGTCTGCGGCGTGACGAGCTGCATGCCGAGGATGCGCCCGGCCACCTCCTCCGCCTCGGCCGGCGAGTCGGCCAGCTTCACCCCGCCCCCCTTGCCGCGCCCGCCGGCGTGGATCTGCGCCTTGACCACGCAGCGCCCGCCCCACTCCTCGCAGATCTCCCGCGCCTCCTCCGGCCGGTCGGTGACCTTCCCCCGCGGGGTGGCGACCGCGTACCGGCGCAGGATCTCCTTCGCCTGGTACTCGTGGATCTTCAAGCGCTCTCCTTCGACAGGGAGTCGGTTCGAGTCCGGCGCCCCGGATGGCGCCACCGCAGGAGGACGGAGCATATCAGCCGGCCGGCGCGGGGCCGGCCGGCGGTGCGAGAGAATGCCCGCCATGCCCCCGACCCGCCAGGAGCCCCCGGCGACGGCGCCCGCCCGCGACGCCGGCGGCCCCCGCCCGCCCTCGTGGCTGGCCACCGCCGCCGCGATCGCCTACCTGATCCCGGCGACCCTGGCCTTCGGCACCCTGGCGATCCTCGTCTCCTGGGTCCCCCCGCGCGGCAACGCGACCGCCGCCGTCGCGCGCCTCTGGGCCCGGGGGCTCCTCGCCGCCGCCGGGGTGACGGTCGAGGTGGAGCTCCATCCCGCGGTCGTCCCGGGCCGCGGGTACCTGGTGATGGCGAACCACGCGAGCTACTTCGACGTCGTCGCCATGCTCGCCGTCCTCCCCGGCACCTACCGCTTTGTCGCCAAGCGCAGCCTCTTCGCCATCCCGATCTTCGGCTGGGCGCTCCGCGCCGGCGGCTTCATCCCGGTCGACCGCAAGGACAAGGGCCGCGCCCGCGAGGCGTGGGCCGCCGCCGGCGACCGCGTCCGGCGCGGCGCCTCGGTCCTCTTCTACCCGGAGGGGACCCGCTCCCCCGACGGCCGCATCCACCGCTTCCAGCGCGGCGCCTTTCTCGTCGCGCTGAAGACCGGCGCCCCCATCCTCCCGGTCGGCATCGCCGGTGCCTACCCGATCCTCCCCCGCCGCCGCTGGACGGTCACGCCGGGCACCATCCGCGTCCGCTTCGGCGAGCCGGTCGACCCGCGCGAGCACAGCCTGCGCGAGAAGGACGAGCTGGTCCGGCGGGTGCGCGAGGAGGTGGGGCGGCTGTCGGGGGTGGAGCTGGCGTAGGAGGTCCGGGACTCTTTGCCGATACTTCACCGAGCGGACCCGCCGCGGATCCCCCGGTGGATCCGCCGCACGGTCTCGACGGTGTCGGCCTCCTCGGCGCGCTTGTCGGGGCGGTAGCGCTTGACGCGGGCGAAGCGGAGGGCGAGGCCGGCGGGGTAGTGCGGGCTCTCCTGGACGCCGTCGAAGGCGATCTCGGCGACGAGCTCGGGGCGGACGTGGACGGTGCGGCGGTCGTGGGCGACGGCGAGCCGCTGGAGGCGCTCGGTCTGCCAGGCGAGCATCTCGTCGGTCATCCCCTTGAAGGTCTTGCCGAGCATGACGAAGCCGCCGGTCGCGGAGTCGCGGGCGCCCAGGTGGAGATTCGAGAGCCGGCCGCGCCGGCGGCCGCTGCCCCACTCGGCGGCGAGGACGACGAGGTCGAGGGTGTGGGTGGGCTTGACCTTGAGCCACAGCGAGCCGCGGCTGCCGGCCTCGTAGGGAGCGTCGAGCGCCTTGGCCATCACCCCCTCGTGGCCGGCGGCGAGGGTCTGCTCGAGGAAGGCCGCCGCCTCGGACGGGTCGGCGGTGACGACGCGGGGGATAGCGGCGAAGGCGGGCACGGCGCCGGCCAGGGCGTCGAAGCGCTCGGCGGCCGGGCGGGCGAGGAGCTCGTCGCCGTCGAGCAAGAGGACGTCGAAGAAGAACGGGGTGAGCGGCAGCTTTTCGCGCATCGCCTCGACGTCCGAGCGGCGGCCGAAGCGGCGCATGGTGACCTGGAACGGCCAGGGGGTGCCGTCGCCGCGGAGGGCGAGGACCTCGCCGTCGAGGATCGCCGAGGCGGCCGGGAGCGACCGCGCCACGGCGACGACCTCGGGGACCGCCGCGGTCACGTCGTTCGCGCCGCGCGAGAAGACGCGCACCTCGTCGCCCTCTTTGTGCACCTGCACCCGCGCGCCGTCGAGCTTGGCGTCGAAGGCGGCGCGGCCGAGCCGGTCGAGGGCCTCGTCGACCCCCTCGGCGGTCTGGGCGAGCATCGGCTGGAGCGGCCGGAAGAGGCGTACTCCGAAGCGCGCCAGGCCCTCCGCGCCCGACTCGAGCGCGGCGCGGGCGACGCTCGGGAGGTCGCCGGAGACCATCACCGCGCGGCGGACGGCGTCGGCCGGGACCTCGGCGGCGCGGGCGAGGGCGTCGACCATCAGCCCTTCGAGGGCGCCCTGGCGGAGCTCGCCGAGGAGCAGGCCGCCGAGGAACTCCTGCTCGGGCCGGGTCGCGCGGGCGAGGAGGCCGGCGAGGAGCTCGCCACGCGCCCGCTGCGAGCCGGCGCCGGTGGCCTCGGCGAGACGGGTGACGGCCACGTCGACCTCCCCGACGGTGAGCGAAGGCTCGTCGGCCGCGCCGGGCGGCCAGGCGTCGCGCAGGAGAGCCGGGCCCACCCCCACCCGGCCCTGGGACAGCTCGCCGGCGAGCCAGGAGACGGCCACCTCGACCTCGTCGGGGGCGAGCCGGGCGAGGAGCTCGGCGAGGTGTCCCGCCTTGGCCAGCCGCGAGCGGGTGGCGGCGATCCGACCGGAGGTCTCGACGAGCTCGGCGAGGCGCATCGGCGCGAGCCTACAGGGCGCCGCGGCGAGCGTCCGCGCCCGGTTCCGAGGCGGGAGTGGCTGCCCGCCGGGGAGGCGGATCCGACCCCGATCGTCCACGCCAGAGGACGCTCACCGATCGGTTGCCTCCGTAAGTCACTGACCCGCAACGCCTTAGCGACGGCGTTTCATGGCCCGTGGTTTGCTTCTACCCTGGGAGGACACTTTTCCCGAGGGAGGCTTCCCATGCGACACCTGCTCACGCACCTGACGACGGCCCTGGCGCTCCTCGCCGCGCCGTCGCTCTTCGCCGCCCCGCAGAGCGAGGCCCCGCCCGCCGAACCCCAGGCCGAGTTCGAGGAGGAGGTGCGGGTCGACGAGGTGCTGCTCGACGTCCTGGTCACCGACCGCGACGGCAACGTGATCGTCGGCCTGCGGCCCGACGACTTCGTGGTCCGCGAGGACGGCGAGCCGGTGGAGGTCGACTCGGCGACCTTCTACAGCTCGAGCCGGCTGGCCCAGCCGGCGGCCGAGATCGCCGCCGAGGGCGCGCGGATCGACCCGGTGCCGGAGGACCGCTACTTCATCCTCTTCTTCGACGACGTCCAGCGCTACGAGGACGGGCCGGTCAGCCTGATGAGCCAGCAGATCCGGGCCGGCCACGACGCCCGCCGCTGGGTCGACGAGCAGCTCGCGCCGGCGGACTGGGTGGCGGTGGTCTCCTACGACCGCTCGCTCCAGGTCCACGCCGACTTCACCCGCGACCGGGCGAAGATCGAGACGGCGATCGAGCGCGCCGCGTCCGGCCGCCGCGGCAACGCCGCCTGGCCGTCCCGCCACGACGCGGCGGACGGCGCGCCGTCGCTCCTCGACCAGCTGCCGCAGGGCAAGGCGCTGTCGAAGGCGACGCCGCGGATCTACTCGGCCTTCGAGGAGATCGCCCGCTCCGTCGCCGACGTGCGCGGCCGGAAGAACCTGATCTACCTCGGGATCGGCTTCGGCCGGGTCAACGACTTCGGCCAGTACGAGCGCGACGAGCGCTACTACCCGAAGATGGTCCGGGCGCTCAACGACGCGAACGTCTCCGTGTACCCGATCGACGTGACCCCGCTGCGGGTGACCCACACGATGGAGGACGCGCTGACCGACCTGTCGACCGAGACCGGCGGCCGCTACTTCCCGTTCCACGTCAGCTTCACGACCCCGCTCGAGCAGATCGCCGAGGAGAACGGCGGCTACTACCTGCTCTCCTACCGCACCGACCGCCCGGCGGGCGCCGAGGGCTTCCAGCGGGTCACCGTGGAGACGAAGAACCCGTCGTTCAAGGTGCGGGCTCGCCGCGGCTACATGTACGGAAGCTGACCGGTCCGCCCGATCCGACGCGCGCTAGGCGCCCGGGGTGGATTCAGGCGATCGGGTCACCTCCAGCGCGACCACGGTGACGTTGTCGTGGCCGCCGCGGGCGTTGGCACGCTCGACGAGGGCACGGCAGAGGCCCTCGAGCCGGTCCGGGGAGGGTCCGGCCTCGCCCGAGGGCTCGCCCGCGCCTTCCCCCGCGGCCCCCCGCGCCAGCTCGGCGATCTCGCGGTCGTCGAGCATGGTGGTGAGGCCGTCGGAGCAGAGCAGGTAGAGGTCGCCGGGGGCGACGGTCACCTCGCGCACGTCCACCCGCACCTCGCGCTCGCCGCCGAGCGCCCGGGTGACCACGTTCTTCAACGGGTGTTTCCGGGCCTGGCGCTCGGAGAGGTGGCCGGCGACGACCTGCTCGTTGACCCAGGTGTGGTCCTCGGTCAAGAGCTCGAGGCGGCCGCCGCGGAAGAGGTAGGCGCGGCTGTCGCCGACGTGGGCGATCGCGGCGACCTCGCCGTCGAGGTAGACGCCGACGACGGTCGTCCCCATCCCGTACAGGCGGCGGTCGTCGCGGATCGCGTGGAGCACCCGGTGGTGCGCCTGCGAGACCGCGTGGCGGAGCAGGTTCGAGTGGCGGTGGAGGCGGGTGTCGTAGACGAACGGCCAGGTGTCGTCCGAGCCCGCCGTCGCGGCGACGAACCCGCGGATCGACTCGACCGCCACCCGCGCGGCGACCTCGCCGAAGCGGTGGCCGCCCATGCCGTCGGCCACCAGGTAGAGCCGTAGCTCGGGGTCGATCTCGAAGCAGTCCTCGTTGTGGGCGCGGGCGCGCCCCACGTCGCTCATCCCGCAGGCACGGACCTCGACCATCACGCCTTGCCGAAGCGGGCGAACCCGCCGCGGCGCGGGCGCTCGGCGAGCGCGTCGAGCTCGGCGCGGATCTCCGGGTCGTCGGCCGACCACTCGAGCGCCTTCTCGTAGAGCTCGCGAGCCCGGGGGAGGTCCCCGGCACGGGCGGAGATGCGCCCGGCGGCGCGCAGGTACGGGACGTTCATCGGCTCGAGCTCGCAGGCGCGCTCGATCGCCTCTCGGGCCTTGCCGAGCCAGCGCTCCTCGCGGCTCGCGGCCAGCGCCAGGTAGTACCAGGCTTTGGCGCGCTCGGGATCGATGCGGGTCGCGCGGTCGAAGCTGTCGGCGGCCTCGAGCCAGCGCTTCTCGCGGTAGGCCCGGATGCCGCGGGACAGGTACGCCTTGACCATCCCTTCGCGGTCGAAGCCCTCGCGCGGCGTGGAGCCCTTCGTGCGATCGGCGAGCTCGGCGTCGTGCTGGCGCCGGCGCTCGGGGTCGGACAGCACGTTGAACGCCTCGGTGATCGCCTGGAAGTCACGCTCGGCGCGCTCTTTCGCCGCGTCGCGGAAGCGGTCCGGGTGGCGCTCGCGGGCGAGCTCGCGGAACCGCCGACGGATCGCCACCTGGCTGGCCTCGCGGGGGACGCCGAGGACGGCGTAGTAGTCGTTCGACATGGGCTACTTCCGCTTGATTCTATACAAGCTCCTGGCCCGCGAGCGCACCGCGTCGGGCACGTTGCGGTCGAGCGACAGGACCCGCAGGTCGCGCACCGCGATCCGCGGCACCAGCGATAGCGCGAGGGCCAGCGGGGTCTTGGCGTTGTGGACCAGGGCGCGGACCACCCGATACTTCCGCGACCACTCGCGGGTTCGGCCGATCTCGGCGAGCACCTCCTCGTCGACGTTGCGGTTCTTGGCGATCCGCTCGATCTCCTCGTCGGAGAAGGTGTTGTTGTGGATCACCGAGCAGGCGACCTGCGGGTTGGGGTCGCGGAGCAGGAGCGCCCGCAGCGAGCGTGGCGCCCCGCGGGACAGGCGCATGCGGACCGGTACGGGCAGGTAGCGGATCTGCGCCTCGGTGAGCTGGGTCTCGGGCTCGACCTCGCCGACCGCCGGCTGTTCGGCGGCCGCGGCGAGCGCGCGGGCGAACTCGTCGTCGGTCGCCTCCCGCCGCGGCGCCGCTGCCTCCTCGGCCGGCGGCGCGGCCCGGGGGCGGCCGGTCGCCCGCAGCAGGTGCTCCCGGTACTCGCCGAGCCGGCGCCGCACGTACCCCGAGAGCTCCGGGTTCGACTCCAGGGCGTCGGCGATCGCCGGCTCCTCGACCAGCGCGTCCTGGCGGTGGACGAGGAGCTCCTGGAGCGCCATCGGCAGCCTGGGAGCGAGGTCGACGAGGATCTCCCGCGGCACGTCGCGGCGGCGGACGAGCGCCTCGACCACCCGCGGGTCGTCGCTCTCGGCGGCGAACCACGACTGCACCGCCGGGCTCGCCTCGCGGGCGAGGTGGTCGGCGACCACCCGCGGGTCGGCCGCCAGGAGCGAGCGGCGGGCATCCGCGGCGAGCCCGGGGTCGGCGCCGCGGGCGAGCTCGACCTGGAGCGGCAGGAGTGATTCGGGCGGCAGCGGCAGCAGACCGCGGGCGGCGAGGCTGCGCAGCTCCGGGTCGGAGCCCGAGCGCACCCTCTCGATCAGGGAGTCGGCGGGCGGCGCGGTCATCCCGCCCGTCGCCGCAGACGCTGGACGGTGCCGAGGTCGATCGTCAGGTCGTGGACCGTCTCCCCCTCGCCGGCCCCGAGGTCGAACGGGATCCCGTTGACCTGCACCTCGACGCCGCCGGCGTTGCCGACCGACTCCAGGGTCACGCTCGCCTGCCCCTCGAGCTGCGACGACTCGCCGGCGACAAAGAGCTTCGACAGCGTGTGCTCGCCGTCGACCGAGGCCTCGACCCAGCACTGCTGCGTGAAGTCGAGGGTGACGACGATCGGGGCGCTCGACTCGACCTCCGGCGGCGGCGGCACCGTGGACTCCGGGACCTCGATCGCCGGGGGGGCGGCGATCGGCGGCCGCGAGGCGGCCGAACCGTCGCGGCTCTGGCGCCAGAAGAGAAAGTACGCGCCGAGGGCGACGACGACGATCAGCACCAGGACCATCAGGGCGCCGCGCGTCGCGGGGCCGCTCGAGCCCGTGCCGGAGAACCGCCGGTCGCGGGTGCGCTCGAGCTCCTCGTCCTCGCCGGCCCCCTCGTGCGCCGACAGGTAGTAGTTGACCACCTCGTCGGCGTTCAGGCCGACGTACTTCGCGTACTCGCGCAGGAAGCCGCGGGCGAACAGCGGCGCCGGCAGGAGCTCGAAGCGGTCCTGCTCCATCGCCTTGAGGTAGCGCAGGCTGATCTTCGTCTTGTCGGCGATCTCGCGCAGGTCGATGTCGCGCATCTCGCGCTGGCGGCGCAGCCAGGTGCCGAACGAGCGCTCCCCGCCCCGCTCGCCGGCGAGGGGCGGATGCGCCTCGGCCGCCTCGGGCACGGGTGGGAGCTCGTCTGCGCGCGGATGGCCGTCGTCCGCGGCGACGGCTGGCGCGGGCGGCACGGGCGGCTCGTCGTCGTCCGCCGCCGTGATGCGCAGGGGTGCCCCTCCCGCGGACTCCCGATCCGGATCGTCCTGCGGCATGTCGTCGATCTCGTCGTGCACGATGTGTCGACCCACTCTAAACCGGGGCCAACCCCCGGTCAAATCGAGAGAAACGGCCGTCCGGGCGCTCGCGGCGGGCCGTTCCGGCGGCGATGGGAGTGGACGCGACGCAGATCGCGTGCCACGGGCTCCGGCCGGACTCCGCGTGCTATCTTCGCAGCCCCCATGACGGTGCCGGCGGAGATCCAGGCCTACATCGAGGAGGGCGACTGGGACCGCCTGGAGGACGCCTGGGCCGAGCGCCTGGCGGCCCGCCCGTCGGACGTCGAGCCGCTCGCCGAGACCGCCCGCGCGCTCGCCGGCGTCGACGAGGAGGAGCGCGCCCGGTTCCTCCTCGAGCTGGTCGACGGCGAGCTCGCCGAGCGCGGGCTGTGGCAGGCCCGGCTCGAGCTGCTCCGCCGCGCCGGGAGCCTGCTCGCCGAGCCCGACGCGCTGCACGGGGAGATCCTCGCCACCCTGGAGCGGCTCCACGCCGAACGCCCCTCGTTCGCCCCGATGGCCGAGGCCGTCGGCCTCCACCGCGCCACCCACGACGTGCCGAAGACCTGGGAGAAGGTCGACCGGCTCGAGCAGCTCCTCGCCTACGACGTCGGGACGATCGTCGCCATGGAGGGCCGCGGCGTCGGCACGGTCGCCGAGGCGAACTTCCAGCTCGAGAGCTTCAAGGTCGACTTCGCGGGGCACGGGCCGCTCCAGGTCGGCTTCCGCGCCGCGCCGAAGATGCTCGAGCCGCTCGGCCCGAGCCACATCCTGCGCCGCAAGCTCGAGTCGCTCGGGGAGCTCGAGCGGCTCGCCGCCGAGGACCCCTCGGAGCTCCTGCGCACCGTCCTGACCAGCCGTGGCCGCGCGATGACCGCCGGCGAGATCCGCCAGGACCTCGCCGGCGTCGTCCCCGACGCACGCTGGACCTCGTTCTGGACCGCGGCCCGCAAGCACCCGCAGCTCGTCGTCTCCGGCAAGGGCCGGCAGACCTACGCCTGGGCGGAGACCGCCGGCCACGCCGAGGACGCCGTGTGGACCTCCTTCGAGGCGGCCGCGCCGCGCGCCCGGCTCGAGCTGTTCCGCCGCGAGACCGGTCCCGGGCCGACCGGCGGCCGGCGCGAGCTCGCCGACCGGATGGCGGCCGACCTCGCCCGGCTCGGCGCCGCGGCGGCGGCCGACGACCCCGGCCTGGCCTTCGAGATCCACGCCGCGCTCGAGCGCGCCGGACGCGGCGAGGATGCAGCCGTCTTCGCTCCGGCCGCCCTCCTCGACGGCCCGCGCGGCCGGGCCGAAGCGCTCGTCGCCGGCGTCGAGGACCGCTCCCTGCGCGAGCGCGCCTACGCCGCGGTCCGCGAGGTACGCGACGACTGGCGCGAGGTCTTCGTCGCCCGCCTGACGCGCGAGGACGAGCCACGCTCGCTCGACCGGATGCTCGAGACGCTGCGCGAGGCCGGCGGGGCGGAGGGCGACGCGGGCGACGCCGCCCTGCCGCGCGAGGCCGCCCGCTTCCTCGACGGCCTCCTCGCCCAGCCCCACCGCCAGCCTGCCGCCTTCGTCTGGCTCGCCGAGCGGGCCGCCGGCGACCCGGCGCTCCGCGCCCGCACCCCGCTCCGCCTGCTCCAGCAGGTCCTCACCGCGATCGGCCGCGACGACTTCGCCGCCTGGCGCCAGAAGCTCAAGGACATGGCCGACACCGGCGGCACTCTGCCCCGCATCCTCCCCCATCTCACCCCCGAGCAGGCCGAGGCCGCCCGCGAGGCGATCCACCGCACGGCCGGGCTCGAGGCCTACCAGCGGGACAACCTGACCCAGGCTCTCGAGCTGCGCTTCCCGGCGCTCCGCGGCGAGGCCGCAGTGGCCGACGTCCTCCACGCCCTGCCCGCCTCGATCGCCGCGAAGCTCGCCGAGCTCGACCGGATCACCAAGGTCGAGCTGCCGGCGAACCGCCGGGCGATCGAGGAGGCGCGGGCGATGGGCGACCTGCGCGAGAACTTCGAGTACAAGGCCGCCCGCCAGCGCCACGAGGTGCTCTCGGCGATGGCGACCGAGCTCGACCGCGACCTCCACCGCGCCCGCCCGATCGACCTCGCCGCCATCGACCCGGGCCAGGTGCGGGTGGGCACCCGGGTGACCCTGGCGGTCGACGGCGGCGCCGAGCGCGAGGTGACGTTGCTCGGGCCGTGGGAGAGCGCCCCGGAGCGCGGCGTCGTCTCCTACGAGACCGAGCTCGGCGAGCGCCTGCTCGGCAAGACCGTCGGCGACGAGGTCGAGGTGGACGGCGCCCCGGCGCGGGTGGCGGCGATCGCGGTCGCGTCCGCGTAGGAGGTCGGCCGGCTACAGCGTCACGACCCGCTCCGCCCGCCGGACCATCCGGTGGAACGACGGCCAGCCGACGACCGCGTCGACCGCCTCCTGGACGCTCGCCGCGCCGAGGCCGAGGATGCGGGTCGAGGCCGAGCAGGCGTAGAGGCGGACGAGGCCGCGCTCGCGGCCGGGGGCGAGCATCGAGGACAGCGGCGGGAGGTCGAGGGCGTCGAGCCGGTCGAGGGTCACCGGCGGGTCGGGCTCGGGGAGGTCCCAGCGGTTGCCGACCCAGGCGGCCAGGGCGCGGAAGAAGAGCGCCACGTCGACCGGCTGCCCGGCCGCGGCCGCAGAGGCGGCGAGCGAGGTGACCTGGAAGCGGCGCTCCCAGGAGTCGCTGTGGGCGAGGATCAGGAGCGGCGCGGGCGCTCGATCGCCGGGGGCTCGGGAGCCCGGATCACCCGCCGGCTCGGCGTCGTCCGCCACGGCGGTACTCCGGTCTCACCCGGCCGGCGCGTCGTCGCCGATGCCGGCGCTCTCGACCCGGCCGTCGGCCCCGACCGTCCACAGGTCGCCGTGGCGGAGGAGCTCGTCGAGCGATCCCTCGCCGTGCCGCTCGCGCTCGCTCTCGATCTGCTCGACGACCAGGCCGTCGTAGGTGGGTGCGTCGACGGCGCGCAGGACGCCGATCGGGGTCGGCAGCTCGGGCGGCAGCATCTGGGCGGAGA
>Ga0299913_10003188_pt1 | contig 13325 bp, 11 predicted proteins | sample RVTome_9_FD_201360 | JGI IMG/M metagenome (GOLD analysis project Ga0299913, IMG submission 201360) | Soil microbial communities from uranium-contaminated site in the Upper Colorado River Basin, Wyoming, United States - RVT155D38 (version 2) ... | reverse complement strand
CCCCGTCCAGCTCGACGGTTACCGGCTTGCCCCCCGACTCGCGCTCGACCGCGGCGTCCTCCGCCGTCATGGCCGATGCGATCCACAGCGCTTCGCGGTTCGCCACCAGCCCGGTCAGCGCCGTCACCAGCCCGCCCCCGCCGCGACTCACGATCCGCTCACCAGACTCCGAGCGCTCGAATTGCGCCGGCCCCCGGTTGGAGACGATCACGAGCCTGTCGCTCATTGCTAAGCCCTTGCCAGGGTGGCAAACACCGTTTCGCGCCTTTCGTCGCTCACCAGATCACGCCCCGATCTCGCCGAAGATCTCCAGCCAGTCGTGAAGAAGGCGCGGGCTGAGGAAGTTCTTGCGCGCATGGTCCTTACCTGCTTTCCCGATCCGCCGCGCTAACTCGGGATCGCGCAAGATTTCCAGCGACCGCTGCGCGGCCTCCTCGGATGAGGAGACGAGGAACCCGGATTCACCGTCGGCGATCTGCAGGGGGATCCCACCCACGTCGCCGCCGATCGTCGGCCGGCCCTTCCACTGCGCCTCGGTGACGGTCAGGCCAAAGCCTTCGCGCGTCGACTTCTGCATGCACACGTCGGCCTGCGATTGGAACGCGTTCACCTCGATGGCGCCAACGTTGTTCAGGTTGTTGAGGATCTTGATGTCCGGGTCGTCGCCCGCGTGCGCGACCGTCCGGTTGAAGAAGTCCCAGCCCTCGGGATCGTCGGTGGCCATCGAGCCGACCAGTGCCAGCTGCACCTCGGGGATCTCCTCGCAGATCGCGTGGTAGGCATCGATCACGCCCATCGGGTCCTTCCACGGATCGAAGCGCGACACCTGGCAGAGCAGCGGCCGCTCCGGGTCGATGCCGAACTGCTCGCACACGAAGGCGGCGTCGTCGGGCGAGAGCGCCATGTTCTTCGGCGAGAGCGGATCGATCGCCGGGGGCACGATGCGCACGCCCCCGTTGAGCCCGTCGGGCACGTACTGCTGCATGTGCCAGACGCTCGCCTCGTAAGGCTCGATCAGGGGGCGAAGGCGCTCCAGCGTCGACGGGTTCGGGGTCGAGAGGTCGATGTGACAGCGCCAGACCCAATGGCGGGACTTGTCGGGAGCGTTCGCCAGCAAGCCGGCAGGTTGCGGGTCGTGAACGATCACGACATCCCAGCCCGCTTCGAGGTCCTGGGCGTTCATCGCGTTGTAGGCCTCGAACACCTCCCACTCCTGGTCGGAGATCGTCTGCTCGTCGCCCTGGAGCGAGTTGTGCATCAGCTTCGTGACGTTGAAGAACTCCTCGCGGCCGAGGATCACGTGCCAGTGCGCGTCGACGCCGACGTCGCGCATCAGGGGCACGATCGTGTAGAGGATCTCCGAGACGCCACCGCCGAACGCGGTCGCGGAAACGTGCAATACGCGCTTGCCCTTCAAGGGTTCGGCCAGCTCGCGGATCCTCGCGATGAGGTCCTTCCCGGCGATGTGGGTGTAGTCGGCCAGCGAGCGCTGACCCAGGGCGACCTCCTGAAGCACGCGGGAAACCTACACAAGAGAACTCCCGCGGCTTCGCCGCTAGCCCGATCTGAGGCGCTCGATTCCTTGGTCGATGGACTTGAGGATCTTCGAATGGAGGTCTTGGTTGGCTGAGGTCACGCATGACATCTGGTAGTCGGCGCCTGAGCCCAGGAGGGGGCGGTCGGACAGGGAGTTGCCGTAGGCGTCGGTGACCACCGCTCCCGCGCGCTCGCAGATCAGTACGGCCGCCGCGAGGTCGTATGGGGAGTTGTTCAACACCGCGCCGTTGCCCACGCGCTCGAACTCCGCGCGCATTCCCGGCACGTCGGCGACGAGCCGCGGCCCCGGCTCGACGTACGCGTCGAGCTGCCCGGTCACGATCCGCGTCATGTCGAACGTCGCCGACCCGAGGTCGAACGTGCCGCCGCCCACCGAGGAGATGTCGATCAGCTCCTCGAGCACCGTGACGGTCGCCACCGCCGGCCGGCCGCGAAAGCCGTAGGTCCAGAACATCCGGCTGAGGTCGGCGTTGGGCGAGAGCCGCACGTCCGGCTCGCCGGCATCCGCGCGAGCGGCGCTAAAGCGCGCCCCCGTCTTGATCTCAATGACGCATCCCGCCACTACGTCTCCCATCGTCGGATCGCCATCGCCAACCGGGGCGGCGGCGACCGAGACGCAGGCGGACTCGAGCCCGGCCATCGCGGGCCGAGTGCCGTCGATCGGGTCGACCACGAGCACCCAGTCGGGCGTGCCGGATGGCTCAACCAGGCCCTGGTCCTCGGAGTAGAAAGCCACGCCCGGAGCGCGCTCGGCCAGAAACTCGGCCGTGAAGGCCTCCGCCTCCTCGTCGATGGCGAACGTCATATCGCCGCCCTCCCCGGCGCCAGCGTGCACGCGGCCTGCGTGCGAGCCGAGTCCCGGCAGGACCTGTTCGCGCAGGGCCAGCGCCAACTCCGTGGTCAGCTCGATCGGATCGGGAGCGGAGGGCACTACTCGGCTGGGCCGACCGGGCGCGTGCCGAGCTCGACTTCGAGGTCCTGGCGCTTCCCGTCGCGGATGACCTCCATGCTGATCGTCTGCCCCGGCTCCAGGCGGGAGATGATCCGCGGCAGGTCGGCCTCCTCCACCAAGCGCTCGCCCTCGACCGAGACGATCACATCGCCGCCGGTGACCACCTCGAGGCCCTGGAAGCGGATCGTGTTCTCCTCCTCCTCCGCCTCGGAATAGGCACAACAGAGCCCGGCCTCGTCCGCGGGGCCACCCTCCACCACATTGGCGACGAGCGAGCCCGTGTCCACCTCGATGTTGAGCTCTTCGGCCAGCTGCGGGTAGAGCGGCTGGCTGGTGACCCCGATGTACGCGTAGTCGACCGTTCCGTCCTCACGCAGCTGGTCGATCGAGCGGGAAACGAGATCGATCGGCACCGCAAACCCCACGCCCTGATTGCCGCCCGAGGTCGTATCGATCTGCTGGTTGATGCCAATCACCTTGCCCTCGGCATCGAGCAGCGGGCCGCCCGAGTTGCCGGGGTTGATCGACGCGTCGGTCTGGATCGCGCCATCGATCGCAAACTGAGTCAGGGACGGGATCGACCGGTCGGTCGCCGAGATCACGCCCACCGAGAGCGACTGTCGCTCGCCGAACGGGCTTCCGATCGCGGCCACCGGGTCGCCGACGGCGACATCGTCGAGGCTGCCCAGCTCGATCGGTTCGATCTCGAGGTCCTCGGGTTCGATCTTCAGCAGCGCCACGTCGGCGAATGGGTCGAAGCCGACGACCTCGGCCTCCACCTGGTTGCGGTCGGGAAACTGCACGAAGACCTCGCGGGCCACGTTAATTTCACCGTCATCGGCCGGTGGCTCCGGCTCCTCCTCGTCGGGATCGGGCAGCGGCGCCGGGACGCCCTGACCCTGCCCGTCGGTGACTACGTGCGCGTTGGTGACGATCTCGCCGTCGTTCGAGATGACGAAGCCGGAGCCCTGGCCCGACTGCGGGCCCGGTCCAGCAAGGGGGTTCGTGCCGCCCGGGAAGATCGAGCTGACCGTGACCACACCCGGCGCTGTGCTCTCGTAGACGGCGCGAGCGCTGAAGGCACCGCCGTCGGCCTCGACCACGAGGCGGTCGGGCTCATCCGCGCCGCCCTGGTCGGCCTGGTCGTCGCCTCCGCAGCCCACCGCGACGGCCGCGAGCACCGCGACCACCGCGGCGCTGAGCCGCCTCACGCCGGCGTCTCCGCCGTGACCGGCAACCGCAGGACAAAGTCCGTTCGGCCGCGCCGCGAGTGCAACTCGATCTCGCCGGACATCAGGCGAGCGAGCTCGCGGGCGATCGCCAGCCCGAGGCCCGACCCGCCGAGCTCGTCGCCCGTGAAGAAGCGCTCGAAGACCTGCTCGCGATCACGAGGCTCGATTCCGGGGCCGTCGTCGCGGACGGTCACGGTGGGCTCCCCTTGCTGGAGCTGCGTGGTCACGGTAATCCTCGTCGTCTCGGGTGTGTGCGAAAGGGCGTTGTCGATGAGGATACGGATGATCTGCGCCACCCTGTCCGGGTCCGCCGACGCGACCACCTCCCCGTCGCGTTTCAGAGCCAGCCGCGCGGGCCGCTGATCCATGGCCGGGGTGAACTCGCCAACCACCTGCGCTGCGACGGCGCCGAGCTCGATCGGCTCGCTGCGGACCAAGAGGGCGTCCGCGTCGAGCTTCGAGAGATCCAGCAGATCCGTCGTCAGCTTCGTCAGCCGGGCGATCTGCTGGCGCATGGTCGCGACGAACTCGGCCCGCGAGGCGGAGTCCGGGTTCTCCTCGTCGAGCAGCTCGACGAACCCGCCGAGCGAAAAGATGGGAGTGCGTAGCTCGTGTGACGCGTTGGCGATGAACTCCTTGCGCGCGCGGTCCAAGCGATCCAGCCGCTCGCGCATCTCGTTGAGCGTCGTCGCGAGTTGACCCACCTCGTCGTCGGAGTCCACCGGAATCGGCGTGGCGAAATCGCCGTCGGCCACCCGCTCGGCCGCAGCCTCGAGACGTCGCAGTCGGCGGGAATGCGCGCGCGCGGCGAAGAAGCCGGCGGCGAGCGCCGCGGCGAGCGCGATCGCTCCGGCGATCAGGATCTGCCGCTTGATCAGCGCCACGTTGTCGTCGACCTCGTCGAGCGGTGTCGAGAGCACGACGACCCAGCGCGGCTCACCGCCGGCCGAGAGGGCAAGCGCCGTCTCGCCCAGCCTGCTGCCCGAGATCCGCTCCACGGCGCTTGCGGACGTCCCGGTCTGAAGCGCCGCGGACGCGGCCGGATAGCTGGGCACCAGCGCGGTGCGCTCGATCTCCGAGTCGGCGATCACGAAGTCGGGGCGGGGAGCGCCGTCGTCGTTGCGCACCCCGAGCAGGGTGACGCGGCTCCCGGCGCGTTGGGAGAGGGTCAAGAGGAGTCGGCGCAGATCCTCCTGCGAACGACCCTCGTCCATGGCCCCCGAAAGCGCGCGGCCCGGCTCGACCGATTCCTGCTGGAGGCGGCGCAGCTTCTCCGCGGTGAGGCTCGACGAGAGCTGGGGCACGACGTAGAGATAGATGAAGCCGATCGCGGCCGCCGTGATCAGCGAGAAGAGCAGGACCAGCTGGTTGCGAACCGAGCCGAACAAGGGTTCAAGCTTCGATGTCTCGGAATCGGTACCCGACGCCGCGCACCGTGAAGATGTATTCGGGGCGATGTGGGTCGCGTTCCAGCTTCTCGCGGAGATGGCGGATGTGCACATCGATGGTCCGCGGATCGCGGTATTTCGAGTCGCCCCAGAGGCGCCCCAGCAGCACATCCCGCGTGAAGACCCGTCCCGGAGCGCCGGCCAGCGCGGTCAGGATCTCGAACTCGACGTAGGTCAGCGTGACGGCAGCGCCGCGCATGCGAACGGTGCGGCGCTCGAGGTCCATCTCCAGCTCGCCGGCGACGATCGGCTCGTCTCCGACCTGCGCGCCTGCCATACCGGCCCGGCGCAGCGCGGCGCGAACCCGGCTGCGGAACTCGCGGACGGAGAACGGCTTCGTGATGTAGTCGTCTGCCCCCATCTCGAGGCCGAGGACCTTGTCGATCTCGTCGTCCTTCGCCGTGAGCATGATGATCGGGATCTGGCTCTTCGTCCGCAGACGCCTGCAGACCTCGATCCCGTCGACCTTCGGAAGCATGATGTCCAGGACCACCAGGTCGAAGCGCTGCTCGGCGAACCGGTCGAGCGCCTCGCGCCCGTCGCGGGCTTCGACCACCTCGTACCCGTCCTTGCGCAACGGGTAGGTGAGAAGGGTCTGGACGGCGGGCTCGTCGTCGACGAGCAGGATCCGCGGCGAGCCCTCCCCGTTCATATGCATAAGGGTAGGGGCCACGATGAACCTCGGCGCCTACAGACTTGGCTTCGCACCAACCCTGGCGGCGATCTTCGTGATCGCCTTCTCGGTGCAGGGCGTGCCCGAACCTCTGGAGCCGTCGCCCGACACGATTCAGTTCGACGCCGAGCTGGCCCGAGCCAACGCGGGAGCGCTGCTTCGCGCCGGACCGACCCGAACGCCGGGGAGCACGGGCGCCGCCGCCGCGGCCGACTACGTGCGCGGCGAGCTCGAGGAGGTCGCGTCCGGCTCGGTGGCCGAGCAGGCCTTCGAGGCCTCGGTCGACGGCGAGGACGTGGATCTCCGCAACGTGCTGCTCACGCTGCCGGGCAACAGCGACCGCGCCGTGGTTGTCGTCGCCGAACGCAACTCACGCACGGGATCGGGCGCATACACCAGCGCGGCGGCGACCGGAGTCCTGCTGGAGCTCGCGACCGAGCTGGGGGTAAGCGGTCGCTCCCGCACCCTGATCCTCGCCTCGATCGACGGTGCGAGCGCTGCCGAGGAGGGCCTGCGGGAGATGCTTGCGGCTCTGCCGGAGCGGACGGAGGTCGAGGCTGTGCTGGCCGTCTCACAGCCGGGGGTGGAGCGCCTCGAGCCACCCCACCTGGTGGCGTCCGGCGCGGACGCCAACAGGCCCTCGCTCGAGCTGGTACGAACCGCCGAGAGCGCGCTGGAGGATCGCGCGCAGCTGGATGCCCGGGTTGACGGCGCGCTGGCTCAGATCGCGCGGCTCGCGGTGCCCGCGGCCGCCGGAGTGCAGGCGACCCTGCTCGAGGAGGGCATCAACGCGGTCACGCTCAGCGGCGCCGGCGAGGTACCGCCGCCGGACGCAGGGACCGTCGACGACCGGCCGGCCGTGGAGTCGCTGGAGCGAATCGGCGGCGCAACGCTGGCGCTCGCGAGCGCGATCGACGTCCATCCGGGCCCGCTGGCCAGCGGGCCCGAGGCGTACATCCGTCTAGGCGACAACGTCATTCCTGCCTGGGCCATCGCACTGCTCGCCCTGGTGCTCTTGATTCCCCCGGCCCTTCCCATCGCGGTGGAGCTGGCGCGCGCTCGCGGTCGCGGTGCCAGGCTGGGCGGCGCGGTGAGCTGGGTCACCGAGTGGGTGATCGCCGCGCTGTCCGCCCTGGTGGCGCTCTACGCCCTCGCGCTCGCCGGGCTTATTCCGAGGCCTTCTGTGCCATTCGACCCGGGCCGGTTTGCGATCGGGCCCTTGGAGCTGGTCGCCATGGTCGTCCTCGCGGGAGTCGGCACGGGCGCGTGGTGGATCCTCGGCGTACGACGGATCCCCGCCCGGCCGAGCCCGGCAACGCTGGGCGCGATCGCCGGGACCGCGGTGATCCTCGCCACAGGGCTCGTGTGGCTCGCGAACCCCTTCCTGGCCCTGCTCATAGTCCCGCTGGCCCACGTCGTCGTCGTGCACGCCGTTTCTGGCCGGCGAACCAGGGCGCTTGCGCTTCCCGCCGCGTTGCTGGCCTTGCTGCCGCTCGCCGCGGCCGTGATCTACGTGGGCGGCGTGCTCGACTGGGGAGCCACGATGCCGTGGCAGCTCGTCCTGTTGGTGGCCGGCGGCAGCTTCGGTCCGTTCACGGCCGTGTGCCTCATGGCCGCCTTGGCGGCGCTCGCCGCGGTCGTCCGAACGGCGCTCTCCCCTGGGGTCCCAGACCCAGATTCGGCATAGGTGCGGGCCCTCAATGCCACCCCGGTGGACGGTTATTGGATGTTCGAGAGGTGTGAATCGGGCGATGTTTGGGTAGCGAGTCAGACCTGATGAGAGTCGCCCCTTCAACAGACGCAGTGGATGCCAACGATCAAAATGATCCTCTCGGGGACCACAAGATGGCCGATTTGAAGCCTCGGATCGCCTCCGGCTATCAGGTGGACGCCGAGCAGGTCGCCGAGGAGATCCTGCGCAAGCTGTGGCTCGTCAAGTCAGTCCGTCGCGAGCTCGAGAGCGAAACTGGTCGTAACCACCCAGGGCGACCGCACTACCTGTAGGCCCCAGCACCGCCACTCCCTCGCCGGCGACGACGCGGCCAACCACCGTCGCCTGGGCGAGGCCGCAGCCGCGCGCCGCGTCCAGGGCGGCGTCGAGGCGCCCCGCGGGGACCGTCGCGAGGAGCTCGTAGTCCTCGCCGCCCCCGATCACCAGGTCCTTGGCTTCCAGCCCCGCGACGCGCGCGACGGCCTCGACTCCGGCCTGGGCGGGAACGGCCGCCGCGTCGATCTCGAGGCGAGCGCCCGACGCGCGCGCCAGGTGCGCGGCGTCGCCGGCGAGACCATCGGAGAGGTCGATCATCGCGCTGACCCCCGCGGCGGCGAGGGCGCGGCCCGCATCCAGGCGCGCTACGGGTTCCAGCTGGCGGTCGCGGAGCGCCGTTGACTCCACGTTCGCGACCGTCCCGGCGGGGACCGTGCCCTCGAGCAACATGAGGCCGGCGGCCGCGCCGCCGAGCGGCCCGGTGACGAGCGCGAGGTCGCCGGAGCGGGCGCCGGAGCGTCGTACGAAATCGGCTTCGCGCTCCGCATGGCCGACGACCGTGATGGCCAGGAACAGCACCGGCGAGGCCACCAGGTCGCCGCCGGCGACCGTGACGCCGGCGGCCCGCGCCAGGGCGGCCATGCCGTCGGCCAGTTCGATCAGGTCGGATTCGCGCAGGTCCGCGGGAAGGCCGACCTGAACGTAGGCCTCCCCGGGCGCGGCGCCCATCGCCGCGAGGTCCGACAGCGCCGCAGCCATGGCCTTGGCCCCGATCGCTCGCGCCGGAAACGTCTCGCGGCGAAAATGAACTCCGTCGACAGACGCATCCACCGACGTTGCCGTGGCACCGGTCGGGAGGGTGATCGCGGCGTCGTCGCCGCTGCCCAGGATCACTCGTTGGCCGCCCGCGCCTCCGGCCCCCGCGAGCCGCTCGCGCAGCAGATCGATCAGTTCGAATTCGCCGCGCAAGCGCTACGGCGCACGGTTGTTGCCGTTGCCACCGGCGTTGCCGTTCCCATTGCCGTTGTTTTCCGGCGGGGGCGCTGGGTCCTGGCCGGCGCCAGGCGCGTAGAGCTCATCGTCGTACCCGTCGGTATCGGCGGTGTCGCCGGTATCGCCGGTCGTCGGATCGATCTCTTCCTCGGTCCCGTAGTCAGGCGAGACGACCCGGCTGCCGGAGCCGGCCGAGAGGCTGGCGGGCTCGGTGGGCTCCGGGAAGTCGTCGCACGGCTCGGCCGCCGCGACGGACATGTAGTACTGCCAGATCGGCGCCGCCATGTCAGCGCCGTAGCCGGGCATCGGCGTGCGGTCGTTCGGGTTGCCCATCCAGACCGCCGTCGAGATGTGCGGCGTGTAGCCGACGAACCAAGCGTCTGCCTGCTCCTCGGTTGTGCCGGTCTTGCCCGATGCCGGGCAGGGGATCGCGGCGCCGGGCGCGGTGCCACCGGATTGCAGCGCGCCCTTCATCACGTCGGCGACGGTGTAAGCCTCACCGTCGCTCAAGACGCGCTCGCCGTTGACGTTCTTCGGCTGATCGACCTCACCGTCGGGGAACTCCACGCGGCGGATCGCCGTTGGCTTGTGATGGACGCCGCCGTTGGCGAGGGTCGCGTAGGCGTTCGACATCTGCAGGACGGAGACGCCGGTCGTAAGCCCGCCGAGCACCTCGGCGGGAAGGCCGTCGAGCTTGGTGGTAATCCCCATCTTCTTGGCCATCTCGACCATCGAGTCCGGCCCGATGTCGAGCACGAGCTGGGCGTAGACGGTGTTGACGGAAGCCGCGGTCGCCTGGCGCAGGCTGATTGCGCCGCCCGAACCGCCGCTCACCGGCCACGGTGGGCAACCGTCGCAGGGAGTCAGCGTGATCGAGCTGGGCGCCGCGTAATAGGTCGAATCCGGATCGATGCCCTGATCGACGGCGGTTGTCAAGGCGAAGGGCTTGAACGCCGAGCCGGGCTGGCGCTCGCCCTGCGCGGCCAGGTTGAACTTGTTGTCGTCGTAGTTCGTCGATGAAGCCATCGCCTGGATTTCGCCCGTCGCCGTGTCGGTCGAGACGAGGGCCGCGGCGGCGCCGGTTGGCGGCGGGTTCGACGCGATCGCCTGCCGGGCGAGCTCCTGCAGCTTCGGATCGATCGTGGTGTGGACCTTGAGCCCGCCAAGCCGCACGGTGTCCGTCCCGTAGCGCTCGATCAGCTCCTGCTGAACATAATCGAAGAAGTACTGCTCTTCGATCTCGTCGTAGCGATAGCCCCGCTCCAAGCCGAGCCCCTTGTTCAGCCAGCTCTCCAGCTCGTCCGGCGTCAGGTAGCCGGTGCGCTCCATCGCCCGCAGCACCTGATTGCGGCGGTTGGTCGCCGCCTTTTCGTTGATGAACGGGTTGTACTGCGAAGGCGCCTGCGGCAGCCCGGCGATCATCGCCGCCTCGCCGACGTTCACCTCGGAGACGTGCTTGTTGAAGTACACCTGCGCGGCGGCCTCGACTCCCACTGCCGTGTCGCCGGCGTTCGTGCCGTAGGTGGCGGTGTTCAGGTACTGCTCGAGGATCTGGCGCTTCGTGTAGCGGTCCTCGTAGTCCATCGCCATCTGCGCCTCGACCAGCTTGCGCCGGAGCGTGTCCTCGGGCTTCGCGATGTAGAGGTTTCGCACCAGCTGCTGCGTGATCGTCGAGGCGCCCTGCTCGATCTCACCGGCCTCGACGTTCTCGACGGCGGCGCGCACGATCGCGGAGTAGTCAACGCCGGAATGCTCGTAGAAGTTCTCGTCCTCGATCGCGATCGTCGCGTTCTGCACGTTCTTCGGAATCTTCTTCAGCTCCACGCGCTCGCGCACGATGTCGGCGTCGATGAAGCCGAGGCGCGAGCCGTCGGCCGCGTAGACCTTCGTGTTCTCGCCGCTGTCAAGCGGCTTCAGGGTGTCGATCGACGGGGCCTCGGACATGACGTTCAAGACCCAGGCGGCGGCGACGCCTCCGGCGATCGCGATCGTGCCGAAGAGGACGCCCAAGCCCAGCAGGAACTTCTTGCCCACCGAACCCCGCGAGCGGGCTTTGCGTTGTCGAGCTCGCGCGGACATGAGTTGAGTACCCGAGAAGGGTACCGCTCGCCCAGAGGCTCTCCTGCATTGGGTGCGATCCTGTCAAGCTGCGCGGCTCGATGGCAACACGTAGGTCCTCCCCAACACAAGCGATCCTGCTCGACGCGCTCGGGACCCTGGTCGAGCTCGAACCGCCCTGGGTGCATCTGGCCGCCGAACTAGAGGTCGAGTCCAGCGACGAGATCGCTGCAGCAGTGCGTCGCGAGATGGACTACTACAAGGAGCACGCTCACGAGGGGCGCGATCCCGACTCGCTCGCGGCCCTGCGCGCCCGCTGCGCGGACATCCTCTCCTGGGAGCTCAACCGCGAGGTGCCGGTCGAGACCATGATGAGGACGATTCGCTTCAATGCGTTTCCGGACGCCCCGCCCGCCCTGGCCGAGCTTCGTGCCTTGGGCCTGCGGCTCATCTGCGTCTCCAACTGGGACATCTCCCTCGGCGAGGTCCTCGAGCGCTGCGGTCTGGGCGATGCCGTCGACGGGGTCGTCACGTCCGCCGCAGCGGGGTCGCGCAAGCCGGACCCCGTGATCTTCTCGCAGGCGCTCGAGATCGCCGGCTGCCCGGCGGCGGCGGCAGTGCACGTCGGCGACACCGCCGAGGAAGACGTCGCGGGCGCCGAGGCCGCCGGGATCCGGGCGCTGCTGCTCGATCGCAAGGGTGGCGGCGATATCGCCTCGCTCGCCGAAGTGGCGAGCGCGGTGGGTGAGCCGTGAGCGAGCCGCCGCCCCCGCCGGACCCCCTGGCCGTTTCGGCGGCCGACGAGACGAGCGCTCCGCATCTAGCCGCGGCATGGGGCCCGGGAAGGGTGCTGGCAGGGCTCGCGATGCTCCTCTTCTCAATCGTTGTGGCGGCCAGCATCGCGGCCGCGGTGGACCCCGATCTCGAGGCGCCCGGGGCGCTCCTCGCCCTTCAAGGAGTGTTGGCGGGCGCGATGATCGCGGTCGCATTCCTGGTCGCGGGACGCGACGGGCCCGCGATGCCGAAAGCGCTGGGCCTCGGTCGCTCGCGCCACGCGCCGATCGCAACCGCGTTCCTCGGCTACCTCGCCTATCTGGCCTGCGCGCTCGTGATCTCGGCGCTGCTCTCGCCCGAGCAGGAGGACATCACCCGCGAGCTGGGGGTTGACGAGGGGGCGCTCGCAGCGATCGTCGCGTTCCTCCTGATCGTGATCGCCGCGCCCGTGGCCGAGGAGGTTTTCTTCCGGGGTTTCATGTTCGCCGGGATCCGCGGCAGCAGCACGTCGTTCTGGTCGTTCCCGGTAGCGGCGGTGATCTCCTCCGGAATCTGGGGTCTCTTCCATTACACGGGTTCCGGCAGCTGGCCGATCGTGCTCCAACTCTCGATCTTCGGGGTAATCCTGTGCGCCGTCTACGAGCGCACCGGGTCGATCCGCCCGACCATCGCGCTGCACATGATCAACAACGCGATCGCGTTCACGGTCCTGGTCTCGAGTTGAGCGATCGCACAGCGCAACATCCGCGGTGGCCGGCTGCCACAATTGCGCCTGTGAGAAGCGGCTACATCCTCGGGGGAATCTTGGCGCTGGCGCTGGCCGGCGCGCCCGCTGCGCTCGGGCAGGACTCCGATGCCCCCAAGCCGGCCGGTGAGTCGGACGCCGCTGACTCTCAACGCGGCATCGATCCCGTTCCCGTCCGCGAGCCGATGACGATAAAGCTGAGGCCGCGTGGCGTCCATGCCAACCAGGTGCAGGTGGGCACGGGCTTCAGGGCGATCGGCAAGGTATTTCCCTGGGTGCCGGATCAGACGGTTCGCGTCAAGCTCACCCGCAACAAGAAGGTGGTCTTCCGGCGCAAGGTCGCGATCACACGCGTCCCGGGTCGCAACTCGGGACGCTTTGAGATCGGCTCGAAGCGCCTGATCAAGCCCGGGACCTATCGCTTCCGCGCGAAGAAGCACCGCACACTGACCCACACGGGCGCCAGTGCGTCCACTCGCGGCATCGGAATCGACTACCCGGACCTCGACCCGGGCAACCGCAACAAGAGGGTGCGCCTGTTCAACAAGCTGCTCGACAAGCAGGCTTACTACACGTCCAATGGGCGCAAGTACGGGAGCGCCACAGCTCGCGCGGTCCTGGCCTTCCGCAAGGTCAACAACATGGCCCGAACGACGAACGCGACGCCGGGCATCTTCAAGAAGCTCGCCGCAGGCCGGGGCGGCTTCAAGCTGAAGTGGCCGGGCGGCGGCAAGCACATCGAGGCCGACCTCTCGCGCCAGGTCATGGTGCTGGCCAGAGGGGGCCGCGCACGGCACATCTTCCACGTCTCCTCGGGCGCGCCCGCGACGCCCACCATCAGAGGCAAGTTCCCCACCTATCGCAAGGACCCGGGCAAGAACAGCCTGGGGATGATCGACTCCGTGT
>Ga0299913_10003186_pt1 | contig 13327 bp, 10 predicted proteins | sample RVTome_9_FD_201360 | JGI IMG/M metagenome (GOLD analysis project Ga0299913, IMG submission 201360) | Soil microbial communities from uranium-contaminated site in the Upper Colorado River Basin, Wyoming, United States - RVT155D38 (version 2) ... | reverse complement strand
TTCACGGGCTGCGGGACTATCGCGCCCGCCGCGCCCGCCTGCTCGACATGATGCAGCTCACGCCGTTCCGCGGCCGCCTCGCCGACCGCCTGTCCGGCGGGATGAAGCAGAAGCTGGCCCTCGCATGCACGCTCGTTCACGAGCCCCGCGTCGTCCTGCTCGACGAGCCGACGACCGGCGTGGACCCGGTCTCGCGCCGCGAGTTCTGGCGGCTGCTGTCGCAGTTCCTCGCCGACGGCATCACGATTCTGATGTCCACGCCCTATCTCGACGAGGCGGAGCGGTGCTCGCGCGTCGCGCTGCTCCACGAGGGGCGCCTGCTCGCCTGCGACGAGCCCGGGCGCCTGCGCTCGGAGACCGCCGGGAGCTGGTTCGAGGTGATGGTTCCCGATCCTCGCGAGGCCGTGGTCGACCTCCGCAGGCGCGGCGGGCTGGCAGACGCACAGGTGTTCGGCGACCGCATCCACGTGCGGATCGACGAGTCCGATCCCGATCGGGGATGGCGTACCGTCTCCGGCGCCGTCCGGGCGGCAGGCATCGAAGCGGAGGGCGTGCGGTCCATCGTGCCGTCGCTCGAGGACGTTTACATCGCCAGGCTCGCGGGCGCGCGGGAGGCTGGCGGCGCGGGGCAACGACCATGAGAGGTCCATCGCGGATTCGTGGCGGGAGCGTCCGCCCCGCTGTGCTGATCTTCGGCCTCGCCGCACTCGCCGCCGCCGGCGGCGACGCGGCCGGACAGACGCCGCCACAGACGCCGCTGCGTCTCGGCCTGGCGGAGGCAATCGCCCGGGCCACCGAGACCAGCCACCGGCTCGCGGCTCAGCAGGCGCGCCAGGTCGGCGCACGGGCGGCCGTGCGCGGCCGGCAGGCGGCAAGCCTGCCGTCGCTGGCGGTCACCGCCGGCTACACCCGCACGAATCATGTGGACGAGTTCGGCGTGCCGCAGCCCGACGGCTCGTTTCGCCTGATCTATCCGGACATTCCCGATACGTATCGCACGCGCCTCTTCGCGCAGTGGCCGATCTACGCGGGCGGGCGCACCGGCGCCCTGGAACGCGCCGCCGCGGCGGAGGCGCGAGCCGTGGATGCGGATCTCGAGGCCGCCCGCGCGGACCTGCGCCTGGAGGTCGTCCAGGCGTACTGGCGTCTGGCCACGGCCAACGAGTCCGTCCGCGTGCTCGACGAGGCCCTGGCGCGCGCCGATGCCCATCTCCACGACGTCCGCAGCCGGTTCGACGCGGGTTTCGTGCCTCCCAACGACGTGCTGAGCGTGGAAGCGCAGCGCTCGAGCCAGGAACTGCAGCTCATCGAGGCCCGCAACCTGCGGGAGGCCGCCGGCCTCGACCTCCGGCGCCTGATCGGCGCCGAGCCCGACACACCCATAGAACTCACCGAACCTCTCGACGGCGCACCGGCCGTCCCGGCCGGCGACGGAGACACGGCTGGCGGCATCGCCGATGCCGTCCGGCAACGTCCGGAACGCGCGGCGCTGGCCGCGAGGCTCGCGGGCGCGGAGGATCGCGCGGCGGCCGCGCGCGCCGGCCGGCGTCCGGCGGTGAACCTCGCCGGAGGCGTCGACTACGCCCGGCCCAACACCCGCATCTTCCCGCTCACCGACGAATGGCGCTCCTCGTGGGACATCGGCGTGAACGTCAGCTGGACGCTCTGGGACTCGGGCCGCGCCGTCGCGGAGATCGCGGAAGCAGCCGCCGGCGCGAGCGCCGCACGGTCGCAGCTCTCGGATCTGGACGCGAGGCTGGCGATGGAGATCCGCCAGCGCACGCTCGACCTCGCGTCCGCCCGCGCCGCGGTGCGCGCGGCCGCCGACGGCGTCCGCAGCGCGGCGGAGGCGCGGCGCGTCGTGAGCGACCGGTACGAGGCGGGCGTGGTGCCGAACACCGAGGTCATCGACGCACAAGTGGCACTCCTGCAGGCGGAACTGGATCGCACGCGCGCCCTCGCCAACGTGCGGCTGGCCCAGGCCCGCCTCGCGCGTGCGCTCGGGCGGTAATCGGACGGGCCGTCGGCGGGGACGCTGAACGGCGGCTTCGGCGAAGCCGCCCTGCCGGCAGGGCGCGCCAGTCGTCGAAAGGGCACATGCGAAACGGGCAGCCGGCCATCGAGGTCCGGAACCTCACACGCCGCTTCGGCGAGTTCACCGCCGTGGACGATCTGTCGTTCGAGGTGCGCGAAGGCGAGGTCTTCGGGTTCCTGGGTGCGAACGGCGCCGGGAAGTCCACGACCATCCGCATGCTCTGCGGGCTGCTGAAGCCCACATCCGGCACGGCGATGGTTGGCGGCGTCGACGTGGGGCGCGAGCCCGAGGCGGTGAAGCGCCGCATCGGCTACATGTCGCAGCGCTTCTCGCTCTACGAGCCGCTGACGGTGGATCAGAACATCCGGTTCTTCGCGGGCATCTACGGCCTCGAAGGCGATCGGCTGGACGCGAGGCGGCGGTTCGTCCTCGAGATGGCCGGACTGGAAGGGCGCGAGCACATGGTCACGCGCGACCTGCCGGGCGGATGGCGGCAGCGCCTCGCGCTCGGGTGCGCCGTGCTGCACGAGCCGCCCATCGTCTTCCTCGACGAGCCGACGGGCGGCGTCGACCCGCTCTCGCGGCGCCAGTTCTGGGACCTCATCGAGACTCTCTCCCGCCGCGGCGTCACCGTCCTCGTGACGACGCACTATCTCGACGAGGCGGAGCACTGCCAGCGCATCGTCATCATCCATGCGGGACGGCTGGCCGCGCTCGGGACGCCGCGGCAGCTGAAGGAGACGTTCGCGGGTCGTCCCATCGTCGAGGTACGTGCACCGCAACCGGTCGCCGTGATGGAGGCGCTCGAGCGGCTGCCCGAGGTCGAGAAAACGAGCATCTTCGGCACGTCGGTGCACGCGGTGCTGCGCGGGCCGGATGTCGATCCCGCCCGGCTGGAGGGCATGCTCCGGGATGCGGGGCTCACGGTGCAGGCCATCGGCGCAATCGCGCCGTCGCTCGAGGACGTGTTCCTCGACGTGGTGGAACGCGCGGGGAGCCAGCCGTGATGCGAGGCGTCGCGGCGGTCGCTCACAAGGAGTTCAGGCAGATCGTCCGGGATCGGCGGACGCTGCTCACCGTGCTGTTCGTCCCGGCCTTCATCCTGCTGCTCTACGGCTACGCCCTGAACTTCGACATCCGCGACATCCGGCTGGCGGTCAACGACCAGGACGGCAGCCGCGCGAGCCGCGAAGTGGTCTCCTCCTTCGTGAACTCGGGGTTCTTCCGGCTCGTGGGATACATCCACTCGTCCGCGGAAATGGACCGTTTGATCGATCGAGGCGAGGTCCGGGCGGTGCTCGTGGTGCCCGCCGGCTTCGAGCGCGACATCGCGAACCGGACGCCGGTCCGCCTCCAGATCGTCATCGACGGGGACAACGCCAACACCGCGACGACGGCGATGGGGTATGCGACGGCCATCACGGCCGAGGCATCGGCAGCGCTGCAGGCGGCCGTGGGGATCGAGCGCCGTTCACCGCCGGCCGTGCTCGAGCCGCGCGTCTGGTACAACCCGGAGCTCCGCAGCACGCTGTTCCTGGTGCCGGGCCTGATCGCCTTCATCGCGATGATCACGGCGGTCGTTTCGACGGCGCTGTCGGTCGTCCGCGAGAAGGAGCGCGGCACGATGGAGCAGATCCGGATGTCGCCGCTGTCGCCCTCGTCGTTCGTGCTCGGAAAGACGCTGCCCTATCTCGCGCTGTCGTTCCTCTCCGCCCTGCTCGTCATCCTGGCGGCGATGGTGCTGTTCGACCTCCCGATGCGCGGATCGTGGCTGCTGCTCGGCGCGGTGGTCGCCATCTTCCTGGTCGGCGCGCTCGCGCAGGGCCTCCTCATCTCGACACTCGCGCAGACGCAGCAGGTGGCGTTCCAGGCGGCGCTGCTGTCGTCGTTCCTGCCGACCTTCATCCTGTCCGGGTTCGTGTTCCCGATCCCCAGCATGCCGTGGGCGATTCAGCTCGTCACCTACATCGTCCCGGCGCGGTACTTCCTCGTGGCGCTGCGCGCGATCGTGCTCAAGGGGGCGGGGCTCGAGGCGTTTGCCGGAGACCTGCTGGCGATGGCCGTGTTCTCGGTCGCGATGCTCAGCCTCGCATCCGTCCGGCTCGCCCGCGCGTGGGCCTAGGAGCGTCATGCACCGCGTCCTGCACGTCATGCGGAAGGAGCTGATCGAGCTGCGCGCCGACCCGCGCCTGTTCGGCATCGTGATCATGGCGCCGCTGATTCAGCTGACGCTGCTCAGCTATGCGGCGACGACCGACGTGAGGGACGTGCCGCTTCTCGTGGTCGATGCCGACCGATCTGCGGAGAGCCGGGCGCTGCTCTCGCGGTTCGAGGCCTCCGACAACTTCGTGATCGTCGGCGTTGCGGGATCGACCGATGAGATCGACGGGTGGCTGGATTCCGGTCATGCCTGGATGGCGCTCGCGATCCCCGGCGACTACGGTACGCGCGTCCGCTCGGGGCGCACGGCGACCGTGCAGGTGGTCGCAGACGGGACCGACGCCAATTCGACGACGGTTGCGCTCGGGTACGCGCGCGCGCTGGTGGGCCGCTACAACGAGGACCTGCTGGGGGGAGCGGCGCCATCCGGCCGCGCGACGCCCCTCATGGAAGCGGAGATACGGGTCTGGTTCAACCCCGGGCTCGAGAGCCGCGACTTCATGATCCCCGGCATCGTCGCGCTGCTGCTGCTCGTGGTGACGACGAACCTGTCGGCCATGGCGATCGTCCGCGAGCGCGAACTGGGGACGCTGGAGCAGCTGAACGTGACCCCCATCGCGCGGTGGGAGCTCATCGCGGGCAAGCTGCTGCCGTACGGCCTCATCGGCGTGCTCGACGTCGTTCTCGTCCTGATCGTGGCGATCTACTGGTTCCAGGTGCCGATGCGCGGCAGCCTGCCGCTGCTGTTCGTCATGAGCCTCCTCTATCTCCTGAGCACGCTGGGGCTCGGGCTGTTCGTGTCCACCATCTCGAACACGCAGCAGCAGGCCATGATGACGACGACGTTCTTCTTCCTGATGCCGATGATCTATCTCTCGGGGTTCGTGTTCCCGATCGAGAACATGCCGAGCTGGATTCAGCCGCTGACCTACCTGATTCCCCTGCGGTACTTCCTGGTGATCCTGCGGGGGCTGTTCCTGAAAGGCGTGGGGCTCGAGACGCTCTGGCCGGATGCGCTCGCGCTGACGGCATGGGGGGTGGGGATTCTGATCCTGGCGACGCTCCGGTCCACCAAGCGACTCGGGTAGCGCGGCTTCGGCGGGTTCGGCGAACCCGCCCGACCGTGCAGCGACACCCGCGGATTCGGAAGTCCCGGTAGGGCGCGCTCGCCGAGCGCGCCGGGGACGGGTTCTGCCGTCGGCCAGCTACTGAACGACAACCCCGAAGCGCCTGGCGAGATTCTCGACTTCCCTCCGGAGGAACTGGAAGGAAGGAATGACGAACAGCAGCTCCTGCATCTTCGACGAGTCGTAATCGGTGGCGATGACCTCGTCGGTCACGAACGGGCGGTGCTCGACCTGACTCGAGAGGGAGAACGGGATCTCCCCCATGGACGAAAGGATGCCCGCCCCGAAGATCTTCGTGTCACCCTGCTCCTCGATGAGCCCGAACTCGATCGAGAACCAGCTCAGGCGCTTCAGCGCCAGCACCTTCTCGCCCGAATCGACGCTCACGGCGGCCTTGCCGATCAGCGTCAGCAGCTCGGCATAGTCCTGGTTCATGAGCGGGGGGACGTGCCCGAGACAGTCGTGAATCATGTCGGGCTCGGGCGTGAACTCGGGCTTCGAGCCGTGGCGGATGAACTGCGTGACCGGAAAGCCGCGTTCAGCGATGTACGAGTAGAAGGTGCGGTACGGGATCGGGCCTTCCGCGGGAACCAGCCGCATGCCGGTCACCCGCTCCAGGTGCGCACTGAGGTGCCGGAGCTGAGGAATCTCCCGCTCGCTGATGCCCAGCTCCCTCTTCGCATCGAGATAGATCCGGCTCGCGTGCTCCACGTGCAGGGCATCCAGCCTGGGGGAAACCTCACGCCAGATGCGCTGCTCTTCCTCGGTGTAAACGATGATCGGGGGGCCGAGCCGCGCGAGGCGATGCTCGCGGCAGAGCGCGAACAGCTCCCGGCGACGCGCCACGTAGGCCTCGTCGCCCAGCCCCGGATGTCCGGACTCCAGCTCGAGCTGGTCGACGTCAGGCGGATTGGCGTAAATATCAGTGTCCGCAGCTGTTGCGCCGGTCGGCTGGTCCATGGTGGCGTGCCTTTCCGAGTCCATGATCAGAAGCTATCAGTATCAATATCATAAGCGAGCCTGCGGGTCCCAAGGGGATCGGTCCCGGCCCGCATGAGGCGGGCCGCTGCGCCGGGATGGCGGTTCGCGGCCGGTGTCTAAAGTCGCGTGCTCCTGAGACGGCTGGCCGGCGCCGGGGCGCTCCTCGTCCTGTTCTGCGCATCGTGCGCCGCGCGGCAGTCCCCTTCCTCGCAGGCACTCGAGGAGGGCCTCGCGCGCGCCGCAAGCCTCGTGCAGGCCGGCTGCTACGCGTGCCTTCGGGAGGCGGAGGCCCTCTACGGAGCGCTGGCGGAGCAGACTTCCGCAGCCGAAGCCCACATGGGACGGGCGACCGCGGTGCTGCTGCTCTCCGCCCGGAGCCGCGAGCTCGGTCTGGACCGCTGGGAGCGGCAGGTGGAGGCACTCGTGGCGGCGCTCGGCCGGCCGGACCTTCTCGATACCTATCGACGCGTGACGGCGCAGATCGCGCCGCCGATCGTCGTGGGGACGCCGGACGAACTGGATGCCCGGGCCGCGCGTGCGCAGGAGGCCCGAGCGTCCGAAATCGACCGCGACGCGCTCGCGCGTCTTGCGCAGCACGATCCGGTCGCCGCGCACTTCCTCGTGCTGCTCGCCTGCGGCGAACGGACCGCGCTGCCCGTAGCGGCAGTGGACGCGCTGCCTGCGGCGATCCGATCCGTGCCTCTCGTCGCGTATGCGGCCGGCGCCTGCTCCCCGGCCTACGCGGACGCGCTGGACGACGCGCTGAGGCAGGAGCCGCGGTTCGCAGAGGCGCGGTATCACCGGGGCGTCCAGGCGCTGGGGGCGCGGGCGTTCGGCACCGCGGACGTGGAACTGGCCGCCGCCGTGGCCGCGTTTCCCGAGGCGCCCGCGATGCACCTGGCGCGCGGTCATCTGCACCTGCAGCTCCAGGAGTTCCCCACCGCGCTCGAGGCCTTCGACGGCGTGCTGCGAGTGGCCGGCGACCATCGCGGCGCGCTCCTGGGCCGCGTCGAAGCTCTCAGCCACATGGGACGCTTCACCGACGCGATTGCCGGCGCGGACCGTCTGCTCGATCTCGGCACCTGGCTGCTCGGCGACGCCTACTACTGGCGCGCGTGGAACCGGCGGCAGCTGAAGCAGCTCGAGGACGCCGCCGACGACATCGAGTCCGCGAAGGCGTTCCTGATCAACGCGGATGTTCCGAAGCTCGCCGGCTTCATCGCGTACGACCGCGAGCGCTACGACGAGGCGCGCGCGGAGCTCGAGACGGCGAGGGAGCGCGCTGCGGGCGACTGCGACGTGCCGTTCGCGCTCGGCCTCGTGTACGCGCGCCTCGCGCGTGAACGGGAGGGTGCGTCGGCCTTCGGCGCGGCCGCAGACTGCGCGGCCGCCGCTCAGCAGTCGCTGCGCGAGCGGCTCGCCGGGATCGAGGCCACGGATCTGAGCGGCGCGCGTAGGGCCGCCATGCGCGTGCGTGCCGAGCAGGCGCTGGCGGGCGCGCGCCGACAGGAAGGCCTCGCCGCCATCAACGCCGCACGGCTGCACGGCCGGTCCGGGAATGCCGCAGCCGCACGCGTCCTTGCAGAACGCGCCGCAGCATGGGACGCGCATCGCGAGGAGGCGGAGCGCCTGCTCGAACGGCTCCGGCCTTGAGCGGCAGGGGCCGCAGTGAGCAGAACGCTGCGCCGAATCCAGCAGGGAGATCAGGGGAACACGGCGTCGGCGGCGACCTCTGCCTGGTGTCGCCCCCGGCCGTTGCGTCCCCCCGCACACCGCGATATATCATGCGACGGATGTGAGGATCCCGGGACACGATCCCCTCGCCGGAAGGTGCCATTTATGAAGGTCTACGACGCCGCGAACATCCGGAACATCGCGCTCGTGGGGCACAGCGGTGCCGGAAAGACGCAGCTGGCCGCCGCGCTCCTGTTCGACACCGGCACGGTCAACCGTTTCGGCAGTGTCGACGACGGCACGACGGTCACGGACTACGACGAGGAGGAGATCGCACGCAAGCACACGCTGGCGGCGAGCGCCGCCTGGTGCGAGTGGCGCAAGACGAAACTCAACATCATCGACACGCCGGGCATGGCGAACTTCCTCAGCGACGCGCGCGCGGCGCTGCGGGTCGTCGATGCCGCGGTCGTGGTGGTCGATGCCGTCGCGGGCGCGGAGGTCCAGACGGAGAAGGTCTGGGCGGAGGCCGACAGCCTGGGCCTGCCCCGCCTGGTCGCCCTCAATCGCCTGGACCGCGATCGCGCGAGCCTCGAGCGCTCACTCGCGTCGCTCCGGGAGTCCTGCAGCCGGGCGGTCACGCCCGTGCAGATTCCGATCGGCGAAGAGAAGGCCTTCAAGGGTGTCGTAGACCTGGTCGCGATGAAGGCCTACATGTTCGCCGGCGAGAGCGGCACCGCCACCGAGGGGCCCGTGCCCGCGGATCTGCAGGACGCCGCCCGGGGCGCGCGCGAGGCCCTGATCGAGATGGTGGCCGAGGCCGACGATGCGCTGATGGAGCGGTTCTTCGAGGCAGGCACCCTGACGCAGGAGGAGCTCGTCGCCGGGCTCCGCACGGCCACGCTGGCCGGCAAGATAGCCCCGCTGCTCTGCACCTCCGCGGCCTTCAACATCGGCATCCCCGCGCTGCTGGATGCCATCGTGGATTACCTGCCGGCGGCCGCCGACAGGCCGGTGAGGGCCGTCGACGCCGCGTCGGGCGAGGAGGTCGCGCGCCCGGTATCGGAGTCGGGCCCCTGCGCCGCGTTCGTGTGGAAGACGGTCGCCGATCCATTCGCCGGCCGCGTCACGCTGTTCCGCGTCATGACCGGCACGCTCAAGGCCGATTCGACGGTGCACAACGTGACGCGCGACACGACGGAGCGGCTCGGACATCTCATGTCGATGCAGGGCAAGAGCTCCACGAACGTACCGGAGCTGCGCGCGGGCGATCTCGGCGCCGTCGCGAAGCTCAAGGACACCCTGACGAACGATACGCTCGCGGACAAGGCGGCCGGGCTGCGCTTCGCGCCGATCCCCTTCCCCGAGCCGGTGCTCTCGTACGCCATCGAGCCGCGCAGCCGCGGCGATGAGGACAAGATCAGCACGGCGATGCACCGGCTCGAGGAGGAGGACCCGACCATTCGCTACGCGCGGGACCCGCAGACCAAGGAGCTGCTGCTGTCAGGGCAGGGCCAGCTCCACATCGAGGTGACCGTCGCGAAGCTGAAGCGGCGGTTCGGCGTGGAGGTCAACCTCAAGCCGCCCCGGATCCCGTACCGGGAGACAATCACGGCCGCCACCGAGGCACACGGGCGCCACAAGAAGCAGACCGGCGGCCACGGCCAGTTCGGTGACTGCAAGATCCGGATCGAGCCGCTGCCGCGGGGCTCGGAGTTCGTGTTCGAGGACGACATCTTCGGCGGCGCGATCCCACGGCAGTTCGTCCCCGCCGTCGAGAAGGGCATCCAGGACGCGCGCCTGCGCGGGTACCTCGCGGGTTATCCGGTCGTCGACTTCAAGGCGACCGTCTACGACGGGTCGTTCCACCCCGTCGACTCGAACGAGCTCTCGTTCAAGCTCGCCGGCTCGCTCGCGTTCAAGGACGGGATGACGCGGGCCCGCCCGACGATCCTCGAGCCGGTGATGAACGTCGAGATCTACGCGCCCAGCGACTACGCGGGGGACCTCATGGGTGACCTGAACGGACGGCGCGGCCGCATCAGCGGCATGGAATCACGCGGCGCGATGACGGTCATTCGCGCGCAGGTGCCGATGTCCGAGATGCTCACCTACGAGCAGCACCTCACGTCGGTGACCGGCGGCCGCGGCTCCTACCACATGGAGTACTCGCACTACGACGAGGTGCCGACGCACCTGCAGACGAAGATCGTCGCCGCGGCCAAGGCGGAGCGCGCGGGCGAGGCGGTCGAAGAGGTGTAGGGGGAGCCGGTCGCCCCTACTTCTCGAACACGATGTTGTCGACGATGACGAGCCCCTTCGTCGGCCGGCACTGCTCCTCGCAAGACACCGAGAAGGTGACGGACGTCAGGCGCTTCAGCACGTCCTTGGGATCGATGCGCGTCTCGCTGACCCATGCCGGCTGCGAGAAAGAGCTGAGGCGGACCCTGTAAGTATTGAATCCCTCCTTCAGCTTGAAGCTGGTCATCGGGTAGCCGCTGTGCAGGTTGATGCCCTGCCCGTTCGACATGATCTCGACGCGCATGTACTGCGTGCCCGTCACGTACGCCTGAACGTTCATGAACTTGAACCCGCTCACGTCGTCGGCCGGCAGCGACCCGGGCTCGCCGGAGTGCCCCTGGACCTCCATGGTGACGCCGGTCCACTGGTTGGGGATGACGAGCTCGTATTCGAAGGCCGCGGCGTGATTGTCGTCGTCCTTGCTCGTGCGCACGAGCTGGGGTGTGTTGTTGTCGGCCGGGTGCCCCTTGAAGACACTCATGAACGTGGGGTTCTCCTGGTAGCCCCAGAGGTTCAGCTTTCCGCCGCGGCTGCTGATCGGACGTCCGTCTGCGGAGTTCTCGAAGTCAGCGTAGACGAGCGTGCGGTCGTCGGCGCGGCGAGGCTCGTCGGCGCGCTGCGCCGCGGCCCCCACCATCATTCCGGCGCCTGCCAGCGCCACCGCGGCTGTCGCCAGCAATGTTCTCATCCGTGTCTCTCCGGTCGAAAGCGGTCTCCCGCGCGGGAGCCGCGTGCCCGCCGGTCAGCGTCCGCCGCCCGGCCCTTCTATTGTTAACATCATCGGCCCTTGCCTCGCAGCGCGTCGACGCTCAGCGGTCCGGGGCCCGCCGCCGCGAGGTACAGCCAGAGAAAGCAGTACAGGGCCGCCAGCTCGCCGCCGTTCAGGATGGGCCAGAAGCCGCGGGGCGCGTGCGCGTAGAAGTACGCGAACGCCATCTGGCCGGCCAGCATGAACGCCACTGGCCGTGACCAGAGCCCGACCAGCAGGAGCAGGCCTCCGAAGACCTCCAGGACGCCCGCGACTCCGGAGAGCGACGCCAAGTCGACGGGATCGCGCGGCTTGGCGACGGGAAACGCGAACAGCTTCTGCGTGCCGTGTGCCATGAACAGGAACGCCGCGGCGATTCGCAGCACGCTCCTCAGGTACGGGGCCCATCTGCCGAGAGAGGCGGTGGCCATGCGACTCCTTTCATCCCGAGGAGGCCGCCGAGCAGGCAGGAAAGCGGGCCACCCGTGCGGCACGCCGCCCGCGCGACGTCGTTCCTATGGACCGCTACCGTCCGTGCGGCGCCGGGAGCGCCGTGTTGCTGACGAACGCGATCCGCGTTCCGTCGGGCGACCACGACGGCACGTTGATCGTGCCCTGCCCGCCGTACACGTACGCGATGATCCTCGACTCGCTTCCGTCAGGCCGCATGCGGCGAAGGTACACGTGCTTGTAGAACGGGTGATCCGAGGGCGCGATGTCCTGACCGTAGGAGATCACCACGATCCAGCGTCCGTCCGGCGAGAAGTGCGGGAACCAGTCGTTGTACCCGTCGTTCGTCACCTGCGTCTGGTCGCTGCCGTCCGCCCGCATCCGCCAGATCTGCATGAGGCCGGTCCGGACGGAGTTGAAGTAGATCCACTGCCCGTCCGGCGAGTACTCCGAGCCATCGTCCACGCCAGCGGCCGTGGTGAGCCGGACCTCCTCGCCCCCTTCCGACGGGATGCGGTAGATGTCGTACTCACCGCTGCGGCCGCCGGTGAAGAGCAGGAAACGCCCGTCGGGCGACCAGCTGTGCAGGTAGGACGGCGAGTTCGCCGTGATGCGCCGCGGCGTTCCGCCCGCCGCCGGCAGCGTGTAAATGACCGAGCGCCCCTCGTCGTCGGCGCTGTGATGACTGATGCCGAGCATCCGGCCGTCGAACGACAGGACGTGATCGTTGTTGTTCCGCGTCGCGAACCCCGTGTCGATCGGCTGCACGGCGCGGCTCTCGAGATCGAAGCGGTACAGCAGCCCCTCGCTGTTGTAGATCAGCGCCCTGCCGTCGTGCGTCCAGTTCGGCGCCTGCAGCGAGACCGGCGAGGTGTGCACCACGGTGCGATGGCCCGACTCGACGTCCATGACCTCGAGATTGCTGCCGATGTAGTCGCGGTACGGAACCCAGCCTGCCTTCGGCGGGACGACAATCCGCACGTTGCTGAAGACCGCGCGCTCCGTCACCCCGGGATTGTGGGAACAGAGGAACAGGCCGACGTACACCTCGTCGCCCAGCTCGAAGTCGACGATCTCCGAACGGACGAACGGCTCGCCGAAACGCGCGACGGACATGCGGTACGTGCGGCCGCGCCGCTCGAGCTGGATGACGTCGGCGCCGGTGATCGGCGAGACGATCTGCTCCGTGATGCCGCCCTGGGAGGCGCGGAGCTGCAGCGACGTCAGTCCGTCGCCGTGCACGACGGCGTCGACGTACGGCGAGCCCGCATCCAGCGTACGCCGGACCATCCAGCCCATCTTGCGGTGCGGATCGACGCCCTCCCCGATGAAGCGGGCATGCGCCCGGACGATGAAGTCGCCCGTCATGCGGCGCCAGGCGAACTGGAACTCGTCCCGTGTGCCCCACATGTTGGTGCCGGCCGCCGCCATGGTGTAGCTTTGCGCGGCCGGGTCGTAGGTCGTCGCCCCGGCGATCGCCGGGGCGCCGATGTCCTGGTGCGCCTCGAAGTAGCCGGACGGCGGCGACTGCGTGGCGGCGGGCGCGGCGCCCAACGTCATGATCGTGAGGAGCGCGATCGGCAGCGCGGCGGCGGGCGGAGACCCGCTCGACCGCCTTCGGCGGCTCATCGCGAGCCGGCTCCCTTCTTCATGCCGGGCGTGCTCCAGTTGACCACGTAGTAGGTGGCAGGCCGATCCGAGACGTTCCGCACCGTGTGTGGCACATTCGAGGCGAAGAACATCATGCCGCCGGTCGGCACGCGGACCCACTCGCCGTTGACCCAGGCTTCGACCTCCCCCTCCTTGAGGATGATCATCTCCTCGTTGGGATGCTGGTGCGGCTCGTGCGGC